>Ga0067045_1004929_pt1 | contig 15615 bp, 10 predicted proteins | sample TerdegcTABiofilm_FD_59184 | JGI IMG/M metagenome (GOLD analysis project Ga0067045, IMG submission 59184) | Combined Assembly of (Gp0054472, Gp0054536) Wastewater bioreactor microbial communities from Singapore -Terephthalate degrading...
GCGATCCAGCCCCTGTACAATCTGGCGAACCGCGACTGCGAAGTGGAGATCCTCCCGATGGCCCGGGAACTGGGCCTGGGCGTGGTCCCGTACAGCCCCCTGGCGCGGGGAGTGCTCACGGGCAAGTACTCGCCGGGGCAGGAGCCGCCGCCTGATTCCCGCGCGGGGCGGGGCAACGTGCGCATGCTGCAGACCGAGTTCCGTCAGGCCAACCTGGAGCTCGCGGCGGCGCTCGGCCCCGTGGCTTGTGAAGCCGGCTGCACGTTGTCTCAGCTTGCGCTTGCCTGGGTGATGGCGAACCCGCTGGTGACCGCGCCGATCATCGGCCCGCGGACGATGGAGCAGCTGAACGACAATCTCGGGGCGCTGGGCGTGACGATCACGCCGGAAATCGAGGCACGCGTTGATGAACTGGTGCCCCCTGGAGAGCACTGTGGGAAGGGCTACCAGGACCCTTCTTTCCCTGTCACAGGCCGGCGCGCCTAAGAGGGCAAGAAGCGCTGCAGACGGCCCTGAACTGCCGGGTTAGGGGCCGTCTGCGTGTGTGCGCAGCCCTCCGGTTCCGCGCCTTAACCAATGGCTTAACCCTCTCTTAACGACTGCTTCAGCCCTTCTTAATCGCCCCCGAGGATACTCCTGGCCTGTGAGACCCCACCGCGCCGGATTGTCGGCCTGATGGGGAAGCGGCCCGCGTCTAGCGGGTGCGCAGGACCAGTCGCGTCATCGCACACATCGCAGGAGGGAAACCATGAGGACCGCAGTATCGCTGTTTGCCGTCGTCGCCGTGGCTGCACTGTGCACGGTGTCCTGGGCGGGGGAGCCCACGCCGTCGCCGGATCGCGCGTACGTCGATGCCGTGATCGATGCCATGGTGGCGTCGGGCCTCATCACCGCGGAGAAGGCCGCGGAGTTCAAGGCGCAGGGCATGAAGGCTGCCGCCGCCGTGGCCGACGAGCTTGCCGCTGCCGCCGCCGCGAAGCCGAAGAAGAAGCAGTGGTACGACACCATCAAGCTGGGCGGTTATGTACAGGCCCGCGGTCTCTACTACCCGGATGCTGAGGAGAAGGAAGTTGATCTCGCATCCGTCTCGCTCAAGAAGGACAGCGAGTTCCTGGTTCGCCGGGCCCGGATCAAGCTTTCCGCCAAGCCTGCTAGCGGCGTCGAAGTGGTCATCCAGCCCGACTTCGGTGAAGGCGACGTGACGATTAAGGATGCCTACGTGGACAAGAAGTTCGGTAACGAGAACACCTCGATGATCCGCGTCGGGCAGCACAAGGTCCCCTTCGGTTTCGAGGGGCCGCAGTCCAGTTCCTCGCGGCTTCCGCTTGAGCGCAACTGGGTCGCCCGCCGCACGATCTCGGGCGAACGCGACACGGGCATCGCCTACTACTACACCGATCCTGAGGATGCCAAGCTGTTCGGTCTCGCCAAGGATGAGCACTTCGGCACGGGTGACTTTGGCAACATCGCAGTGGCTTTCTTCAACGGCCAGGGCATCGAGGACGGCGCCGAGCTGAACAGTGACAAGCACATCGTCCTGCGCGGCTGCAAGCCCATGCTCATCAAAGGCTTCGGTTCCGACAGCGAAGAGCCCACCCAGTACCTGGAGTTCGGCGCCAGCTACTATGCGGGCGACTACATCTCCAAGGGTCTTGGCAAGGAAGTCAGCGAGGACCTGATCGGGATTCACGGTTACCTGGCCCCGCAGCCATTCGGCCTGCAGGCTGAATACTTCACCGGCGAGACCGAGGGCGCGGACATCGACGGCTTCTACGTCATGGCCCTGTACCGGCCGGAAGACGGCAACGGTACCTTCTATGCCCGCTACGACGAGCTCGACGGCCGCCGGAAGGGCCGCGGCGCCAAGGACTATACCCGCGACCGCTGGACCGTTGGCTATGCCCACGAGCTTGAGGACGGCAAGAATCGCGTGACCGTTGAGTACTCCGAGGATACACCTGAGGGTGGCGACAGCTGGGGCGAGTTCGGCGTCCAGCTCATGACCCACTACTAGACCGCAGTCACAAAAAGGGGGCTCCTCCACGGCCCGGGGGAGCCCCGACGCAACAGTCACAACGGCCGCCATCGGCGGTCGCTAACCAAACGGAGGATAGCACACAATGCGCAGTGCAAGCAAGACCCTCGTGACGATGATCCTTTGCGCGGCCTTTGCGATCAGCACGGTCGCCGCCTCCGCCGCGACCCTGAACGGCAGCGGCGCGAGCTTCCCGTTCCCGTACTACACCAAGACCTTCGCCGAGTTCAAAGACCGGACCGGCATTCAGGTCAACTATCAGGCTACCGGCAGCGGCGCCGGCATCGACGCCATCACCAAGAAGACCGTGGACTTCGCCGGGAGTGACGCTGCTCTGTCGGACGCCAAAGTCAAGGACCTCCCCGGCAAGCTCTTCCAGATCCCGACCTGCGGCGGCGCGGTCGCCGTCGTTTACAACGTGCCCGGCGCCTCCCGCGACCTCAAGCTGAGCGCCAGCAGTCTTGCGGGCATTTTCCTCGGCCAGATCAAGCGCTGGAACGACCCCAAGCTGGTTGCGGAGAACGCTGAACTGCGCAGCAAGAACCTGCCCATCACCGTTTGCCACCGCAGCGACGGCAGCGGCACCACCGACATCTTCACCACCTACCTGAGCGCGGTCAGCCCGACCTGGAAGAGCACGGTCGGCAAGGGCACCGCAGTCAAGTGGCCCACCGGCAAGGGCGGCGCGAAGAACGCGGGCGTCGCGGCTCTCGTGAAACAGATCCCGGGCGCGATCGGCTATGTCGAGCTTGCCTACGCCAAGCAGAATGGCATCGCCACGGCGCGCATAAAGAACCGCAGCGGTCACTACATCAAGCCGAGTCTTGCCAGCACCAGCGCCTGCATCGAGGGTGCCCTGAGTGCGCTCAAGAACGACCTGCGCGCGGACATCGTCAACTCCTCCGGCCGCGATGCCTACCCGATCGTTGGCCTGACCTTCATCTTCGTCTACGAGAACTCCGTCCAGCCCGCCGAGCTCAAGCGCCTGCTGGGCTGGCTCATGTCCGACGAGTCCATGGCCATCGCAAAGGGCCTCGAGTACGCGCCGCTGCCCAATTCCGTGCGCGCCATCTGCAAGGACATGATCGCGAAGCTGAAGTAGTCCCGCCCCAATAATCTCTCCCTCCAGGCGAAGCACAGCGCCTGGGCCTGCGCGGGGCGCCTCTTCCCATGGGAGGCGCCCCACTTTACGACAGCCGCTTAGGAGCCCGCCACAATGGCAGCTGAAATCGCGCCCGGAGCGCGCCCCGAGGCCAACCTTTGCATCAGCGACCGTGCGTTCAATGTGATCCTGTATGCCGCCAGCGGGGTCGTGCTGGCGCTTGTCGTGATCCTCGGATACACGCTGGCCAAGAACTCGAGCGCTTCTTTGGAGCACTTCGGCTGGCGTTTCCTGATCAGCACTGACTGGGACCCGGTTCACCAGCATTTTGGCGCGCTCCCCTTCGTCTGGGGCACGCTTGTGACGTCTTTCATCGCTCTGCTGCTGGCGGTGCCGGTGGGCGTGGGGACCGCGATTTTTCTCGCCGAACTCGCCCCAACGGCTGTTTCACGCCCTGTGTCTTTTCTGGTGGAGTTACTCGCAGCGGTGCCCAGCGTCATCTTCGGCCTTTGGGGCATCTTCGTTGCGGCGCCGATCATCCAGAAGTTTGAGCTGTTCGTGGGGGAGCGCTGGGGCCACATTCCATTCTTCTCCGGGCCGCCAATGGGCATCGGAATGCTGGCAGCTGGCATCATCCTGGCGATCATGGTCTTGCCCTTCGTTGCATCCATCTCCACCGACGCGATCCGGGCCGTTCCCCGTGCGCAGTCCGAAGCGGGACTGGCTCTCGGGACCACCCGCTGGGAGACCCTCCGCGGACCGGTGCTGCGCTATGCGAAGAAGGGCATCCTCGGCGGCATCATCCTCGCCCTGGGGCGCGCGCTTGGCGAGACCATGGCCGTCACGATGCTCATCGGCAATACTCCGACCATCTCCATCTCCCTGTTCGAATCCGGTTACTCCATGGCATCAGTGATCGCCAATGAGTTCGCCGAAGCCATGGGGGACCTGCACGCCGCAGCCATGTCTGAGATCGCGCTGCTCCTGCTCCTGCTCACCGTGGCGGTGAATGCCGTTGCGCGCCTGCTGATCTGGGGGAGCACCGGGATGCAAGGAGGCGACAAGCGATGACCTGGGACCGGCAGAGCTATCGGCGGCTCAAGAACGCCATCGCGATGGCCGTCTGCACGCTCATGGCTGTCGCTGCCGTGCTCCCGCTGTTCGCCGTACTGTTCCATGTGGCGCGACTGGGGATTACCCATATCGACCTCAATTTCTTCACGAAGCTGCCTGCTCCGGTGGGCGAGGAAGGGGGCGGGCTTGCGAACGCCGTGGTCGGGACACTGGTGCTCGTAGGGCTTGCTTCCTCCATCGGCGTCCCAGTCGGCGTTCTGGCCGGCATCCTGCTGGCCCGGGCCAGCGGCTGGCGCTGGTCATTCTGGGTGCGCTACGCGGCGGATGTGCTCAGTGGAGTACCGTCAATCGTGGTCGGCGTCGTGGTATACGAACTCGTGGTGGTCAAGGCACAGACCTTTAGCGCTTACAGCGGCGGAATCGCCCTGGCGATGATCATGATCCCCACAGTGGTGCGCACTACCGAGGAGATGATCCGCATGGTGCCCTACACGCTGTATGAGGCAGCGCTGGCGCTCGGGGTGCCCGAATGGAGGGCCACCGTCGCTGTGCTCGTGCGTGGTGCGAGCGCCGGGATCATCACCGGAATCATGCTGGCCGCGGCGCGTGTCGCCGGAGAGACTGCGCCCCTACTGTTCACTGCGTTCAACAACAACTACTGGTCGAAGAGTCTGTCCGAGCCCATCGCGTCGCTGCCCCTGGCCATCTACAACTATGCCCTGTCGCCCTACGAAACGTGGCACGCCATGGCCTGGGCCGCGTCGCTCGTCCTGGTAAGCCTGGTGCTTGGCATGAGCATCCTGACCCGCATCGTCACCCGCGGGAAGTACGAGATCATCCAGTAGTGGAGGGAACATGAAGACCATGGCCGGAACAGAGCTTGAACGCGGGACTGGAGCGCCGCTTCCCGAGGCCCAGAATCAGTCGGCACCGGTGGACGCCCATGGAAGACCCCACCCGACCCGGATCCACCTGGACCAGTTCGGGGTTCGCTACGGCGCCTTCCAAGCCGTTGAGAAAGTGCATCTTCACGTCCCGGCGGGTCTCATCACCGCCTTCATGGGGCCCTCTGGCTGCGGGAAGTCCACCATCCTGCGGTCGATCAACCGGATGAATGACACCATCCCCGAGGCCCGATTCCAGGGGCAACTCTACATCGATGACCAGGCTGTCTACGCTCCCGGGGTCAACGTCATGCGATTACGCAAGCGGGTGGGCATGGTTTTCCAGAAGCCCAATCCCTTCCCCGCTTCAGTTTTCGAGAACGTGGCCTGGGGCCCGCGCATGCACGGTCTGTACAGGGGGCGGAGACTGCACGACCATGTGGAGCGATGTCTTGCGCGCGCGGGGTTGTGGGAGGAGGTCAAGGACAAGCTGCGGATCAACGCCATGTCCCTGTCGGGGGGCCAGCAGCAGCGCCTATGCATCGCCCGGGCGCTTGCGGTGGAGCCGGAGATACTGCTCATGGACGAGCCATGCTCCGCGCTGGACCCCATCGCAACCTACCGCATCGAGGACTTGATGAAGGAACTCGTCCCGGAGTACACGATCATCATCGTGACCCACAACATGCAGCAGGCGGCGCGCGTGTCCGAATACGCGGCGTTCTTCTGGATCGACGACAGCCGCACCGGGCATCTCATCGAGAGTGGCCCGACACAGCAGTTGTTCCGCGCGCCCAAAGATGAGCGAACCGAGCGCTATATCACTGGCCGGGCCGGCTGACTCGCGTCTAACAGCGGGGACGGGCGCCGAATGCAGTGCCCGTCCCAGCCGGATGCATTCCGCCTCGGAACGACCGCCNGGGGTGGCTCGGGAGGGCCGTGTGACTCATCTGGGGCCTCGTGNGGCCCCGTGCGCTGGACGACGCGCACACCCCGCGACTGGCCNCAAGAGAGTCTTCCACTTGCTCCGGGTGAGTCGTCCGTCCCCGCTTGCGAAGCTCCCGTCAGTCCCTCACCAAGACCACGAAGTCCAGCCCCATGCCGTCGCCCAGGTTCGTCATGCGCAGGCGGTGTTTCCCGGCCGTCAGGGGAACCCGCACGTCCTGGCCGGCTCCATCCCGGAGCCACTCGTATTTCCAGTCGGACGCGGCCGATGCGTACCCCCCGGTGAGGGGGAATGTGACGGACTCCGCGGCTTCGGTCGGCAGATTCCCGTCGATCTCCACCTTCCGCCGCGGCGCATTCTCACTACCGCTGGCGTATCGGAAGCAGATACGGTACTCGGCATCCTCGGGCACCTCGAACTCCCACTCCAGCCAGTGGCCAATATCCGCATGCCACTGAGTGATCATCGTGCCCCAGCAGCCCTGCCGGTCGTCCTTCTCGGCCACCTCTCCCCCGCCCTGGCCCGTGAATTTCTCGGCCTGGAGAACAATGCGCCGGTTCTCGGGCAGCGCCGCCAGCCAGTCGGGGGCCTTGAACTCCGCCTTTGGAAGCGTCATGCGTTCCTCTAGGGTTAGGCCGCAGGCCGCCAGATCAGCCAGCACTCGAGGAGCGCAGCGGTAGTACATGCTGAAGCTCTTACCATAGCCGCTGCCGCCCGCTCCCAGGGACAAGGCGGTAGTGATGGAGTCCAGCAGCATAGGGTCGCGGGTCCACATGTACGCCCGCGCGATGCCTTCGACCATCAGCGGTGATGCGCCAGGCACGTAGCGCGTCGCCGGGCACGACGTGTACCGGAACCCGTGGACCTCTTCGGAGTAGGTTTCCTCGATGAGATTGCGCGCGCCCAGGATGATCGCCTGCTTCACCGCCGGGTCCTCGGTCACGTCGTGGTAGTACTTGAGCCCGGACAGGAGCACCGCCACCATGAAGCCCGCATTGCCCTGGTGCCGGGGCTCGCACAGGCAGTGGCCCGGGACCATCATCCGCGACCAGCCGCCAAGCTGGTGAGTGCGCCCTGGCTCCCGCTGGTACTCGGGCAGGGGCCGCGGAACAGTGTCCTGGGTCTCCAGTACACGGTCGACGATGGCCCGCGAGGCGTTCAGGTAGTACGGATCGTTGGTCGCGGCCAGCGCGGCGGCGTTCATGATGAGATGCCAGCCGGGATCGCGGCAGCTTGCGAAGTCATATGGCCGCCCCAGGGACTTGTCGGCGAAGAAGTCAGTGACCGCGACGCCGGTTTCGCGCGAGCGCGGATCCCCGGTGAGGAAGTAGTGGTCGAAATGCCCCTCGCTCCAGGCGTGACTGACGGTGTATCCCGCGCGGGGGATGCCCAATGTGCCCGGCACCGATTCCGTGTAGTAGCCGCCAACGTGGCCCATCTGGTGGATGTAGACGCCACCCACTGCCTTCGGATCACTCGCCCACTGGACTGTGTCGATGTCGCGATTGTGCAACTCGTGCGAATGTCCCAGGAAGAAGGCGTCGGGATTGCCGGAGCGGATGTACTCCAATAGGAAGGCATGCTGGGTGTCGTACTCCTCGTTGCCCCAGTTGGCGCCGCGCTCCCCGTACCAGTCGCCGTAGTTCATCATCCCGAAGTCGTGCTGGCGCTCCATGCCTTTGATGTACTCGGCGATGTTCTTGTCGACCGCTTGCTCGTAGGCCTGGAACAACTCCTCATTCCGCGGAGCCACATCGTAGAAGGCCCGGCTGGAGCAGTACCAGTCGGGCGGCGCTGTGAGCAGCGGCGGGCGCTGGAACGCCTGGCAGAGCGCCTCCCGGGTCTCCGCCGGCGCCGGGCACAGGAGCAGTTCGTGGGTTTTCGCCATGCCCTGCCGCAGCTTGTAGCGCCCGTTCAGCAGGTAATAGTAGAGATGATGGCCCTCCTTCTCGAAGGGGAATGCGTCGTAGAGGCCAGGATCGAAGTCCGGGCACAGGTCGATCTGGAGCGCGTCATCTGTGGTTGAGAGCGCCTTCGGGTACTGCTGCCACATGTCACGCAGGGAGACGGCGCAGGCGGCGTCGGCGTCGGGCAGGACCGTGCCCGTAAGGCGCCCCTTCACCACGGCGTCACCCGCCGTGTACTCGCCATCGAAACGCTGCTGCAGCTTCACTGACACCCCAACGGGCTCCCCGTTCTCCACGAGAGCCCGCCACTGCGCCGAAGCCGGGACCGTAAGCGACATGCGCTCGACCTCGGTCCACTCCTGGCCCACGTCATTGATGAAGGTGTGGTGGATGACAACCAGCGGGGATCCGCGCCAGGCCTCAATGCGCTGTTCGACGCGGAAAGAGTCTCCACCATCCTCAGCCAGCATGTCGCGCGCGGTGAAGATCACCGTCCGCAGGGGGCCGTTCTCTTCAATCACGACTTGCGCCGGCGCATCGCCCGTGTTCGTGGAGAACACGCCACCCTCGCTGGTGCTCATCGAGGTGCTGCAGGCGCCGTCGAATCCGCAACCTTCCGGGGTCCGCAGGTCCGAGACTTGTCCCCGGGAATCGATCGCGAACCGCACCGCGCCAGTGTCCACGATGACCGACCCGCCGTCCTGAGTTGCCAGGGGCCCGCCCGCTGCAGCCCGCCGGACATCCCGCCCAAACTCAAGCTCATAGACTGCCTCGCCCGAGGCCGGAACATCCGCCAGAAGCGTCACCAGTACCCACTTGACGCTGCCGTCCGGCCAGGTTCCGGTGGGCTTGATCTGCGCGGGCACCTCGCCGCCATCTCGCAGGATACGGACGTTGTCCGCGCTACCGAGCACGCCCCGCGGGAAGGGAACGCCGGCGGTGGTGGGCCAGCCGGTCAGTGCGAAGTCGTGCTGATTGCGCACGGTCAGAGGCACCCGAGCGGTGTCAGCCTGGGTCTCCGGAGGGATGATGCCCTTCGCGTCGAAGGTGATGTCCGGGCCGTAGTACGGGCTGCCGTCCCGGGCGAAACCAACGGCGCGACCGTGGTAAGTCGCGTCCGGGTCCAGGCCGGACAACCGAGCCTTGTGGACAATGCGGTAGCAGTCCTCTTCGGCCACCTGCCCGTACTCCGTGGTGGTTCCGTACTCGAAGCGGCTGCGGCCTGGCCAGGTGGTGGTCCAGGAGATGTTCACGCGACCGGGCTCATTGACAACCCCTGCCCAGAGGGTATTTTCCACCTTGTTCTCGACGCCCCGGGTTTCCGGCGCGCGCGGGAAGAACAGGACATTGCAGATGCCGTGCAACCCCGAAGGCCCCAACGCGACGAGGGTCACTTCGTCTCCTTCGGCAATGTCCACCGGGTCGCTGAGGTAGAAGAGCCAGTCCCGGTTATTGTCATTTCGGGCCAGCGCGAGGCCTGCGAGTTCGCCCCTCAGGTAGACGGCCACCCGTTCATCGTTGCCGTCGTCGTACATCATGAACCCGACGTAATACTTCCCGGCCTTGGGTGCGCGGGCCGTGACCTTCCCGCCGAGCCCCTTTCGGGATACATGCCCGAAGCGCCGCTGGGTTTGGATGTCCACCGCGTACCCATCGCACTCAAGCTGGTCGTAGCGCACCTGCACTGTGTCCGGATCGGCCAGCAGAGCGCGCAAGATGTCCAGCCCATGGGTGGCGGTGATCCGCCAGTTCTCCGTGCGGTCCTCAGGGCGCATGATCTTCTCCCGGTCGACAATGGGCTGACCGCTCACCAGCTTCTTCGGCACCGAGTCGTCCATCTTCGGCTGCTCCCCCGGCTGCGTCACATCATGGCACAGCACGTACAGCCCAAAGCGGATGCCCTGATCGTCCCGGGCGAGATCCAGGTCCGAGGAGATGAAGACGCTGTTGCCCAGGGCTGCGAAGGACATGGACGGGCCGGCAGAGCGGGTGCCATCAGCCCCGAAACGAGCCGGGTTGGCGCCGCCGCCAACCACGCTGAGCATGTAGTCGGTGCCGGTAACGTAGGCGTTCGCGGGACCCGGGCGACCGGTGGCTTCGTTGCAGTCCGCATCCAGGTAGAGATGAAGGACGGTGCTCATCGGTTCCGGCGTGCCTGCGAAGTTCACCTTCCAGAGATACCGGTTCTCCGCGACGTGCCCAAACTCCACGCTCTGCACGTCCTTGGCCGCGTTATAGCCCTCGGCCGCGATTCGGGCAGCCGACTCCGCCCCGTCCTCAAGCACCAGTCGCAATGTCTCGGGCAGCTGGGGGTTGGTTCCTAGGGTCTGTTCGATGGCGTCCGGGATACCGTCCTGATCGGTGTCCTGGGCCAGGGCCGGCAAGGGCAGAAGCAGGCCGAGCAGGACCACGGCGGCTATGTTGCGCATAGAGGAAACCTCCGTCAATTGCGGACAAATCGTAATGACCAGCGATAGTATGCGCCTACTCTGCGTCGAAAAGGTCATACACGCGAACGTAATCCACCACGAACTGATCTGGCAGTTTCGCGGCAGCGATGTCCCCGGCCCACTTGCCGATCTCGTCACTCACCTTGATGAACAAAGGGACCTGGCAGACACCGCCGGCGCTGGTGCGCCAAGTTTCCTTGCCGTCCACGTAGAAGATATACTCGTCGGTCTTCCACCACAGGCTGAAGGTGTGGAAGCCTTCCATGACGCCGGGAATCTCCACCTTCTGACCTGCCGACCTATGGTGCTCTCCGTAGCCGTCCCAGTGCAGGGCATGCTGAACCGTGTCGTTGAGCCAGGGCTTCTCGAAGATGTCGATCTCTGTTCCGTCGCGGCCCTCATCGCCGACCTTCCCGACGCTGTCGCCCATGAGCCAGAACGCCGACCAGTGCCCAGGCTGCTTCTGGAGTTTCACGCGGATGGTGAAGTACCCGAAGGCATGCTCGAACTTCCCCCGGGTGCGGATGCAGCCATCCAGGTACCTGTCCCCCTCTTTGACGGTGCTCATGACCAGATTGCCGTTGCCGTCGAGATTCACCGTGCTGCGCATCCAGAATCCGTCTCGGCGAGGGCTGTTGTCGAACACCTGCCACTTGTTCTCATCAAGAACGGTCCCGTTGAACTCATCGTTCCAAACGAGCTTCCAGGTCTTGCCATCGGGCGGCGCGGGCAGCCTGTCCTCCTGGGCGAAGCTGCAGAGAGCGGCGGATAGGGCGATAATGCAGGCAATTGGGAGCATGGTGGACATCCGGGGCCTCCTTGGCGGCAGTGACCAGTCTTTGGTGTCATTCGCCCTTGTACCCGAACCGTCCTTCGGGGGGCTGCGGGGTCATTTCGCGGCCATGAAACAAATCGGAAACACGCCGGGCATAGTATCACGAGCAACCGAGGGGCTGTGAGCCCAATGAAACCAGGAGGACGCTGACAATGGACGACGCGAAAAAGTATGTGCTCGAGGCGGCCAAGGAACAGAATGTGAAGTTCATCCGCTTGTGGTTCACTGACATTCTGGGATACCTGAAGAGCTTCGCGATCACGGTGGAGGAGCTGGAGGGCGCTCTGGAGTTCGGGATGGGCTTCGACGGGTCCTCTATCGAAGGCTTCGCACGGATCGACGAGAGCGACATGGTGGCCATGCCGGACCCGTCCACCTGGCAGCTAATCCCCTGGCGTCCCACCGAGGGCGGCGCGGTGGCCCGCCTATTCTGCGATGTGCTCAAGCCCGGAGGCGAGCCGTATGTGGGCGACCCCCGCTACGTCCTGCGCCGGAACCTGAAGAAGGCCGAGGAGCTGGGCTACATCTTCTACGTCGGGCCGGAGCTTGAGTACTTCTACTTCGCTTCCGACAGGTCCACGGAGCCTCTGGACCATGCGGGCTATTTCGACCTGGTCCCCTCCGACGTGTCCGCCGACCTCCGCCGCGAGACCGTCCTTGCGCTGGAGGCGATGGGCATCGACGTGGAGTACAGCCACCATGAAGTCGCACCCAGCCAGCACGAGATCGACCTGCGCTACACCGATGCCCTCACGATGGCCGACAATGCCATGACCTACCGCCTGGTGGTCAAGGAAGTCGCTCGCATGCAGGGCGTGTATGCGACCTTCATGCCCAAGCCGATGTCCGGGGAGAACGGCAGCGGCATGCACACGCACCAGTCCCTGTTCATGGGCGACAAGAACGCTTTCTACGACCCCAGTGACCCGATGCATCTGTCCTGCACCGCCAAGTGCTACATCGCGGGGATCATGAAGTACGCGCCGGAGTTCTGCCTGGTCACCAACCAGTGGGTGAACTCCTACAAGCGCCTGGTTCCGGGTTTCGAGGCTCCTGTGTATTTGTCCTGGGCTCGCCGCAACCGGTCCGACATGATCCGGGTCCCCGAGTACCAGCCCGGCAAGGAAAAGGCCACCCGCATCGAGCTGCGCTCGCCGGACCCGGCCTGCAATCCGTACCTTGCCTTCGCCGTCATGCTGGCCGCCGGTCTCAAGGGCATCGAGGAGGGGCAGGAGTGCTGCGCCGCGGTGGAGGAGAACGTGTACGAGATGGACGCGGCCGAGCGGGAAGCGCGCGGGATCGGTAGCCTGCCCGGTAACCTTGCGCAGGCCATCGAGCTTGCCGAGCACAGCGCGCTCCTCAAGGAGTGTCTGGGCGAGCATGTCCACAGCAAGCTCATCGAGAACAAGAAGATCGAATGGGACAACTATCGCAAGGTCGTCCACCAGTACGAACTCGAGAACTACCTGCCGAAGCTGTAGATCTTCGCACAAAGATCACCAGACACAGCCGCCGCCGGGGCGATCCTGGCGGCGGTTTCGTCTTTTCCTGACGCTCCAGCGAGCCGCTGCGACAGCCACCGAAGGGTATGCTATAATGCGGGCGGGATATGGGGTCGTGAGAGCGGCAGAGGGTGCTCTCGCGCCCCTTCTGCCAATCGCCCATACTGGCCGAGCGCATGACTGAACTAGACCGCGACACACTCCTGGCCGCCGAGACTCACCTGCTCCCCGAGATCCCGCAGGGCCGGGGGCGCGCGGTGGTGGTCTTCCCGAACACATACGGGCCGGGCATGAGCAGCCTGTCGGTGCAGACCCTCTATGCGCTCCTGAACCAGCGCGGAGTGGCGTGTGAACGCGCGTTCATGCCTGCCAACCACCCACTGCGGGAGGTGCGGTCGCTGGAGTCTCAGGCACTGCTGACCAGCTTCGACACTCTCCTGGTCTCTTCGTCCTTCGAGCTTGACTGGCTCCACATCCCGGCGATGCTCAATTCGGGGGGCGTTCCCCCGCTGCGGCAGGATCGCGATAGTCGCCATCCGCTGGTGATTATGGGCGGCCCGGCGGTGACGGCGAACCCCGAGCCGCTGGCGGATTTCGCCGATGCGCTCTGGATCGGTGAACTTGAGCCCTTTGCGGACGCTCTCGCTGACATCTGCCTCTCCCCCAGAGGGCGCGAAGCGAAGCTGGACCGGCTGCGCGAGGAGGCCGCGCATGTCTGCGGGGATGCGGGCCTGTACCTACCATGGCTGTCCGAACACGCCCCGGTGCTGGGAGCGGACAGGCGGCGCGTGGGCAGGCTGTACGCGCCGGATCTATCCGTATTCTCGACGGAATCGGCGATCCTCACCCCAAACACCACCTTCGCGGACCGGTTCCTGATCGAGATCTCCCGTGGGTGCGCACGGGGCTGCTCCTTCTGCCTTGCCAGGCGCATCTACCGGCCCTGGCGCACCCGCCCTGCGGGCATGCTGCTGGACCGGATCGGCCAGGTCATGGACAGCACGCCACGGGTGGGGCTCGTCTCCACCGCGGTTTCCGACTACCCCGAGGGCGAAACGCTGTGGGCTGCCCTGTCGGAAATGGGTGCGGAAGTGTCGGTCTCTTCGGTCCGGGCCGAGACGGCATCCGATGCTCTCCTGGCACTGCTCGGGCAGGCCGGTCAGCATCAACTGACGCTGGCTCCGGAGGCCGGCACTGAGGCACTGCGTCGTCGCGTGGGCAAACCAATGAGCGACGAAGAGCTTTTCAACTGCGTCGAACGTGCGGTCGCCGCGGGGATCCGCAGGTTCAAACTCTACTTCTTGGTGGGACTGCCCGGCGAGACGGACGCAGACGCGCGGGCCATAGCGGGGCTATTGTCCCGCCTGCGGGACCGCGCAGGGTCCGCCTGGTTTTCCGTCTCCGTCAACCCGTTCGTTCCGAAGCCCCACACTNCGTACGAAGGNGAGGCGTTTTTGACCGGGAGCGCGTTCCGCAGGCGGATCGGCGCGGTCCTATCCGGGCTGCAACGCGCGGGCATCCATGACGTGACCAGCGGCTCGGTGCGCTGGTCCGAGGCCCAGACTATTCTGAGCCGGGGCGGGCGCGAGTTGTGCCGCCCAATCCTGGAAGCGTCCCTCGCTGGCGCGGATTTCGGCGGGTTCAAGGCGGCAGTGCGCGCCGCGGGGGTTGACTGGAAAGCATGTCTCGGCCCGGTCGAGGCCCCGCTTGAGAGCGCGCCCTGGAAGGTCGTCGCGGACGAGGGCTGCGCGCGGTGAAGCGGACGTCTGGACCCGGCAGAGGCCCGCGACGAGACCGGGGCGATCATCATCCGAAGACCACGGGAACACATGCCCTTCATCTACCTGCTTTCCACCGATGAACAGGATGCCGAACTCGCGCAGGCTGAACTGCGGGCGCTAGCCGGCTGCCATGCTTCGGGCCGCGTCGGGATCGGCCCGGTCGCCTGCGACATCTCACGCTCAGCATACGTCCGGACGTGCGCGGAGATCATCGCGCACGGCCAGTCGCTGGACGAGCTGTGCGCGGAGGTGGCCGGCGTCGGCCTGAGTTCCGACGGGTTTCGGATCGATGTGCACAAGCTCCCGCCCCGGCCTGCCGAACATGGGATGGACGTCGCCCGCCGCATCGCGGACTGCATGCGCGGCTGGCCGGATCTGTCACGCCCGAGGGAACGTTTTGCGGCTATCTGCTGTCGGAATGACTGGTGGCTTGCGCGGACAATCTCGACGGGCGTCCGGGGAGACCTCGCGCAGCAGGGCCGGCCGCGGAACCTGTCCCAGGCACTGAGCGCGCGGCATGCCAGGGCGCTGGTGAACCTGGTGGCCGCGCCGGGTGATACGTTGTTAGACCCGTGTTGCGGCTGCGGGACGTGCCTGATCGAGGCCCGGCACATGGGGATCCGGGCGTGGGGCAGCGACATCGCCCTCGCGAATGCCTTTGCCGCGCGCGAAAACCTTTTGCATTTCGGGATGCCGCCCGCGGTGGCGGTGGCTGACGCACGAACGGTGCGTGGACAGTGGGACGCGGTGGTGATCGACTTTCCGTACGGCCACACGACCCACCCGAGCGAAGGTCTCTATGAGGATGTGCTGAACAATCTGGCCCCACGGGCGCTGAGAATCGCGGTGATCCTCGGAGAGCGCGGTGAGAGACTCTTCGAGCGGTGCGGCTTGGAAGTCACCGATCTCGCCCGGGTCCGCGGCAACACGCTGGTCCGGCATTTCTATGTTCTCAAGGGCAGGCGCGCGCCTGGTCCCGCCCTGTCGCGTCAGGAGTGATTGCCAGCATGATGTCGCCGCTTCGCAGCTTTCTGGTCGCCGCCGCGTTTGGCCTGTGCAGTCTTGCCTGGTCAGGCAACCTTGTGATGAACGGCGGTTT
>Ga0067045_1030353_pt1 | contig 15614 bp, 17 predicted proteins | sample TerdegcTABiofilm_FD_59184 | JGI IMG/M metagenome (GOLD analysis project Ga0067045, IMG submission 59184) | Combined Assembly of (Gp0054472, Gp0054536) Wastewater bioreactor microbial communities from Singapore -Terephthalate degrading...
GGACCTTGCTAACGCATCAACAAGCGGAGATAACAGGTAGAAATCCAACCACTCACTGGCTGGTATCAACGCGCCCATCGGTGGCCGGAATCAACGCGCCCCGTGACAGCACCGGCAGGTACGGGGCTGTGTCTGAGGGCGTTGGAAAGGGACAGGGTCAAAACTCGGCTTCGGGGGCCTCCGTGCCGTCGGGCGGCTCGTCCTCGTATTGCCCGCCGGGAAGTCGCTTGGTGAGGCAGTGCTCCCTCGCTTTTTCCAGGGCCAGGATCAAGGCAGTAAGGTCGCTGGCGCGGAAGGAACCGGCGTCTTTCCACTCGCCGGTCTCGCGGTCGCGGTAACGTCGCGGGGCGATCGTGATGGACCGCACCGTCTTGGGGCCCGCTTGGGTCTGAATCTCGTTGAGCCAGACGGCGACGCCGATCCCGCCCTGGAACGGGCCGATTTTCAATTCGGGCGGGCGCGGGGTAGTGGCATGACGCTTCGGGCGGTCGGGCATGGCAGCCCTCCTTTCGAGCAACGCAGTGATGGGGAGAAAGAACAGCCCTCAGACACTCCCTGCTGGCTCGCAGGCCAACAAGGAGAACAGAATGCACCCTGTTGAAGTCAGTGCGCAAGTGCTTTGTGTCACGGCGAGAGCATCTGCTCCAACCGCGCGAGGTCTTTTCTGAGCGATTCCACGTCCCGCCATGTCGGGTGCGGCAGGGCATCGCGAGTGCGTTCGGCGAGCAGTTGGCGGACGTTGCCCTCCAGACCCTCGACGCGGGTCTTGAACCGCCGGTAGAGTTCGGCAAGCTCCTCCAGGGACGGCGGGTCGCGGGGTGGCAAGGCGATCATGGCGCGAAGGTGAACGAGCGGCGGATTTCTTCTTCCACGGCATGGGCCGGCCGGCTGTAGCGGTGGCGCGACGTGCGTCGGACCACGTCGGCACGGCCCCCGGCGGTGCGGGGCGGCGGCATGGTCTCCATTGAGAACGGACGGCTGGGCATCCCGTCGATCAGCAACCGTGCGCAGGCCCGATACCGCGGCAGGGCCATCAAGTCCTGAGGAGTCACGTCGCCGCCAAGCTGCTCGGCAAGCACCTCGGCATCCTGGGCCCCGACCTGGAAGACGAGGAGGCTTCCGACGTTGCCCCACACCGCGGCCGCGGTCGCCTCGTCCATCTGGGCCAAGTACTGGTTGGCCAGCACCAGGCTGAGCCGATACTTTCGGGCCTCGCTCAAGATCGTGGCAAACGACTCCGTGGCGAAGTTCTGGAACTCATCGACGTACAGGGCGAAGTCCCGGCGGTCTTGCTCGGGCACGTCGGCGCGGTTCATGGCAGCAAGCTGGATGCTGCTCACCAAGAGCGATCCTAAGAGCGTGCTGCCGTCTTCGCCGATCCGTCCCTTGCTGAGGTTCACGAGGAGGATGCGTCCCTCATCCATGATGCGGCGAAGCTGCAAGCTCGTGCGCCCTTGCCCCAGAATGGCCCGCAAGATCGACTGGCTGAGGAACTGTCCGACCTTGTTCAGAATGGGTGCGACAGCCTCGGCCTGGTACTGCGGTTTCCAGCCGGCGTACTCCTTCTCCCAGAATGTGCGGACCACCGGATCGCTCACCCGGCCAATGACGCCCCTGCGGTACCGGCTGTCGTTCAGGAGCCGCTGGAGTGAGAGGAATGAGCTGCCGGGGATCTCCAGCAAGGCCAAGAGGGCGTTTCGGAGAATATGTTCGAGCCTTGGTCCCCAGCTATCGCCATAGAGCTTCTTCAGCGCCGACACCACGCCCGACGCAACCAACGCCCGCTGGTCCGCTTCTGGGCAGAAGAGGGGATTGAACGCCAGCGGGTGTGCCCGATCCCCAGCGTCAAAGAGCACTATGTCATTGGTGCGGTGGGCCGGGATGCCGTCAAAGATCGCCTCGGCGAGGTCTCCATGAGGATCGAGGAGGGCCAAGCCACGGCCGGCCCGGATGTCGGCGTCGATGAGCTTGTGCAGGAGCGTGGTCTTGCCCATGCCCGTCTTTCCGATGATCGCCAGATGCCGACGGCGGTCGTCCGAACGGATGCCGAAGATGTCGCGGCGGGAACGGAAGCAGAGGCGTCCGATCGCCACGGTGTCGGGCTCACGGACCGGGGAAGGGAGGATCGTCGGGGGCTCCAACTCGCGGCTCTCGGTCAGGCGCATGGCTGGGGCGCGGACGGTGGCGGTCGCCGGGTGCCAAAGCGTGGCAAGCTCCTCGCACGAGAGCAGGAATCCCTGGGAGTGCTGTCTCGGTGGACGGGTGCGAACTCGGGATAGATGGAAGCGGGCCATCCGGGGAACGGTGAACTGCCCAAAGGCGCCGGCCATCCGGCGGAGGTGGGACCGCGCGCGGGAGACGTGGTCTGGGGGCGCGTAAACCAGCAACCTGAGATGGACGTCGAAGAGATGACGCGCGATCTTGTCGGAGGCACTCTGGAGGTCCTCCTCTCGGTCGTGGGCGCGGGCAGGCGTGGTGGTAATCTGCATGGGGGGTGGGGGATCGGTTGGGCGACGGGAGAAGATACCGAGGAGGCGTGTTGGCATGCGGACGGACCACGAAGGGCTCGTCACCCCCGTGGCGTAGAGGTGGGCGAGGCGGGGGTGGGCTCGGAAGAAGGGTCTGCTGAGAACGACGATGGCCTTCGTGGCAGCGCGGACGCGCCGCATGGGTGCGGGCCGGACCGTGAGGCTCACCACGGGAATGCACGGGTCACGCGGATCGGGCGTCAGGGACGCGAGAATGGCCGTGAGGGGATCGGAGACACAGCGATTGAGGGGATCGTCGAATTGGGCGTAGCGGCGGATCGGAAACAGATCGGGGGTCAGACGAACCTCGGCCGACCAGGAGAGGAAGCCGTCCGGCGGGGCGAAGGCGTCGTCGGGGAGTCGGTCGAGCGTGGCCGTTGGGTAGTGGGCTGCAAGCTGGGCGGTGAAGGCCGAGGAAAGCTCCGGCGGGACGCTGCAGAAGAGGCCGACGGCCCGGGCGGCGTGGGCGAAGAGGAGGTCGAGGGGCCTGCGGTCGGGGTTCGCCTGATGGATGGCGGCCAGGGCCTGGTCCATCCACTGCGGGCCGCGCTGGTTATCCGCCGGAACGCTGAGGGCGAGGAGCACGCCGGCAGGATACCAGAGGATGGCCGGCAAGCCCGCATGGAGCCCGGCAGCGCCGCGGTGCATTTCGGGGAAAGAACCCGCCCGTGGGACGTGCGTGCATCCGGCGGGGCGGGTTCTGCCAGAGCCTTCCTGCCCCGTACCGGTGCTCAATCCGGGAAGCGTTTCGGACCTTCTTGGGGCCGAATCCTCGGGCATCGTGCGCGGCCCATCCTCGACCGCCACCTGACGTTGATCCCGAGGGCTCAGGATGTCGGAGAGAGGAGCCCGCTCGATCGCGGTTCTCGCGGCGACGGGGAAGTGGCCACCGGCAAGGGGCAAAGGTTACCAGACGGCCGGGATACGGGCGATAACATTCCCGGCAATCTCGCCGGACCGGATCGCACCTCGGCGGGGATCATCGCCACTTTCCTGCCGTGGTGATCGCGGAAACCAGGGCTGCCGATGGCGTCCGCTTGGAGGAGATAATCGTCGAGGCAAGCGGCATAGAAGAGCGACCGCCGCGGGTTTCGGGCGTGCTGCGACGCGACGGCCAGAATGTGATCGAGTCGGTCCCGGCTTCGCGTGGTGACGACGAGCACCCGGAAGCGGTACGGAAAGACCTGATCCTGCAACTGCTCGTACAAACGGATCTTCCGTTGCCAGCTCTCGGCGTCTCTCTCGGATCGGACGCATTCCGTGCCGTTGTCCAACTCGACGAGGAAGTTGTACTGCTGCCCGGCGGGGGTGAGCAGCTCGAAGGCGCAATCGGGGAACAGGTTTTCAAGGCCGACCTGGAGCCGTAGGGTGTTTTCTCGGGAGAAGTGCTTCATCGCGATGCCCTGGCGATGTGCGGCAACCGCGGTGTGGACGACGAACTCGGAGAGGCTGTGGGTGTGGTGCTGATGGGCAAGGGCGACCTCGTTGAAGTACCGCCTGGTGGGCGGCCTGGCACTCGCCCCGTAGAGCAGGCGGTACCCGAGGAGCGTCAGCTTGCAGTAATCAGGCGATCCGCCCCGGCCGGCGGTGGCCAGTGGCCATCGACGCACCCAGCCCGCGGCGGCCAGCTTGGCCAGCCGGTCCTGGACGCTGCGGACGCTCTGGAATGCCCCGGACTGGAACGTCTCGCTGAGCTTGAGGAGTTGCCTCGCGGTGAGCGGACAGCGATCCAGGGAGAGCAGGATCTCGTAATCCCGGCCGGTGAGGCGGTGGCGGACCGAGGCGTTTGTCATGGCCGGGATATCAGCGTAGCATCGCCGACTGCCGCCCGCTTCTGTTTTCCGTTGCATGGCCAAGGAAACGCCAGGATACATCCACGTCGAGGCACTGATGCAGGAGGTCAGCTTCGAGCAGGCCGTGGCGTACTATGGCGTGCCGCTCCCGGAGATCCACCGGATCGGCAACGAGGTGCGGATGCGGTGCTTCTTGACCTGCGGCCGGAAAGACGAGACGGGCGACCGGGCCCTTGCCGTCCAGGTGGACCATCCGGCCAAGATCTGGCGATGCCACCAATACGGCTGCGGCAAGGGGGGCAACCTCGTGTCCCTCTGCGACCTGCTGAAACCCGGGCAGCACGCGGACGGCAAGCCTCGCGGCCAGCGGTTCAAGGAGATTCTGGCCGACCTCCGGGCGATGGCGGCCGGGCTGATGTCCGCGACGCCCGCCGAGCCGCCGACCGAGCGGCAGCCGGCGACGCCTGCCTCCATACCCCCACCCGACAAACCACCCATCGCGAACGTGCCCCTCGCCCAGTCCGACAACGAGCGGGCACGGGGCCTGGTGAACCTCGACCAGAAGTTCATCGTGGACGTGGCCGAGATGAGCCCGAAGGCCGCGTCGTACTTCCGCAGCCGCCCCTTCCTCACTCCCGAGGCGTGCCGAAAGTGGCGAATGGGCTACCTGCCGCGCGATACGGGCGGCGATCACGCCGGCGGGACGATGCGCGGCAAGATCGTCTACCCAATACTCTCGGAGGAAGGCGAGGTCCTCACCTGGTTCGGCCGCGATCCGGAGTACGAGGCGAAGCACCACGAGTGGCTAAGCGGCGGCAAGCAAGGCCGCGAGCCGGACAAGTTCCATTTCGTCAAAGGCTTCCATCGGGGCCTGGAACTCTTCGGTCAGCATCGCCTGCGAGAAGAGGGGATCGGGGCCAAAATCAAGGAACTCGGCCTAATCGTCGTCGAGGGGCCGAACGATGTGATCGCGATGGACGCGCTCGGTGCGCCCACCGTCGGGCTATGCTCGAACACGCTCACCAAGGATCAGGCGGCGAAGCTGGCACACTATGCAGCGGCGGTCGGCAACGGAATGGTCATGCTCATGCTCGACTGCGACCCGGAAGGCGAGGCCGGAGCCAGGCAGGCAGCGGTCGAGTTGGCGCAGCTCTGTGCCGTCCGTTTCGCCTGGCTTCCCTCCATGCACGGCGGCGCGTTCAAGGGCCGGCAGCCGGAGTCGCTCCGTCGCGAGGAGTGGGAGGAGGTGCGAGAGTCCCTGGGCTTGAGCAACCGCAAGTAGCCAACCGGCATCGAAGAGAAACGAGCCGAATGGGCTGAGACCTGTCTGCGATGGTTCGGCGGCCCACGTGGTGGAGGGAATGCCGCATCCGTCGGATGGCACCGACGGCGGTTTAGGTGCGTGGTGAGCCGCCGTGATCGGCTCTCAACTGAAAGACCACCGAACCCTCCGGAAAGCCCGGACTCACCTTATTGGAGCGAACCACGAAGTGAGGAACGAAATCGGTCAGGCTGAAGAGACCGTAAGGCAGGTCGTAGGGACTGAAAACGCAGTCGACCTTGAACTCCCACTGCGGCAACTGCGGGAAACTGAAGTACACTGGTGAAATGAACGAAGGCTTGGTAGCACGCCCGGCGGCCGTCAGGGGGAGGACCGGAGAATCCGTGGCGAACGCGATCCCTTCCTTCTTCGCAAGATGCTGCGAGATCGTCATGAAATCACTTCCGGTATCGAGCCGGAAAGGAATCTCGGTGAACTCTCGGTCGGGACTGCGTACGTCCAGCAGCACAACGAACCGAAAGGCATACTTGCCGACGCTGCCAATGAACTTGCGTTTCATGGGCAACTGAATCGAAGGCCGTCGAGAAGCCATTCTCGATTACCGGAAAGGAAGGTCGTGAATCAGTTCGAAATCGTCCGACAGAGGCTCGAGATACTCGACCTGAACTTGTGCCCGCTTCTTGCTGTCGAAACGCGCGAAGGCAGCTTTCACCACGGAGAGGTCGGTGCTGTGGCCGAGGATCTCTCTGGACAGACGACGGATTCTACCCCGAACCCGGTAGTGGTCGATGTAGGCTACGTACTCTCCGGGATGCTCAAAACGGAGTGCCAGGTCTTCCAGAATGGAGTCTCTTTGGGCTGCAGAGACTTCGCCGGCCTCTCGAAGCGCGACCTGGCAGAGTTGCTCGAATTGGACTTCGGCGCTTGACATGGTTTCATCCGTGGTCGAAGGTTCCGGCGCTCCGCCCGCATCGGCGTTGCCGTTGCTCCGGCCAGGAGAGCCTCCACCATTTCTTGAATCGGCTCGCTCGGAGTCAACGCTCGAATGCTTCTTCAACGAACTCCTTACCATCGACAGCCCCTCCCTGGCCCCCGGAGCGGCTCTGGCGGCAACGGCAAACGTAGGGCGTCATGGTAGCAGCGCAACCGACTGAAACAAAGACTACCGCTGAATCATCATGGCTCCAAGGGGTTCTAAGGGAAACCCCCCACAGGGGGACTGAGGCGAGCGACCACCCATGAGCTACGCATGTCCGGCGGTGTCGGCGGGGGGGAGGAGTTGAGATGGTTTGCCGGCCGATAGGCCGGAGGCGCACCCGCTCTGCGGACGGGCCGGGCGGCGTGCGGGACCGCACGAGCGGGTCTCTCCCGAGCCCGCGAGCCCCCCGCGCACGCCGCCAAGATCGGCGAGGTACGAGCCGTCGGGCGAGAGTCGGGTGCGGGGGGCTCGCGGGCGATAGCCTCGCGAGTGCGGTCCCCTGGCAGAGGCGATTCTTGGCTCCCGCAAGCCGCCAAAGCGTCGGCTCCGTCCGCGCGCGGCTTCGCGGGGGCCCTCGGGGGTGAACGCAATGGCCCGCGGGATGGTCATCGCGGGGTGCGTCCGGCGGTGTGGAATCCCCGCGATGAGGCCAAGCGTCGGCCGGGCCGTGAGTACCGTCGGTGGCGATCCGGCGAGTCGCGAAACCCGGGACGGATGCGTTTCATGGTTGCGACGATCTGGTCGGTGCCCATGAGTTCGATGCGGAGTCTCTCCGCTTGTTGTCGGTCCCTGCGGCTGAAACGTAGCGTGGCGACGACGGCACCGCGGCGGATCTTGTCCCGGGCCATGCAGCCGCCCAGTTCGCGAATGACGCTGGCGGGCAGGAAGCCGTTGCGTCACGACCAGACCACAAACGGCCGCTCCGGCAAGCGCAACTCCTACGGGGAGGCGTGCGAGGCGCCGTATGCTCGCCCGGAAATGACTCCTGGGATGCACCAAAACGCTATGCCTGCCGGCTCGACGGAGCATCGGAATCGCCCACTTGGGCTCTCCAGGGCGTGGCGTGACGCGGCGGGGCGTGCCCAGCTTTTGCTGGTCGAGCATGCCCTGTGCCCCTTGGATGCGGCCGTGTCGCTCCGCGACCACCCGGTCCACGAGACGGCCTACGGGTACCGCGACCGCCGCGGTCGTCTCGCCATGGCAAAGGTCCGCGTCACCTGCCCCTCGGGTCTCTCGGCGGCCGATGAGTTCACACTCTGGGGGCTGCTGGCCCTCACGTTCGCCCAGCCCGAACCGGGCACCGAGTTCCACGCAACCCCGCACTACTGCCTGCGGAAACTTGGACTGATTGAGAAGAACGCCTCGAAGGGCGGGAAGGACTATCAGCTCTTCCGGGAGACGGTGCGACGCCTTGCCCGGGTGATCTACGAGAACACGGGATTCTACGATCCGATCCGCGGCGAGCACCGCGACGTGGCCTTCGGATTCCTCAAGTACAGCCTGCCCACCGACCTGGAGTCCCCGCGGGCGTGGCGGTTCGTGTGGGACCAGCAGTTCTTCGAGTTCTGCCAGGCTGCCGGCGGCGGCCTCTGGTTCGATCTGGCCGTGTACCGGAAGCTCGACTTCGCCAGCCGGCGGCTGTTCGTGCTGCTTCAGAAGGTTTTTCACCGGAAGGAGGCGTCGCCGGCGTTCGACGTGCGGAGCCTGTGCGTGGACGTGCTCGGCTTCGCCCCCACGATTGCGATTTGGAACCTGAAGGTGAAGCTTGCCCGGTGTGTCCAGCGCCTGGCAGCGGAAGGGACCATCCGGCTGCCTGTGAAGCACTCCCAAGACGCGTTCGTGAAGTGCGGCGTGGGCCGGTACCGCCTCACGCTCCATCGCGGGCCGTACTTCGAGGGGCGTCGATCCGCGGGCCGACCCCTGTCGGCGGAGGACTCGCCGCTGGTCGATCCGCTTCGGTCCATCGGCTTCGACGACGCCTCGATTCGCCGCATTCTCCGCGATTTCCGGCCGCAACTGGTGCGCGAGTGGACGGACATCACCCTGGCCGCAAGGGAGCGGCACGGCGACGGCTTTTTCTCGAAGTCGCCGGCCGCGTACTTCCTGGACAACCTCCGGCACGCGGCGGCGGGCAGGCGGACACCGCCGGACTGGTGGCGGAGTTGCGGCGGGAGGAACTGCGGCGAGAGCGCGAGGCGGAGCGGGCCCAATTGCAGACCGTGGCGGCCGGCACGGCCCAGACCGACGAGAACCGTGCCTTCCGGGCGTACCTGGAGGGCGAGGCATGCGACGCCTTCCAGCAGGTGGCCCAGCGTCTCATCGACGACCTGATGGCGAACGGCAAACCCCGCGAGGACGCCCGGGAGACCGGCACTTACCTGGCCCGCCTGCATTTTCTCAACCGGTTCCGCCGGGAGCAGCGGGCCCCCGGCCCCCGCCCATAGCACGCCGTGCCAGGACACGTTTCTTCCAGGAATCGGGGGACTGCGGGCCTCGCTTCCCGCCCTGTGGCAGGCTCCCGTTTCATCAACAACTTATTCAAGCAGTCTTCCATTGCTAACAAGATTACTTTGATTCATATACTTTGGCGGAGCGGGGACGTTGAGGACGCCGTGAGGCAAGGACCGCGACGTGATGCGGAGAATCGCCCATCGTCAGCAGACAAATCGGGGTGCAAAACACAACGCCGAGTCCACCACCCACCCCCGAATACACAACGCCAAGTCCGCCTGTTGCGGAGGGGATTGGCCCGTGGGAACGCGGACATGCCAGTAACGCGGACGGGACTCGCTCTTCCCGAGGCGTAAGGTGCTTGCCGCCCGCCTCCGGCGGGCCTGCACGTGGCGGGAGCGATGGGGCGAATTTCGCCGGCGAAATCATCCCGGGTAGGACGTCTCGGGAAGCGTGCCATTCTGAAGCCCTGCCAAGGCTTGCCGGAGGGCCCGGGTGATTTCGTCGCGGGTCGCCGTGGGCTTGCGGAAGACGACGGTCACCGTGGCGTCGTCCACGGGGAAGACGTGGGTGGAGCGGCGGGGCCGGGTCTTGCGTCCCCGGGTGCTGCCGCGGGCGGCCTTGGCGATCTCCTTGAGCGGGGCGACGATGTCCCGAAGCTCACGGCGGGTCAGGTGGTTGTCCTTCAGTTGGATGAGCAAAGCAATCTGCCGATCCTCCGGGGCCTGGGCCACCTCGTAGAGCACGTCCATGCTGGGGAAACCCGTGGGTCTTGTCGACCGTGTTCAGGCGTTCGTCCGCGGAGACGACGGAGACGTTCCTGTACTGGGTGGTCCGGATCAGGTCGTGGACGAAGGCGGTGCCGTCAAAGAGGTTGGCGATGGAAGTGGGGAGTTGGTCGGCCCCGGGGGCGTAGACGGCCGAGAGGTCCCCCTGGCTGTCGCAGTCGAACACGAGGACGCGGTAGTCCATTTTGGCCAGGGCGGCGCTGAGGTTGATGGCCGTGGAGGTCTTGCCCACGCCTCCCTTGTGATTGACGATGGCGATCCGCATGAGGGGCCGCGTCGGGCCGTCCACCGGCCGGGACGGTGGCCTGACGAACTGACCGCTCCGGCGGGACCTGGAGAGGTCCGGCTTGGGCTTGGCGATGAGTGCGAGCGAAGGTGCGGCAGCGAGTTGCCTGAGTTTCTCGGGCGACTTGCTGCGGAGGCGGCGAACGACGTGCGCGACGATCTCCTCGATCCTTGTTCCGCGCTGTTGTTGCGGGGACGGATCGCGCGGCTGCGTCGAGGGCGCTTTGGGGGAGGGGGAACCGGACATGCGGGATCGATCGGGAGTGTACCATGAGAAGAGCAGGCGTGCCCAGCGGCAGCCGGACGAGAGGCGGAGTCCGGCTCGTCCGAGCCAAGGGGCGAATTTCGCCGGCGAAATCCATCGGCAGAGTTGTCCGGAGCCGGCGATCGCCGGGTCACGAGCCGGGGTTGGGATTTCCGGTCGCTTTCCGGGCTGCTGGATTGCTAAGACGCTGAACCGCCCGTTGAGCGAGTCGGTAGACGCCGGTGGCGACCAGGATCCCGAGGAGGTTCCCCGCGCAATCCTCGATCGCCACAGTCCGAAGGGGAACCATCGCTTGGAGCAATTCCGTACCCATGCCGTAGGCAAGAAGCAGAATCACGAGGAGGCCGCCGGGACGCTGCGGCCATCGCGCTGCGTAGGTCAGCACCGCGAGGAGGGCGAAGGCCGCGAAGTGAAGTGCCACATCGCTCCAAAGGAACGCCGGGACCTCCGGGAGGGGCACCACGGCGGCCGGGTCGGGCACCAGGAGTAGTACCGAGAGCAGTACCCAGTACCCCAGGCAGATCCCCAGGCGGACGATTCGCATGAGCGGGCCTTCGCGGAGAGGTTGCGGCTCAGGATGGTGTTATCGGCGGATTGGCTTTGGGTCGGTACGGCAGACGGCGGGCGAGCAGCCTGGAGCGGTGGAATCTGGCCCCGCAAACGTCGCATACCACGGTCACCATGAAGGGGCAGAGCCAGACCAGGTACCAAGGGAGCCTCGGCCGTCTTCTGGCCCTGTACAGCTCCTTGCGGAGACACCGCGGACAGCGCATCGGCGGCCCTCCCGGATCGGCGGGACCTGGGAGACCGGGAAATACTCTGCGACAGTCGTGCCGAGTTCGCCGGTAGCCCCTTGATCGCCGCGGATCGACCGATCGCCCCAGGCGCAATCCCAAGCCGGCTTCCGAGTATAGCGGATGACCGCCGGGAATTCCAAGGAGAGAAAATCCTTGTTACGCGATGTCTTCGGAAGGCGGATGCCAGCCCACCACAACCCAGCGGCGACGCGCTTCAACGATCAGCGGATGATTCAGGTTCAACGCAGCAACCGTGGCGCGGCCGATTGCTGTGCGACCAATGATCTCGGTTCCGTCCGGGCTCCAACGAAAGTGTTCCTTCCAGCGCTGCTGTCGCGGGTGAAACAAGGGCGACAGTTTGCCCGTTAGGGGATCCGTCGCCACCACTTGGGCGCCCTTGAATTCGTTGCACGCGTGACACGCCAAGCAAAGATTCTCCAGTTCGGTGAGCCCATCGGCGACGGTGGGGATAATATGATCGATCACCGGTTTGGCTCCGGTAATCTCCGTGAAGCTGTGACAGTAGGCGCAACGGTTGCGGGTTTCGGCGAAGATGCGTTGGCGCAGAGCGGGTGGAATGGAAGAATGGGTCATCCGCTCGCGCCCGGCTCTTCGAGACTTTGCCGCGACGGAACGCCATGTCCGCGCCATTTCAAGAGCATTAGGGCGTGCGCTCTCTTCAGCGTCAGCCGTCGCGCCTCCTCGCCAAGTTCCCGCAGCTTCTGCTCGTCATCCGCCGTCAGTGCGCCCGCGGCGTGCTTCGACAAGAGGCAGTCGTACTCCTCCTGTTTTCCGTCCGGAAGACGGCACTCGGCCGCCTGCCACAGGGCTTGGTCATCCCCCTCTTCCAACGACTTTAGCTCGGCCCGCACGGAATCGGGCAGGTCATCGGCCAGGGGAGGCGGGGTCTCGGCCAAACGCTCGGCAATGAACGCATCGAGATCCATCCGGGCCACCGCAGCACCGCGACGGTACCGATCGAGCATCTCCTCAGGCAGGTACAGGGTAACGGCTTGGGGCATAGCCGGCGCCTCCACAGAAAACGGTGAAGAACCACCTTCATGTTCACGTTCATTCTATTCCCGCAGGTTCGTCTACATCAAGAGAGGGCTGGGAAGACAACGCTTTCGTGGCCCTCACACCGAACCGATCAGGCTGTCCTCCGGCGTCCGCTCGACGAACGGCAGTTCCACGAGAATACGCGTTTCTTCGCCGGAGGAGCTATCGATCGTGGCTCGTCCGCCGGGCAGGCGGGCTCGCTGTCGATTTCCTACCAGCGGGCTTCCAGGCCGAAGTTGAGGCCGTGGGCCACGGCGTCCTGGCGGAGGAAGACGCGGTCGCCGCTGGTGGCGTTGTTGGAGAAGTCGAGCTGGTCGGTGGCACGGGCCACGTTGTCCAGAACGAAGACGCTGTAGCCGACGCGGGCCAGCCACGTGTCCGTGACCTGGTAGCCGACCGTAATCCCGGCGTCCAGGACGAAGGAGGCCACCGTGCTGGTGTCGGAGAAGTTTCGCAGGACCACGGTCCGGTCGTTGTCGGTCATCAGGGTCGACTGCCTCGCCTGGTTGTCGTAGATGCCGACCTTGCAGATCCCGGTGAGTTCCCAGCAACCCCGGGTGCGGCGCCATCGCCCGACCCACTGCACGCCCCAGAGGTCGTTCCCCGTGTCGACGTCGTAGTAGCTGTACCGGGCGCCGGTGATCGAATTCAGGTTGAACCGCTCTTCCATCCGGATGAAGCGGGGACCGATTGCCCAGCAGAACTCGGATCGCTGGTTCCCGAAGTAGACGTTCGCCTCGACGCTGTTGAGCCGCACGTTGTAGCGGGCCTGCATCTCGTCGGCCGCCGAGAAGTCGGTGGTTACTCCCACGTCGCCGAGCCGATCCGGCAGGCGGAGGAAGGTGCCGGCGGGGGCCACGTCGGTGATCCCGTCGAACCAGTTGTAGATGCCGAAGTAGCCGATTTCCAGGGAATGAATCGCCTCCTCCTCGTCGGACAGGAATTCCATGCTGATCCGCGGCCCGGCCTGGAAGCCCAGGTCGAGGTCGTCGGTGCGCACGGAGGTGCCTGCCACGGGGTTGAGGAACATCGGCTGTCCCCGGGTCGGCTCCAGACGCCAGAGCAGGGCGTCCACGGTGACGTCGAAGTAGGGGCCGCCGGTGAAACAGTTGGGATCGATAATCGTCGTCGACGCCCCCTGCGCCCTTGGGAGCACGCCGCTGCTGTGCGCCGCGGCCTCGGCCGTCCAGGGTGCGACCGCCTCGGGCATGGCACTCAAATAGGGATCAACGGGTTTGATCTCCGGGACGGGGCGAACCTGCGGGATTTGCGCCACGTCTCTTACCTGCGAGGTCTGCATTACGTCTCTAACCTGCGGGATTTGCGCCACGTCTCTTACGTGCGGGATCTCCACCACATCCCTTATCTGCGGGATCTGTGGCACCTCCTGCGACGCCCTTTCCGTCGCGGGGGCTCTGTCCACGGCGTGCATTGGGGTCAGGTCCTGGGCCATGCCGCTGGTCGCCAACAGAAGGGCTATCGCCCACGAAAATAGGGTCTTTGGTAGGCACATGGTTCGCTTCTTAAGGCCGAAGTGCGGACTTGCGAAACACCCCACTTCTCGTCACGCGTCGGTGCTTCTGCCGGATCAGCGGTGGAACAACTCGTTGACGTCGAGATTGAAGGTTACGGTATTCATCAACATGTTCATGGCGACCTCGACCCCGGTGTATTCGAGGATGATGAAGTCGTCGGGTTGGACGAGGACTCGTTCCTGGGGATTGAGCATCGCCGTCTTGGTGCTCAGCTTGATGGCCACCTGCTGGCCGTTGACGTTCCTCAAGACTATCACCCTCGTGGGAGGAAAGAGCCCACCGCCGCCCGAGTTGCGGTTGCCCACCGCCGAGCCGCCGGCCGCGGCCGAGATGGAGCCGCCCGACATGGCGATCGCCCCGAGCACGTCCAGGTCGTGGTCCCGCGGCAACGGGTATTGCCCGCCCATCAGCAATCCGCCCGTATAGAAGACCTCGTCGTCGCGCGACTCGATGAACACGATGTCGCCGTTGTTGAGGATGACGTCTTCCTGGGTGAGTTCCAAGGGAGGATCGGCCGGCCCGACGCGCAAGGGGATCCTCTGGATCTTGCGGCCCGTATTAAGGACTTCCGCCCGGGTCACGGGATCGACCAGGGTCTGCAAGTAGGCGTCGCGCTCCGCGGCGCTTCGGAACGCGCCGCGCATGATCTTGACCTCATTCTTGGTGTCAACGCCGGGCAGGCCACCGCTCTCGGCTAGGGCGTGGAGCACGTCATTCTCGTAGGCGGGCAACTCGATCGATTTCGTGGCACCAGCCTTTTGGGCTTCGTACATGCCGCCCCGCTGCCTCATCAACTGCTGCGCGGCGTAGCCTTGCTGACTGGCCGTGTCCTCGCGGACCACCAAGACGTTATACGTCCGCTTCTTCATGAGCGTGACGAGGATGCGGTCGCGGCCCGGCCGAAGGATTCTTTGATGGACGGTGTAGGCCTTGCGGATCTCGTCCTCGGCTTGCGGGACGGTCAGCCCGGCGACCTCGATGGGAGGCGCCAGCGGCAAGGAAATCGTGCCGTCCTCGCGGATCGGCACCGGGTAGCCAAGGGCGGGCCCCGACGACTCCCCCTGGTCCCAACGCTGCGGGAAGTAGACCGGCGGGGCCTCGTCGACCTTGCCGAGCACACCCTCGACGTAGATGCCCAGCACATCCCGGGCACCAAGCTGGTAGACCGGCGGCGCCTCCTGGCGGAGTTTCGAGAAGTCGATGGGCCGTTTGTCCCCGCGCGGACGATCCAGGGCATTCGGCTGGACGCAGTTGGCCGGGATGGCCTGCCGGGCCACGTTGCTGCAACCAGAACCGACGACCGCGAGCGTCAACACCGCGGCCACGATTCCCGTCGCCAAGCGCCGCCGGCAAGTCCGGTGCCCGTCGGGTGCCACGGGCGTCCCGCCAGTGGTGACATCGCAATACGGTTCCCCGTTCCGGAATCGTCCGGCCGGGGGTACACGGCTGTTGGTCTGCTTTCCGTCGTGGCGGGACCCGGGGCCCTTTCCCACTGGCGGGACGCCAGTGGCACCCAGACGCCGTTGGCACGTCGCGACCGATCCTGAAACTCCGTTCATCGTCCCCCCCACCAGCATAGTAGCCGCCGACAAGGCCGATAAGGCGACCCTGATCTGCAATATCGCTTTTCGGGCCATTCGCACCATGAATGAATTTCCCGACAAATCCTGCGCACCCAAAAAATCAGGTATAGCCCGTCGGCAAAGTCTCCGCGGTTGGCCCAGATTGGGGCCAGAACTCCGGACGATTGAGGACTCCAGGCGTCTTTGGGACAGAGACTTCCTGGCCTCTACCCGGCTGACCGAGTCGCATGAGATAAGTGCCAGTATAGATTGCCCCCCCCCCCCCCCCC
>Ga0067045_1004239_pt1 | contig 15605 bp, 11 predicted proteins | sample TerdegcTABiofilm_FD_59184 | JGI IMG/M metagenome (GOLD analysis project Ga0067045, IMG submission 59184) | Combined Assembly of (Gp0054472, Gp0054536) Wastewater bioreactor microbial communities from Singapore -Terephthalate degrading...
TCGGCGCGTCTCGACCCCCTATTTGTTAGCACTCTCCACTGATGAGTGCCAGCCTGCAATTATAGTTGGGAACGCTAATCTGTCAAGGCCCTTCACCCAGTTCTTGGGAGCAAGATACCGCTGACATCTCCTGAAGGTCTGCGCTCGCCGGTGGCGAAACGATCCTCATCGCCATGCCAGGAGGAGCGCGTCATGTCTCTCGAGCGTTTCGGTGTTTCCATGGACGGAGACCTGCTCAAGCAGTTCGACACCCAGATCGAGCGCGCAGGCTACACGAGCCGATCCGAGGCCATCAGAGACATGATTCGGGATTACCTGGTCAAGCAGGAGTGGGCGGACGGGGATGCCCGGGTTGTGGGAACGGTCACGCTCGTCTATGACCACCACGCGCGGGAACTGGACAGCAAGCTCACAAGCGTGCAGCACGATGCACATGAATTGGTGCTCTGCTCAAGCCATGTGCACCTCGACCACCACAACTGCCTGGAAGTGGTTGTTCTGGCCGGTCCGGCGGACCAGGTCAGGGAACTGGGGCAGAGGCTCATCAGCCTGCGCGGCGTAAAGCATGGTGAGTTGACCTGCACCACCACCGGCGGAGTCTTGTAGGCCGGTCATCACCCGCCTGAGGATCTTTCGAGCACCGCTACCTCGCCCTCCGCAACCTCGACAGGCACCCGGCCGTCATCATCCGGTCTGACCTCAGCGATCTCACGCAGGGACCCGTCCGCGGCGAAGATGCGCAGCGTTCCAGCCGATGGCGCCTCCGGCCAGCCGTACCGCCCCGAGTGCAGTGTGATGATACGCTCCCGGCCCTTCAAATAACCGTGGTGCAACTCCATGGGCGTAAAGGGGAACAGGTAGCGCGAGATCTCGTACGGGTAGTCCAGGCGCGTGCCCACAAGCAGCGTCGCCATCTTCAGAGCGCGGGTGACGTTGCCGAAATCCATTCTGCTGCTGGCATACCCGAGCGGGGTGTCCAGGTTCCCCTCGTAAGCCCAGAAATCGTTGTGCTGGATCTCAACCATGCGCTGGACCTGCTTCGCAAGCAGGTCTTTCGTGGTCGTGGGCCCGTTGCCCATCAGCGTCCCACCGAGTTTGCGCACCCGGTCGATGACTGCGATACGATGAGTCTCGCCGAGGATCGTGGTCACGCCGATCTCCCGCTGTATGGTGTATGTCTTAGGGTCCACCAGGCAGGAGACCCCGTCGGGGATTGCATAGGTGATGTATGGGTAGCCGTAGGACACATTCTCCATCTCGTCCCAGTAGAGCCCGTCGGCCCCGATCTGCCGGGCGTATTCGTCCACCACGTCCAGCATGTCGAAGCCGAACTTGTTGCCCAGCGTGGCTACCATCGACCAGGTCAAAGAGTACATTCCGCCCCATTCCGTGGAATGGTGTACCCCGGCCGCATTGGTGAGCAGGCTGTCCGGGTAGCGCGTGGTGGCGTCGGCGTGAGTGTCGCGCTGGGAGTCGTAGTAGATGAGCACCTTGATCCCCGGGCGGGCTTCATGAAGCTTCGCGGTGGCGAGCCGCAGGCGCTCCCGGTAGTCGGCCCAATAGTCTGACAGGACTTCCGAGCCAAACCCGATGCGCTTGCGGTCTGCCTTCGGGTCCACCCAGCCTCCCCAGGAACACGCGAAGTTGATGCCGAGACGGTCCAGGTTCCGCTTCAGGTCTTCGGCAGGGACGTCGATGATCGTGTCCGGGCTGAAGAAGCACCAGGCTCCCTCCACAGTGTAGTTGGAGCCCCAGTCCTCGCGCACGAGGTTGATGAAGTCATAGTAATCCGGCCCGGCCACGGGGTAGATCGCCCACTCGAGCGTCACCGGGCGGCCCGGCTGGAGGCAGAGCATGTCAGTACGCAGCCCGGCGAAGGGGCCATCGGGTTCCACGAAAAGCCGCGCCTGATTTCGGAAAACGCGGTCCTCGCAGATCATGCCAATGCCGAGGTCGGCGAGGCGCACATGCACGCTGGGGTTGGCCGGCGCGTAGTAGTCGTTCACGGCCGGGTCCGCATTGCCGGCAAGACGGATGCCCTCGGTTTGCAGGCCGCTGAGCCTCAGTGAATGGCGCACCATAAGGCCGATGGGCTCCCGATCGTGACGGCTCGTGATGCGGTCCGAGACCTTCACGCACCGAGGGGTGAAGCGGACTTGACGCAGAAGGGTGTAGTCGGGCCCCGCGGCGGTGACGGTGGGAGCATCCGGGACCGTTCCCACTCGCGGCTGCCAGTCCGGCTGGCATCCCTCCGGGTCCCGCGCGGACGAGAGCAGGTTCAACCCCGCGTCGGGGTAGGAGAATGCGGAGTCGAAAACCAGTTCCCGCTCTCCGATCCTCAGGCGAATCGCCCCGCCAGGGTCAATGCTGCCCGTGTACCGGGCAGGGCCGGCAGCGGGATCGCCCCGGTTGATCACGTGCTCCTGGGCATCCGCTGCTGCGAGCATCGGGCTGGCCCCCGGCTTCGTGTCGATCACGGCTGTCTCGATGACCAGGTCAAAGGGCATGCTGACCCGCTTGGCGGGATCCGGTTTCGCGGTATTGCGGATCGAGACCACGTTGTCGGCGAGGGGGTCGATGAGATCAGTGATGTCCAGAACGGTGGTGAAGGGGTCACCCTCGTAGAACGCCCCGAGACGTGTGCGGTCGAAGTTGGGGGCGTAGAGAACTCGCCATCCTCCGACGCCATACCACGTGGACACGATGTCAGGCGTGACCAGCGCGTTGAGGGGGCGGTTCTGCAGTCGGCCCACGGTGCGGGTCTTGTAGGGCAGCACTGTCTTACCGTTGACGGCGATGTCCATGAAGAACATGGAGCCGCTGAGGGACGGCGCGTCCATGCGGGCGGTGATCTGCAGGAGTATGGTGGTGTCCTGGGTGGTCATTCCCTGGAAGGTGAGCTGGCGCGACTCGCCCTGTGGGATTGTGAGCGGCTCCGGGTTGAGGGTCACCGGCGCGGCCTGGAGGACGGATGCGAGGACAGCGTGGACGAGTAGGGGGAGCATGAGAACGGACCTCCGGGAGATGCACACGAACAGAGCCCGGACGTGTCTCCCGGGCCCTGTGAGCGTTCGGTCACTGACGGTCTACTCGCCGCAACAGCAGCATCCGCCTTCCCCGGTTTCGGGCTGGAGAAGCGCGGCGCTGAGTTCTTCGGGCGGGCCGAAATCGCCCTTGTCCCAGATGGTGAGGCCGACGCCTTCCCTCTCACACGACTCGTCGTCATCGCAGAAGCCGAAACCGGCGATGAACTCCCAGTGGTACTTGGCCCGATCGAGGCCGCGGACGATCCGCAGAATGTCCTCCGCGGACCCCGGGAGCCGCGCCGGGTCATACAGATAGGCTCTCATCGCCTTGGAGCTTCCCTGGCAGATGACGCACGTCGCATAAATGTTCACGGTCAGGGCGAAAGTCCCCACGTTGAGGGGATCCGGAGTGGCGAAGCAGCACTGTTGGCCGTTGGGGTTGAGCACCGAGATCCGGTACTTCCCGCGGTATAGCAATATGCTGTAGTGGCCGTAGACATCAGTCTGCGTGGACCCGATCACGGTCGAGCTGCAGTTCACAGCGCTGGCTGAGTGGAACCTGGTTGTGTGACCGCCGGTTGCCACGCACGGTCCTGACGGGTTCATCAGATAGCCGGAAACCAGTGGCATCGGTCTTCTTAGTCCCACTTGCGCGCGATAGTTCGCGGCGACATCAATGTCGCCGACGCACGCATGCCCACACTACCAGACCGGCCGCAGTCGCGAAGATCGCTGGCCCCCTACTTCGTGTACGTCCCTCCGTCGATGTCCACGTTCGTGTGAGATGGCTTGTAGACCCTCAGTTCGGCAGGGCTGACTGCCGGGCCTCCGTTCACCTTGATGGTGTACTTGCCGTACGCAAGCGTCACGGAGTAATGGCCCTGGGAGTCTGTGGTTGTTGATGCAACCACCGTTCCGCTCGGCACTGAACAGAAGTCAAGNTTGTTCGGCTGTGTGGCATTCAGCAGCGTCCCACTCACTGTCGCCATCTGTCCTCCCTCGCTCTCGTGTGGTCTGGAGTCTGTCGCCGGTACCCAGGCGACCAGCACGCTCTGGGTACGTCTCGCTCAGTACATGGGCGCTGGGCCCATCGCAGCCATGTTGGTGATCCAGCGGTCGATCTGGAAGTCCCGCGCCGCAGCCGATGGAGTAACTTCGGTGGTGTCTGCTGCTACAAGGTCCAGGATCCCGGTCAGCGCCCCCGCCTGCCAGTTCAGCGCTCCGATCACCCGGCTGCCGTCGGCCAGTGTGCCGCTGCCGAGAAAGTCAGCTCCTAGGTCGAATGAGCCTGACGCTCCGTCGGACCCTTGGAAGACCCATGTCTGCCACTTCTCGCTCGCGTCGTCCCCGAGGATTGTGAATTCGAGCGTCCGCCCCGATGGGTCTGTGTAGGCGCCAGTAGCGCCTGAACTGAAGACGGGCCAGTACGGCGTTCCAGGGACAGGCGCGGTTGGGACGGTCACGTACAGCGTGGCGCCGTCGGGCAGCGTCACCCAGAGCTTGTCATCGACTTCCTGATACCGGACCACTCGGAACTGCATTCGCTGGGTGTTGGGCAAATCAGCGTGGCCGTCCCAGATCTGCAGCGAAGCCGGCACCGAGAAATCGATGCTGAAGTCGTGTTCGAGCGTGCCACCGGTCCAGAGCGTTTCCGTAGTGTGGTAGGTGACCTTGTCCCCTTGCCAGACGGGTGCTGTCCACTGCATCTGCACCTGGTTGCCGTCTGGTCGGGTCTGCGTCCCGGAGCCAGATTCGTCAGGGCGCACCACATAGTCATACTGTAGGCAGTCGCTGGTCGTTCCCCACTGGTGGATGGAACCGTCCGGCAGTTCCTCCTCGAAGTTGGTATGCCTGCAGCCGCCCTGGGCGGCGCCGACTCCCAGTTTCTGATGCAGGATGTTGAACCAGCTGCGGACGGTCACCACCGCGGACAGGTGGTCCGTGGCCAGTGACTGGTAGGACTGCCCTGTCACCTCTTGGACGGGCTGACCCGCCCCGGAGCAGCCGCCAAGCACAACCAGAAGCGTGACCGCCGCCAGCGCCAACGCAGAGCGCGTCAGGTATGTCATACTCCATCGCCTCTCAACAGGCCGGTAGCCCTTAGAATCGGTATTCGACGCCCGCGCGCACGTCCCTGCCCCGGGCCGGGTAATTCAGCCAGAATGCCCGGTCGCTGTCCAGCAGGTTCTCCACGTGCACGAAGACGTCCGTGTGCAGATTGAGCTGCCGGGCCACGCGCAGGTTCACGAAGTCGTAGGAGCCCAACTCCATGGTGTTTGCCAGATCGGCGTAACGCTTGCCGATGTACGTCCAGTTGGCCCCGATGCGGTAGCCATTCTTGTCGATGTAATCCAGCCGCACAAGGCCCGCGATCTCGGGCTGATACGGGATCTCCAGGTCGTCTGCATCATCGATTTCGCTGTCTGTGTACCGCGCCCAGATGCCGGCGCTCAGGTTGCGCCCGATCCATTTCTCCCACTCGATTTCGGCGCCACGGGTCGTGCCGGACGCCAGCACCGTGCTTGCCTCTCCTGCGGCCCAGGCTGGGTCGGCAAGGTCAACGATGAAGCTCTCTGCGTCTCGGTAGTAGATGCCCGCGCGAAATAGCGACCCATCCGCGGGAGTGAGCTGGTACTGAAGCTCGTAGCTCTGGCTGAACCCGCCGGTTGCCAGCTCCAGCGGCGACATCTCCCGCAGAGCCCAGTGGTCCACCGGCGCCAGAGCGGAAATGTCGTCACGGAAAACCGGGCGCGTGAGCAGCACCAGCGTGCTGCTGGAGCCTATCGGCTTCACGAACCGCGCCTTTGGCCGCCAAACGGGGTTCATCCCGTCGCGCGCCACCATCCGACCACCCACCATGAGGCGGGTGTTGTTGTCGAACAGCCACTCGTGCTCGAGGTAAGCGGTGCCCCCGTCGGTATTCTCCCGGTTCGCGAAAGGCCTGTACGACCGGGCGCCGTTGGTCCGCGAGGTGATGAGACCCGACAGCCGGCGTTGTTCATCGCTTACCGTTGCCCCCGCGGCAAGGCGGGTGTGACGGGAGGGCATGGCATCGAATCGCGCCTCGGCGGCGAGTGCGGTGTACCGGGTGTCGAGGCGTCGGATGGACTTCGGATCCCCGAGCAGGCTGTCAGGGTTGTTGTCTTCCAGTTGCGCGTCCGAATACCCGACCCTGAGCGTCATCCGGGCGCATTCGCTGATGGGCTGGGTGGCGAGATAGTCGACAGCGAAGGCGTCGAACTTACTTGTGAAGTCCGCGTCTTCGGGCAGGCCGCTCTGCAGTTCCGCGCCCGGCCGATCACGGTCCTCGCTCTGCGCGGCGATGATCAGAGCCTGGGTGCGTTCGGGGGCATCCTGCCGTCCCGCGATGCCCAGCAGGTCAGTGCGTTTCCAGTCGGAGCGCTGCCGGTCCCAGTTATCGTCCGCGTGGGCGACATTCAAGAAGTAAGCATTCTGACCCTCATCGCCCCGCCCATCGGTCTTCAGGTTCCCGGCGAAGCTTCCCGCTTCGAGCCTGAGTTCGGTGCGCGAGTACTCGCGGGTTTCCAGGATCGCGGACGGCTGTAGGCGGAGCCCCTCGCGCTGTTCCTTGAGTGCGTCTCGCGGGCGCCCGAGACGGTTGTAGACTTCGGCAAGCTGCAGGTGGGCCAGGGCATAGTCGCCATCCAGCTCAACTGCCTTCCGCAGCGCCGCCCACGCTTTGTTTGTGCGATCCTGTTCGAGGTACACGCGAGCCAGAGTGGTGTATGCCCGCGCGGACCGTTCACCGAGCTTCACCGCGGCCTCGGCCTCGCGGAGGGCTTCGGCGAACCGGTTGAGGTCCAGGTAGGCAATGGCGAGGTTGGCCCGTGGCATGCCCCAGGCTGGCTGAAGCGTGGAGGCCTGTCGGAACTCGCTCACGGCCTCGTCCAGATTGCCCGTGGCCAGATAGACTGCGCCCAGATTGTTGTGGGCGCTGGCCGAACCCGGATCCAGAGCGATAGACGCTTTCTGCAACGAAACGGCATGGGCGAGCTTGCCCTGGCGCGCGTAGACCATCCCGAGACCTGTCTGGGGGCCTGCAAGAGTGGGGGACAATTCAGCAGCGCGGGCATACGCTTTCTTCGCGACTTTCAGGTCGTTCTGCGCGAGACTCAACATCCCCAGTGTCGACCAGGCCGGCGCAGACTGCGGGTCAAGGGCGACTGCGGCCTGGGCTGCGGCATACGCCGTGTCCAGGTCGCCCGACGCAGCCGCAGTTTGAGCCAGTACGAGTTGAGCAGCCGCCGAATCGGGGTTGATCTCGAGGGCGGCTTCGGCAGTGGCCCGCGCGCTGGCAAGGTCGCCGGCGTAAAACTGCGCCGTCGCCAGAGTCTGCCGGGCGAGGGCCGAGTCGGGCGCCAGCCGCACAGCAGTTCCTGCGCTGTCCAGCGCCTCATCCGTACGCGCCGAGAGCAGGAACAGGGACGACTGGTAGGCGTGTGCTTGGTACAGATCAGGGGCGATCCGCAAGGCTTCGGACAGACCGAGCTTCGCCTCCTCGAGGTCACCCGAGCGCAGGGCGACCAGCCCGCGAACCGTCTGCACAATCGGGTCGCCGGGAGCCGTGACGCAGGCCGCCGCCACGCTGGATCTGGCCTGGGCGAGAGATTCCGGGGCACCTTCCATGAGATACGCCGCCGCCGTTCCCGCGAGGGCTGTGGCGCCGTACCGCGGCGACTTCGCCCAGTTCCCGAAGGCCTGTAATGCCTCGGCACTGCGGTTCTGCGCCAAGAGACAGGCGCCCAGCCGCAGTTCAGCCTCGGGGCTGCCCGGATCAGTCTTGAGTGCGGCCCGGTACGCATCCTCCGCTACCGAATACTCCCCGAGGTCATGGTTCAGGTCGCCGAATCTGAGCCACGCCGACGCATCCGATGTCTTGTCCGGGGGCTGCATCGCGCTGATCTCGGTCAGTAGCTGCTCTCTCGACAATCCAGGCAGGAAGCGCATCTCCAGGTCCAGATGGATGGTGTCCACGGAGGCTTCCCACTGCAGTGCACCCGACGGGTCCACGCGCATAGGCCGCGTGGGCGCCTGATCCGGGGCTGCGGTGCTCTGTTCGTTCGCCCCGACGACCACCTGTCCGAGTTCGTTGTGGAACCGCACGAGGCCCGCATAGACCGTCAGAGTAGTGAAGCCGCTCTCGGTGGCCTCCAGGGCAAACTGGGTGCCCTCGGCCGAAGCGATGGCACCGGCGGTGACAATCTCCACATTTGGCTTGGAGACGATCCAACTCCAGACTCTGCCCCACAGGAGCCTCAGCCGGCTGGGCTTCCCGTGGGTCGGCGGAGCGGGGATGATCACGTGCGTTCGCGGCCCCAGTTCCAGGCGTGCGCCGTCGATGAGCAGTTTGACTTTGGCGCCCTCCCCAGTGACCAGATGGTCGCCTGCGTATAGTCTCTTGTGGGCCGCGGTCCTGACCACAAGCCACGGCCCCCGGCCCGCCCGTTGTGTCTTGACGGTCCCTGTGTGGGAGGTGATGCGCGCTCTCGTCATGGGCGCTGCCCAGCATGCTGAGAGCAGACCGAGGGCAACCAGTGAGAGTATCGACGCACGCAGTCTGCTAGGTCTCATGACGCTCTGCCACCTGTTCATTGTTGACGCGTACGGGGGTGCGTACGGCGATGCGGAATGTGAAACGCGATCCAGCTCCTGGGGCGCTGTCCACTGATACGCTGCCACCGTGTGCCTCGGCAATGCGACGCACCGAGTATAGGCCGATGCCGGTGCCCTCGATGGCTGATCCATCCGCCGCGCCGCGTTCATACGCCTCGAAGATGCGGTCCTGGAAGTGGTGAGGGATCCCCATCCCGCCGTCAATGACGTGGATGCCAGCCATATCGGGCGGCTCAGAGACCACCTTCAGGATGACGGTGCCCCCCTCCGGCCAGTACTTGATCGCGTTGTCGAGAAGATTGCTGATGGCCCGGGCGACGTACCTCGGGTCAGCTTCCACCATGAGCACTTCCGGCGCCGACACTTCGATGCGGTGCATATCGGACTTCATGGACTGGGTGGTGGCCAGGTCACGGGCGAGCCTGGCAAGGTCGAACTCCTGCGGCTTGACGTTCAGTTCGCGATGTGGGTCGGCGTTGAGCAGGTCGTCGATGTCGCCAATCGCCCGGGACACCTGCTCTTGGATCTTGTCGATCAGTTCGGGCGTGATCGGACCCCTGGACTGCTGGGTCCGCAGTGCCGCGGCGAGCGCCCCGATTGCCGCAAGGGGCTGTTTCAGGTCGTGGACCAGAGTGCGGGTGACGGCATCGCGCGCCCGGACCTGACCAGCCAGCTCGATTGCCTCGCGGCGCGCCGAGGAGTAGGCCCATACCGCGGATACCGCGCCCGTCAGCAGAACACCGACAGACGGCGTCACGGCAAACAGCCAGAAGTCGTAGCGGATGAGGATCGCCGCCAGCACGAAAAGTAGGGCGATCTGACCCAGTGCGACAGTGACAGCCAACCAGGTTGCCAGCCGCCTAAAGGACGCAACCGTTGACAGACATAGGCCGAAGATGAGCACCCACATCCAGCCGCTGGGGACATGTCTAATGAACCGCCTGCGCAGCAACGTATCGATGGCGTTGGCATGCATCTCCAGACCACTCATGGTGGCCTCGCCACTTTCGTCAGCCCGTTCGGGATCATTCGGCTCCACTGCCTGCCCCATGGGCGTGCTTGCGCGGTCCGCGAGGGAGCCGAAGACCACGACCTTGCCGCCGAAGCGCTGCTCCAGTTTGTCCTGGGGCGCATCCAGCACTGCGCCGAGCGGGTATGTCGGAAATGAACCCGGGGGCCCTACCCAGTTTATCAGCATGAAGCAGCGGCTCGCCCCGGTCGCGCTGCTCCCGCGAGCGCGCACCAGCGGCTCCATCAGATGGAGGGCCTCGCACGGCCAGACCGGAATACTCCTGCCGTCGAGCACGATCTCGTGCGGTGACGTGGGTTCGGGGATCTCATCCGGCACGCCTAGCCACGCGGCGTAGGTCGCCAGGCACAGGGGAAGATACACGACCCCCACGGGCTGCACGTGTCTTCGCAGGTCGTCCGTCACTCCGGACGGAAGCAGGCCGTGCTGCATGAGGCTCACGCCCCGCACCATGCCGTGCGGGTTGCACAGCACCGGGGAGGCGACGACCGTGTGCGCGCCGTCTGCGAAAGGCTTCGGCGGATCCTTGAACTCGACCCAACCCGGATTGGATTTGGTGTTGGCGGCGATGACGGTGGGAACGGGCATGTGGAGGGACTCAATGAGCGGCTTGTCATGCCACGCAGAAGTGTCCCGGTACACCGGGCACATCTGGGAGAACATCAGGTCCACGGCGACAACGCGAGCCCCTGCGCGCTTGACGCGCTTGATGGCATTCCCGATCCTGGAGCGGGGCACCAGTTCGCAGGCGCATTCGGGAGGCCGGAGCTCACTGTAGTTCTCGATCTCCTCCCGGGTAACGCCAACCAGGACGATCTCGGGTCCCGGTTCGGCAGGCGGGCGCATTCGCATCATTGCGTCGAGAACCGCGAACTCGGAGACAGACAGCCCCCCCGACCACCGACAGGCAAGGAGGGTGGCCACGAGAGAGAAGAGAATGACGCCGGTCCAGCCGACACGCAAAGTGAACCACCGCATGCCTGTAAGCATGCGCCACCCGTAATCGACTAAGACGGCAAACGTGCTGTCTGCCCCGCCCTCCCGCACCCGCGAAGCACGCCCTCCCCAACGAACACGAGATACCCACGGATCGCGGGCGCCACTCGATGTGCCCTGTTTCGGCCGGCGAGACCGGGAAGAAGCTCGCTTCTCGCCGGGACTGCCCCAGACGCGCGGCCCGTGAATGCTCGCGTTTTCTGATTACGTACTTGGGGGCAGCTGGACGGACTCGAGAATTCGCCGCACTACCAGTGCCAGATCAGCGTAATCCGTTACCGGCTTCGTGTAGTACCACGTGCAACCGAGGTTGATCCCGGTTGCCATGTGGCCAGGGTCGTTCATAGATGTGAGCATGAGTACGGGGATGTTCTGCAGCTTCTCGTCGGCCTGGATGGCCTCCAGTGTCTTCCACCCATTGAGCCTGGGCATGCGGACATCGAGCATAATGAGGTCAGGTTGCACGGTCTTGAGGACACGCAGCGCTTCAAGACCGTCGAATGCTTCTAGTACATTGTACCCCTCGGCCTCGAGGAAGATGCGTGTGGCAAGGACTACGTCCCGCTCATCATCCACAACAAGTATGGTGTTGCGGTCACTTTCGCCATTGGCCATGTACCAGAGCCCTCGCTCGAGTCGCCTGTGGTCGCCTGGGTGCCGATGCTGCACAGTCACTATAATACAATAGTTGGGCGAGCACAACACGTCTGGGACCTCAGCGGCGCTTGAACACCTGAACGCAGCTTCCCATGCCCCCGGTCACCTCGACACTCACCCCGGCTGGTTCGCACATCCCGCGGGACACGTGTGCGCAGTGGTCGCAGTAGCAGGGCAGGATCTCGCGCCCGTGGGTCCGCAGGTGCAGGATCGCGGGGCACGTGCGCACTTCGAGGGTCAGCGCATCGCCCTCGAGACGGGTGGAGACATCACTGCCGGGTTCCTCGGGGAAGAGCCCTTCCCAGTGCTCTTTCAGAGCCTGCAGGCCGCGTTGGCGGATCGCTTCAGTTACCGCGCGATAGTGCTCGCGCCCCATCTCCTGCCAGTAGCGATGGAGCGCCTCCTCGCCGTAGGTTTCTAGAATGTGGTTGAACGTGGCGTTCACCGCAAAGAAGAAATCGGGAGCACCCATTGTCTGGCCTCCAGGAATTGTTGCCGGCGTCCGGCGGCTATCGCGTCAGATTTCATCAAGCGGCCAGATCGGACGTCTCAGGCGCCTGTAGCTGTACCGCGTGACATCCGGGTTGTGTATGCCGGGCGTATCAATCTCGATGATCTTTCGGGCGACCCGCTGGTAGTCGGCGCGGAAATGCACCGCTGACTTCAGGCCGATGATGAGGCGGTCGGTGGGTTCAATGCCCACGCTGCGCAGGCACTGCATGTCGAAAGGCTGGGCTCGTCGCTCGCAGATGAGCACTTCCACATCCCCCACCACGAACACCACCAGACGCCCGAGATTCACGGGCATGTTCGTCATCATCGGCCCGCGGTTCACGTACGCGCCGTCGGAGATCAGGCGCACATAGCCCTCCAGATCCAGGGGCTCACCGTGCATGTCGTCGGTCTTCCCGCCCAGTCGGAGCTTCACGCGGTTTCCGACCCCCGCCGCAATCGCGCGTGCAACCGACTCCGGGTCCACGATGATCGCCAGGGTCGAGCGAGGAGCGTCCATCTCCACCAACGCGCGCAGCAGTGCGGTGCCGTCACAGGGCGCGCCGCCGCCGGGGTTATCGGAGCCGTCGGGCAGGATCACCGGGCCCTCATTGAGCGCAAGGGCTTCGCGGATCGCCTGCCGGACGGGAGTCAGGGTCAGGCGGAACTCCTCCCGGCGATCCCAGACATACCGCGCCAGTTCGTCGGCCGTCTCCTGCGCGAGGCGGGCGTCGTTGTCGGCGTTCACCACAACAGACACCCCGGCGTGGTGGATGTCGGCGAAGGGGAACCCTCCGGCAAGAGTGACGTCCAGAATCCCCGGGCGGCGCTCCATCTCCCGCACCAGCTCGAAGCACTCCATCATCGGGGATACCAGGGTGCACTGCTTTGGGGGGCTGATGAGCATGTCCACTTCGGCGTACCCCGTGGTGGGCACGATTTCGCCCCGGGCGGCGTCAAGAACGATCTGCGCAGCCTCCAGACCTCGCTCGGCGCAGTCCACGTGAGGGTAGGTATCGTAGCCCACCAGTGCGGTGGCCACCCCCGCCATTGCGGGAGTGATATTGGCATGAAGATCGAGAGTGCAGACCACCGGGATCGATGGGCCGACCACGCTGCGCACCCCGTCCAGGATGGCCTCCTCGGCGTCCTCAAGCTCTTCGGTCACCATGGCGCCATGCAGGTCCAGGAGCACTCCATCCACGGGCATGGCCAGCCGGAGACGGTCCAGCAGTATGCCGAGAAGCTCATCGAACGCGGCCTGCTCTACAATGCCCGAAGGCTGGGCAAAGGTCCACAGCAGCGGGACCGGGGTGAACCCCAAGCGCTCCGATGCCTCGATGAACCCTCCGGTATCGATATTCTTGCCGCGTAACTGTTCGATGACCTGGCGACCTTCCAGAAGCCCCGGGAATCCCCCGGACCGGCGGAAGTCGTCGATGGTCGTCAGACCGCGGGCGAAAGTGTTTGTCTCGTGGGAAATGCCGCCGATGGCGATGCGCATGTTCCGTGGCTCCGGTCAGAATGTGCAGGGACGGCTCACAGCGGCATAGAGACGCCCGCCCCACGCGAGCAGGTGAGGCGGCAGTTGGCGCGCGCTCGCAATTGCCCGCCTCGCCGCTGGTCTAGGCGGGGACGCGGACGCGGTCCAGGATGCGCAGGATCAGGTCGTTCGCCGTCTGGCCGCTCATGCGCGCCTCGGGCCTCAAGATTACGCGGTGGGCGAGCACGCTGGGCGCGAGCTCCTTGATTTCGTCTGGGGAGACGAAATCGCGCCCCCGCAGCGTGGCCAGTGCCTGGGCGCAGCGGATCAGGCCCAGGGTGCCGCGCGGGCTGGCCCCGAGACGCAGGGATTCGGACTCGCGCGTGGCCTGGATGATGTCCAGCGCGTAATTGTACACGTCCTCAGCCACGTGGCAGGCCCGGACTACCTGGTTGACCCGGGCGACCTCTGCGGAAGACGCCACCGGTTCCAGGGCTTCCACCGGATGCGCAATGAGCTGGCGCTTCACCACCGTTTTCTCTTCCTCCCGCGACGGGTACCCAAGCTCTAGGCGCAGCAGGAACCGGTCAAGCTGTGACTCGGGCAGCGGGTAGACACCCTCATACTCGATGGGGTTCTCGGTGGCGATGACCATGAACGGGTCCGGCAACGGGTAGGTGACGCCGTCCTGGGTGACCTGGTGCTCTTCCATCGCCTCGAGCAAGGCCGACTGGGTGCGCGGTCCAGCGCGGTTGATCTCGTCAGCCAGGAGAATGTTGGCGAATACGGGGCCTTTGCGGAACTCGAAACGCTGGGTGGACTGGTCGTAGACGGAGATACCGGTCACGTCGGTGGGCAGGAGGTCCGGGGTGAACTGGATACGCTGGAACTGCCCGCCGATGCTGAGCGCCAGCGACCGGGCCAGCATCGTCTTGCCGACGCCGGGCACGTCTTCGATCAGCACGTGCCCGCCGGAGATGAGCGCCACCACCGTGCGCTCCACGGTCTCCCGCTTGCCGACGATCACGCGCTCGATGTTCGCAACCAGTGCGGCGATGGCTTCGGCTGCCAGGTTCGGTGTCATCAATGGCGCCTCGTTGAGTGTTTCGATGAAACAAGGGCGGCGGGCGAGACGCCCGGCCCACGCGGATCAGGGCAGCGGGGCTGTCTGATCCACCAACGGCGGACCGATCAGAATCCCCAGGTTGTCTGGTAGCGGCTTCCGACGTACATGCCGCCGAGCCATTCCGGACGCACCCAACTGCACTGGGGCGCGCCCATCTCAAGCTGCGAGCGCATCTCTTCGAGATGACCCAGGCGCGAGACCACCGCCCACTTGTCGGTGGCGTTGGTCAGACTGTTCCCGTCCCAGAAACAGACCCCCGCGGCGCCCGCGTCGCGATACTGCACGGCCAGGCGCCGCATCTCCTCGACAGTCGGAGCCTGCCAGGCAACGATCGTCGGCCGCCAGGGCACACCCTTCGCCCCACAGGCCTCGGCAAAGAACTCCAGGTCGTACGCTTTCGCCGAACCGCCGCCGGCGCCGAGATAAGGCGCGACCTCATCCAGCAGGCCCTCGTCCACCCATTTCCGGATATCCACTCCGTACTTTACATTATCCGCTTCGTTTGCGAGCGTCATTGCGGCAATCTTCAGGCGCTTGCCGTCTCTCCGGCGCGCCTCTTCGGCATCAAGCATCTGGCGGATTTCGCGCATGAACTGGGTGGCGATCTCAGTCCTCAGTTCCACAAGGCGCGGGTCGGTCTCCGGAACCCTACGCGCATCTTCCGCGTACTTCTCGCGGAACAGGGCGCAGAAGGGTTCTTCCCACAGGACCACTGGCAGGCCGCGATTGTACAGCACGCATGCGCCATCCGCGCCGAACTGGACGGCTTCTCGGAGAACACTGATGAGGTGAGCGCGGACTTCAGGCACCGCGAAGCTCATCCGGGCGACCGGGGTGCCGTCGCGGTCCACGCAATGCCATTCCGGGTGAGCATCGTAGAAGTCGCTGCGGAAGAACTCCTCCATGGGCGGCGGGTACTGCCAGGCAGCCGGACGGATGGTGGCGAAAACGGTCATGCCCACGTCGTGGGCGCCTTCGATAAGCGCCTGGGTGGCGTTGATACCCAGCCGGATGCGCTCCTGCAGGGACTCGGAGTAGATGCGATCACCGTCACGGGGAAACACCGGGATCAGCTTGCCGGCGTCGATGCCCAGATGTTCGCCGACCTTCGTGTCGTAGTTCACCGCGTCCGCGCCGGTCATCTGCAGGTAGAGGGTGCCG
>Ga0067045_1003790_pt1 | contig 15603 bp, 12 predicted proteins | sample TerdegcTABiofilm_FD_59184 | JGI IMG/M metagenome (GOLD analysis project Ga0067045, IMG submission 59184) | Combined Assembly of (Gp0054472, Gp0054536) Wastewater bioreactor microbial communities from Singapore -Terephthalate degrading...
AAAGCGTGGCATAAACGATGACCATGGCGTACTGGACCAGGAATTGCCCCGCCACTCCCGGCAGGAATGCCACGGGCAGGAAAACCCCGAGGTTCGTCCCCGTCGTGGCCAAAACGGAAAGGGAGATTTCTGCGGTTCCCCTTTCCGCGGCTTCGATCGGTTCGAAGCCCAAGTCCCGGAACCGCGTGATGTTTTCCAGGACCAGGATCGAGTTGTTCACCAGCACCCCCATGGAGAGAGCAAGTCCCAGGGTGCTCATCATGTTCAGGGTATACCCCTGGATCATCATGGGAATGAAGGTCGCGAGGACCGCGGTCGGCATCGCGATGGCAACGACCGCGGTGGCGGAAAGCCGGCGGAGAAAAAGGTAAAGGACCAAGGCCGTGAGAAGCGTCCCCGTGATCATGTCGCGGATGACGTTCCGGACTGAGTTCGAGACGAACTTCGAGTTGTCGTAGGGAATGTCGAGTCGGAACCCCTTCGGCAGGGTCGGGAGGATCCTTTCCAGTTCCTTCCGGACACCCCGTCCAACCTCGACGATGTTCGCGTTCGGCCTTGCCTTGATTTGCAGCTGAAAGGCAGGTTTTCCGTCAAACCTCGCAAACTCCCTCAGGTCCTTAGCCCCGTCCTCTATTCGGGCCACGTCCTGAAGCCGGACGGAAGCCCCGTCACCCAGCGGGATCTGGATTTCTCCGAGGGCCCGGACATCGGGAGCCTCTCCCTTGTACCGAAGGGTGATTTCCTGGTTCTCCTGGGCAATGTACCCCGCAGGGTTCGTCAGATTGTTGGCCCTCACGATGGAAGCCACCATGACGGGGGAGAGGTTGAAATTCTTCACGGCAACGGGATTCAGGAGGACATGGATTTCCCGCTCCTCGCCGCCGACCAGCGCCACCTGGGCGATCCCTTCAACCCGGGTAAGGCGCCTCTTGACCTTGTCTTCCAGGATGTCGCGGGCCTTCTTCCCGTCCATGTCGGTGGTAAAGACGGCCACCATGAACGGTTCCGCGTTGATGTCCACCTTTTCAACCACGGGGTCGTCCACCTCGGAAGGCAGTTTCGACCGGGCCGCCTTGATCCGGTTGGAGACGTCCACCACGGCTTCCGAGAGGTTCACGTCGAGCTTCATTTCGGCGACCACGAAGGAAACGCCTTCGATGGAGTAGCTTTCGATCTTGTCGACCCCGTCCACCTCCGAGACCGCATCCTCCAGGGGTTTGCTGACCAAAGACTCGATCTCGGAGGGGCTCGCTCCCCGGTACGTCGCCGAGATGACGATGACCGGGATATCCACCTTCGGGTAGAGGGCCACGCCCAGCTTGAAGAAGCCGTACAGCCCCAAAAGGGCGGCCAGGATGACCGTAACCCAGGTGAAGACCGGCCTTCGGACGCAGAAGCGGATCAGGTTCATGGGGTTGCCTCGCCCGAGGCGGGCCCGTCCTCCTGGATCCAGACCCGGGCCCCGTCATAAAGGGCCGAGGATCCCTCGGCCACGATGGTTTCCCCGGGTTTCAGCCCGGACCGGATCTCGATCAGCCCGTCCGCCCCTTCGCCGAGACTCACGACCCGCCGCTGGACGACATCACCGGAAACCACGTAGACGAAACTCTCGTCCCCTTCTCTCTGGACAATCCCCGACGGCAGGACGACCCCTCCCAGGCTCCGCTTGACCAGGATCCTGGCTTCAACCGTGGAGCCGGGCAAAAGCGCCCGGTCGGGAGGCATTGCGATGATGGCCCTGAACAAACCTGTCCTGGGATCCGCCGCCGGATCCAGGCGTTTCACGCTTCCCCGGACGATCCGGTCCTCCAGGGGGACCTCCACGTCCGTCCCCCCGACGATGTACAGCCGGTCGGCCTGGGGAAGGAGCACCTCGATCTCGAGTTCCGCCGTGTCCTGGACGACAAGCAGGACCCTTCCGGGTTCGGCGATCTCGCCCGCTTCGGCATGCCTTTCGGTCACCACCCCGTCGATCTTTGCCCGAACGACCGTCCGCGCAGACCGGTTGCTGGAGGCCGAAAGAGACGCCTCGAGCCCCTTGAGACGCACCACGGCCTGATCCAGCTCGGCCCTGGAGACGGCGCCCTCCCGAAAGAGGACCTTCATCCGCTCGACGTCTTTCCTGGCTTCCTCTACGGAAGCGCGGTCAGCCGCGGCCGCTGCGGCCTGTTCCCCTCCGGAAAGCACGGCCAGGATCTCTCCCGCGCGGACTCGGTCGCCCACTTCGACCCGGACGGAATCGACGATTTCCCGGAGGAAAGCCGTCACCTCCTGGATCCTTGCCGATCGGACCTGTCCATAGTAGCTGCGGCGGATATCCAGGGCCCTGGATTCCGCGACCAGGATCGTGACGGGGAGGCCCTTCTCCGCGCGGATCGCGGAAACCGATACGGCCGGAGCCTTCTTTTGGGGGAAAGCGATGCGGAAAACCAGGACCCCCAGGGCAAGACCCGCGATGATCATCCAGGCCAGGGTTTTCCGGTCCTTCACCAGTTCCTTCAGCGTTCTCATGGGCTCGGATACTCCTTTCCGGCCGGTCTTTCCCCGGTTCCCGCCCGGGGAGGGACACTCAGGCCGAGGGCGTAGGAGAGCTCCGCCCGGGCGACGGCCATTTCCCGCAGGGCGTCCAGGTAGGCCGTCCTTGCGGCCTGTTCCCGCACCTGGGCATCGAGAAGCTCCAGCTGGGACCCGACCCCCGTCCTGTACCTGAGCCGCGTGATCCGCAGCTCCTCGGAAGCCAGCTCGGCCTCCTTCTTCCGGCTTTTCTCCAGAGCCTGGGCCTTCACCAGCCGGCTCGAAGCCTGTTCCAGTTCCATGGCGACCTTCGCCCGCAAGGCCGCTTCTTCGTAGGACGCGGACTTTTCAAGAAACTTCTTCGATTCCTTCTCGGAACGGACCTGGCCTCCGTCATAAAGCGGCAGCTCCAGCCGGAAGGAAAGCAGCAGGTCGGACTCGGGAGGCACTGCGTTCCTTGAGTCGGAGAGGAGCGTCGAGGCAAGGGACGCATCCAGGACGGGATGCATGCCGAGAGAGGCAATCCGGGTCGAAACGGCGGCCGCCTCCTTTTCGAGAGCCGCACTTCGTGCCTCGGGCCGGGCCTTCCAGGCTGCATCCAGGTCCGCGGAAAGGGCGGTGTCGAACCGGGAAGGGGCCTCGGAGGGCTCGACCTGCTCTCCTCCCGCAAGTCGGGCCATCAGGGAGAGGGCATCCCGCAGGGCCGCTTCCGCTTCGGTTTTTGCCGCCCGGGTCTTTTCCACCTGGACCTCCGCACGAAACACGTCCAGCTTCGCTGCAGTTCCCTGCTCGAACCGAAGGCGGGCCACCCGAAGGTCCTCTTCCCGCTGGGCCAGCAGCGAAGAATAGAGAGCCGCCGTGCTCTTCCCGGCAGCGGCGTTCCAGTAGGCCGTCTCGGCTTCCCGCATCAGGGATGCGGCAAATTCCGCATGCCGGGCTTCCTGGAGCTGGGCGGCCAGTTCCGCCTGGCGGATTTTGAGCGCGTCAAGCCCCCAAAGATCCAGCCGTTTTCCCAGGCTCAGGGATAGGGTGCTTTCCCCCTCGCCCTCCCGGAGGGTCCTGGCGGTAGCGGCCACCAGCCCCAAGCGAGGCCGCGTCGAGCCGGTCACCACTTCCACGATCCGGTATAAAGCCTCGACTCGCGAGGCCGACGCCGCCAGCTCGGGATTTTTTTCCGCCACCAGCGCCAGGTATCCCCCGCTGTCGAGCATTGTCGCGCCCAAGGACGGAAAGGGCGCCGCCAGCAACGCTCCAAGAACGACGATGACCCGGAACGGAAAAAGCCGCTTCATTGTCCCTGCCCTCCTCTCCGCGCCGCCTCCAGCGGCGGCTTTCCGAACGCATGCACGACCTTCTCGATCTCCCTGCGAAAAGCCCTTCCGAAGTAATACTGTCTCGCAAAGCTCAATTCCCTCTGCGCTTTCTGCCTGGCCTCCTCGGGCTCTTCCGGGGGAGCCGCCTTCCATTCCCTTCGGACCATTTCCGCTTCCAGCCGGGCCACGGTGTCGGCAGTTTTCCCGTAAAAGGCAAGGTCCTCCAGGGGAATGCCGAGGGACACCAAAGACTTCACTTTCAAGGCTGCGTTCAGGTCCCCCTCGTCGAACTCCCCGGGGGATTCCGGCCGAAGGATCCCCAGTTCCAGCATGCGGTCCAGGGTTTCGGAGTCGATTCCTGCGGACTCGAGCAGCTCTTCCCGGCCCATGCGGACCATCGTCGGGCTCGTTCCCCCGAAGAGGAAATCGTCGATCTGTTCCCGTGCCGAAAGGAGGCCCAGGGGCCCTCCCTTCTGTTCCACGTACGCCCGGATATCCGAAATGGAGTAGTTCATCCGCTTCTGCAGGAGTCGGATGGCTTCGATGAGCTTCGGGTACCTGGGGTCGTACCAGGACATGTTCGCGCTCGTCTTGAGCGGAGCCGGCAGCAGCCCCTGGGAAATCCAGTAGAGGATCGTTCCCCGGCTTTCTCCCGTCATCTCCTCCAGCTCCTTCATTTTCAACCCTTTTCGGGCCTTTTCGCGAGGCATCGCGGTCACTCCCCGTCACCGGCTGTAGGTTCAAGTGTGGGCAAGTATAAAGTATGACTTTTTACTTTGCAATAGAAAAAAGAGGGCCGGCGGAATTTTCCGCCGGCCCTCTCTCGGATTTTTCGGCCTCCCGCGGGCTATCGCCCGAAAACCGCCGCGTCGTCCAGTTCCGCCTCGATCTCCAGGAGGCGGTTGTACTTTGCGATCCGTTCGCTGCGGCAGGCGGAACCCGTCTTGATCTGCCCCCCGCCCATGGCCACGGCGAAATCGGCCATGAATGTGTCTTCCGTCTCCCCGGAGCGATGGGAGATGACGTATCCCCAACCGGCCTTGCGGGCCATCTCGATGGCCTCGATGCTTTCGGTGACCGTACCGATCTGGTTGAGCTTGATCAGGACCGCGTTGGCCGATTTCTCCTCGATGCCCCGGGCGATGAACCGGGTGTTCGTGACAAAGATGTCGTCACCCACGATCTGGACCCGGTCGCCGATCCTTTTCGTGAGGGCCGCAAAGCCTTTCCAGTCGTCCTCCGCGTGCCCGTCCTCGATGCTGAGGATGGGGTACTTGTCCACCCATTCGGCGTACATGTCCACCATCTCATCGGAAGTCCGCCGCCCCTGCCCCGACTTTGCCAGGTTGTAGGAACCGTCCTCCCAGAAGGAGCTCGCGGCGGGATCCAGGGCGATGGCCACTTGCCGGCCGGGTTCGAAGCCGGCGGCCTCGATCGCCTTGACCATCAGCTCGACCGCCTCTTCGTTGCTCTTCAGGTTGGGGGCGAACCCACCCTCGTCGCCCACGCCCACCGAATACCCGTGCTTTTTCAGGATGCCCTTCAGGGCATGGAAGGTTTCCGCGCCGTACCTCAGGGCCTCCGCGAACGTCGGGGCACCCACCGGGAAGAGCATGAACTCCTGGAGGTCGACGCTGTTTTCGGCGTGCTTGCCGCCATTGATGACGTTCATCATCGGGACGGGAAGGCGCCGGGCCCCGCAACCTCCGAGGTAGGCATAGAGGGGCAATCCGCAGTCCATCGCCGCAGCCCGGGCCACGGCCATCGAAACGCCGAGGATTGCGTTGGCTCCCAGCTTGGCCTTGTTGGGCGTCCCGTCCATCTCGATCATCATTCGGTCGATCTGCCCCTGCCGCGTCGGATCCATCCCGAGAAGGGCCGGCCCAAGGATCTCGTTGACGTTCGTGACGGCCTTCAGAACGCCCTTTCCCCCGAAACGCCCCTTGTCCCCGTCACGGAGTTCGACGGCCTCGTTCTCGCCGGTCGAGGCTCCCGAGGGAACGGACGCGCTTACCCTCGCTCCGCTGTCCAGCTCCACGAACACCCGAATCGTGGGATTGCCCCTCGAATCCAGGATTTCCATGGCGCTCACGTCGCAAATCCGGCTCATCCTGCAACCACCCTTTCTTTTCGCGGTCTGACCCGGCTCTCGCCGGGGTTGTTTTCATTTGCCTATTGTATCGCGCTTTTTCCGGATCCTGTCTTCTTTCGGGATAAAATGAGGTCGAGGAGGGAAGGTTCATGCGCAAGGGATTCGTCCTGCTTATCCTTTTCCTGGCAGCTGCCGCCGGGGGAGCCTGGTTCTTTTCCTTCGGAAGCAAGCCTCTCGGCGTGACTCCGCCGGTGCCGATACCGGCAAACCCGCTGCCCGAACCCCCGGTGTCCACCCTTTCCGTTCCCTTTTCGGTTTCGGTGGGGGAGCTGGAAACCCTTGCCCAAGCCAGGCTGCCCGAGGAGATCAGCGGGGCCAGCCCGGTAAGGGAGAGCCTCTTCGATGGGCGCGGGACCTACCTCGTCCGAAGGGACGGGGATCCCGACGTCCATCTCGACGGCGACCGTCTCGTCCTTTCGGTGCCCATCGCCTTCAAGGCCCGCCTGAACGGCTCGGCAACCGCCCTGGGGCTCTCCGTGCCCGTCTCCCTTTCCGCGGAAGGAGCGGCCACCGTCGAGATCTCGGCAAGGCCTTCGGTGACCTCCGACTGGAAAGTCCAAACCCAGGCGCGCATCCACGTGAAATGGCGCCGCCCGCCGACCGCGACCCTCCTCGGGGTCCGGGTAACCTTCCAGGGGGCCGCAGACGAGTTTCTGAGGGCCCGGATCGAGGAAGCCCTCCCAAGGATCGACGCGGCCCTCAACGAATCCCTGAAGCTCAGGGAACGGGCGGAGGAATTCTGGCGGGAGATCCAGCAACCCAGGCTCGTCTCAGCCTCGCCGGATTTGTGGCTGACCGTCCACCCGCTTTCGGTCAGTCTGCCCCCCGTTCGGATCGGCCCGGAACGGGCCCTTTTGGAAGCGGGGCTTGAAGCCCGATTGACCCTCTCGACGCTCAAACCCGAACCCCCGAGGGCGGTCCCCCTGCCCCCCGCCGCGACCTCCGCTTCGGGGAAAACCCGGTCCGGATTCGCGATCGAGCTCCCCGTCTTTCTCGGCTACGACGCTCTCAACCGCAGGCTCGAACAGGAGGTCTCGAACCGTTCCCTTTCCATGGGGGAGGGGAGGAGACTCAGGATCGGGAAGGTTTCGGTTTCGGCAAACGGCAACCGGCTGGTCTTTGCAGTGGATATAGAGGCGCTGGAGGGCGCCGGGATCTTCTCCTCCCGCCGGGCGGGAACGGTCTACATCCTCGGGATGCCGGCCTGGGATGCCAAGCGGCAGGTTATCCGGCTGGATTCCGTCGATTTCGACAAGGGGACCGCGGCAGGGCTCGTCCGGGCAGCCGCCTGGATCGGACGGCCCCTTCTGCTTGAAACCCTCCGGCAAGCTGCCGTCTTTCCCCTTTCCGGGCCGGCGGCCGAGGCCTCAAGAACACTGGGCAGGTTCCTGGAAAAGCAGGAAATCGGAAGCGGGCTCACCCTGAGGGGGACGGCCAGGCAGGTCGTCCTGGACTCGGTTGCGGTCACGAAGGACGGGCTCGCACTCCTGGTCCGACTGGAGGGACAAGCCTCCCTGGAGTGGATTCCCCCTAGCCGATAGGCCTCTCCCTACTGCATCCCGGGCACGGCCATTTTCTGAAACCCCTGGGGGATCTCGAAAAGGGAATCCGAAACGCCGCCCTTCCTGATGTTCCTGTACTCGTGGGACGAGATCCCCTTGGGAGATTTCACTTCGCCCTTGATGGGCCAGGCGAGCTCCTCCGAGATCCACTGGGTGACCACGGTCCCATTGTCGGTGACCTGGACCTTCTCGCAGAGGAAGCCGTTGACCGTTTCCTTCCCCAGGCGCCTGACCTTCGCCGGGTCGGCCTTCTCTACCAGGGAGGGGTCCTCGGAGCTTTCCCTCATCTTCATCTCCAAGTAGGCTTTCTCGTCTACCAGGAGAATCCAGGAAAGCCGCCGGTCCAACCGGAGGATCGTGACCACCGTTTCACCGTTCTGCTGCATCTCCTGTCGGATTTTCTGACCCTTCACGAACACTTTCCCGTTCATCGCCTGCCCGTCGGGGCCCTTGATGACCATCTCGGCCGAAAACTCCGCTGCGGCCGCCAAGGCCGCCGAAAGGACCAGGACCAAAGCGGCGGCGAAAAGAATCTTGCCGGCTCTTTTGACGCAAAAACGACCGATCATCTTCCCTTCCCCTTTCTCCCGAAGGCATAATTGGTCTATGATTGGCATTGTCCCCGCCCAGGGGAAATCCCGCAAGCCCTTCAGGGGAGGAAGCGCCGTGGAACGAAACCCTGTGGTCGTGGTCAGTTTCCCAGCCGACAGCGAAGCCCGAGCTCTGCTTGGCAGGGAACTGGGAGAATTTTCCCGCCTGGTTTTTCTCAAGGACCTCACTGACCCCGAAAGACGGAAGGCCGCGCTCGAATCCGCGGATGTCCTCCTAAGCTTCATCCTCGGGAGGGAAATCTCCTCGCCGGAACTGCTTTTCCTCAAAAAACTCAGGCTCTTCCAGTCCCTCCTGGCCGGGGTGGATGCCCTGCCCTTCCCCCTCATGCCCAAGCAGGCGGTCCTATGCAGCAACGCGGGGGCCTGGGCGGAACCGCTTGCCGAACATGCCCTGTGCATGGCATTGGCCCTGGGGAAGAACCTTTTGCCCCTTCACGCGAAGCTGGCTCGCGGGGAATTCGACAACAGCCGGGAAAGCCTGTGGTTCCGCAAAGCTTCTGCCGCCATCCTCGGCTTCGGGGGGATCGGCAAAGCGACGGCCCGCCTTTTCCGGTGCCTTGGAATGGAGATCCGGGCAGTCAACACGACAGGCCGGACCCTGGAACCCGTCGACTGGATCGGAACCCTGGAACAGCTCGAGGAAGCCGTTCGCGACGCCAACGTCGTCGTTCTGAGCCTTCCCCTCACGCGGAGGACGCGAGGCTTGATCGGAAAAAGAGAGCTGGAGTGGATGAGGGAAGACGCCATCCTCGTGAACGTGGCCCGCGGGGCGCTGGTCCAGGAGGAAGCCCTGTACGTTCATCTGAAGGCCAACCCCTCCTTCCGGGCCGGCATCGACACCTGGTGGGTCGAACCCGCCACGCACGGTGAATTCAGGCTCCAGTACCCCTTTTTCGAGCTGGAAAACTTCCTCGGTTCCCCTCACAACTCGAACTTGGTCAAGGGAATCTTCCCGGTCGCCCTGAAGGCAGCCGTCGATAACGTCTGCCGATTTCTCGCCGGAGAACCTCCCTTAGGGGTGGTGGATCCGGCGGACTACGTGGAGGATTGAGACGATGAGGATCATCCTGGTCGGGGCCGGCGAAGTCGGCCGGAATGTCGCAAAGGAGCTTATCCGAGACGGGCACGACCTGACCATCGTGGAACGAGACGAAGACCGGGCCCAGCAAATCGACGAAGAGCTCGACGCCCGGGTCGTCCGTGGCAACGGAGCCCGGCCCCAGGTCCTCGAGGAAGCCGGCCTTGGGGAAGAGGGAGGGATCGACCTTTTGATCGGGGCCACCGACCGGGACGAGGTGAACATCCTTGCCTGCTGGATCGCCAAGAAAAGCGGTGTCCCCCAGACGATGGCCCGCGTCCGGAGCATCGAGTTCACCGACACCCAGTCCTGGGCGCGGGACTTGAACGTCGACCTTTTGATCTCACCGGAAAGGAGCGTAGCCCGCGAGATCCAGGAACTGCTGCAGGTCGGCGCCTCCTTCCATGCAGCGGCCCTGATGCAGGAAAAAGCCGGTATTTACGGCTTTACCCTCTCGAAGGAATCCCCGCTTTTGGGACGGCCGCTGAAGGACTTGACCCTGGAGTACAAGGACCTTCGGACCATCATCGTTTATGTCCAGCGGGGGACGGGAGGCTTTGTCCCCTCGGGCGACAGCGTGCTCCTGGAGAGAGACCTGTGCTATGTCGCCACCCTCAGGGAGGAACGGGACCGGGTCGCGGGACTCTTCACGGGGAAATCGGCCCGCCCGCTCCGGCGGGTGTTCATTGTGGGCGGTGGAAAAATCGGCTTCCAGGTGGCGCAGCGCCTTGAACAGAACTTCCAGAAGATCGATATCCGCCTGATCGACCGGGACCTCGAAAAATGCGAGGTCCTGGCCCGGGAACTCGGCAAGACGACGATCCTTCACGGCGACGCCTCAGACAGCGACCTGCTCCGATACGAGGGGATCGAGGAAGCGGACGGCTTCGTTTGCACCACGGCCAACGACGAGATGAACCTGGTCCTGTCGGCCATGGGCCGAAAACTGGGTGCCCGCAAAACCATCGCCGTGATCCGGAAAAGCAGCTACATAAACCTCCAGGATGCCTTCCAGGCCGATGCCCTGGTTAACCCGAACGAGGCCCTCGCCTCGACCATCCTGCACCGGATTCGCTATCCTAGAGGGATAGGCTCCGTGTCGGTCATCGACCAGATTGACGCGGAAATGGGAGAAATCACGCTCACTGCCGGTTCGCCGGCGGTCGGGCAAAAGGTGATGGACCTGGGGCTCCCCAAAGGCGTGATCCTGGCCCTGGTGGAAAGGGGAACGGAAGTCTTCGTCCCAAAGGGCAGCACCGTCCTGAAGGAAAACGACCACCTCCTGTTCTTCTCCTCGAGGGATCACCTGCAGAAGGCCCTGACCGCCCTGGGGACGGACTGAGACATGCGCCCCGCCATCGTAGCCAAGGTTCTCAGCTTGATCACGACCGTCGTTTCCCTCTTTCTCCTCTGGGGAATGGCGTGGGCCGCCTGGGACGGTTCCTCCGACCTCCTGGACCTGGGGGCTTCCCTGGGGGTTGGCCTCGCCATTTCGGGGGTGCTGTTTTGCCTGGGCCGAGACGCGAAGGCCTCGGACCTGGGACCGAGGGAGGCCTTTGCCGTCGTGAGCCTTTCCTGGATCCTCTGCTCGGCGATCGGGGCCTTGCCCTTCTACCTCCACGGTTCGGTCTCCACCTACACCGACGCCTTCTTCAAGGCCATGTCAGGATTCACCACCACCGGGGCCTCGGTTCTGACGAACATCGAGGCCAACTCAAGGGGCATCCTCTTCTGGCGAAGCCTGACGCACTGGCTCGGAGGAATGGGGATCATCGTCCTAAGCCTGGCCATCCTCCCCTTCCTCGGCGTCGGCGGAATGCAGCTGTTCAAGGCGGAAGTCCCCGGACCGGTGCCGGAGAAGCTCACGCCACGGATCCAACAGACGGCCCTCCTCCTGTGGGGCGTCTACGTCATCCTCTCGGTTGCCGAGACGATCCTCCTTCTGTTCGCCGGGATGAGCCTTTTCGAAGCCCTCACTCACACTTTCGGGACCATGGCCACGGGGGGGTTTTCTCCGAAGAGCCTGAGCGTCGGTTTCTATCGAAGCCCCTTTGTCGACTGGATCATCACCGCCTTCATGTTCCTGGCGGGAGCCAACTTCACCCTTCATTACTTCGCGCTCCGCGGGCGCCTTTCGATCTTCTGGAAGGACGAGGAATTCCGCTTCTACGCCCTGGTTGCGCTCCTCGGGACCGCCACGATCATGACGGTTCTCCTTGCCGGGAAAACCTATGCCTCGCTTAGCGATGCGCTTCGCTACTCCGCCTTCCAGGTCGTCAGCATCCTGACCACGACCGGCTTCGTTACCGCGGATTTCGAGAGGTGGCCTGCCTACGCGCAGCTGCTCCTCCTGGTCCTGATGTTCATCGGGGGCTGCGCGGGCTCCACGGGGGGCGGCATGAAAAACATCCGGGTTCTCCTGCTCGCCAGGCAGGCCAAGGCCGAAATCCTTCGGCTCCTTCACCCGCGGGCCGTGATCGTTCCGCGAGTCGGCGGCAAGGTCGTCGAGCGGGAAGCGATGAACTCCGTCGCGGTCTTCTTCTTCGTCTACATGACCCTTTTCGTGGGAGCCTCCCTCGTCATGGCCGGAATGGGCCTGGACCTGGTCTCGGCCATCTCCTCCGTCGCGGCGACCTTGGGCAACATCGGGCCCGGCCTGGGGATCGTAGGGCCGATGGACAACTACGCGGCGGTTCCCCAGGCGGGCAAGTGGGTCCTCTCCCTCTGCATGCTCCTGGGGCGCCTGGAACTGTTCACGGTCCTCATGCTGTTCGTCCCCGGGACCTGGCGGAAGTAAGCCCTAAACCGGCCCGAAGACGCCCGTGCTGAGGTACTTGTCCCCGCGATCGGGGGAAACCGTCACCACAATCCCCGGTTCCGGCATCCTTGCCGCGACCTCGAAGGCAGCCGCGACGTTAGCCCCGGTGGAGATCCCGCAGAAAAGTCCCTTTTCCCTGGCCAGCCACCGAGTCGTGTCGAAAGCCGCCTCGTCGGTCACCGCCTTAATTTCGTCCACGATTGAGAGCTCCAGGTTCTTTGGGACGAAGTTCGCGCCGATCCCCTGGATTCCGTGGGACCCGGGCGCCCCGCCGCCGAGGAGGGGGTTTTTGGCCGGTTCCACGGCGACGATCCGGATACGGGGAAAGGCCGATTTCAGGCTTCTTCCAACCCCTGAAAGGGTTCCTCCAGTCCCGACGCCTGCCACGAAGGCGTAGGGAGTTTGGCCTTTCAGGGCCTCCAGGATCTCGGGACCTGTTGTAACCTGGTGTGCCCACGGGTTCCCCGGGTTATCGAACTGCCCGGGCATAAAGCATCGTTCAGACTCCCTCACCAGTTCCTCGGCCTTCCTGACCGCTCCTCCCATCCCTTCCCCGGCGGGGGTGAGGATCAGCTCCGCCCCGTAGGCCGAAAGCACGGCCCGCCTTTCGGCAGACATCGATTCGGGCATCGTCAGGATCACCCGCAAGCCAAGGGACCTTCCCAGCATCGCCAGGGCGATCCCGGTATTCCCAGAAGTCGGTTCGACGATCACCGCGCCTTCCCGGAGGAAGCCGTCCTGTTCAGCCTTCCTCAACATGCCCCAGGCCGCGCGGTCCTTGATCGATCCCCCAGGGTTGTTCCCTTCCATCTTGACCCAGATTTCCGATCCGCCGCCCGCTTCGATCCGCGCTATCGGCGTTCCTCCCACAAGGGAAAAACCCACCAGCGAATCCACCCGAAAACGCATCTCAGGCCACCCCCCTCTTCTTCTCTTTCGACCCGGACGAGGTCCTGCAGAAAACCGTCGCTTCCCGCAGCCTCCAGACTTCCTGCTGGAGTTCCCGAACCATGCCCTCGAGGGCCTCGATCCTGGCCTCGGCCTTTTCCAAAGGCGGCGCGACCCTTTGTCCTTCCGATCTGACGACCCGAGCCGGAACGCCGGCGACCGTGGCATTGGATGGAACGTCCTTGAGGACAACGCTTCCTGCCCCGATACGAGCGTTCTTTCCCACCGTGACCGGCCCCAGGATGCGGGCTCCGCTTCCCACAAACACCCCGGTTTCCAGGGTCGGGTGCCGTTTCCAGGTTTTCTCGTTGCCCGTGGCTCCAAGGGTCACTCCCTGAAAAAGGGTTACGTTGTCCCCCACAACCGCCGACTCTCCGATCACCACTCCCGCCGCGTGATCGATGAAAACCCCCTTGCCGATCCTGGCTCCGGGATGAATCTCGGTCCCCGTCCACCAGCGAACGATGAGGCCGAGGAAGCGGGGAAGCACCGGAATCCGAAGGCGGACATGAAGAAAATGGATCAGGCGGTGAGCCGCCACGGCCTGAAAGCCGGGAGTGCAAAGGATCACCTCGAAAAAACCCCGAACTCCGCCCGGAATCGCGGGATCTCGTTTTTTGACCGCCTTGAAATCTTCGACAAGCGTTTTGAAAATCCCCATTCGATGCTCCTCCTCTCGTAGACGAAAAAAATCGGGCTGACCTTGCGGCCAGCCCGATCGCTTTTTCGATACGGGAGTTCTCCTACTAACTATGGGAGGAACCGGTTGCCCTAGCAGCCCCGGCCGCAGCGAATGGTGCCGCCGCGACCCTGCGGGCCGCGGTGGATCAGGAGAGAATCCACCGACAACAACAATTTTTCGAAACAGGCATACGGGCCATGAAGGCACCTCCCACGAAATTGGGACGATTATAAACAACCTTTCCCCAAAAAGCAAGAAACCCGTTCTCCCATTTCACTCCGCCACCCATTTCTGCAAGTCTTCCCTGAGCCCCGCGACGAGGATCCTGTCACCCGCTTCGATCACCGTATCCGCACGGGGGATGAACATTTCCCCCGACCGGTTCACGTTCAGGACAACCGCATTGTACCGTGTCCGAAAATCCAGTTCCAAAAGGGTTTTCCCTTCCATTTCGGGCAGGGGCCGGACTTCTCCCACGTAAAAGCGAGATCCCGGCAACTGGGCAAAGTGGGACATCCATGGATGGACCAGCAGGAAGGCCAGACGTTCCCCCATGTCCCGCTCCGGGAAAACAACACGGTTGGCCCCAACCCGGGCAAGAACCCGGGCATGAACGGCATTTTGCGCCCGCGATACGACATGCGATACCCCGAAGTCTTTCAGGATGGTTGTCGCCAAGATACTGGCCTCAATGTTTTGCCCAATCGCCACGACGGCGATGTCGGCTTCCTTGGCTCCAACCTTGGAGAGGGCCTCCTCGTCGGTTGCATCCGCCTGGACGGAGAGATCCACCACATCGGCCATTTCCTCGACGCATTGCCGTGAACGATCCACGGCGATGACCTGGTGCTTCTGCTCCACGAGAGTCTTGCAGAGGGCCTGTCCGAAACGTCCAAGCCCAACGACCAGGATGACTTTCTCCTCGTTCTTCACGCTTTTCCCTCCCTAACCCACCTGGATTTCCGCATCAGGATAGGAAATCTTTCCTCTTGCCTCACGCTTCACGAGGCCGTATAGGAACGTGATAATGCCCACACGGCCCCAGAACATCAGGAGTACGAGCACAAGCTTGCCGGGATCGCTTAATTGAGAGGTGATCCCCAGCGACAACCCCACCGTCCCGAGGGCTGAAGCGGTCTCGAACAGCAGGGAACGGAAGGGGAAAGGCTCGAGCAATACCAGGGTCATCAATCCTATGCCCAGTATACCAAGATAGAGGACAATCATCGTGATCGCCCTCTGGATGACCCGGATGGGAATGCGCCTGTTCCACAAGTGGACTTCCGATCGCCCCTTGAGCACGTTCCATGTCGAGACAAGCAGGACAGCCAGTGTTGTCGTCTTGAACCCGCCTCCCGTCGAACCTGGAGAAGCCCCCACAATCATCAGCAGGGTGACGACAAAAAGTCCCGCGGAAGAAAAGGTCGACAGGGCGACGGTGTCGAAGCCCGCCGTTCGGGGAGTGATGCTGGAGAAAAGCGCGTTCCAGATCTTCCACCCCACCCCCATCGACTCGAGGGAACGATTCCACTCGCAAAGAAGCAACAAGGCCGTCCCGAAAAGGACAAGCCCAGCCGTCGTCAACAGGACCAGCCTTGAGTGCACCGAGATTCTTGCAGGTTCCCGGAAAGTCTCCTTCAATTCGGAAAGAACAATGAACCCCAAGCCTCCCAATACGACAAGGACCATAACCGTTCCGGGCACGAGGATACCGCTTGAGAAACCTTCCAGGTTCTCCGAAAAAAGGGAGAAACCTGCGTTGCAGAAGGCGCTCACGCTGTGGAAAACCGCATTGTACAGGGACTGTTCGGGTGAAAGACCTGCACGACTGAAACCCCAGTAAAGGGGAAAAACCGCAATCGCCTCGATGGCGAACGTCAGGGAGAGGATCCGTATCAAGAGCCGGATCACCCCCGAAGGGGAGT
>Ga0067045_1030356_pt1 | contig 15595 bp, 9 predicted proteins | sample TerdegcTABiofilm_FD_59184 | JGI IMG/M metagenome (GOLD analysis project Ga0067045, IMG submission 59184) | Combined Assembly of (Gp0054472, Gp0054536) Wastewater bioreactor microbial communities from Singapore -Terephthalate degrading...
AGAGCCTGACTCCGTTTCTCCAGGCGGCTCCAGCATATCCGCGCTGACAAACCGTAGGCAAGTACCATTGGACACCGGACTTATGCCTTGAAAATCCCGGGCCGAAGGCCCGCGCACTGTTCAGTCGGATGAACCATATTTCGCACGCACTGAAAACTGGGCGTGGTGCCTGCCTCGATCCTCGGCGTGCGACGCCCTCGTCGGCGTGCGTGCGGAACGCGCACCCTGCGTCGTCTCGGCATCCCGTCGGCCTCACCCGCCGGCGTCGAGGCGGACGGGCACCTGGAACTCCCGGCCGCCGCGGAGGACGGTGACCACGACCTGATCGCCCGGCTGCTTGTTCTCCAGGGCGTCGAGCACGTCGCCGGCGGCCTTGATCTTCTGGCCGTCGATGGCCACGAGCCGATCGGCGGTCGATCGGTCGATCGACTGGTAGACGAACGGCCCCTGGCGCTGGCGGGTCACTCGCGGGCCGCGCAGGCCGGCGCGCTCGGCGGGACCGCCGGGCGTGAGCCGGGCAATGAAGACCCCGCGGTCGTTCTGGAAGACCTGGTCGATCCCCAGGTCGCCCCGCACCACGCGCCCGTTGCGGATGAGCTGCGGCACGACGCGGGCAATCGTGTTGATCGGCAAGGCGAACCCCACGCCGGCGCTCTCGCCCGTCTTGCTCGCAATCGCCGTATTCATCCCGATGACCCGGCCGCGGCTGTCCAGAAGCGGCCCGCCGGAACTGCCCGGATTGATCGAGGCGTCGATCTGGATGATCTGCTTGATCCTGCCCACGCGGTGGCGGCTTGGAATCCACCGGTCGAGACTGGAGATGATTCCCGTCGTCAGGGTGCGGTCCAATCCGAACGGATTTCCCAAGGCGTACACCCGCTGGCCCACGCGAAGCCGGCTGGAATCGCCGAAGACCACGGGAAACAACTCGTCGGGCGGGGCGTCGATCTTGATGACGGCCACGTCGGTCACGGGATCCTGTCCGACGAGCCGGGCATCGTAGATCTTGTCGTTGAAGAGCATCACCTCGATCCGCTGCGCCCCGTCGACCACATGGTGGTTCGTGACAACATGTCCCTGACGGTCGATGACCGCGCCGCTCCCTTCGCCGGCCGACGGGATCTCCATGAACAGGAACCGATCGCCCCGATACCCCGCCGTGGCCACGTGAACCACGCTGCGGTTGGCATTTTCGTACACCGCCACGCTGACGCGCTCCTCGGGCGTGAGGTCATCGAGGTCGTGAGGTTGGAGGACCGGGCCCGCGGGGCTGGTACCGCCATAAACGTCGATGGGGCCCTGTGGCCCAGCCGCGGCTGCGGAGGGGGATTCGACCGGCAGGTTCGATAATCCGCCCTGCGTCTGGGCCATCGAGAAAGAAAACGGCTCAGGCGAGACGGTGAGCGTGGAAGAAACCACTCCCCCAAGAATCGCCGACGCAAGGCACAAGAAGAGTATCCTTTTCATGGAAGGAAATCATACGGAATCCGGCCAAACCGGGCGAGATCAATGGCATCACGAGAAGGCGGGGGGGTGACATTATCGAGGGGCACAATACCACCAGTCCACGGGGGAACAATCTATCATCGTTTAGTGGTGTGGTTCCTATCTGTAGGGTGGGACAAGCGAAGCGCCGGCCCACCAGGACACCTGATCCCATCAGGACACCTGGAATGGTGGGCCGGCGCTCCGCTTGTCCCACCCTACGGCTCCCACCCTTTGGCGGCCAGTCGGAACCTGCGGCGTTGCCTGTCTCTTCCGGAACAAGAGGCCTTTCCCGCAGCTCAAGCGTCGTGTTTTTTGTTGGCAATGTTTGGCGAACCTAAGTAGAATGAGCGTACTGGGGCAATGCTCTCGAATGGCCTAGCGGTACACGTTCGGTTGGCCGCTACGGAACAGGGCTGCGTGCACGTCTGGACTTTCCTGTGCGGGAGACTCGATCAATGTTCAATCACCGTCTCGTCCACTGGGCACTTCTGCCGATTGCGATGCTGGCGGCGGCTATCATGACCAGTGCCGTTTTGGCTGCGGAGGCGGGCCCCGAGGCAGCCCAGCTCACCGTGTTCCAAGCGGACAACACCAACTACTTCGCCCTGGGCCTTGGCCCGGCGGCGGCAGCGCCGACCACCGGCCCGCACGACGTGGTCGTGGTGGTCAATACGTCGGCAGCCCAGACCGGACAATTCCGTGCCGACGGCCTCGCGGCCGTGAAAGGGCTCTTGGCCGGATTGGGCCCGCAGGATCGGGTCCACCTGGTGGCGGTTGACCTCAGCGCCATTCCCATGACCCAGGGCTTCGTCGCGCCCAAGGGGGCCGAAATCGATGAGGCCTTGGCCAAGCTCCAGCGGCGCGAACCGCTGGGTTCGACGGACATCGAGAAGGGCTTGCAGGCGGCCGCGGCGAGTTTTGCAGGCGGGTCCAACCCGCGTGCGATCGTCTACATCGGCGACGGCACCAGCAAGGCAAACGTCATCGCCCCCGACAAGCTCGACACGCTGGTCAAGACCCTGGTGGACCAGCGGATTCCGGTGACGGGATACGCGGTTGGGCCGGTGCTCGATCTGCAACTCCTGGGCGCGTTGGCCGCGCACACCGGCGGCAGGCTCTTCGAAGGCGACGGCGCGGACGTGGGCGCGAAGCTGGCCGCGGCGGCCGGCGCCGCAGTCCTGTGGCCGAAGGCCGACACGGTCCGATGGCCGCCCGACTTCACCGTCATCCCGGCCCGCGTGCCGCCGCTGCGCAGCGACCGCGACTCGGTCGTGATCGGCACCTTCAAGGGCACCGGCCCGTTCGACGTCCAGATGACCGTCCAGGGAGCCGACGGGACCGCGAAGAACCTGGCGTGGAAAGTCACTGCCGGGGAGTCGCGCGACGACAACAGCTATCTGGCTCAGTTGGTCAAGATGGCCGGACCGACCGGCGGGATCGGGTTGCCGCTTCTCGGCACCTCCATCCTGAAGGAAGCTGCCAAGGAGTTCGGCGCGGCGGGCAAGAACCTCGGCCAATTGGCGGGTCTGGCGCTTCAGGCCGGCGATCTGGCCGGTGCCGAGCGCCTCGCACGGGACGCCCTCGCCAAGAACGCCCAAGACGACCTCGCCCAGACCGTGCTCGACGCGGTCACCAAGCGGAAGGCCGGGTCGGCGGCGCCGGGGAAGCCGGCGCCCGGCGGGGCGGCCGACATGAACCTGGTGGGCCCCCAAGCGCCTGCCGCCCCCGCGATTCCCGCGGAGGGAAGCCTCGTCGAGTCGGTCCAACGGCAGCAGAGCATGACCACGCAGGTCGTCACCGCTGAGGTCCAGGATGCGATCAGCCAGGCCCGGAAGCAGATGGCGACCAGTCCCGACGCCGTGATCCAGAACCTTAAACTCCAGCTGGACACCGTTCGCCGTGTCCCGGAATTGGACCCGGACGTCCGCAACCAGTTGGTCACCCAGATTCAGACGGCCCTTCGCGAGGCCGACCGGCGACGGGTCGAGTACGAGCACTACCGTCAGCAGCAGCAGGAGTTGTTGGCCAGCGCCAAAGAGCGCCGGCTCCTCACCGAGAACCTGCTCCGCAAAGAGGAGAAGCTGCGACAGTTGATGGAACGGTTCAACTCCTTGATGGACGAGGGCCGGTACAAGATCGCCCAGGAACAGGTGGCCGACGAGGCCGCCAAGATCGCTCCGGAGAATCCGACCGTCATCTCCGCGGCCATGAACGCGCAGAACGTCGGTTCTCTGAAGGACGTCATGGTCCTCCGCGTGGAACGGCAGAGGAAACTGGTCGATACGCTCTACCAGGTCGAGAAGTCGCACGTCCCGTTCCCCGACGAGCCGCCGATCGTCTATCCCGATCCCGAGGTGTGGCGCCAGTTGAGCGCCCGCCGGATCGAGAAGTACAGCTCGATGGACCTGGCGAGCGGCAACGAACGGGAACGGAAGATCGCCGCGGCCCTCAAGTCGGCGACCGAGCTCGACTTCACCGAAGAGTCGTTCGCGAACATCATCGACTACCTCAAGGACTATCACAAGATCGAGATCACGTTCGACAACCGGGCGCTGGAAGAGGTCGGCTTCGCGACCGATAAGCAGGTCACGGTCAACCTGAAGGGCATCTCGTTGCGGTCGGCGCTCCGCCTGTTGCTCCGTGCGGAAGGTCTGACCTACATGATCCAGGATGAAGTCCTCCTGATCACCACGCCCGACGAGGCGGCCAATAAGCTCATTACCAAGGTCTACCCGGTCGGCGACCTGGTCATCCCCGTGTCGGCCATGAACCAGATGGGCATGGGCATGGGCATGGGCATGGGCGGCATGGGCGGCATCATGGGCGGCGGTGGTATGGGTGGCGGCATGGGCGGCATGGGTGGCGGTATGGGTGGCGGTATGGGTGGCATGGGTGGCATGGGTGGCATGGGTGGCATGGGTGGCATGGGTGGCGGTGGTGGGTTCTTCAACCTACCGGCCCAGTTGCGCCGCAATGCAGCCCTCGGCGGAGGGCAAGGCTTCCAGGCCTTCTCCGTGAAGGACGATCTCAACCTGACCCCGGAAGGCGCACCTCGCGCCGCGGCGGCTGCCAAGCCGGATGCCACGCCGCAGACTTCCGAAGTCTCGAAGACTTCCGAAGTCTCTCGGAGGACGGTCCGCCGCATCAACCTCCAAATCCCGCGCGGCACCGATCCGGAGGCCGCTTGGGAGCAGCACTTGAGCACGCAACCCGAGTCGCCCGAAGCCCTGCGTGAGACGGTGCGATGCCTCTGGCGGGAGAAGAAGCCCAAGGAGATCATCGGCCTCATCAAGGCCGCCTTGCGCAACCGGCAGGCCCAGCCCTGGATGTATGAAGCCCTTTCGCTGGCCATGCAGGCCTCAGGGGCTTCGACGGAAGACTTGGAGCGGGCCGTCATGTCGGCCGTCGAGTTCGCTCAGACTCCGGCGGACCTCATGTACATCGCGGCCTACCTGGAGAACGCCGGGCTGGAGAAGCGTGCCCTGGAGGTCCTCCGGCAGGTGACGCGGATCCAACCGCTCATGCCCGAACCCTACGTGCAAGGCCTGCGCCTCGCCGAGAAGCGGAACGACCTGGAGGGGATCCAGTGGGCCACCGTGGGGATCCTCGGCCAGGCATGGCCGAAGGACCAGGCCGACATTTGGGAGAAGGGATTGCGGGTCGCGAAGGCCACTTTGGAGAAATTGGAGGCGGAGCATCGCACCGAGGAGGCCAAGAAATACCAAGCGGCCTTGGACGCGGCCGTGATCCGCGATTGCGTCGTGGTCGTCCGGTGGACGGGCGATGCCGACATCGACGTCCTCGTGGAAGAGCCGGCGGGCACCGTCTGCTCGCTGCGCAATCGGCGCACCAGCAGCGGCGGCGTCATGCTCGGCGACTGTGTCAGCCAGGCAGGGCAGGCCGGTTCGGGCGTGTCGTCGGAAGTGTACGTCTGCCCAAAGGGGTTCTCAGGGACGTATAAGGCCCTCGTGCGACGCGTCTGGGGCGACGTCACGGCGAACCGCGTGAAGGTGGACGTCTACACGCACTATAAGACCGGCGCCGAAACTTGCGTGAGCAAGACGTTGACCCTGGATAAGGACCAGGCCGCGATTCGGTTCGATCTCGCCGACGGCCGTCGCACCGACTCGCTCAAGGACCAACAACTCGCCGTGGCGGCATCCGCCCAGTTGGCGGTCCAGCAGCAGGTCCTGGCCCAGCAGTTGGCAGCGAGCGTCGATCCCGAGACCATGCGGAACCTCACCCTCGCCCGGAATAGCTACACCCCGGGCGGTGGAGTGAATCCCGAGGATCCGACCTTCCCGTTCCTCCACCCGCAGGCCGTGGGTTATCAACCGGTGATCCTTACACTTCCTGAAGGGGCAAGCTGCATGGTCACGGCGGTGATTACCGCCGATCGTCGCTATGTGCGTGTCGCCCCGGCCCCAACCTTCATGGCCATCGGGGAGGTCCACACCTTCAACACCACGACCGGGGACAGCAGCAACCTCGGGCAAGGGGGCACCGGCGGCCAAGGGTTTGGCGGCATGGGCGGAGGTGGCGGTATGGGCGGCGGTATGGGCGGCGGCATGGGCGGCGGCGGTATGGGCGGCGGGTTCTGAATCGGTTTGCACGATTCCAGAAGGCCGAGGGAAAGACGGCTGCATCCCCGTGACGTCGATTCAGCCCTTCTTCCTTGTCAGGCCGGGCACCGCATCCAGGTCGAGCGGTTCAAATCGCCCCGCCCGGTAGCGCTCGACCGCGATCGCCCCCATCACGGCGTTGTCGGTGCATAGCCGCAGCGGTGCGACGTAGAGGCGGATGCCGCGCGTGGCGGATTCCTGCTGGAGCCGCTCTCGGAGCCTGGCGTTCGCGGCCACGCCGCCGCCGACGCAGAGGATGCGCTCGCCGGTCTGCTCCAGCGCGGCAAACGCCTTGGCCGCAAGGCAATCGACGACCGCCTCCTGGAAGCTGGCCGCCAGATCGGCCACCTGCCGGGGTTGGAGTTGGATCTGGCTGAAATCGGGCCGGCCGGGGCCCGCCACTGCGTAGCGCACGGCCGTCTTCAGGCCGCTGAAGCTGAAATCGAGCCGCTCACGATCGTGGAGGAACGCCCGCGGAAAGCGGCACGCCCGGGGATCGCCCTGCTCGGCCGCCCGTTGGATCGCGGGCCCGCCGGGGTAGCCGAGCCCCAGCATCGCCGCGACCTTGTCGAAGGCCTCGCCGGCCGCGTCGTCGATCGTCGCGCCCAGGAGTTCGAACTCCAGCGGCCCGCGGCAGCGATACAGGCTGGAATGCCCGCCGCTGACGATCAGTCCCACGCACGGAAAGACGTCTTCTCCGCTGGCCAGTTTGCAGGCGTAGATGTGGGCCTGGAGGTGGTTGATCGCGAGGAGCGGCACGTCCAGCGCGACGCAGAGGGCCTTGGCCGCCACGAGTCCGACCAGGAGCGAGCCGGCCAGGCCGGGCGTGTTGGCCACCGCGACGGCGTCCAGGTCGCCCGGCGCGAGGCCCGCGCGGCGGAGGGCCTCGTCGATCACGGGCAGGATGCGCTCGACGTGGGCCCGGGAGGCGATCTCCGGCACCACGCCTCCGAAGCGGCGGTGCAACTCGTCCTGGGACGCCACCACGGAACCCAGCACTTCAAGCCGGTCGGTCACGATCGCCGCGGCCGTCTCGTCGCAGGTAGTCTCGATGGTAAGGATCTTCATATGAAAGAGCGAGGCCATTTCGGGCACAGCGATCACGGGCAGGCAAGAAAGAAGCCGAACCACTCTCACTTGGCCCGGGCCAGCTCGGTGGAGAGATACTGGATCGCCTTCTGCAATTGGCGGTCGACGGGCGGTGGGGAGGGCGCGGGCTGGTCAGGCGGCATCGGCGGCTCGGCCTTGGCCGGCTCCGTTTTGGCCGGTTTGGCCTGGGGCGCTTCCGCGGCAGGCTTCTTCGGCAGGACAAGGTCGCGACGCGACCGGTCGACCATCAGCCTGGCTCGTTCTTCGTCGCTCAATTTGACCTCGAAACCGGGGTCGGGCGTCACTCCCCAAGCGTCGTCTTCCTTGGCGCCCGGCATGCGGTCGATATTCTTTCCGCTGGGACGCCGATATCCCGCGATGGTCAGCTTCAACGCGGGGTGCGCGACGGAATCGCCGCCCGCACCGTCCGCCCCGCTGGCCAGTGCCCGCTCGTCGAGCGTGATGACGTTCTGCACGCTCCCCTTGCCCCAGGTCCGCTCCCCGACGATTACGGCCCGCTTGTGGTCCTGGAGACACGCCGAAACGATCTCGCTGGCGCTGGCGGAGTAATGGTTCACCAGGATGGCCATGGGGAAGCCCTCGAAGGCGCCCTGCTTCTGGGCGTCCCAAGTCCTCTCGGGGCTGTTGCGCCCCGCGGTGCTGACGATCCGCCCCTGGGAGATGAACAGGTTGCTGACCTCGATCGCCGCGCTCAACAGTCCGCCCGGATTGAACCGCAGGTCGAGGACCAGTCCGCGAAGCTCCTGCCGCTTGAGTTCTTCGAGGGCACGGCGCAACTCGTTGGCGGTCTCCCGGCTGAACGCGACGACTCGGATGTAGCCGATCCCCTTTGCCGCATCGAGCATGAAATCCCAGTGATCGTCCGCCTTGCGCCGGTCGCCGAGCACGGTGTCGATGTGGACGATCTCCCGCGTGATCTTGACGGTCTGACGGGCGTCGCTGCCGGCGTGCACCACGGTGACCGTGACCGGCGTGCCGGGCCTGCCCTTGAGCCGCTGCACCGCCTCCTCGATGGTGATATTGGCAGCGCTCTTCCCGTCGATCTCGACGATCACGTCGCCGGCCACCAACCCGGCGCGATAGGCAGGGGTCCCTACCAAGGGACTCAGCACCTTCAGCTTCCCCCGTTCGATGGTTACTTGGATCCCGATGCCGCCGAACTCGCTCTCCACCGCGGTACGAAAGCGGTCCATTTCCTCCGGGCTGATGTATGCGGAATAGGGATCCAACTCGCTGAGAATCCCCTTGATCGCCGCCTCGACCAGCTTCCGCCGGCTCACTTCCCGCACGTAGTTCCGCTGGACCTGGTCGATCGCATCGACGAGGATCTTCTGCAATTCGTAGTCGTCTTCCTTCCCCTTGGCGGCGTCCTTGGCGGGCTTCTCCTTGGCCGCCTTGGCAGGCTCGGCCCACGCCGGCGTGACCAGCGCCGCCACAGCCCAACAGAATCCCACCAGTACCACCGCCAACCAAGTCGAGCTACCCCGTCGAACCATCGACCGCTCTCCTCCGAATGCCTCAGTCAAGTCAACCCCCTCCATTATAGACGAACTTCAGGCGCAGCAACCAGGAAGGAAAGGGGTTACGGGTTGGCGACCAGCTTGGTAGGGTGCTCTGCGAGCACCACGACTGGTCGTGCCATGGTGCTCGCAGAGCACCCTACAAAGACTGAACCGCTGAATCCCGCCCCCCGCCCCCTAATTCCGGGGGTCATGCGAACCGCACATGATGCACCCAGGCTGGCGGGACGTTGGGCCAGATCCAGTCCCTGCGGAACTCGTGGGGCCGAAGCACCTGACCGAGGGCCCGGCTGATACCGCGGAGCCGCTCCCGCTCGGCGCGGCCGCTGACCAGGGCGCGGGCGTGGCGGATGGCGATATACTCGAAGAATGAGAGTGTTCCTCCCGGCTTCAGAAGCCCCGCGAGCTTGGCAAGGATCTGCTCGACCTCGGCGACGGCAAAATTGTTGAGCGGCAGGCCCGAGACGATCACGTCGTAGCAGGCCTCCCCGGGGAGGGCCTCCATCGCGCTGTGGAACAACTGGGTACGATCGGCCACCCGCTGAAGGACGGGTTCGCTCGCCAGCGCGGCCCGGAGTTGGGCGACGAACGTATCGTTGAGTTCGACGAGGTGGAGGCTATCGGCCGGTCCCATGCGGGCCGCGATCCGCCGCGTGACGGCCCCCGTGCCCGGCCCCACTTCGAGAATCTGTTGGCGGTCGCCGTCGCCGGTCACGAAGCGAGCCAGGGCCTTGGCCAACCATCGGCCGCTCGGAAGAACGGCCCCCGTGGTGCGGAAACTCCGCGTGTATTCCCGAAGAAAGAGCCGGTATTCGCGGAGTCGTTGAGCCATAACAAGGATGAGGGATGAGGGATGAGGGATCGGCGCAGGAACAGGCCGCTACTTATCTGTTGTCTCCGATTCCTCTTTTCGGGTCGTGTTTCTTCTCGACGGATCGGGCATAGTTGAACAGCTTTCTACAGAGCACGGCATACTCTTCAAGGAGCGAGCGGCACTCCTCTTTCAGAAGTCGTACCACAGGCCGAGGCCGACCTGGTGCTCGAAGCGGTTGTAGAACTGGCCCTGGTTACTCTTTCCGTTGAGGTAGTGGAAGCCGGTGCGGAGCAATTCGCCCGCCTGTCCCCGCCACTGCCAGCCGGCCTGCACCGTCATGTTGCCTCCGAAATCGACGTCCTGGCGGAGCATGCTGTTGATCGCGAAGAACGGCGCCCCGCGGAGCCCGGTCATCTCGAGCGTGCTCCAGTCGACGCCGAACTGGAACTGCCACGGCAGCGAATTCCCGAAGATGTAGAAAGCATAGTCCACCTCGGCGTAGATTCGCAAGTCTTCCCTCGGCCGAAAACCGAGGCCGAGCACCAAGGCGTCGCGGGTATAGGGGCCGCGGGTCGCGCCCGGATGGTTCTCGATGTACATGTCGCCCAGATGGGAGCAGTAATGGTAGTAGCCGAATTTCGCTTCCACGGGCCCCCGCCGGAACGTCAAGGGAAGGCCCGCCCGAAAGTCGGTCGACTGATACTCCCTCGCCTCGTCGAGGGTGAGCCGTGGGAAGGCAGCGCCTTCGAGGTCGAGCTGAAAACCCTCGGGCCGGAGGAGGCCGTCGTTGCCGAAGCGGAGGAGCCCGACGCGGCCTCCGAGGGTGGCGTCGAGCAACCACCCCTGGTGGCGATTGTAGAAGAACTGACCCGCAAAGCGAGACTCCCGCCCGCTGGCCAAATACGCCGGATACATGCGCCCGTGAGGAAACGCCAACCAATGCCATCCCGTTTCGGCCGCCGCCGGGGCGCCGACATAGCCATCCCCGTACCAAGCGTCGGCCGGGGCGTAGCTCTGATAGTCCTGCGGGGGCACCACGTATCCCGCGCCCGCATAGGGGTCGCTCGACGTGGTCGGGATCGGGGTCAGGACCGGGGTCGGCTGGGCCCCTAGATCGTCGAACTGGGTGGGATCGGGTGCCTGGGAGAGCGGCATGATCGTGATCTGGCCGCGTGCGACTCGAGAGCCAGTCACCCCCACCAGAAGAGCGGCAGTCACAGCCGCAATCAGGATCCCTTTGCGGAACATGGACGTGATCCCTCCGTGTTCGTCGGTCGCGCCGCGGACACCGCGCTCAACACCCTTGATAATACCACCTGATTAGGTGGATAGACTCCCGTGGGGGGCGTAGTGTAGCGAATCTCTCTGCCTGACGCCAGACGCAATTCCTGACTATAATGGCGGCTTCGGGGTGAGCATCGTCCCCGTGCCATTGAGTCGCATCCCCTGAGTTCCTTCATGGCCGCCTCTGCCTCTCCACCCTTGGTCAAGGATCTTCGCCGGCGTCTGGGCGAGGAGAACGTCTTGTCTGCGCCGTCGGAGTTAGTGGTCTACGAGTGCGACGGCTACACGATCGAGAAGAACCGGCCCGACGCGGTCGTCTTTCCTCGTTCGACCGAACACGTGGCCGACGTGGTGCGCCTGTGCAATCGGCACAAGGTCCCGATCGTGCCGAGGGGGGCGGGCACGAGCCTGGCCGGCGGATGCCTGCCGATCGGCGGCGGCGTGGTCGTCATGCTCACCCGGATGAACCGGATCCTCGAAGTAGACCTTCGCAACCGCCTTGCGGTCGTGGAGGCGGGCGTGCCCAATATCCAACTCGGCCGCGCCCTTGCCGGCACCGGCTACCACTTCGCGCCCGATCCTTCGAGCCAGGGGGCCTCGACCATCGGGGGCAACGTGGCGACGAACGCGGGCGGGCCGCACACCCTGAAGTACGGCGTGACCGTGAACCATGTGCTCGGCCTCGAAGCCGTGCTGGGCGACGGCTCCATCCTGCGGTTGGACCCCGTGGCGAATCCCGCCGCACTGGATCTCCTCGGGGTGCTCGTCGGGAGCGAGGGGACGCTTGCAGTTCTCACGAAGATCTGGGTCCGCCTGACCCCCAATCCCCACGACTACCGGACACTCCGGGCCGTGTTCAACACCCTCGACGACGCGACCAATGCCATCAGCGACATCATCGGGGCGGGCATCATTCCGGCCGCCATGGAACTGATGGACCAGGGCATCGTGGCGGCCGTGGAGGAGGCCTATCACTTCGGGTTCCCGCTCGACGCGGAGGCGATTGCCGTCATCGAGCTCGACGGCCCGACGGCCGGCCTCGACCAGCAGCGTCAGGCGGTGGGCGAGTTCTGCGAAAAATGGCACGCCCGGGAGGTCCTCCGGGCCGACACGCCGGCCCAGCGCGACCTGCTCTGGAAGTGCCGGAAGATGGCCGTCGGGGCGGTGGGCCGGTTGAGCCCGAGCTACTGCATCCAGGACGGCGTGGTGCCGCGGACCCGGCTGCCCCACATCCTGCGAAGGATCGCCGAAATCGGCCGCAAGTACGGCATCCGGATCGTCAACGTGGCCCACGCCGGCGACGGCAACGTCCATCCGATCCTCCTGTTCGACGAACGCGACAAGGAGGTGGTGGCCCGGGTGCTTGCCGCCGGCGAGGAACTCCTCGAAGAGTGCATTCGGTGCGGTGGAAGCGTGACCGCGGAACATGGCATTGGCGTTGAGAAACGAGCGTTCATGAGCCGGTTGTTTGGCGAGGCCGACCTGGCCGCCATGGCACAAGTCCGCGAAGCGTTCAACCCCGGCGAGCGGCTTAACCCCGGTAAACTCCTGCCGGACCAGAATCGAGTACGACGTGGATAAGCGAATCGACAACTTGCCGTTGGCCGACACCCTGGCGCCTGGCGACCAGGACGGCGTTGCCGCTGCGGTCCGAGGGGCGTGGCAGGAGGGGAAGCCTCTCTATCCGATCGGCGGCGGAACGCAGCTTGCCTATGGCGCCCGTCCAGCGGAGCCGGGGGTGGGGCTTTCGCTCGCCCGCTTGAACCGCGTCATCGACTACCCCGCCCGCGACCTGACGATCACCGTCGAGGCCGGCGTCACGATCGCCGAGTTGGCCGGGCGTCTGGCGGCCGAGCGGCAGCGATTGCCGGTCGATGTGCCCTTTCCAGCGCAGGCCACGGTGGGCGGGGCGGTCGCGCTCAACGCGGCCGGGCCGCGGCAATTCCGTTGGGGGACCCTGCGCGACTACGTGATCGGCCTGCGCGCGGTCGACGGAAGCGGCACGGCCTTCTCCGCCGGCGGACGCGTGGTGAAGAACGCCGCCGGCTACGGCCTGTGCCGATTGCTGACCGGCTCGCTCGGCACGCTGGGCGTGATCGTCCAGGTGACGTTGATGGTCAAACCGATGCCCCAGACGTCGGCCTTCGTGGCCTGCGACGTGCCCGACGGCGACACGGCCGAAAAACTCCTCGCCGGACTAATCCAGACCCGAACGCTGCCTTCCGCCGTCGAACTCCTGGCCGGCCCCGGGTTCGATTTGGAGGGCAATCCAGTAGGACGGGTTTCCAACCCGTCCGGTTCTCTGGACGCGGATGCGGGACGGGTTGGAAACCCGTCCCACGCGATGCGTCTGGCGGTCGGGCTGGAGGGCTCGGCGGCCGAGGTCGATTGGATGATCGCTCAACTCCAGGAGGAGTGGCGTCAGGCAGGCGTTACCTCGACGATCACCCTTCCCGGCGACCAGGCCGACCCGTTGTGGAACCGCCTGACCGAGTTTTCTTGCGCCGGCGTAGGACGGGTTTCCAACCCGTCCGGTTCTCCGGATGCGGATGCAGGACGGGTTGGAAACCCGTCCCACGCGACCAGGCAAGGGTTGCCTGTCCCCTCTTCCGCCGACGGGGACTCCCCGCTGGTCGTCCAAATCCACGTCGCGCCGTCGGTCCTGGTCGCCCTGATGGAACGCCTCCGGGAGTTGGACCCGCGAGCGTCGATCCAAGCCCACGCCGGCAGCGGCGTTGTCTTCGCGCGGTTCCCCGTCGAGGCCCCCGAGGCCGCCGCCATGGTGGATCAGCGTTTGCGTCCGGTCGTGCGTTCGGCCGGCGGGTCGATGGTCGTCCTGGGCCTTCCGCAGGGGGCAGCGTTGGGCCGGGAGTCCCTGTTCGGCCCGGCGCCCGAGGGCTGGGCGGTCATGCAGTCGATCCAAAGACAATTCGACCCGAAAGGGATCCTTAACCGGGGCCGGTTCCTCTTTGCCCCGCCAGCGTAATGAACGATTCAAACCACCATCCGAACCAGCATCCCGAGAACGGCAATCCCGCGGCCGGGATCAACTTCGATCTCTTCTTGGACTGCGTCCACTGCGGGCTGTGTACCTCGGCCTGCCCCACCTATACGGAACTCGGCGACGAGAACGACGGCCCGCGCGGCCGGATCTACCTGATGCGCCTCGTGGCCGAAGGGAACCTGGGGCTCGACGAGCGGATGCGCAAGCATCTGGACCGCTGCCTCGATTGCCGGGCGTGCGAGACGACCTGCCCGTCGGGCGTCCACTATGGCCGCCTGGTCGAGCCCTTCCGCCTGGCGGTGGAGCGGTCGGACCGCAGCCTCGCCAAACGCTTCGACTGGTTCCGCCACCTGGTCCTGTTCCGCCTCTTCCCTTACGCCAATCGCATCCGCCTGGCGATGACGCCCGTGCGCTGGGCCCAGCGTTTGGGCCTGTACGGCTTGGCCGAGCGTCTGGGGCTCTTCCGGCTGATCCCGGGCCGCTTGGGGCAGATGGTCACGCTCGTGGGCCCGCTGGTGGACCCCGGGCCGAAACTCCCAAAATTCCTTCCGGCGATCGGGAGGCGGCGGGCCCGGGTGGCGTTCTTCGTCGGGTGCGTGGCCGACGCCATGTTCCGACACACCCATTGGGCCACCTTGCGCGTGCTCCAGGAGAACGGCTGCGACATCCTCATCCCAAGCGGCCAAGGCTGCTGCGGGGCGATCCACTACCACGCCGCCTCCAACGAAGGCGCCAGGCAACTGGCCGACGCCAACGTCGCCGCCTTCGACCTCGACGAAATCGACGCGATCCTCGTCAACCACGCCGGGTGCGGGGCCATGCTCAAGGAATACGGACTTCACTGGCAGGACGACCGCCAGCCGGCCCGGGCCCGCTTCGCCGCCAAGGTCAAGGACATCAACGAATTCCTCGATCAACTCGGACTGGTTCCCCCCAGCGGCCGGATCGAGGCCGTGGCCGCCTATCACGACGCCTGCCACCTCGGCCATGCCCAAAAGATCCGCGAGGCCCCGCGCCGGCTCCTGGCGCAGATCCCAGGGCTCGAACTCCGCGACCTCCCGGAAGCGGAAATCTGCTGCGGTTCGGCGGGAACCTACAACCTGAACCAGCCCGAAATGGCCGCGCGGCTCATGCGACGCAAGCTCGACAACGTGCTGCGCACCGGGGCCCACATCGTCCTGGCCTCGAACGCCGGCTGCCTCCTCCAAATCGGCCGGGAAGTGCGTCAGCAGCGCCAGCCGCTCGCCGTGCTGCACCCCATGGACCTCCTGGATCTCAGTTACCGCCGCGAATCACCCAAGCTGCCAGCCAACCAGAGATAGAGGGCTTCGCCGCGTTCCCCGCCGGGTTCTCCGCCGCTGACCAGGGTGGCGCCGTCGGGGGAGAAGGCGAGACAGGTGGCGGGGCCTGCGTGCTGGAGGGTCAGGAGTTCCTGGCCGGTCCCGACATCCCAAAGCCGGACGGTCTGGTCCGAACCGGCGCTGGCCGGCCGGGAGCCGTCGGGCGAGAAGGCGACCGCTTCGACCTCTCCAGTGTGCCCAAGGAACGTGGCTCGCTCGACACCGGTCGCCGGATCCCAGACCTTGATCGTCCGGTCAGTGAGCGAGCAGCAGAACCAGGGAGCGAGGGGGGCGGTTAGCTGGGATTCCGCTTGGCGGCGCGGCGATGGGCGCGGCGGTAATGCTGGGCGGCGGCGCGGTCGCGGCGTTCTTCGGTCCGGTAGGTACGGATGTGCTCCGGGTGCGAGGCGGCC
>Ga0067045_1030358_pt1 | contig 15590 bp, 11 predicted proteins | sample TerdegcTABiofilm_FD_59184 | JGI IMG/M metagenome (GOLD analysis project Ga0067045, IMG submission 59184) | Combined Assembly of (Gp0054472, Gp0054536) Wastewater bioreactor microbial communities from Singapore -Terephthalate degrading...
GGCGCGCGCACGGATCGGCAGGCAGTGCGGCTGGCGGCCACACCTGCCTTCGGTGACCGCGCTAGAACCGCACCAGGGGGCTGCCGGTAGTCTGCAGCGCCACGAAGTTGACGAAGAAGAACCCGAAGAATGCCACATTGGCGACCAATGCCACCACCGATAGCCAACCAGCCCGCGCCGGCCGGGGCAGCCTGCGATTCAGATAGATCAACACCAACGGGTAGATCAGCGAGGCTAGGTTGGCCATGTTGGCGGAGATCTGCAGCAGCTCGGTGGGCAATGCCAGGTGGATGATGATGCCGATGAGCACGACGAAGCCGACCGCCAGCAGGTAGTAGAACTTGCGCGGATCGCCGGCGATCCAGGCTCGCAGCCGGGGCCAGACCGAGATCGCCGTATCCGTGGTGTTGCGGATGAGCATCTCCAGGATCGTGGTCTGCGTCTTGAACAGGATCAGGGCGCTGAGCAGCAGCACGAATGGGAACAGCCAGCCCGCTGCCCGCCCCAGTTCGCTGGCCGCGTACACAGGCATGTTGGCAGTGCTGGGGAGCCCGGCGCCGGGCCGCTGCGTCAGCGCCACCACCAGCACGCTCGGCACGAACATGCCGATCATCGCGCCCACGAAGAACACCGCCCACTGATCTATCACGAGAAACCCGAACCACCGCCGCCAGGTCCGGGCATTGGCCTCGGTCTCGCGGAAGGTCACGCCGGACGCCAGCACCTCGTGCCGCTCGCCGCCGATCAAGCCGGAGAAGAACCCGGTGCGATGGCCCATGCCGTACCCGTGATCCCGGTAGTAGTTGATCAGCATGAAGTTCATGCCAGCGCCGAAGCCGGTGTACCCGATGATGGAGCCGATGGTCGTGGCATCGATGCCGGGCGGGGGCCGGCGCGGAATCACCGTGCTGGCGAGCATGGTGCGCCACAGCACAGCCGGGACGAAGACGATCGCGAGGACGATCAGGGTGGCCAGGACGGCGAACACCAAGAACGTGTCGATGGCCTCCAGGGTGCGGACGATCTTCCGGCCGAACAGGAAGACCCCCAAGGAGAGGACCATCAAGCCGATCGCCGTCACCCGCACGGTCTCCAACTCGGCCGGATTGGCCGGGTCGATGGTCCGCCCAGCGACCACCGCGAACAGGCTCTGCCCGGCCGCCGAAGCCCACCCGCCCCAGATCCATCCCAGGTAGATGACCAACAGCGTGGCCGGTGCCCAGAACAGCACGCCGGGCGGCGTGCGCGTGAAGCCCACCACCGGCACCTCGCCGGTGGCCATGGTGTAGCGGGCATTCTCCACGTTGTAGCAGGTCTGCAGGATCGCCGAGACCGTGATCAGCCAGCCGAGGCCCGCAAAGCCGAAGCGGCCGAACGCCAGCGGGCCGAGGAGCCATTCGCCGCTGCCGATCGACACCCCGAGGGCAATCATGCTCGGCCCCAGCACCAGGGTGACAAGCTCCTTCTTCCCGATCCTGGGCCGCCGGAAGACTTCTTCGGGTGTGGGCAGATCCTCCAGGGGCAGCGCCGGCCTGCTCACGCCGATCTCGAGGTACTCCCGATCCGTCACGAACCGTCCTCCGCGTAGCTGTAGCTGGTGCCGCGCTGGCGCTCGGCCCCCGTGCCGCCACGCGCCACCATGGCTGGCACGTCCGCCGCGCCGTGCCGACTCGCTGGTCGTGTCGAGCCGAAAGATAGGCGCAACACGCCCGGGGTAGAAACATCCGGGCCCAGCCGGCGCTCGCCTGGCCAGGGAACGCCTCCGAGGGGCGTTCCCTCGGCGGTGCGTTGTCACACAACCGTAACAAGAGCGTCGCGCACCCGTGACAGGCATCCGTGACATTCTGCCGCGGTCGGTTGACCGTCACTCGACCATCGACCCCTTCGCAGAGGAGAAGAAGCCATGAGAATCTGCCTCATCCTCATCGCGCTCGTCGGCATCCTCGCCGGGACCCTGTTCGGCGAGACCATCGCCGTCGATCCGCGCATCCCCCCGTACCAGAAGGTGAGCGGCATCTCCGGCAACGCCAGCAGCATCGGCTCCGACACCATGAACAACCTGATGGCCTTGTGGCTGGAGGGATTCCGCAAGTACTATCCCAACGTCCGCATCCAGATCGAGGGCAAGGGCTCCAGCACCGCGCCGCCCGCGCTGATCGAGGGCGCTGCGCAGTTCGGGCCGATGTCCCGGCCCATGAAGTCGACCGAAGTGGACAAGTTCGAGGAGCGCTTCGGCTATGCCCCGACCGCGCTGCGCACCTCGCTGGACGCCTTGGCGGTGTGGGTCAACAAGGACAATCCCATCGCCGGGCTCAGCCTGCCACAAGTGGACGCGATCTTCTCCAAGACGCGCCGCGGCGGGTACCCCGTCGAGATCACCCGCTGGGGCCAGCTCGGTCTGACCGGAGACTTCGCCAACGCCCCGATCAGCCTGTACGGCCGCAATTCTGCTTCGGGCACGTACGGCTTTTTCAAGGACGAAGCGCTCAGCAAGGGCGACTACCGCGACGAGGTCAAGGAGCAGCCGGGCTCGGCAGCCGTGGTTCAAGCGGTCACCGAGGATCGCTACGGCATCGGCTACAGCGGCATCGGGTACCGCACCTCGGGCGTGCGCCCCGTGCCTCTGGCAGCCGGCGAGGGACAGCCCTTCCGCGAGGCAACCCTGGATAACGTCCTGTCGGGTGCCTATCCGCTGGGTCGTTTCCTCTACCTGTACATCAACAAGGCGCCCAACCAGGCCCTGGACCCGCTCATCCGCGAGTTCTGCCGTTTCGTGCTCTCGCGGGAAGGCCAGGAGATCGTGGTCAAGGACGGGTACATGCCGCTGCCGTACGAAGTCGTCACCGAAGAGCTCGCCAGGCTCGGGGCCAACTAGTCCCCGCAGCACGGCGGTTGGCGGGGGGAGATCCAGGCCGTGACCAGACACGAGTCGACAGCGCGCCGAGCGCGGTTGTACGATCGCCTAGGCGAACGCCTCATCGCCGCAGGAGGCATCGGGGTGATCGTCGCGGTCCTCGGCATCCTGGTCTTCCTTCTGCGCGAGACCTTCCCGCTCTTCCTGCCGCCGCGGCCTGCCCAGACAGCACGCTGGCAACTCTCGCAGGACGAGCGGCCGCTCGCTGCCGGCCTGGATCCCTCCCGTCAGATTGGCTTCGTGGTGGGCAGCCGGAACCTCGAGTTCGTGCACCTGGATACCGGCCGCCGACTGCAGCTCGCGCAGGCTCCATCGTTGGCCGCCGGCACGGCAGCCGCCTGGGTGTCGCCTTCCGGAGAGCGTCTGGCGCTGGCCCTGAGCGATGGCACCGTGGTCACTGGACGGATCGCCTTCGATGTGGCGTACGCGGAGGACCAGCGCCAGGTCGTCCCGCGTGTCGAGTTCGACCCGCCCACCCGCGTGGCCCCTGCTGACGATGCCATCCAGCTCGTCTGTGGCGACGCCGGCAGGGACGGGCGCATGGCCGCGGCCGTGGTGACCCGCTCCGGGCGACTGCTGGTCGTGGTGCGCGCCCAGCAGCGCGCGTTGGTGGGCCCAGCGCGCCTGACCGAACAGCTATGGGACCTCACCGGGGATCTGAAGCACCCGTGCTCGGCAGTCGCCGTCGGCGGCGTTCCCCCCGCGATCGTGGCCGGCACCACCGCCGGCGAGATGGTCGAGTGGCGTCTGGCCGACCCGATGACGCGCCCCCCACTGGTGCGCGCCTTCGCGGCCGCCTCGCCGGGGACACCGATCACCGCGCTGGCATTCCTGCTGGGTGGCACGTCGCTGGCCGTCGGCGACGCCCAAGGGTCGGTGAGCACCTGGTTCAAGGTGCGCGAAAGCAACGACATGGAGCCGGTCTTCCGCCGCATCCATGGTCTCCGGCCACATTCCGCGGCTGTCGTCCACATCGCGCCTTCGCAGCGGGACAGGCAACTGATCACGGTCGATGCCACGGGTGAAGTGGCCGTCCACCATGCCACCTCCGAGCAGACGTTCTGGACGAGACGTCTGGCCCCGACAGGCGTACGGCATCTGGCGTTCGCGCCCAAAGCCGACGGCTTCCTGGCGCTGACCGAAGCCAACGAACTGGTCGAGGTGGCGCTGCACCACCCGCATCCGGAGGTCAGCGCCCGCACGCTGTTCGGCAAGGTCTGGTACGAGGGTCACAGCGGCCCAGCCTATGTGTGGCAGTCGTCCGGCGCGACGGACGAATTCGAACCCAAGTTCAGTCTCGTGCCGCTGATCTTCGGCACGATCAAGGGCACCGTGTACGCCATGCTCTTCGCGCTGCCGATCGCGGTGCTGGCGGCCCTGTACACCGCCGAATTCGCCGGCCCGCGCCTGCGCAGCGTGGTCAAGCCCGTGGTCGAAGTCATGGCATCGCTGCCGAGCGTGATCCTGGGCTTCTTGGCCGGCCTGTGGCTGGCACCGCTGCTGGTCGACCGCGTCGTCAGCGTGGCGGCCATGTTCCTGCTCGTTCCCCCGGCCATCGTCGTCAGTGCCGGGCTCTGGCGCGTGCTCCCCCGGCGCGTCCGCGGCGGACTGCCACCCTATGCCGAACTGGCGGCGATCGCGGTCGCCATCAGCATCGGCGTCACAGCGGCGCTGTCCTGGGGGCCGTGGCTGGAGCGGGCCGCATTCGGCGGCAGCTTCCGCACCTGGCTCACCAGCAGCACCCTCCTGCGGTACGATCAGCGAAACTGCCTGGTGGTGGGCTTCGCCATGGGATTCGCCGTGATTCCCCTGATCTTCACCATCTGCGACGACAGCCTGTCCAGCGTGCCCGAGAGCCTACGCGCCGCGTCGCTGGCCCTGGGAGCCACCCGCTGGCAGACCGCTGTGCGCGTGGTCCTGCCCGCTGCCGCACCGGGCGTGTTCTCGGCTGCGATGATCGGCTTCGGCCGCGCCGTGGGCGAGACCATGATCGTCCTCATGGCCACCGGCAATACCCCCGTCATGGAGTGGAACATCTTCACGGGCATGCGCACGATCGCCGCCAACATCGCCGTGGAGCTCCCCGAGGCTCCCCACGAGGGCAGTCTCTACCGAGTCCTGTTTCTGAGCGGTCTGCTGCTGTTCGCGGTGACCTTCGCCATCAACACGCTCGCTGAGACGGTGCGCCAGCGGCTGCGGGCAAGGCTCGGGCGGCTATGAAGCGCTTCCTCACCAGCGGCGACCCGTTCGTGTGGCTCTCCGGCGGCGCCTTGGCTGCGTGCCTGCTCATGATCGCCGGCCTGATCGCGGTGGTATTGGGCAACGGCCTCGGCTTCTTCTGGCCCGCGCCCCTGTGGGAGGTGCAGCTGGCCTCGGGCGAACGCCTTCTGGGCCAGCAGACGGCTCGGCAGCAGATCCCGCCTGCGCCCGGCGACCCAGGCCCGCACTATCGCCTCCAGTTCAAGATCGCCAACCGCGACGTGTACGGACTGGACTTCCGCTGGATCGACGTATCGCAGATCGTCAGCCGGGACATGCCGGCCGACGCGATCCTCATCGAGCGGCGCGAATGGGGCAACCTGCACGGCCGCCTGCGGGGCGTGTACGAGGGCGAGAAGCTGCTGGCCGAGGGGCCCGCAGCAGAGCTCGCCGTGCAGCGAGTCCTCGCCTCGGCGCGCGCCCTGGACAAGAAGATCCGGGCGCTGGAATCGGGCGAGATGGGCCGGGTCAACGCCGCGCTGGAGGCTCTGCGGCTCGAATCGCGGTCGTTGGCGCGCCGCCACCAGCTCGAGACCGCGACAGACGCGCTGGAGGCCCGCCGCAGGGCCCTGTGGGCGCGGCACGAGGCGCTGTCCGAGGAGGCCGCCAGCCTGCGGGCCCAGCGCCAGGCGCTGCAGCTGGCGGTGGAAGTGCCGGACGGGCAGATGCGCCGCCTCGTTGCCGGCGACGTGGTGCGCATGTACTGGCCCAATCGCCTCGGCGCGTTCGGCAAGGCCGCCGTGTACGCCGAGAAGGTCTGGGAGTTCCTGTCCGGCCAACCCCGCGAGTCCAACACCGAAGGGGGCATCCTGCCGGCGCTGTTCGGCACAGTGACGATGGTCCTGCTCATGTCGCTGGCCGTGGTGCCGTTCGGTGTGGTGGCGGCGGTCTACCTGCACGAGTATGCCAAGCAGGGCGCGATCGTGCGTGCGGTGCGCATCGCCGTGAACAATCTCGCCGGAGTGCCCTCGATCGTCTTCGGCATGTTCGGTCTGGGATTCTTCGTGTACGGCGTGGGAGGGACCATCGACGGGATCTTCTTCCGTGACTCGCTGCCAACCCCGACGTTCGGCACAGGTGGCATACTGTGGGCCAGCTTGACGCTCGCCCTGCTGACCATGCCCGTAGTCATCGTGGCCACCGAGGAGGCGCTCTCGTCCGTCCCCAGCGGCGTCCGCGAGGGCTCGCTGGCGCTCGGGTCGACGCGTCTGCAGATGATCTGGCGGGTGGTCCTGCCCAGTGCCCTGCCGGGGATCCTGACCGGGGTCATCCTGGCCACCGCGCGCGGCGCCGGCGAGGTAGCGCCGCTGATGCTGACCGGAGTCGTCAAACTGGCCCCCGATCTGCCCATAGACGGCACGTGGCCCTTCGTGCACCTGGAGCGAAAGTTCATGCATCTGGGCTTCCATCTGTACGATGTCGGCTTTCAGTCGCCCAACGTGGAAGCCGCCCGGCCCATGGTGTACGCGACCACCCTGCTGCTGCTCACGGTGGTACTGGTGCTCAACCTCACGGCCATCGTCATCCGCAACCGCTTGCGCCGGCGCTACGCGCTGACGGGATTCTAGCCGATGTCACCCACGCCCGGACTTCGAGGTCTTGCGCCATGACCGACCGTGCGCCCGATCCGGTGGTGCCGCAGAGGCACATCGTGTCGATGGACCAGCCCATCGTCGAGATCGCCGACCTCGACCTGTACTATGGCCCGAGTCAGGCGCTGTTCGACGTCAGCCTGCAGATCCCCGCGCGCCAGGTGACGGCATTCATCGGCCCGTCCGGGTGCGGGAAGTCGACCCTGCTGCGCTGCATCAACCGGCTCAACGACCTCATCGGCTCGGTGCGCATCTCGGGACGCGTCACGTTGGAGGGCAGGGACATCTATGCGCCCGACTGCGACGTGATCGCGCTCCGACGCCAGGTGGGCATGGTCTTCCAGCGCTCCAACCCGTTCCCCAAGTCCGTGTACGACAATGTCGCGTACGGCCTGCGGATCGCCGGCGTCAAGGACCGCACGACTCTGGACGAGGCGGTCGAACGCGGGCTGCGGGCGGCGGCTCTGTGGGACGAGGTCAAGGATCGCCTGGACCTGAATGCCCTGGAGCTGTCCGGCGGCCAACAGCAGCGCCTGTGCATCGCTCGAGCCCTGGCAGTGGAACCGCGAGTCCTGCTCATGGACGAGCCCTGTTCGGCGCTGGATCCGATCGCCACGGCGCGCGTGGAGGAGACCATCGCGCAGCTTCGGGAGAACTACACGATCGTGATCGTGACCCACAACATGCAGCAGGCGGCACGGGTATCCGACTACACCGCGTTCTTCTATCTGGGCCGGTTGGTCGAACTCGATCGCACCGATGAGGTATTCACCAATCCCCGACTGCGCCAAACGGAAGACTACGTCACTGGGCGCTTTGGCTGAGTCGTCCAGTCCGCCTCGAGCGGCGGCCCGTGCGCGAGGAAGATATCATGGAGACGCACCTGCAGCAGCACATCGACCACCTGAAGACCGAACTGCTGAAGATGGGCGCCGCAGTGGAAGAGTCGATCGTGCAGGCCATGCGGGCCCTGGTCGAACGCGATCCGACCCTAGTCGAGGCGGTCATCGCCAGCAACAAGCGCATCGACGCGTGGGAAGTGGCCATCGAAGACGAGGCCATCCGCTTGATGGCCACGCACCAGCCGGTCGCTTCGGACCTGCGCACGCTGGCCAGCACGATCAAGATCAACTACGACCTGGAAAGGATCAACGACGAGGCGGTCAACATCGTGCAGCGGGCCCAGGCACTGATGCGTCTGCCCCTGCTGAAACCGCTGATCGATCTGCCGCGCATGGCCGAGATCGCCCAGAGCATGGTCAAAGAGGCGCTGGACGCCTTCGTCCGGCGCGACGAAGATCTGGCGCGCGCCGTCTGCCGCCGCGACGAGCAACTGGATCTGCTGCGTGACCAGGTCTTCCGCGAACTGCTCTCCTACGTCCACAAGAGCGAACCCGACACGGTCGACCGCGCCATCCAGCTCATCCTGATCTCGCGCCACCTGGAGCGCATCGGCGACCACGCCTCCAACATCGCCGAGAACGTGGGTTTCCTCGTCGAGGGCCGGATCGTGCGCCATCGGAAGCAGGAATGGTGGGAGCAGGCGCGCACGCCGGACCAGGAAACGCCACAGCGCAGCTAGGCAAATAGAGGTGGATGGGATGAGCGCCAGGATCCTGATCGTCGAGGACGAACCCGATATCCTCGAGCTCACCGCCTACAGCATCGCCCAGGCTGGCTTCGCGGTGGAGGAGGCCACAGACGGTGAGACCGGGCTGAAGAAAGCTGCTCAGATACAGCCCGACTTGATCGTGCTGGACCTCATGCTGCCGGGTATCGACGGCTTCGAGGTCTGCCGTCTGCTGAAACAAGCGGAGGCCACGCGGGCCATCCCCGTGCTCATGCTCACCTCGCGGGCCGAAGAGGTGGATCGCATCGTCGGTCTGGAGCTGGGCGCCGACGACTACGTCACCAAGCCCTTTTCGCCCCGCGAGCTGGTGCTGCGGATCAAGGCGATCCTGCGCCGCAGCCAAGAGGACCGCGGCGACCAACGCCAACCGGATACGATCAGCGTGGGGCCGCTGTCGATCGAACCGGCTGCCTTCCGCGCGACGCTGCGTGGGCGGCCGCTGGAACTCACGGCCACCGAGTTCAAGCTCCTGCTCACGTTGGTCCAGCGCCGCGGTCGAGTCCAGACCCGCCAGGAGCTGTTGGAGACCGTGTGGGAGTACCAGTACGAAGGATACGCGCGGACCGTGGACACGCACGTCCGCCGCCTGCGCGAGAAGCTCGGTCAAGACGCAGCGCTCATCGAGACGGTGCGGGGCATCGGCTACCGCTTCACGCGCGAGGTGGACTGAACGGCATGCGTCTGCACTGGAAGCTGATGATCAGCTACGCCGCGGTGGTCGTGCTGGTGCTGCTCAGCGTCAACGTGTTCCTGAGCCAGGCGCTGCGCGCCTTCCTGGTGGACCAATTGGCCGACCGCCTGAGCCGCGAATCGCGCCTGGCGGCGCAGCTCTGGCAGCCCCAGGAGCGGGGACGCGCGGCAGACGTGCTGGCGGACCAGATCGGGCAGCGATTAGGGCTCCGCGCCACGGTGATCGATGCCGACGGTCTGGTCGTCGGAGATTCGGAGGTAGAGTACGAGAGGCTCGCGGAGCTGGAGAATCACGCCACTCGTCCCGAGGTGATCGCCGCCCGTCAGGGCGCCGTGGGGCGCGACCTGCGGTACTCCGCCAGTCTCGGGCAGCAGATGCTCTACGTCGCCCGGGCGATCGACGACGGCCGGGTGGTCCTGCGCCTCGCCATGCCCGTGGTCGAGATCGAGCAGCTGCAGAGCCGCATTCGCCGGGCGCTGGTCCTCAGCTCGCTGTTGGCCGTGGCCCTCGCCTTAGCGTTGGCGTACGGCGTGGCCCGGTACGAGTCACGCTCCATCGACCAGATCATCCAGGCGGCGCGCGACATCGCCGCCGGAACCTTCGGCGGTCGCGTGCCCGTCTCGCGCTCCGCCGCGACGGAGCTTCTCGATCTGGCTCACGCCCTGCAGGAAATGCACGTGGAGCTGGAGCGCCGCAGCGGTCTGGCGAGCACGGAGCAGGCTCGCCTGCGCGCGATCATCCAGAGCGTGCCCGAAGGCATGCTGGTCACCGACACCCGCGGCCGCGTGCTGCTGGCCAACGCCGCCCTGCTGCGCCTCTTCAGCGTCGCGGACTGGCGCCCCGGCATGGCGCCGGTAGAGTTGGTGCGCCACAGCGCGGTCGAGGAAGCCATCGAACGAACGCTGACCGCGGGCACGGAGGCCCATCTGGAGATCCGCCTGCCAGGACCGCCGGAGCGCCATCTGGACGTCCACGTCGTGCCCGTGCTCCGCGACGGGTCTCTGTGCGGTTCGGTCAGCGCGTTCCACGACATCACCCGCCTGCGGCGCCTGGAGACCGTGCGCAAGGACTTCGTGGCCAACGTCTCGCACGAACTGCGCACGCCGCTGACAGCCATCAAGGGCTACGCCGAGGCGCTCATCGACGGCGCACTGGGCGACCGCCGGACCGCCGAGGGCTTCGTCCGCGTGATCGCCGCGCACGCCGATCGACTAGCCAATCTGCTGCGCGATCTGCTCGATCTATCGCGGCTGGAAGCGGACCAGATGAAACTCGACTGGGAGGCGTTCCCGCTCTGGCCCGTGGCGCAATCAGCGCTCGACTCGGTGGCGCTTGCGGCCCAGCAGAAGCGGATCGCCACCGAGGCGGTCATGGAGGACGACTGCATCGTATTCGCCGACCGCAAGTTGGTCGAACAAGCGCTGACCAATCTGGTCGACAACGCGGTGAAGTACACGCCCGAGGGCGGCTCCGTGCGGGTCGTGGCGCACCGCCTGCCACGCCACCGGGCCGTGGCTTCGGTGACGGCGCGCCGCTGGCACGGCGAGATGGCGGAGGAGCGCAGCGAGGGCGACCTGGCCAGCGCCGAGGTTGTGCTCGTGGAAGTCGCGGACACGGGCATCGGCATCCCCTCCGACGCCATCGCCCGGGTGTTCGAGCGCTTCTACCGGGTGGACAAGGGGCGCTCGCGTGCCCTGGGGGGCACGGGTCTGGGTCTGTCCATCGTCCGGCACGCCATCGAGGCGCACGGGGAGACCGTGTTCGTCGACAGCGAACTCGGCAAGGGATCCACCTTCGGATTCACGCTGCGAGCCGCGTGAGCTCGGCAGCCGATGCCACCACGCGCCATCGGGGCGCGTGTGCCACCAAGCTCTCATCAGGGGAGGAGAATGGAATGACCAGAAGTCTGGTGCTCGCGGTGTGCACGGTGCTGTTGGCTGCGATGGCAGCCACCGCCGACGACGGCACACTGAAGGGCAACATGTTCGGCGACTACTACTATGTGGCCAGCGCCGACAAGAACGAGACGAGCTATCCTGAGAAGCGCAACGCCTTCCAATTCCGGCGGCTGTATTTCACCTACGATCGGAAGCTCACCGACGACTTCTCCATGCGGTACCGGCTGGAGGCCAACGACCCCGGCTTCGGCTCGGCCAGCAAGCTCAATCCCTATGTCAAGAACGCGTACTTGCGCTGGGGCGGGCTGGTGGCGAACGCGGACCTGTACCTGGGCCTGATGGGTACGCCAACCTTCGAGGTGACCGAGTCCCTGTGGGGCTACCGCTCGATCGAGAAGACGATGATGGATCTCAACCGGATCGGTTCTTCGGCCGATATGGGAGCGGCCGTGAAAGGTCGCAGCGGGGACATCGCGTACTACGTGATGGTGGGCAATGGGCCAGGCCAATCCCCCGAGACCGACAACGGCAAGAAGATCTATGCCTCGGTCGACTTCGTCGGCATCGAGGGCATGCACCTGGAAGGCTATGCGGACTACAACATGCTCCCCGATGGCAAGGATCAGATGACGGCGAAGGCGCTGCTCGGTGTCCAGCGCGAGCAGTATCGAGTCGGCGCCGAGTCCTTCGTCCGGGCCAACAAGAAGGCCGCCGGCGGCGACGACCAGAATCTGTTGGGAGTCTCCGCGTTCGGTGCGGTCGACATGGGGCAGTCCATGGCCGTGTTCGCTCGCGTGGATGCGCTGAACGATGACCGCGGTGACACCACCGATATGCTGGTCATCGCGGGCCTGGATCGGCTGGCGGCGGCGAAGATCCACTTCATGCCCAACCTCTACGTGATGCTCCCCGACGGGGCCGATCCCAACGTCCAGGCGCGCTTGACCATGTCGTTCGAGTTCTGACTTCGCGCCCCCGCTCAGCCGACGCTCGACGTCGGGTGAATGGCCGAGCAACGGGCCCCCTGCGGTTGTCCGGCGAGGCGCCTCCGGCTGTCCCTGGCGGTCCGGAGGCGTCTCTCGTTCTGGACGGGGACGCCAGTCGCGCGATCCGGACGACCGGGGCAGCCGTCGTCGCCACCCGCGAGCCGCGCGCAGCAGGACCGTTTCCCGGCTGGCCATCGTCTTGACTGGATCCCGCGGATCTGCCTAATCATCTGCCGTGCCTCGTTGCCCTCCCCCTTGCTGGAGCACGCTGCCATGGCTGACCATGCCGAGCCGAGCGACCGCTGTTGGCACGAACGCCCATTCCGCGTTCTGGACTACCTCTACAATGCAGAGATGGACACCTATCCCATGGAGGAAGTCGTGGCGACCTGCCGCCGCATGGCCGCAGATGTCATCCACTTCCACTGCATGTACAACATGCGGGGAGGGCTCGACGAGGACGGGTTCTATTTCCGGGCGCGGTGCGCGCGGCGGCAGAACCGGGACGTGCTGGCGAAATTCCTGCCGCTGGCCCGTGCCGCCGGCATCCGGACCGTGGTCTACACCAATCTCCATTGGTTCACCAAGGCGTTCGTCGACGCGCATCCGGATTGGGCCGTGCGGCTGGTCGACGGCTCACGCCTCGACCATCTGTACGGCGACGACGACTCCACGTGCTGCATCAACACCGCCTGGCGCGACTGGACCTTCCGCCTGCTCGAGGATATCTGCGCGTACCCGATCGATGGGATCTTCTTCGACGGGCCCATCACTTTCGTTGGCCGCGGAGGCTGCTACTGTGCCTCGTGTCGAGCCAAGTTCCGCGCCCGGTACGGGACCGATATCCCCGTGCTGGACCGCGCCCAGCCCGAGGAGTTCGCCCGGCTGCGGGAATTCAGCGTCGGCTCGCTCGAGGAGTACTACCGAGATGCCATGGCCGTGGTGCGCGCCGCGCGACCGGGCGTCGTGGGCTATGCCAATTGCGCCAATGTCGCCGAACCCGACTACTCCTCCGGCCGCGCCAACCGTCGTCTCATGCGCCATCTGGACTGCCTGCTGGCAGAGGGCGGCTTCATGTACGGACGAGTCACCGAGAGCGGCTTCATGAAGACGGGCGCTTCCAGCCGGCTGTACGAGACCCAAGCAGCGGGCAAGCCCAGCATCAACGCGGTCTCCATGGCTTTCAGCCCGTGGCGCTGGGTGAGCATGACCGCGCCGGAGACGCGCTCGATCCTGGCCCAAGCAGCCACGGGGGTGAATCCCTACTACGCGGTATTCATGCCGGGCCGGGAGTTTCCCGGCGTGCACGCCGCGGCCGAGTTGTACCGCTTCTTGCAGCGCAACGCCGAGTACTATGCCCACAGTGTCTCCGCCTCGCCGATCGCGCTGCTGCAGTCGGGGCAGACCCTGAGCATGTACCGCGGTGTGGACATTCCGTGGGCCGACCTGTCCTACCAGAAAGCGACACGCGCCGAGACCGTGGGCAACTACACGCGCTCCTTCTACGGGTTCTACGAGATGCTCCTGCGGGCCCACATCCCGTTCGACATCCTCGAAGAAGAGGCGATCGAGAGCGGGCTGCTGGCTGGCTATCGCGGCGTCGTGCTGCCCAATGCGGCTTGCCTCAGCGACCATCAGTGCGCGGTGCTGGGAGACTTCGTCGCCGCCGGGGGACTCCTCGTCGCGGACTTCGAGAGCTCGCACTACGATGAGCTGGGGCGGCGGCGGCGCGACTATGGCTTGGCGGACGTCTTCGGAGCTAGCTCCTGCAACCAGATCTCGGCCTGCCGCCGCTGGGACTACGTGTTCGTCGAGGAAGCGGGGCGCGAGGATCTCGGCCTGCTGCCCGCGGAGTTTCTGGCCGCGCCGCGCTACAGCATCGAGGTCGAATGTGCGCCGGAGGCGCGCGTCGGTGCGGTCTTCTCTGCACCCATCGGCAGCAACATCATTCCCTCGGCGCCACGCTCGACGCAGCCCTTCGTCATCGCCCACGCGCACGGGCGGGGCCACTCGGTCTTCCTGCCGTGCACGTTCGGGGAGTTCTTCAACGAGTCCCATCCTGCCGTGTACCCGGACATCCTCCGCCGGCTGATCGAGAACCGGGTAGCATTGCCCCTGCGGCTGGACTGCTCCGCGCCGCTCTTAGACGTTCGCCTGCGCACGCAGCCGGCAGCGCGGCGCACGCTCGTGCACTTGGTTGCCTTCCAGCCAGGAGCCGGCGAGCGCTCGGTGCCGGTCGTCGGCACGCAGTTGGAGCTGCGCTGTACGGCCACGCCGCGTCGCGTGCGCGCGCTCCGGCTGGAGCGGGACTTGCCGTTCGCCGTTCGCGATGGCTGGTTGGCGGTCGCCGTGCCGTACATGGAGGAGTTCGAGGTGATCGCGGTGGAGGACTGAGCGGCCGCTGCGCGACGCGACGTCAGCATCCGCCGGTGTCGCGCGCCCGCAGGTATCGGGCGGGCATCGCGGGCGAGCGGCACTGGCTTCGGCATGGAGGGCCGCAGGCGTATGGACGATCGAGCGCATTCCATGGAGGGGCGCCGGGTGCTGGTCACGGGCGCCGGCACGGGCATCGGGCGCGGCATTGCGCTGGAGTTCGCGCGGGTCGGAGCTTCCGTGGCCCTGCACTACTCGCACAGTGCAGCCGGCGCCGAGGAGGCGGTCGCCGGGATTCGCGCGCACGGGGGGCGAGCAGCAGCCTTCTGCGCGGACTTCGCCCGGCTGGAGCCGCTGGCAATGCTGGCCCGTCAGGCGCTGGAGTTCCTGGGTGGGCTGGATGTGCTGGTCAACAACGCCGGGATCACGATGAATCTGCCGTTCGAACGGGTGACGCCGGAGCAGTTCGACAGGCTGTATCACGTCAATGTGCGGGCGCCGTTCTTCCTGACGCAGGCGGTGCTGCCGGCGCTGCAAGCAGCCGGAGGGGCGGTGATCAACATCTCGTCGATACACGCGTTCGAGGGGTACCCGGAACACGCTGTGTACGCGGGCACGCGCGGCGCGATGGTGGCGTTCACGCGCGAACTGGCCATCGAGCTGGCGCCGCGGGGCGTGCGCGTGAACGGGATTGCGCCGGGATCGGTGGAGGTCGAGAACTACTACCGAGCGATGGACGGGTTCGACGCAGAGGCGGCTGGCCGGGGCATCCCGGCAGGGTTCATCGGGCAGCCGGCGGATATCGGCCGGGTGGCGGTTTTCCTGGCTTCGCCGGCGGCCCGGTACATCGTGGCACAGACCATCATCGTGGATGGTGGAACGACCTCCTGGATGCCGTTCGGCGATGGGTTCCGCCAACGCCCGAATGCGCGCTTCGGCACGGGGTACGTGCCGGGGATCTGAGGCCGCACGGGAGGGTCACGATCGCAGCGGCTGCCGGGGCGCCCTGTCGGCGGCCGGCGACACGCCGCGGACCGACCCCCGCGCGCACCGCTGGCCGCTTCCTGCCGCCCAGCCGCCGCTACCCCGCGGCCAGCGCCGTCACGCACCACCGCCCACCGCCACGTCCTGGGCCCCGCCACCACGCCCACGCCGTCCTTCTCCAGGGACCCCGGCCAGCCCGAGGCCCGCCTCGCCGGGGCGCCGCCCAGCCAGCGAGCGCCACGCCAGCCCGCCGCAGCGGCTGC
>Ga0067045_1030360_pt1 | contig 15588 bp, 13 predicted proteins | sample TerdegcTABiofilm_FD_59184 | JGI IMG/M metagenome (GOLD analysis project Ga0067045, IMG submission 59184) | Combined Assembly of (Gp0054472, Gp0054536) Wastewater bioreactor microbial communities from Singapore -Terephthalate degrading...
ACTTTTTTTATGTCATTCCGCTTGGGCATTGCTTAACCTCCCGGCCAATTTGTTATCTTATATGGATATAAAGTTTACTTAAAGAATTACTTTAAATAATTAATAGTATGGCGTGGCGCTTACCTAAAGGGCGATTTTGAGCTTTAATTCAAGGAGCGAGTGAGCCCTCGGAATAGCGAGGGAACTGTTTGAGTGAGCGAAGCGAGCGAGTTTGACTGAGCCCGAGGGCGAATGAGCTCATACGATTATAAAAGGCGAACATGAGCCCATAGGTAAGCGCCACGCCATACTGAGCAAACTTTATCTAATTACCCATAACTTCTTCAAGTATCGCCAGAGCCCGGTCCGCATCCTGTCTTGTTATGGTCAGCGGGGGGATAAAGCGCAAGACATTATTATTGACACAATTGATTAACAAACCTTTCCCCCGGCAACCGTTAACGATATCCGTACCTTCGACAGTCAACTCCATTCCCAGCAAGAGGCCGAGCCCGCGCACTTCTTTCACATAACCATATTTTCCTTTCAGCTCAGCCAGTTTATCAAACATATAGGCACCTATCGCGGCGGCATTCTCCACCACACCGCCCGTTAGCAAAACTTCCATGGCAGCCAGCGCAGCGGCACAGGCCAGCGGGTTGCCGCCAAAAGTGGAAGCGTGATCTCCCGGCTGAAAAGCCGCGGCGACATCGGCTGAAGCCAGCGTGGCGCCGATCGGAAAACCGCCGCCCAACGCTTTGGCCAGGGTAAGCAGATCAGGCTTCACATCGTAGTGCTGGCAAGCCAGCAAACGGCCGGTACGCCCGATGCCGGTCTGCACTTCATCGAAAATTAGCAGCGCGCCGTGCTCCCGGCACAGCATTTTCACTCCTTCCAGGTAGTAACGCGAAGCCACGTTGACGCCGCCCTCACCCTGGACCGGCTCCAGCATTACCGCGCAAGTGGCCGGGCCGATTGCCTGCTCCATGGCATCCAGGTCGTTGAACGGCACGTATTTAAACCCGCTGGGCAGCGGCTCAAACCCTTGCTGGTACTTGGGCTGGCCGGTGGCGGTAATGGTTGCCAGGGTCCGGCCGTGAAAAGACTGCCAGGCAGTGATGATTTCGACCTTCTCCGGACCGTATTTAAGTTTGGCGTACTTGCGCGCCAGTTTAATCGCGGCTTCGTTTGCCTCTGCCCCGCTGTTGCAGAAAAAAACTTTATCCATGAAGGAGTTTTCAACAAGCAGCTTGGCCAGAAGCACCTGAGGCTCGATATAGTATAGATTGGAACAGTGGATTAGTTTTTGGGCCTGCCGGGAAATGGCTTCAACCACCTCCGGGTGGCAGTGGCCGAGGGAATTTACAGCAATGCCACTGACAAAATCCAGGTACTCGTTCCCGTCAGCATCCCACATCAAAGCACCCCGCCCTCTGACCGGAGCCAACGGTAGACGCCCGACACACCGAATCAGATATTGATCGCCCATCTCTATAATCTCTTTCGTATTCACAATCCGGTCACCCCATATTTTAAAATCCTTATTGTTCCTATTCATATATCAGAATTCAGTAGTCTTAAGTTCAGAACACTTCGAGACAATAAACTGTTCTCTCATTCTGACTCCCGACTCCTGATTAGTTCTCCATGTTATTTATATTATTTAGCTAGTTATTTTTCAACCATCGTTCCTATGCCTTTATCGGTAAATATCTCCAGAAGGATGGAATGCGGCACTCTCCCGTCCAAAATGTGGGTTGACCGTACTCCTCCGGCCAGCGCGTCCAGGCAACACTCAACCTTGGGAATCATTCCGCCATCGATTTTACCCTGTTTAACCAGGGCGGAAAACTCATCTACCCGCAAGACTGAAATCAGGGAACCCGGGTCGTTCCGGTCAGCCATAATTCCTTCCACATCGGTTAAAATAATTAACTTGTCGGCTCCCAGAGCGGCCGCCAGGCAACCGGCGGCGTAGTCCGCATTTACATTATAGCTTTCACCACCGGCGCCAACCGCTACCGGCGCCACCACCGGGATGTACTCCTCCATGATAACATTTGAAATGATCTCGGGATTGACCTTACTGACCTCACCTACAAAACCGATATCGGCCATTTCTTCACCGCCTTCCGGCGTACGCATCTTATGAAGCTTTTTAACCGCCTGGAACAGGTTTGCGTCTTTGCCGGACAAGCCCACCGCCCGGCCGCCGATGCGGTTGATTTGAGCTACAATATCTTTATTGATCTTGCCTACCAGAACCATTTCGACGATTTCCATTGTTTCCTCGTCTGTTACCCGTAAACCGTCAACAAAACTGGACTCTTTGCCCACCCGTTTCAACATTTCGGTTATTTCCGGGCCGCCCCCGTGGACAATAACCGGGTGCATCCCGACATATTTCATCAGCACCACATCGGTAAGCACGGCCTCCTTAAGCTCATTATTGATCATGGCGTGGCCGCCGTATTTTATCACAACGGTTTTGCCGTAAAATTTTTTTATATACGGCAAGGCCTCGACCAAGGTTGCCGCTTTTTCTATAGCTGTAAACAATTAATTCCCCCCCTATGTCCGGTAATCTCCATTGATCCTGACGTAATCGTAGGTCAGATCACATCCCCAGGCGGTAGCGTTGGAATCTCCGGCATTAAAGTCAAGCACGACCCGCACAGTATCTTTATTTAGAACTTCCAAAGCTCTTTCTTCACTAAATTTGAGTGAACAACCGTTTTGGGCAACCTGTTCGTCCCCGAGAAAGATATCAACCCGCCCCGGGTCAAAGTCTGCCCCTGAATAACCGGCAGCGCACAAAACCCTTCCCCAGTTGGCATCCCGGCCAAAAATCGCCGCTTTTACCAGATTGGACCCTGCCACTGCCCTCGCCGCCAGGCGGGCATCTTCAAGGGTAAGCGCATTGCGGACCTCCACCTGGATTAATTTGGTCGCACCCTCTCCATCCCTGGCGATATCCATGGCAAGACTAACACAAACGTCAGTCAGGGCATCACGAAACAACACATAATCATCGCCTTCCCCGTCAATCTCCGGGTTACCGGCAAGACCGTTAGCCAGTATAATCGCCATATCGTTAGTGCTGGTGTCCCTGTCCACAGTAACCATGTTAAAGCTGCAAGACACAGCATGTTGCAAGGCCCGCCTCAAGCAGGCGGGAGACACAGCAGCGTCAGTCGTGAGAAAGCACAACAATGTAGCCATATCGGGATGAATCATTCCCGCTCCTTTGGCCATCCCTCCCACAGTCACCGTTTTGCCGCCCACGACAGTCTGCCGCGCAGCCTCCTTTGGAAATGTGTCTGTGGTCATGATGGCCTCGGCAGCCTTTGCTCCTCCAACCGCGCTCAAATCTCCAACAGCTTGAAGAATACCCGGCAGCACTTTATCCATCGGCATCTTCTGCCCAATTACCCCGGTGGAAGCCACAAGAACATGCTTCTCAGGAATTCCGATGGCCGCCGCAGCAGCAGCAGCCATCGACAGGGCATCGTCCATCCCTTGCTCGCCGTTGCACGCATTGGCGTTACCGCTGTTCACAACAATTGCCTGGACCTTCCCTCCATCAAGACGCTCCATCGAAACAAGAACCGGTGCGGCCTTTACCCTGTTGGTGGTAAAAACTCCGGCGGCGACCGCCGGCACTATAGAATAAATGACAGCAATATCTTTCCTGGCTTTATACTTTATACCGGCAGAGGCTGTGCCTGCCTGAAAACCGGCAGCCGCGGTCACACCCCCCGACAGCTTCCATGCGATATCCACTTAAGCAACCTCCCATTTATACGCATGTATTCTGAATTCAGCAGTCAGAATTCAGAATAAACCCGAAAATATGCTTCCAGTAACTTACTAGCCTCACGCGAAAGAAGTTTTCTTCCGGATATATCGCCATATCTAAGGATCTTCGTAAAAATATTAAACCACAAGCATGAACAAATGCGCCTTCTGCCATACCAGTAAGTCTTCGAATGTTTTCACCGGTTCTCTTATTCTGACTACTGGCTACTGGCTACTGACTACTGAATATTAAGGGAAAAGCCCCGGCCCGGTTAAAGCGGTGTCTTCAGGCAGCCCGCAGATAATATTCATATTCTGCACCGCCTGGCCGGAAGCTCCTTTAACCAGGTTGTCAATAGCTGAAACGATTATCACCCGGCCCGTGCGGGAGTCTACAGCAACACCAATATCACAGTGGTTCGTACCGGCCACCCATTTGGTCTGGGGCAGCACACCTTCCGGTAAAACCCGGATAAAGAACTCATCCTGGTAAAATTCCCTGTAAAGCTTTAATATTTCATCTTCCCCCGACGGGTTGGATAACTTCGCGTAAACAGTACTAAGAATCCCTCTGGTAATGGGCAGCAGGTGGGGGGTAAAGGAAACCGCAATATCTTCTCCGGCCAGTTTACCGAGTTCCTGCTCTATTTCCGGGGTATGCCGGTGGATAGCCACATTATAAGCCTTGAAATTTTCATTGACTTCACTGAAATGAATACCCAGGGACAAGCCCCGGCCCGCCCCGGAAACCCCTGATTTCGAGTCGATGATTATACTGCCGGGCTCAATTAGTTTATTCCTTAACAAGGGGGCGAGAGCCAGAATAGCGCTTGTAGGATAACAGCCGGGGTTGGCTACTATCTTGGCCGTCCCTATTTTTTCCCGGTTCAGTTCGGGTAAACCGTAAACAGCGTCGTCAAGTAAATCCCTGGCAGTGTGCTCCACCTTATACCACTTCTCGTACACCTTGTAGTCCGCCAGGCGGAAATCAGCCCCCAAATCAATCAACTTTTTCCCATGGCGTACCGCCTCAACAGCAATCGGCATGGCGTACCCGTGAGGCAAGGCGACAAAAACCAAATCCGACGAGTCCAGTAACCCAGGCAGATCTAAATCTCTACATGTTAACTGGTTATATTTATACAGGTGGGGATATACAGCCCAAAATGGTTGACCCGCATAACTCTGAGTTCCTAACGCCACCAGTTCAACCTCCGGGTGGCGGGACAAAATTCTCACCAATTCGGCCCCGGTATAGCCCGTGGCTCCGACGATCCCCACTTTTATTGTCATGCAATCACCCCAACAATGAGATATTTAACATTAGCCGCCCGCTACCACCAGGCAGCAGTCAATATTAATAATTATACAAATAAATGCATAATAATACAATAACAATCCCCTGGAAATATCTCTTTTTAAATGGATATACAAAAGTCAAGAAGTCCCGCTTGTTATCCAGGACGTGAAGATAAAAAAGGGCTGAGAACTATACTCAACCCTTTCTTTACCATACTGCTATTTTTTCTTTATATTTCAACTGGTCCTCCTGCCGTTGGCTTTGGCGGGAAGATAAAGATTTTGCAGATTCTCATGTTTAATATCCCGGATGTGCAAAGTATGGCTCCACTCCTTATTCTTGCGCATGATAAACCCGATATATGCGACCGGAATCCAGGTAATGGCAAAAATCGGGTAAAAAAACAGCCACCAGTAAACCTTCGGCTTAACTCTTTCCAGTGCCAATCCCAGGCTAAAGTAAAAGAACTGAACAAAAAAACCTATTATCGCCCACTCCGGTCTTTCCGTCAACAATTCAGGCCCGACAAAAATATTGCTGATCATACCCAGCCCGGCAAACATCCAAAAAAAAGGTTGCACTAAATAAAGTGCCCCGTCAATCATCACAAAATTTTTGGAAATAATACCTTGTCGTAATAACTTGAACGCATAACGCCCGGCTACGTTGCAATGTCCCTGCATCCACCGCTTGCGCTGACGCAAGGACTGCATCAGGGTAAGCGGCTTCTCATCATAAACCTTGGCGTCGTGCGCCCAGGTTACTCTTAAATTATTCATCAGCGCCTTTGTCTGGAATTCCAAATCCTCAGTCAGGGAAGTCATACCCCAGCCGTACTTTTTCAAAACATCGACGGAAAGACACATGCCCGTGCCTCCAAGGGCGCAGGTCAAACCCAAATTATACTTGGCCAACTGTAAAAAACGGTTGGTAATTATGTAGCATATATAAATAGCTTTGGTAATCCAGGTATCATCCGCGTTTTTGGTATCAAGATAGCCTTGAATAATTTTTTCGCCCTTTAACAGGCGCGTGTTCATAATCATTAAAAAATCAGCTGATACAAGGTTGTCCGCGTCAAACACAACAACCGCATCATATTCTATGCTGGAATTGAATATTTTGTCAAAAGCGTATTCAAGAGCATAACCTTTCCCTTTGTCCACCTTGTTAAACCTTTCAATAACCAGGGCGCCTCTTTCAGTTGCGATTTTTGCCGTGTTGTCGATACAATTATCCGCCACAACATATATATCATATAAATCTTTAGGGTAATTAAGTTCGTGAAGGTTCCTTAACAACTCACCAATAACCCTCTCCTCGTTATGGGCCGCCACAACTATGGCAAACCGGGAACTGGGCGGCAGGTAATGGTCCTCGTACCTGCGGTAAAAACCGAAAAGGGAAATAATAAAGCAGTAAAAAGTAAATAATGTTAAAACCGCTTGGATCGCATAGTAAACTGCCTCCATAGCCATCCCCTTTACCTGGTAAAATTATAGTAATAAAAGTACATCATAAGTAAGTTCTGCTAATAAATAAAAAATCCTTCCTTGATTTTTTAAACGAGATAAAAACAATGAAGAAAAAAAATATAAAAAGATATATGTAACCAATATGCTTTAATTAGCACTACCCTTGTTGTTTTAGGCTATCCAGTAATTGCCGCGCTTATACTTGCCCGATATGTGCACATAACCTGAACTGAGCGGGACGAGTCCTCATTAAGACGTACCACGCTTAGGCAGTCTTTTATTATACAAGTTGTCATTATATATATGCTGAGGTATCTGCTGAGAATTCAAAAACTTATTAAATATTGGCAAGAGAAATTCGGCAGTACCTTCCTCTTGATATTATTATCAAATGACTTGTTCTCAAAAAAAAGAACCTGCGCAAATAGTCGCATCCCTATTGAATGTCTTCAGTAAAGCGCTCAATCTGCGTCAGGTTATGTTTTTTTCTTTTACTGGTTTATTTCAACTATATCCCGGTCACATAATTGATAATCACGATTGACAGACTGGCCGTCGTAACGGGCCGAACCCCAAACCCTGACGTTCTTCATTAAACGCGGCAATTCGCGATGAATATTTTCAGCTAAGTCCAAAACAGTGCTTCCCTTTTTTAGAATAAAGGGGGTTTTCATGTCCGGCGCTTTGCCCGGCATCTTGGTATAGACCCTGATTACCCTTAGCAGGTTATAAATTTTTTCTCGCAACCGTTCCAGACCAAGCCCCGTTATTGCCGACACGGGGATTATTTCCAGTTCAGGCGGCCCAAGTTCATTCATTATCTGTATATTCTCAGAGCATCCGTCCAGATCTGCTTTGGTCGCAAGCGCCAGGCACCTGTCTGGTGCTATACCGCGCGTTCCAACCGGAATGTCGCGCAGTACAATCTTTTTTTCCGTTAAATAAGTATAACACGCTACAAGTTGCTCAAGACAATTATCTGAACCAGCGTCTGCCAAAATCAGTAAAGCGTCGGCATTGCGCAGAGTACCGGTCAGGCCGTCGGGTACTAATTCCTCCGTGATTGGAGGAGTATCGACCAGCTGGATTAAGATATCCTGATAATTCATCATACCAGTCAGGGGCAGAGTAGTAGTAAAGGGATATTCGGCTACTTTCGGCCGGGCTCTGGTTAAGGCGGCAAGTAATGACGACTTGCCAGTGTTTGGGTATCCCAACAATACCACCTGACCAGCGCCTTGTTTTTCTACCCAAAAAGGATCGGTGCGGCCGGTTTTGGCCTTTTTCCGGCCTTCCTCCCTGAGCTTGGAAAGGCGCTTTTTCAAATCTGCCTGCATCTTTTCAGTACCTTTATGCTTTGGAATAACCGCGAGCATTTCCTCCAACGCAGCGATTTTTTCCACAGTGGTTGCTGCTTTTTTAAAATTCTCTTCCGCTTTATAGTATTGCGGTGTGAGATTGGCCGGCAATGTTAAACATTCCTTCCTGTTCGAAAACCAGTCATTTTACATATAATTATATTTCATAACTCATCATAAGTTCAAGAAGGTACGTCTTTTACCAAAAGTTAAATCCGTCTTCTTATGAATTATAAAAACATATAAGATATAAATGAAACAACTATTATTTTATATAAATCTTTTACATATAAGGATGGTCATTAAGATGAAAATTATTATTGACGCTGACGCTGCTCCCAAAAGCGTACTGAAAATATGCAGGCAAGCCGCCATACAATTTTCACTGCCTGTGATCACTGTAGCCAACTTCAATCACCAGGTTGATTCTGAACACCACATAGTAGTTGGAAATGCTCCTCAGGAGGTGGACATGCAAATAATGAAGCTAACCCTTAAAGGAGATGTTGTAGTCACACAAGACTGGGGCCTGGCGGCGATGGTCCTGGGTAAGGGAGCAGCGGCATTATCTCCTACAGGACGCGTTTTTAATCCGGCTACTATCGACTTTCTCCTGGAAGAAAGGGAATTGAAAGCAAAGTACCGGAGACGTGGCGGCAGAACCAGGGGGCCGGCCAAGAGAACCTCAAAGGATGATAAAAAATTCATGAAAAACCTTTACATGCTGCTTAATAACCGCAATATTCAATAGGTAAAATAAACGTGCTATTATCAACCGTGAAAAGCTTTTATTCAATCTTAATCGCAATTGTTCTGATGAGGGTAATCATCTATGCAATAATATCACCAACGATATTAATTCCCCTACCGCAGTGCCGGCATGTCTTGCCGTCCAGGCCGACCACGCGGGTAGTATAACCGGTTCTGCTAATTAACTTTTCCCCGCATTCCGGGCAATACGTATCCTGTTCATCCAACTCCCTGGCGTTACCTATATAAACATAGGAAAGCTTCTTCCGGGCTATATCCCCGGCCCGCTTTAGCGTTTCAAGCGGTGTTGCCGGCAAGTTCATTTCAAAATTGGGAAAATACCGTGAAAAATGGAGCGGTATTTCCCGGTCCAGAGAAGCAATCCAGTCAACCAGCCGCTCGATCTCTTCAGACGAGTCGTTCAGACCGGTCACCAGAAGGTTGGTCAACTCGACATGACATTCCGCACAGGCAATCTCAACCGTCCGCAGCACCGGCTCCAGCCTGCCGATACAATGTTTCCGGTAATAATCCTCGGTAAAACCTTTAACATCGATATTCATGGCGTCTATATACGGAAGAATTTCTCGTAATGGTGTCTCATTAATATAACCGTTAGTGACCAAAACATTTTTCAGTCCCGCTTTGCCGGCCAGGCGGGCTGTATCCAAGACAAACTCGTACCACATGAATGGCTCTGAGTAAGTGTATGCGATACCTGTATTTGGATAGCCGTCCTTTATTTGCTGTCTGGCCGTCTCTACTGCTTGTTCCGGCGTAATATATACTGTATCCGGATCGCCGTGGGCGATGCTCCAGTTCTGGCAAAAGCCGCAACGCAGGTTACAGCCTACAGTACCAAATGACAATATTAAGGAACCAGGAAAAAAATGATACAATGGCTTCTTCTCAATCGGATCCATACCATATGAGGTTACCTTGCCGTAGTTGGTTGCATATAGCGTACCTTTTCGATTTTCTCTTACCCGGCAGAAACCGGACTTGTCTTCACGGATGGTGCATAGCTTCGGGCAAAGCCGGCAGGCAGTTAAGTTTTGTTCCTTTTTTTCATAAAATAAGGCTTCGCGCACCGGTAAAACTCCTTTAATTATTTATATCTAGTTACTTCGAACCTTAACAACTCCGCCTGCTCATGCTCTCTAATTCCGGCTTTCTGGCGAGCAATGGAAACCTGTTCTTCGACAGTGTCAATTCCTTCAAGATTAGGCAGCAACAAACCGCTCCGCAGCCCGGTCCGAACAATTATTCCATACTTTTTGGGATCAAGTTCATCATAGCTTTTAACCGGCTTAGGTGGTTGAAGCACATCAACAGAATACTCAAGTTCTGCCAATTCCTCTTGACTTACCGGCTGGAAGCGCGGATCGTTTATCCCGGCACTGATGGCATTGGCAGCCACTTCTTCGGCTATGTTTCGTTTAGTTGCTTTAATAGTACCGATACAACCACGTAGATTTCCACGTTTTTTAATTGAAACAAACACGCCGGCTTTCTTTTTAAATTCCTCAGGCACACCTGATAAATCCACAGGAGGCATGCCTTTAACGTGTCTTTCCAGAGTTTCTCTGGCAATTCTCACTAGATAACTTTCGTTGGCACGGCGCATCGCTATTCTTTCTTTTTGCTCATCCTCTAGTTTAGCCAGAACGGATTGCGTCATATTTTCTCCGCGCGGTTCAAAGGAGGCCACCATATAGCCGACTCCGAAGGGCCCTTCGTAAGACAAAATCTCAGCTTTGACACCGTAACCGTCCAGAGCCCCCAGCATCATGACAATGGAACGGTAGCCACATTCACCAGCCAGTCGTACCAGGGATTGATCCATTTTCAACACGCCTTCAATATCCGGAACGGAAAGCAGCCGGACAAGCTCTTCATCAAATTCCTTACCCCGCGGCAGGTAGCCGCCGGGTGCGTCCTTAGTCAACCCGTGAGACAGGTCTCCGCTTGCCAGCAAGGCCACTTTTCGATCCAGCGACTCTGCAGCCCGGCGAACAGCGAGTCCGAAAAGATAAAGCTTTTCTAACGGTGCAATGGCCATAGACACATGGACAAACGGCAGATCCACACCGCCCTTTTGGAGAAAATAGAGAGGAACGGTAACACCATGGTCAAGGCACAGGTCGATATTATATATTTCTTCCATATCCTCATACAAATCTAAGATATCAACACCCAAACAGGCAGCTTGGCTGTTAATATTATCTGCCAATAACTGGTCGTTGCTTAGTTTAAATTCAAGCTCTTTCGCCCCAAAATTTCCAAGATCGCCTGTCAACAACGGTACCCGGTTAATCGCAATCACATCCCGAAAAATCGGAGCATGCGGGGATATTATTACGACTGTCTCGGCACCGCTTTCTTTAACCCGTCTGCCCAGTTCAACAAGCGCCTGCTGGGTCGCAACAACTTTTTTTGCTCCCTCCCGGCCAACTTCCGGTACGGCAATTGGAGGGTGCGGGCAAACTCCACAATATACAACCGACATAATAATATCCATCCTTCCTTATATTAAGAGTTATTCTTACCCAAGCCGGTAAGTTTCATGTAATAAAACCAAAGTAAAGAAAGTACCCCCCCAGACCAAGCATAAAAATACCACAGGCCATAAGAACGACCTGGTAAACACCGTCGCTTAATATTTTTCTGCCACCGGCCACTGCCGCTGCCACCAGGCTGTACCAGGTGATATCCGCCAGAATATGACCTGTGTAAAAAGCCGCCAACCCGGTGAAACCATTGTTTAGGGACATAGTAATATAACCCAGCCCGACAGTCGCCCACCATATTGTCCAGTAAGGATTGGAAAGACTGATTAGAATGCCTGCCGCGACCGTGCGCATCTTTTTTTTCTCAATAACAATCTTACTTTCCGCCGAGAGCTTTGTCGCGCTCGGATCGTTATCCTCAAAATCATTGTTTTCCGTCTTTAGCCGTTGCATACTAAAAGAAACTTTTCCTCTGCGGACATCGTTGACTATCATATAACCCATATAAATGAGAAATATCCCTCCAACCACGGCAATGATATGCGATACGATTGATTGCGTTAAAAAAACCGATAGTCCGCCGACAAGCGCGAAGATAAGTACTAATTCCAGAAGCCCGTGCCCCAGCATGAGCAGCGGACCGGCGATAAAGCCCATACGGACGCTCTCCCTAATTGTTAGTGTCAGCAACGGCCCGGGGGCCATGGCTCCTGAAAAACCGACTATAAAAGCAGTAGCAAATATCACCGGCAACTCCATTGTAATCACCAAATCCTTATTTTCACTATTCTTATTCAAATACTAGTTAAATATTAAAATCACTTTTACCAAAGACTTACCCCTTTACAAAATGAAAATATGGGCCGATCTTTTAAATAGGTTAAATAATACACCGGGGTTGAAAAGTATGAATATTAACCTTTTAACCAATTTACTTTTTGAACTGACCAACCGGAATGTCGTCAAGGTATCACCCGCGTCAAAAACGGAAGGTGCCGCGAGCACGCGTGACACTTTGGCACTCGGTAAGAAAGTGCTTGAAGCTTTAGATACCGGCTCTCATGAAAAGCATTCCACACGGGTTGAGACAAAGCAAACGGCGGAACCAACTGTTAACCCGCCGGCTTTTACTCCCCTGCCCCTTCGGTCTGAGCTTTTTCCGGAAGCTACGTTTTTCGCCAGGTTAGGAGAGAGAGAGGCCAAGTCGACCGCCGACAGCGAATCTGTTACAGAAATATCTATCCACATTGTTACCGGGAACCTGGGTCATATCTGGATAAACCTGTCATCGCGCAACGATTTTCTGTCCGTTAAATGTTTTACCGACAGCGAAAATTCCAGTAAAATCCTTAGAGAAAACTTCCCTCATATGAGAGATGATTTAAAAGAACTCGGGTTTCAAGAAGTATCACTGACCAGTCAGGCACGCGCAGGGCTTGGTAGGCTTACGGACGAGCTGCTGCCCAAGTTTGAAGCTTACCTGCTCAACCGAAAGATTTGAGGTAAACACATGGATGATTTACGAAAAGAAATTGCCACCGCGCTGCGCTATAAACCCGGCAAGGATAGAGTCCCGGTTGTGGTGGCCGCCGGCCAAGGACTGAAGGCGCAAAAGATCAAAGAAATAGCTGAAAAATCCGGGATACCGGTATACCGCGACCAGGTTCTGGCTAAAGCCCTGCATGACCTGGGAATCGGAAGGGAAGTACCGCCGGAACTATATGAAGCGGTGGCCAAGATCCTGGTTTTTATAGCCGGACTGGATAAAAAATCCATCGTTAAATAAATAAAGTTACTTAAAGAAATGCAATTGATTCTGTGTTATAATTCAGTTATGCTTTTAAGTACCGAAATATATATTACCATAAATAATTGTCAACCAGTTAACAATAAATAAGGAGGCTATTATCCCGTGATCAGCTTATCTCTGGCAAAACAACTTGCAAAACATTTAACCTGGGAACCCAGAGTGGGTGATCTTACTATAGTTTTCGGAGAGGCGGGAGAAGAAATACTTGAACCGATTATTTCACGCCATGAAAAGGAAAAAAAGATAGTCTTGTCCCTCCGGGAGATGGGTGACCTGGTTTGGCTTCCCCGCCTGGGCAGGTTGCTTGATGAACTTAAAATAAGAGCTAATAAAGACTTTGTCCTGGGTTACGCTAAAGACAGCAATCAATGGTATTACAAAGACGACTTAATAGAAATATACTCCGACACTCCGGAGGACGCGTCCGGCCAGGCGTTACTCAAACTGTTTGAAAACCGGCAAACATAACCGCACCTCTTGTCTTGATCATCTTTTTATTTAGCTGTCTTTGAACCCGCGTTATCAAATTCATCATTATATTCTTTGATCTTCTGTTCTACCAAATACATAACACTTCCCACGGGGTAAGTTCCGTCTTCTCCCATTTTTCCCGCTGCAACTCCACTTAATAACTCAATGCCCTCTTCTATATTCTTCACTGCATAGACATGGAAACTTCCTTCATTTACAGCATCCAGGATTTCTTCTTTAAGCATCAAATTATCAATATTCTGCACCGGAATTATCACACCCTGCTCTCCTGATAGACCTCTGGCCTTACAAATGTCAAAGAAACCTTCGATCTTTTCAGTCGCTCCACCGATAGGCTGAATCTCACCGAACTGATTAACTGAACCAGTCACCGCCAAGCTCTGAGTCAAGGGAAGCCCCGACAGACTGGAAAGAATTGCGTATAACTCGGCACTGGAAGCGCTGTCGCCTTCCACCCCGTCATATAACTGTTCAAAGGTAATCTGAGCAGTTATTCCCAATGGTTTTTTCTGAGCGAATTTTCCACCCAGATAACCGGCCAGGATAAGAATACCCTTGGAATGGATACTGCCGCTCATCTGTGCTTCACGCTCAATATTTATGATTCCACCCCGTCCCAAATATGTTCTTGCAGTAATGCGGACCGGCCTGCCAAAAGCATAACCTCCAAATTCGCTCAAAGCAAGGCCGTTAACCTGCCCTACCACACTGCCCTGAGTATCGATCATTATTGAATTATTAATTATTAATTCCTGTATTTTTTCTTCTATCCTGCTGGAACGGTACCTGCGATCTTTTATCGCCTTTTGAACGTGGCCTGATTCAACAAAGGACGCTCCTTCAACTTGAGCCAATGCCGCCGCCTCGTAAACGATTTCGGTTACCTCATTGAACCGGGTGGAAAGTTTATCCTGATGTCCCGCGAGATAAGATCCATATTCCACTAGCTTACCCAGGCCGCTCCAGTCAAAGTGCTTCAAGTTGCCCTCCCGGCAAATTGTACTGACAAAAGAAGCATACTTGCGCAAGTTCTCCGGAGTTCGAGGCATTTCCGTATCAAAATCAACCTTAACCTTAAAAAGCTTTTGGAAGTCTTCGTCAATAGTATATAGTAATTGATACAGGTGCGGAGAACCGATAAGGATTACCTTGGCGTCAAACGGTATCGGCTCCGGCCTTAACGTAACATTCGGCACCAGACGATATTGTTCACCGATATTTTCCACTGCGGCCTGGCGGTATTTAATGGCTTTCTTCAGCGTGTCCCAGGTCAATGGGTCACTTAAAACATCTTTAGCTTGTAAAATAAGGTATCCTCCGTTGGCGCGGTGAATCGCGCCAGGTTTGATCATTGTAAAATCGGTACGTAAAGACAGCACCTGGCTGCGATATTCAATCTTTCCAAAAATATTGTAATAATTGGTACTTGGTTCGGTTATTACAGGAGCGCCCGCATTTTTATTGTTCGTAACAAAAAGATTGACTTTATAACGGGCAAACAGATCAACATCATCTTGTTGAAATTGAACAGGAAAGGCCTGCGTGGCCTGCTCAGCCACTTGACTTTTTAAAGAAACGGTATTTTTCGCAATATCTTTTAAAACTTCTTTTAAATGCTCCACAACCGGTGGAAATGCGCTATATTTAACCAAAAGCTTTTCAACAATGGGACCCGCCGCGAACATGGCAATTTGCTTTTCCAGTTCTCCAATCTTTTCTCTAGCCTGTTTTTCCAGTACCCGCCCGGTGTGGTATGTTTCATCAAGCTTTTTTTGGAGCCATCGTCCTTTTTCTTCAATCTCACGGCGGTTCTGAACCGGAATTTGTTCAAATTCTTCAGGCGGGATGGGTTTGTTATCCTTTAGAGGTATAAAGATTACTCCTCTTTGGGTTTGCTTCATATTAAACCCAGCTTCCGCGGCTTCCTGTTCAAGCTCTCGAAAATAACCATCCATTTGCTGCTGAACGGATTGGATAATAGAACTCCTTTGTTGTTCATAATCGCCGTCTTCAAAGGCTTTTGGAATAGCAACCCGCAGATCGGCAACCAGCTCTTCCATGTCTTTTTGAAAATTATGACCCTCCCCGGCAGGCAATGAAACAGCCAAAGGACGGT
>Ga0067045_1030361_pt1 | contig 15587 bp, 12 predicted proteins | sample TerdegcTABiofilm_FD_59184 | JGI IMG/M metagenome (GOLD analysis project Ga0067045, IMG submission 59184) | Combined Assembly of (Gp0054472, Gp0054536) Wastewater bioreactor microbial communities from Singapore -Terephthalate degrading...
ACCGGCATGAAATCGTCATCCTGAACTTGTTTCAGGATCTGTTGGAACTGGCATGAAACCTGGGTTTTGGTAATAAAAGGCGTAACTCCTGTGAATATATAAACAACGGGAGTGCGGAAATGAATATATAAACAACGGGAGTGAGGGAAGCGGTTCTTTCACTCCCTTTCGATTTATTCAGCCCGTTTTATTGCCAAAACTCCGATTTCATGCCGATTGCCAAAGATTCTGAAACCGGTTCATGACGATTTAATGCCGTTTTCCTGTATTTCCGGTGTCCCCCCTGCATTTAAGACGGGTCTGTATTGTATTTCCATGCACACAGGTATTATATTATGTATGACGAAAATAAGGTGGAAATTCAGCGTTTTTTTCAGTGGCTCTTGACAAGAACCTTCAACGCGAATCCGGAAATCGTCACAATAACCGGCATCCCTGTCGTAGTAGGTAGAACCGGCATCCCGCCGGTGGGAGGAAATTTTATGAACATTCTGGCGGTAATCCCCGCCCGTGGAGGATCCAGGGGCATAAGATATAAAAATATAAGATTGATGGCGGGTAAACCTCTCATCCATTACGCCGTAACCAACGCTCTCTCCGTCAAGGTCATCACTGATGTAGTGTTTACCAGTGATGACGAGGAGATTCTCAATCTGGTCAGGACTTACAAAGGGGTCTTTATCCGCAAGAGACCCGCCGTGCTAGCAGGAGATGATATAACTCTGGATCCGGTAATCCATGATGCTTGTGTGTATATGGAAGAACAGAGAGGGTTCAAATACGATCTGGTGATAACCCTGCAACCCACATCTCCCACCCTGCAGGCAAAAACCCTGGAAAAGGCGGTGGATTTCTTTATAAAGGAAAATATGGATTCCCTCCTGTCGGTTACCGATGCCACCCATCTGGAATGGCTGCAGACGGAACAGGGGATGGTTCCTGCCTATAAGGAAAGGCTTAACCGTCAGTGGTTGCCTAAAAAGTACCGGGAGACGGGAGGCTTTTTTATAACAAGAAGGGAGTTTGTTACCGAAAAAAGTCGCATGGGGAATAAGATAGGGGTTTTTCCTGTGGAGGAGACGGAAGCCATCGATATTGACTCGCCCAACGACTGGATCCACGCCGAAGCCCTTTTACAGCGAAAAAGTATATTATTTGCGGTATCCGGCAATCAACTCATAGGTATGGGGCATATTTACAGGACTCTGACCCTGGCGGATTCCTTTCTGGGTAATAAGATTCAATTTCTCCTGATCGACTCCGACGAAAAGGCAAAAAATCTGGTGGAGGAACAGGGCTGGCAAACCGTAACCGCTACCATAGAAAAAGCCGTTGATATTATAAAAGAAACCGACGCTTATATTATAATCAACGACATACTGGATACGAAAAAGGAATATATAGAAAATCTTATCAATCTGAACAGGTTTGTCATCAATTTCGAGGATCTGGGCGAAGGAGCAAAATCGGCTCATCTGGTGTTCAACGCTCTCTACGAACACAGCAGTCCTCCCGCCAACCACCGCTTCGGGAGTAAGTATGTATGTCTTCATAGGAGATTTTTATTGGTTCCCCCTCCCCCCTTCAAGGAAACGGCGGAAACCCTTATAGTAACTTTCGGAGGAGTGGACATCAACAACCTCAGTTTAAGGACTTTGAGGGCGGTTTTAAATCCGGTGGAAGAGGATATATTGAAAAAAGTTATCATCGTCCTGGGTGCGGGATACGGATATTCAAAGCCTTTCTTCCGGTTTTTCAATTCACTCCCGGAGGAGATTCGCAAGAGGATTGAAGTGGTTCAGGATGTAAAAAATATGGCAAATATAATGAAACAGGCGGATCTGGCGGTAACATCCAACGGCAGGACGGTTTATGAATTGGCTTCTCTCGGCATTCCCACCGTCAGCATCGCCCAGAACGACCGGGAGACCCTACATCTCTTCGCCCGATACAGTCCGGGAGTCAAATATATGGGCATCGCCTGCAACGTGAAAGAAAAAGAGATCCGACAGGGGATAATGGAAATCCTGTCTGATAACAACCTGAGAGAAAATATGCGGAATAAACTGCTGGAAGAGGATATCCGGGGCGGACTGGAACGGGTCAAAAATGAAATTCAGGATTCCTACCGGAGGTGGAATTATGACAGAAATAAAGATTGGAAACAGAATAATTAAAAGAAATAAACTGGAGAAACCCTACATCATCGCTGAAGCCGGCGTAAACCATGAGGGAAATCTCGACAAAGCCCTGGAAATGGTGGAACTGGCAAAAGAGGGAGGCGCGGATGCCATAAAGTTTCAATCATACAAGGCGGAAACCCTGGCATCCCGATATTCACCCGCCTACTGGGACAGAACCAAAGAAGCCTCCGACTCCCAATATCTGCTCTTCAAGAAGTTCGACAAGTTCGGTGAAGAGGAATATAAGAAATTATCGGAAAAGGCGGAACGATGCGGGATCGATTTCATGTCAACGCCGTTTGATCTGCAGTCGGCGGACTACCTGGAAAACCTGATGCCATGCTATAAAATAGCCTCCGCCGATATTACCAATCATCCTTTTCTCAAATATATAGCAAGAAAAAATAAACCGATTCTGCTTTCGACAGGGGCTTCCACCATGTCGGAGATATACTCGGCTCTGGAAATCATAAAAGGGGAAGGAAATAATCAGATCGCTCTCCTCCATTGCGTTCTCTGCTATCCCACACCGGTATCCCAGGCGAATCTGGGCATGATCAGGTATATGTACCGGCACTTTAGAGAGTATGTCATAGGTTATTCGGATCACACCCCTGCGGAAGTCATGCTGGACGTTCTGCCTGCCGCCTGGTTTTTAGGGGCGAACATAATCGAAAAGCATTTCACGTGGAATAAGACCCTCCCCGGCAATGACCATTATCACGGCATGGATAAGGACGACATAAAGAAATTGATCGAAAAGTTCGATTTTTATAATGAGGCTATGGGGAGTTTCGAGAAAAACTATATCCCGGAGGAGATGCCCGCCCGAACCCACGCCAGAAGGAGTCTGGTGGCGGTGAAGGAGATCAGAAAGGGAGAGATTCTCAAAGAGGAACATCTCACCTTCAAGCGTCCCGCCCACGGAGTTTCCCCCTCCATGCAGGAGCTTATCACAGGAGCGGAAGTGCTGGAGGACATAAAAGAGGATGAAGTCATAAAATGGAATAAAATCCGCATAACCCCTCCGGGAGAAAAAGAGTAGTATGGCAGAACTCCGCCCGCAAGAGGGAGAAACCCTTGAAAGGACAATAGAGGGAGAATCTGCCGATAATCAGGAGATGAAAACGGAAGAAAAGACTGCCGGAGAACCCGGTGGAACCGCTTCGTCTTCTCCCTCCCCTTCCCCAAAAGAGGGGAAATCGGTATTGAAGACGACTCTCAAGGGGACTCCTTTTTACATGTTGTCCAACATAGTCCCCAAGGCAACCACCGTATTTACCGCGCCGATTTTTACCCGTATTCTCTCCACGGCGGATTACGGACTCAGTTCCCTTTTTACCACTTTCACCTCGGTTTACTCCATAATCATGGGATTAAGCCTCCAGTCGGCGGTAACTCTTTCCTTTTTCGAGAAAAACAAAACCCCCGAAGAGACCAGAGAGAATGTCCGTAAAAATATATCCACCAGTATGACGGTAATCCTGTTATGGTCTGTATTTACATGGCTTATAGTGCTGATAATCGCCCCCTGGATGGAAAAGCAGCTGGAATATCCCCGCTGGACCATATTTGCTTCCTGTATCATGTCCCTGTTTACCGCTCTGTTTGCGTTCCGGCTGAATGTATGGAGAAACACCCATCAGGCTCTCCCCTATTTTACATATAATCTGGCAAAAAACGTTGCCATATCAATCTTTGCCGTTATAGTCATAGTGGTTATGAGATGGGGTATTGTGGGCAAGATCTGGGCTACGGTTTTGGTGACGGTTCTATTCACAGGTTATATGATTTATGGATTAATCAAAGAGTATAATATCAAGTTTGAGGTGGATTACAAGGTACTAAAGGAATCTTTGAAAATATCCCTGCCTCTTCTCCCCAATTCCCTGTCCAACTGGATTACGGGACTCTTTGACCGCTTTTTGATGGCGGGTATGCAGGGATTGTCCGCAGCGGGAATCTACAGCGTAGCCTATCTTCTGGGACAGAGCATCAATTATATGGACACGGGGTTTGATCAGTCCTGGACTCCCTTTGTGTATAAAGTCTTTTCCAGGGATGAACCCCATCTGGATAAAAAGATAGTTTCATACTATAAGTATTATGAAATAATCATAAACTGGCTGGCTCTTCTGGTGGGGCTCATGGGAACCGAACTTATAACCATCTTCGCCAGTGCCAAGTATCACAGCGGAGGCAGGATTATTCCCATAATAACCCTCAGTTATATCTTCTGCGGAGGATATAAGATTCTTATAACTCCCGTCATGTACGAGAAAAAGACCTTTATTATTCCCATCATAACCTTTACCGGTGCGGCAATAAACGTGATAAGCAATCTTTTGTTAATCCCCAAATACGGCGGCGTGGGAGCGGCCTTTTCCACTCTCTTCGCCTACTTCTTCATGCTTATCGCCATGAGTCTGGTCTCATTCCGTACCCGCCCCATGCCCTGGGGGATCCGATTCTTTGTCCCCATGTTTCTCTGCACTATTTTTTCTCTCACTCAATTTTATATAGGATTTAATATATGGATTCGTCTTTTGATCCTTTTCCTTTTCATCCCTCTGTGTATCTCACCCCTGGTGTTGGTATCTTATGAGAGGAAGGAACTTATGGTGATTTTAAATAAAATAATAAAAGGCATAAAAGAAAAGAAGAAAATAAAACGGATCTTTTCCGACATCATCGAGGAAGAAGGACTATAGTGATTCCAATAGAAAATTTCCTTTACAAACTCGTCCTTTACAAACTCGTCATCCTGAACTCGTTTCAGGATCTATTCAGGGAGTTTCCATTTGGAATTACTATATAAGTAAATATGGAAGAAAGAATCGCTTTTGAGTTCATAAAAAAAGCCGAAAAAGAACTGAACCTGTATCAATACAAATATGGAGGGTTTTATCTTTTTCCCATAGTCCGGTTCCCCTTTTTCGGTTACCTGACCAGGGGCGAATCCTCGGAAAGGAAATCCGCCCCCTCATTGAAGGATAAGGTGATAAACAGACTGCTGAGTCTGGAAGGGTTGTTTCAAAAAAATTTCATGGATTTCAGATTCTCCTCTTCATCGCTTCCGCCGGTGGTTTTTTTCACTCCCTCCAATTCAAGAAGGGATAAAATAGGAGATAAATATAAAGATATTTTTTTTGACGATCTCTATCCTCATCTGAAAGGACGGATTCAACCGGTAGTGGTGGAACTGCCCTCGGAATGGCAACATCTGTCTCCTGTGGCGGGTCCCCGGCATATTATGGGAGAAGTTCTGGACTGGTATCAGAGAGGCGAAAAGACAGATAAAGAACTGCGGGAAACTGCGACAAAAATGGAAAGGGAAGTGGGGAATTATATCAGAAAAAGCCGGTTATCCGATACAGAAATTCCTCCTCTCAATTTCGGCAAGACCCTGTTTTCATGGTGGAAAAAGCATAACGCCGTCAAGAAACTCCTGCAAAAGGTGGCTTTTAAACTCTGTATGGTGGAATGTTCCTATACCCGGCAATATATCGTAACCGCCTGCAGAAGTCTCGGTATTCCCACCGCCGAACCTCAGCACGGCTTGATTGACGAATATCATCCGGGATATACGTTTGACGAACAATGGATGAAGGATTTTAAATCCATGCCCTTACCGGATTTTCTGCTGGTTTACGGCGATTTCTGGAAAGAGGATCTAATCAGAAAAGGCGGTTGGAGTCAAGAGCGGGTGTTATCTCTGGGAAGCCCCAGGGTGGAATTCTGGCGGGAGAAGATGGGGTTAAACTCACTAAAGCCAAAAGAACAGAGGGAGAAAAGAATACTGGTAACCACTCAGCCCGTGGTGGCGAAGGAATTATCCCTTTTTATGGAGAAGACCGCCGGGTTGATAAAGGAAAAGGGGATAAAAGCCGGGATCGATTTGAAACTCCACCCCAGGGATCTGGCGGACAAGAGCACTCTCTACGGATGGACTGATAATTACAGGGAGGAAGTGGAAATTCTTACCGACAGGGATAAGAATCTGTTTGAACTGCTGTCCCGGAGTTCCTTTCATGCCAGCGTCTATTCCACCTGCCACTTCGAGGCTTTCGCGTTCGACACCCCCACGGTGGTTATAAAACTGACCAACTGGGAAAGGATGAAACCCCTGCTGGACAGAGACTGGGCAACGGCAGTGGAGACACCGGAGGAATTGGTACAACTGATGGAAAAACAGGAACCCGTTTCCTCATCAAATATGGAAAAGATCCGTTCTCAGATCTGGTCTCCTAATGCAATTCAAAACCAGGTGAATTTTATTTTGTCCGTCCCTGGTAAAGGAAGATAGATAAAAATGGCTGATAAAGACGTATATAAATTCCCCAATGAACACACCCAATTGAACTTTAAGTTCGATTTTAAACCGAGTTTTTTGAGCGTCATCATACCCGCCTACGGAGACCCCCAGGGACTGGAAGACACTCTCATATCTCTTAAAAACCAGACATTGAAACCGGAGGAGTTTGAAATTATCGTAGGCAATGACGGAGGAGATTCAAAAATTGAGGAAGTTTGTCATAAACAGGGTGTAAAGGTGGTAAATATTATTCCCAATCAGGGTTCCTATACGGCAAGAAATACTGCTATGGAGGAATCTATGGGTGAGTTTTTCGCCTTTATCGATGCGGACATCACCGCCCCTTCCCACTGGCTGAAAACGGGACTGGAGGGACTACGGCAGGGGGGGGATTATGCGGGAGGGGATGTAATTATCGATGAGAGCAAGATAAAAACCCTGGCGGATTATTATGAGTTCAAGACGGGTTTTGATATTAATAAATATTTTAATAAACTTCATTTTTTCCCTACCGCCAACCTTTTTGTAAGAAGAGAGGTTTTTCTTCAACTGGGAGGCTTTGACAGCAGACTCCGTTCGGGAGGAGACCTGGAAATGGGAAACCGGGTGCATAACTATTCATCTTTTAAACAGGTATATATCGATAAACTCTTTGTCTCACACCCCCCCAGAGGATATAAAAGTCTGATAAAAAAACAAAAACGGGTTGTCAAGGGATTCCGGGATCTTTATCGATTTTACCCCCTCCGTTTTCCTGAATATAAATATAATATATTCAAACTGTTAAAGGGTATATTCATTCCGTCGGGACTAAAACGGGCAAAAGAGATAGCCGGTAAGGAGCACGGTTTTCTCCCCCTTTTTCTTCTTTCCTGGCGATTGAACTCGTTGTCAAACTTCTATAAACTTTGCTTTACCCTGGGATGGATGAAATAAAAAATGTATATATTCAGTCCTTTGGCGGAGAACCACGTCATCCTGAACTCGTTTCAGGATCTATACAATATCTTGTGCCTCAGATTCCGAAACAAGCTTGCCCTGAACTTGTTTCACGGGTTCGGAATGACGGGGGGACTGAATGAATAATAAAAAATAACAGGATTTCGCTCTGGTTTAAGGAAATCGGCTGCGATCCTCATCCGGAGTCGTTGCGCAATCTGGGAAAACCGGCATAAAATCGGAGTTTTGGCAATAAAGGGGGTAAGTCCTGAAGTTTTTTTACAGGTAAACCCTGGGAGGGGAAGGGGTGGGGCAGAGTTCTCCCGGGATAGGAGGATATTTGGGTTGCCATACACTGCTCAGGACAAAAAGAGGCAATTTCTTCCTATTCTGTTCCTTGAGGGCTGACTTCCATTCCTGTTGACAAAATTTTGAATTTTTAACTTTTTCGGACCATAAAACTTGAAAAATATCCTCTTTTTTGATCAAGGATTCCACATCCTGTATCTTTTCTCTGGTTCTGGATTCTCTTACCTGCATGATGAAATCATCCTGAAAGGATGCCACATATACCCGCAGGGATTCGTCCACGGGGGCATCCTGGGGGCAATAGCAGGGATAAAGGGTAAGATAGGGCTTTTTGTTTATTTCCTGATGAATTTTGACCTGCATCAGGGGAGAAACATTATTGGAGTTGGAAATTTGCTGAGGCAGTAGGTTTTTTTTCTCCACAAATACCGATACCGGAATACTGGTGAGGATGAGTCCTTCCAGCCAGAAGTGGAACCACCCGGAACATCGTTTACCCGCCGAGGACGGGGAGGGTTTGAAAAAGAATTCCACTCCTCTTATGTCTTCCCAGAGGGAGGTTTTGGCTTCCGGCAGGTCGAATTCGAGTCCCGGTATCTGAGGGGTTATGGTTACCACGCAATATCTGGGGGGGATAAAGGGAGGTTGCCGTCGGGGGGTATATTGGGGTTCGAACCGCTCCAGGGCTTCCGCCAGGACTTCCTGAACCCGCTGGTCGATATGTCCGTAGGCGACCATCTTGCCGGTTTCGCCGGGATAAACGGTTTCTGGATAGAAGAGGCTGGCCCGGAAACTTTCTCTCCGTTCGACATTGGCGAGGCGCTCGGTGTTGCCGTTTCTGTCTATCTGGGAGGATTCGGCCCGGAAGGAGGAATTTCCCAGGGATTGGCGGACTATTTCCCTTTTTTCCGCCAGAATTTTTCTATCCAGGAGTTTATCTTGTACCGATTTGACGTTAACCATTCCCGTATCTTTTAACTTTATTTCCACTTTGATGGGATTGTGATTTGAATCCTTTTCCTCTGGGGATTCTACGGGAGAGGATTTACTGGATGAAAACCCTTTCAGTATTATTTTGTCGGGGATTTTTTTGATCTCCTGGACTTTGGGTTTTTGCATGGGTTTTGCCGCATAGATATGATCCCACAACTTTTCCAGAACAAAATAAAGAGTTACATAAACTTTATTCTTACCGTTATTGAGTTCCTGAATATATTTTTGAACCGATTCGTCTCTGGGGTTGTGAACCAGGAGAATCCATTCTCCCGCTTTGTTTTCTCCCACCAGAGCCACGCCGTGTTTTTGCGCCGTCTCTCTGGGTATCTGGCTTCCCATAACGGGATCCGCCTTGTCCGCTTCCATTATCATGGGTTCCCATTCCAGAATACGGGATTTTATTTCCATCACTTTTTCTCTGTCGGCCAGTTGCAGGCCCACCACCAGTTTTTCCATGAGTTCATGGTTGGATTTATTCAGAGAAATAATTATATCCGCCTTGCTCTTATCGATGAGCCTGCGGGTATAGAGTTCGCTCATTATTTGTAAATCCAGAGCAACTATGGCCATAGGTCATCCCCTTCCTACTCAAAACCGAAGTCGGATTAAAGGAATTAAGCGACAAAAAAACTGCCTTTTTATCTAAAACAGATTGGTATTCACTAACTAAATTATACTGTATCCCTCGGCAATTTTCAATCGGATTAAAAATTTTTTGTTTCCTTACTCATACTTAAATCTACGATCATCACCCTGAACAGATGAGATCCCCTTTTTATCGGGGTCGGGAGACCCCTCCTACATGAAAGAACTTTTAAGGAGTAGTACTTACAGGACTTACGCTCAAATTCGGGGAAACCGGCATGAACCCGTCATCCTGAACCCTGAAACGAGTTCAGGGCGGGCTTTGTTTCAGGATCTTTGGGAATCGGCATAAAATATGGGTTTTGGCAATAAAAGGCGTAACTCCTGTACTTAATCTGATTTCCGTTATACGTAGATCCTGGGGGGAGGGTCAGTGGAACAGATCTCCCTGGGCGGGGGGGGGAATCGGGGTTGCCAAACGCAGGTGATGACGAAGAGTGGGGATTTTCGTCGTTGTTGTTCTTTTATCGCCAGTTGCCATTCTTTCTGTGCAAATTTGAAATTTTTCAGTTTTTCCGACCAGAATATCTGAAAAATTTCCGCTTTTTTGATAAATGGTTCCAGTTCCTGCAGTTTTTCTTTGGGCCGGATATCCCGCACCTGCATGACAAAATCGTTCTGGAAGGAGGCGGTATATACCCGCAGGGATTCGTCCACGGCTATTTCCTTGGGATAATAGCAGGGATAAATGGCATTATAGGGTTTATAATTTAGTTCCTGGTGAATTTTAACCTGGGGCAAAGGATTTTCGTTGTTGGGGTTCTGGGATGACGAGGCGGGTCTGGGCTTACTTTCCACCGATACCGTTACGGGGACGCTGGTGAGGATGAGTCCTTCCAGCCAGAAGTGGAACCACCCGGTGCATTTTTTTCCTGCCGATGAGGGGGAGGGTTTGAAGAAGAATTCCACGCCCCGCATATTTTCCCACAGAGAGGTCTTGGCTTCGGTCAGATCAAAATCGAGCCCCGGTATCCGGGGGGTTATGGTTATCACACAATATTTGGGAGGGGTGAAGGGATGTTCCTTGCCGGGGGCATAATCGGGTTCGAACCGTTTCAGGGCATCTGCTACAACCTCCTGGGTCCGCTGATGGATATGTCCGAAGGCTATGATCCTGGAATTTTCACCGGGATAGACTTTTTCAGGATAAAAGAGGCTGGCCCGGAAGTTGTCTCTCTGTTCCGCATTGGCCAGTTTCTCGGAATAACCGCTTGGGTTGACAATGGGGGAATCGGTACAGCCGGCGGAATTTTCCAGGTGTTGACGGACCGTTTCTCTTTTCTCCGCCAGGATTTTTCTGTCCCGGAGTTTATCCTGCACCGATTTGAGGTTTATCTCGGCGGTTTCTTTTAACTTGATTTCCACCTTGATGGGATCGTGTTTGGAATTTTTTTCAGAGTACAGATCGTCGTAGTGGGATTTATGGAAGGAAAATCCTGCCAGGGTAAATCGGTCCGGAATCTTCTTTATTTCCTGGGTCTGAACCTTTTGAATCGGTTTTCCCGAATAGATATGATCCCACATTTTTTCCAGGAGGAAATAAAGAGTTACGTAAACCTTGATTTTGCCTTCATTGAGCCCCTGAATATATTCCCTGACCGATTCCTCTCTGGGGTTGTGAACCAGAAGAATCCATTCCCCCTGTTTGTTCTCTCCCACCAGAGCCACGCCGTGTTGTTGGGCCGTCTCCTTGGGAATCTGCATCCCCAGCACGGGATCTGCCTGGTCTGCCTCCATCATCATGGGTTCCCAGTCCAGAAGGTGGGATTTTATTTCCATGACTTTTTCCTTTTCCGTCAGATGCAAACCTACCACCAGTTTTTCCATGAGCTCGTGATTGGATTTATTCAGGGAAATAATTATATCCGCCTTACCTTTGTCGATAAGTTTGCGACTGTAAAGTTCGCTCATTATTTGCAAATCCAGCGCTATTTCAGCCATGAGTCATCCCCTTCCTGCCTGCCATGGGAGTCGGCGATGATGTGATTGGCGCAAAAAGCCAATATATATTCATACAGGTGCTACAAACCAATAACAGGCAAACCGGACACAACTGGAATCGAAAGGGCATACTTCCTATGGTTTGACTGTTCTTACCACAGATAACGGTTACAAATAGCCGGCACAAAAAACAACGACAACCACAAACTGTTTTTAAACCAATCAGATTCCCCTTCTATTTGTATATGACTCTGATACCCAATGCCAAAGTAAGTTAAAAAACGCAACCCGGGATATTCCAGTTGCCTGAAAAGGGATTGAAATTCATATATTAAATTATACTGTACCCGGAAAGGGTTTTCAACCGGGGAATAAATTTTTTTATCCCTTTTCGGGGAGGAATTTTAACCTTTATATTTAAATCCCAGAAGTCAGAGGGAAACTCTTAATAAGACAAGGGAGATTTAACTTGACAGTTATGTATAAGAACCTGATTTGCCTGTGTTTATTTTCTTTTTTATTGGTAATAACCGGATGTCCGGGTCCCCGGAAAAATCCGGGCGAAATTCTGCAAAAAGGGGATAGTCTGTTCCAGGAAAAGAAATTCAAGGAATCGGCCGAATGTTATTATGAATATACCAAACTGGAACCCAAAGACTATAAGGGGTTTCTGGCTCTGGGTAAAAGCCTGATTGAACTGAAAAAAGACGACGAAGCCCTTTTCTGCTTCGATAAAGCGGTGGAACTCAACCCCGGAGAACTGGAACCCTATCAACAGAGGGTCAATATTCTGGAGAGCAAGGGACTCAACGAAAAAGCCAAACAGGATCTGGACAAGATTATCGAACTTTCCCCCAAGGATCCCATGCCGGTCCTCCGCAAGGGGATCATCGAGTTCAAAGATCTGGATTTCGAAGCGGCTTACAAGACCTTCAAGGACGTCATCACCTTCGATATGAACGCCGGCGAGGATCAGAAGGAAGCCGTCCTCTTCGCATATTCCAAACTGCTGGAGATCATCGGACACGAGGGCAAAACCGATGCCGAAGCCCTGGAAATAATCAAAAAAGCCACCGAATTGATGCCCGACAACAGCCGGTGCCTTGCCTGTATGGGAGTCTATAACTTCAAAAAACAGAACTGGGATGAAGCCATAAAAAATTTCGATGCAGCCCTGAAAATCGACCCCGTTCTGGAAGGCTACTCCTATCGGGCGATTTCTATGGCTTACCTTAAAAAGGACGACAAGGAAAAAGCCCTGAAATCCCTGGAAAAATTCATCGAATATTATGACCAGCAGATCAAACAGGAAGAGTCGGACATAGTCCTGTCCGCCCAGATCTACGCAGGTATCGATGACCCCTCCTTCCTCAATATCGATAAAATCCGCCTGGAAACGGAACAACTCAGAGAAGGCGGAATATAAGGTCTTTAAGAGCCGGTGGATTCAATCGGGTTCGGGAGAACCCTCCTACGAATTTTTCTAACAGGCTCTGCTTCGGACTGCAGGGAAAAGGTGAATTATGGAAATGGACAAAGCAATCATCCTTGAGGTGGTTAAAAGGGTATGCGGGCAGTTTCCCCATAAATCGGGAGAGGAACTGTTGCCCCTTATTACGGAAGTGGTCTTGAAAATCAGTCAGGAACAGAATCTGGATAACTTAAAAAACGAAATCGTGGAAACGGGACGCCATTTCTATCAACTGGGATACCTGGCGGGGGCTTCCGGCAATATATCGGTGCGCCTTCCCGGTAACCGGATGCTTATCACTCCATCGGGACTCAACAAGGGCAAAATGACCCCGGAGGATATAATTATCGCCGACATGGAGGGAAATTCCCTGGATAAGGAAACCAAACCCGATATGAAACCCTCGTCGGAAATCAAGATGCATATCACGGCTTATCGGAAAAGACCCGATGTCCACGCCATTGTCCACTGTCATCCTCCTATTTCCACGGGATTTGCGTCGGCGGGTCTTGCCCTGGATATGCCCGTTCTCCCGGAAGCCATCCTGATCCTGGGAGAAGTCCCCCTGGTGGAATACGGAACCCCCGGCACCTGGGAAGTACCGGAAAAACTGGAAAAATATCTGCCGAATCATGATGTGTTTTTACTTGCCAATCACGGATCTTTAACCCTGGGGAAAGATCTGAAAACCGCCGCTCACCGCATGGAAACCCTGGAACTGTTCGCCCAGATCATCTTCATAGCCCGACTGATGGGAGGGGAGAAACTCCTCAGCGAGCAGGATCTGAACAAACTCAAAGAAAGGCTTGCCCGGTGAATTGTAGGGGATTTCGGCGGCTTATGTCTGATAACGGTCTGACTTCTTCCGGAATGACCATGGAACTGATGAATGTGTGCCGATAAATATAATGACCTATTCGAAAAATAATCCCCCGCCAAAGATAAGGGGATAGAATCGGCTTCTGGAGAACCCTCCTACAGACTTTCCGAATAGACTCCGAAGGAAACCCCGATAAAAAAACGGAGTCCTTTCATTTCGGAGGGGTTTTATTCATGGGTAAGAATTTCAGGACTTACGCCATTTTATATCAAAACCCAGATTTCATGCCGATTACCAGAGATTCTGAAACAAAGCCTGTCCTGAACTGGTTTCATGACGATTTTATGCCGTTTTCCTCGAATTTGAGCGTAACTCCTAAATTTATTTCAAACAGTTCGAAAATCTGCTATGGTAAAAAAGCCCGCTCTCCCGAATCGGTTTCGGAATCCGCAATAAGAAAGCCGATGGGATTCGCTATATCCTCCACCGTTTATTTTTCTGCCTACTTGCCTCGGCCTCTTCCTTTTCCTCTTTTGGCTTCGGTATTTCTTTTGAGATCCAGCAAACGTTCTTCGCTTTCTTTTAAAAACCGGTTAAGCCTGTCCTCAAAGGAACCTCCCCGTTCCTGTTGCTGTCTGGGGGGTCTGGAATCCTCCGACGGGCGGGGTTTCTTCACCACCACCACCGGTGCTTCCTGGGGAGGGGGGGGAGGAGTGGGTTGGGTTACCGCCTGTTTAAGGGAAAGATCATATTTCCCTTTGTTGTTAATCCCCAGGACTCTTACCATCACCTTATCTTTTTCATTGAGAAATTGCCGGACGTCCTCCACATAGCTGTCGGCTACTTCCGAAATGTGGACTAAACCCGTGTTCCCCTCGGGAAGTTTTACAAATGCTCCAAAGTGGGTTATTCCGGTTACTACACCTTCTACGATGGATCCTATTTCCAGGGCCATACCCTGTGTGCCTCCGTTTCTCATCTTAATTGTCCGATTCTGCTTTTGGCGAGGCTTCTCCCTCGGTTGTCTTTTTCTCTTTTTCCTGATTTTTTCCTTTTTCTGCGGAATTTTTTAATTCCTCATCCTGGACTATAAAGGGAATCTCTCTGGGTTTGGTCAGTCCCAGTTTATCCCTGGCAACTCTTTCAACGCCCTCGGGAGTGTTCAGAAAGGTTTCCGTATCGTACAGATCTTTCAGATTTTGACGGAGTTTCTCGATTTCGTGTCTGCATCGCAGTTCCTCCGCCTGTTTTTCCCGGTATTCGGTATATTTGTCCAGGTATGCCTTGTAGTATATATTTCCCAGGGGAATCAGCAGAAAAAGAAACAGGAGAAAGAGAATAAACCCTATTTCCTTTTCCTTCCGGGGGGCATTATTTTTTCCGTTTCCGTCATTAATGACGATTTCCTCGGTATCGTTATCCATAATATCATCCTCGGCAAAGATCCGTCCACTACCGCCAGTCCTTAGAGCCTATTCGGCAAGTCCGTAGGAGGGTCCTCCGGAACCCGATTCTATCCCCTCATCGACGGCAGGGGATTATTTCCCGAATAGGTTCTTATGGTGGTTTTCCGTCTCAGGTAAAAACTCCGATAACAGTCCTTTTGCAGTCCTAGTAGAACATCCGGGCAATCTGGTACATGTCGATGGGGACCATCCGGGGGGATTCCTGCAAAACCCGTTCCAGGGGTTGGTATCCCATCTGGTTATTCAGCATGTTGACCATAGAGCCGAACCTCTTGCGATGTAGCATTTCCACCGAGTGGGCTCCCATGCGGGTGGCAAGAATCCGGTCAACCATGGAGGGGCTTCCTCCCCGCTGCAGGTGTCCCAGGATTGTCACTCTGGTTTCGAATCCGGTTTTTTCCTCTATTTTATTACCCAGTCGGATAGCGATACTCCTCTTGTCCATGCGAATATGTCCGAACTGGTCTATTTCAGCCACGTTGGCGATGGGTAGTTCGTGCAT
>Ga0067045_1030362_pt1 | contig 15584 bp, 8 predicted proteins | sample TerdegcTABiofilm_FD_59184 | JGI IMG/M metagenome (GOLD analysis project Ga0067045, IMG submission 59184) | Combined Assembly of (Gp0054472, Gp0054536) Wastewater bioreactor microbial communities from Singapore -Terephthalate degrading...
AGGCTCGCGGCGCCGCCTCACCCGGGCCGACCGACCACCTCGGGGCGCCGAGCCAGCTCCTCTTGTATGTCTCGATCGTACCGGATCGCGATCACGCGGTAGCCGCAGCGCTCCAGCTCCGCGCGCACCTCGCGATCTCGAGCGGCCTGCGGCGGTTCGTCGTGGACGGCGCCATCGCGTCTGCGACGAGCCCAAACCAGCACACGCAGTCGCGGTACTCGGCGATGGCGGCCTCGCGGAGATCGCCGACCGTGCTCATGGTCCGGCCGCCAAGGACCATTCATGGGCCGAACACACGCGCACGCCGGAGGCAGTGCGCACACCCAGCGCCCCCCCCCTGCGAGGACCACAGCGCATCATCGTCACACTCCCAAGCTCAGCGCCTGCTGCCCGTTCGCTGCTGGTACACGTCGGCGATCTCGCGGGCGCAACCCGCGGCGTCTCTTGCGATGCTTCGTCCCCAGTAGGTGAGCACGAGCCACCCGTGCCGCTGGAGCCAGTTGCGCTTGCGGGCATCGAGCTCGAGCGTGTCCTGGGTGCCATGGAATGCGAAGCCATCGCAGAACACGGCGATCCGCGCTGCCGGGTACGCGAAGTCGGGCACGGTGACAATCCGGTCGCCGTCCTTGACTTCGTACTGGATGGCCGGGTCAGGCAGTCCCGGCACCGAGCGGAGGGCCTCCAACAGTGCGACCTCGATGGGTGACTGGGGATCGTGCCGCCGGCATCCCGGCGGTGAGGGGCTCAGTTCGATCTGCCTCGTCTGCAGGCTGTCTCTGAGCGCCCGCACGCCGGCGCCGGCCTGAGCGGCGGTCCCACTCACCGGGTCTGCGGCGGCAATGGCCGCGAGCAGATCGCGGATGGCGTCCTTGTCGAAGAAGGGGTGCCAACGCTGGTTGCGGTAATGCTTGAGACAAAGATAGCAGGCGCGGACGCATTGGTGCTTGTAGAGCCGCTCCTGCGCGGCGCAGGCGACCGCGGGCAGTCGGCGGGCCACCTCCTCGACGTAGCCAGCTCCCCCAGGAACGGTCTCGTAGAAGACGATCTCGTCGGCGACATCGCCAGGCCGGGGCAGACGGGGGAATGCGGCCAGCTCGTACGGCTCCAGCTCGAGCAGGTCTGCCGCCCCGGCCAGCAGTGCCTCGGCCAGCGTGACCGCCGTGGGCGAGAGCGTCGCGCGGCCGATCGTGCGCGCATCTTCGCGGGTCGGGAAGGTCAGCGCCAAGCAGTCGCTGAGGAATTCGTACGCGAGCACGAGCGGCACCGGTTCGCCCGCACACAACCGGGCGTGGTTCTCGCGCCACGCGTCGACCGCTCGTTCGTGCATCTCCTCGTGCGGATCGTGCGGCAGATGGCGGCCACAGTCTGGACACAGCCAGAAGCGCTGCGCATCCCCCGTCTTCGAGTCGGTCCGGCCCCAGTTCGTGACGATGATCCGGGCGAGGCGGTGATACTCCACCGGGGTGAATGGATACCGATACAGGCTGACGTCGCTGGGCGCGGTCGCCAGCAGGCTCTCCCGCCGCACATGGTACTGGCGCTGCCGCGATTCCTCGTCCGAGCCTATGCGCAGGGATTCCTCCGCTTCGAACGCGTCGACGAAAACGCAGTCCACCGCCGGCGGCAGCGGCGTCTCGCAGCGGGCGCAGGTATTGCGGGGCTCCTCCGTGATCTCGTCGCACTGCTCGCAGAATCGGAAGGACCGCAGCCGTCCCGAGGCCTCGGCGTCGGAGCGCGCGGTCCGGTCGCCGGCGCGCCCCGGTCCACCGGCAAAGAGCGCGCGGATGGAACGGAGCTTGTGGCCATTGGCATACACGTAGTTGCCCGGCGCGAACTCTTCGATGGCAATCGCGGCCGGGCGGAACAAGGTCGGCGTGTCCGCCACGCCGGGATCGAGGCTGAACGTGTCCACGGGAAACTGGTAGGCCGGCAGGAAGCCCTGCGTCGCGAGGTAGTTGAGCGAGTACGCCCGTTCCGGGTCCTGCGTGATCTCGTGGTAGGCGCGCTGCCGCGCAGCCGCCTTCTTCATATCCCGCAGCGGCGATCCCACCGTCGAGTACTGCTCGAACTCCTGCTGCAATTGCCGGACGCGCCGCCACCAACGGTCGATCACACGCCTCAGCTCCCCCTCGAACCGTGCGACGAGCTGCTGCGCCTCGGCGACCCCGTAGCGGGCCACACGGCCCGCCTCCCGATCGTCGGCGAGCACCGCGGCGAGTCTGCACGCCAGCGATGGGGCGTCCTGTCGCACGAGCGCGAACAGGTGGTCGAGCTGTTCGAGACGACACGCTGTGGGCGCGCGTAGGTCATCCAGCAATTCGCCCATGAGGCGCGGCAGTTGCACCGGCAACAGCGCCAGCAGGTAGGAGCGCAGATGCCGTTCCACGATCTTCTGGTTGTCCAACCGCAGCCGCGGCGGCGCGAACCTGCCGGCCAGAAGCCACTCCGGGTTCTCGAACGCATGGCGGTCGTGGGCGCCGCCAGCGCAGAATGTCGAGACGAATCCAATCCTGAGCCGCCGGCCTGCCCGCCCCACGCGCTGCATGTAGTTGGCGGGCGTGGGAGGCGCGTTCCTCAGAACCACCGTGAGCAGGGGCCCGATATCTACCCCCAGCTCCAGCGTGGGTGTGCAGACGAGGGCGTCGAGCCGTCCCTCCTTGAACGCGGTCTCGCGCGCGGCGCGCTCGTCGCCGCTGATCGCAGCGCTGTGCTCGGCCACCGCCAGGCGCAGCGGCTCGCGGTCCGTGTAGAGCCGTACGTAGTAGTTGTCTTGGTCCACCTCGCGCTGCTCCAACCTGCCCTGGGAGCACTTCGGGGTCGGACAGGTGGGCAGGTTGTACGCCGCCCACATCTGGCAGGCTACGCAGCGGTAACCCGCCGCGGGACGGACCAGGCGGATCGTCTTGCGGTTGATCTGCAGCACGCGGAGCGCGGCAAAACGATCCGCCTTCGCGACCGGGAAGTTCCGAACCTCCTGCAACAGCTCCAGGCGCAGCAGCACGGGCACGACCGAACGCAGAAAGTCTTCTGCCCGCGCCCGGTCTCCACCCAGGACTCGCGCGACGATCTTCTGCACGGCCGTGAGCTGCCCGGCCCTGGGGTTTTCCTGATAAAAGCCAAGGATCGTTCCCGATTTCGCCTTCCTGGTATGGTCCGGCCGATCGAGCGCGAAACCTTTCGGGTTGCGATCCCGGTCCGGGAACCGCACCGCATACGGCTCGGCTTCCAGCTCGCGATAGCGCCGCTTTCGGTTGGGATCCAGGTATTCCTGGAAGAAATCGAACGCCACGGCGCGGTTCTTCCGCATCACGTCCAGGACCGCGCGCACAACCTGCACCGCAGTATTCACGTCAAGGCCCGCAGTGCCAGCCGCCGCAGTGAATGCCGGATCGCCGGGCAACTCGTCGAGAAACTCGTATTCCACACCGACCAGCCCCAGGTTCTCCAGTGAGCCGCGCTGCCGGGCGTGGCGCGTGAACTCGCTGGCCACCTCGTACGTGAGCGCATCCAGCCACCGCTCGCGCTCCGGACGCGTGAGCCTGCTCGCGATGATGCCGAGCCGCTTATACTCGTCGACCAGCCGCTCCGGCAGCTCGATCAGGTACACGCCCTCCGCGCCAGCCCGCGCGACCTCGTGCGCGACGACGTGGCGCAGAGCGAAGTTGCGGTGCTTGTCGGAGCTGTAGGCCGCCTGGTGCGCTACGTCCTGACGATTGTCCGCGAAAACCAGCAGCTTGCGGTCTTCTCCCTGCAAGCGGTCGAGATGGTGGGTGGCGACGGCCGAGACCGTCGAGGCCGTGCCTGTGCGCAGGGGTGTGACGATGTCGCCCTTGGTGTAGCTATCGCCGCAGGCAGGGCAGACGTGGAGGATGCCCGCCTTGGGCGGCTGCCGCTGGCGCCAGCGATGCGCCAAGTATGGGGTGCCCAGCAGATTGCACGACGGGCACCGGCGGTCCGGCTCCATGACCCGCCCACAGGACAGGCACACTGAAACCCGCTCGAGCTGGGCCTGGACCTGATCCGCTGCCCGCTGCCTGGAGTGGATAACCCGGCCGGGCTCGTCCTGTGTCTCGTCGCCCTCCGCGGGCTCCTCGTCGACCGCCGCGAGCTCCAAGATCCGCGGAGTGAGAAACGCGGTGCGTTCGTCGCTGTAGAAGTCGCCCGTGCCCACTGTCGGCCCAGTGCCGTCTCCTTCGATGCGGACCTTGACGAAGTCCTGGCCGCAGGTGCGACACAGCGCCGCAGGCCGCGCTGCCGAGCCACACGCGGGACACTCGGCGCCGCCCTGGGGGATGAGTCTGCGACACTCCGGGTTGAGACAGAGCCACACGTCGTACACGCCGTGGAAGAACGTGTGGAGCTTCGGCCTGAGCCGCGGCAGGTGGCGATCGTCTCCCACGCTGCCGACCAGCAAGTACGCCTCGACTTCGCGCCGAAGCTGGTCATCGCTGCCCTCTGCGCGGCCAGGTACGCGTGCCCGGACCGCGTCCGCCGCGTCTTTCACGGAGGCGGGCCGCGAGAACACGTCTTCGAGCACGGCGACGACCGCGTTGCCGGCCAACAGCGGGCCGATGCGTTCGGCGGCGCTGGCGCCCGCTGGTGCAGTCCATCCCGTGAGGCGCTCGGCCAGGCTCACCGCAGCGCCGTCGTCGGCCGGATCGAAGGCCAGCAACTCCGCCTCCGTGAGGTCCGGCAGAGCGGGCGTTCTGACCGAACCTTCCGGCGGTCGCGGGGCGAAGCGCTCGGCGATGATGCCCGCCGGGTCCACCCTATGCCCGAACAAGGCTGTCGCGAAGTCGGCCAGAGCCGTCGCACCGTCTTCTCCGGTGGCGACCGTCGCCGAGGTGCCGATGGCGACGACATCGCCGGGCGACCGGTCCGCGTGCGCCCAGAGCCGGCGAATCAGACAGGCAATCTCGGTGGCCAGGGCCCCGCGGTAGGAGTGCAGCTCATCGAGAACGAGGTAGCGCAGTGCCGGCGTGAACAGCACGCGGTCTTCCGGCCTCACCAGCAGGAAGTCGAGCTGCTTGTAGTTGGTGAGCAAGATGTCCGGCGGATCCCTGCGGATGGCTGCGCGCGTGAGCCGTTCGGTCTCCGCCGGCTCCTCCTTGAGATTCTGCGCCGCGGTGTCGCTGTCGCCGGTGTAGAGTCCATAGGAAACCCCGAGATCCGTTCCGCGCAGCAGCCGGCGCAGCCGTTCGAGCTGGTCGTTGGCGAGCGCGTTCATCGGGTAGAGCAGCACCGCCTGCACGCCGCGCATCCCGTTCTCTTTGCCGCGCAGTATCCCGTCGAGTACCGGCAGGAGAAACGCTTCCGTCTTGCCCGATCCCGTCCCCGTGGTGACGACGAAGGAGCGTCCGGCACGGCCGGCCGCGAAGGCCAGTTCCTGGTGGTGATAGAGCGGGTGCTCGCCGAACGGCCACCTGGCCCGCAGCAGGTCGGGGTGGGCGCGCCCTGCTTGCACCAGCCCAGCCAGGGTCGAGCCGAGCTCGTACTCCTGCGCCAGCGTCACGTACGGGCCGCGGACGATCACGTCGGCCGCCGCCAGGTGGGCCTCGAACTGCTCGCGCAGGCGTTCGTCCAGGAACCGGTAGCTGGTGCGCAGGAAGCGTCGGTACTGATCGATGAGGTGGCGGACCGCACCAACCGCCGAAGCAGTCACCAGCAGATCCTCCTGTCTGTGAAGGAGATAACGAGATTACGCACTTCTTGACAGCCAGCGTTCGCTATCGTAACATCATTGCAGGCTCGATGCAAGTGGGAACTTGGCCCCCCGGAATTGCCGCGAACATGAAGCGTGCCCCATGACCAGAAAGACTACAAAGCTGAATCCGCACGGAATCGACAAGCTCCCGGACAACAAGCCCGTGGTCTACAGGATCCAAACCGAGGGCGGCCGGAACAACTACATTGGCATCGCGAAGCGGGGACGTGTGCGGGAGCGCGTGCGGGAGCATCTGGCGCACGGCGCGGACCCCATTCCCGGCGCCAAGGTCCAGATCGAGCAGATGTCCAGCATCGAAGCTGCGCGGCAGAAGGAAGCGCGCACCGTTGCGAGGAGCAAGCCGCCTTACAACAAGCGGGGAAAGTAACCCTCCGGCATGTCCATCCGAGGAAGCGTGCCATGCCTGTTGACCAACAGCAACTTGCCAAGCGGCTCAGAGCCGCGCGCGAAGCCAGCCGGCTCACGCAGGAGGAGGTGGCCGGACACCTGGGGGTATCGCGCTCGACCATCGCGCAGATGGAGTTGGGCAACCGGGCTGTGACCAGCCTCGAGCTGGACAGACTGGCCTACCTATTCGGCCGGGACATCCGCGAGTTCCTGGCCGACGAGTTCCGGCCCGAGGACGCTCTGGTCGCGGTCTTTCGCCGGCATCCAGACATGGCGCGGGACGACCTAGTGTTGGCCGCAGTGCGCCATAGCCTTGCCGCCGGCCGCCAGGTCACCAGCCTCGAACGGCTGCTCGGCGTCGATGCGGACCTCACCAGCCTACCAGCATACTCGCTCAAGCCCCCGGGTAATAAGTGGACGGCCATCCAGCAGGGCGACCGGATCGCGCTGGCGGAGCGCCGCCGGCTGGGGCTGGGCGACGCTCCACTCCCCGGCGTCGCGGAGCTACTCGAAGGACAAGGGGTGCGGACGGCCAAGGCCCCCCTGCCCGAGGAGGTCTCCGGCCTGACGGTGGCCGATCCTGACGTGGGCGTGCTGGTCGTGGTGAACGAGACGCACCTGCCGTGGCGGCAGCGGTTCTCATTGGCCCACGAGTACTGCCACGTGCTGCTCGACCGTGACGAAAGGGGGGCGATCAGCCGAACGAGCCAGCGCGATACGCTGCCCGAGGTGCGCGCGAATTCCTTCGCCGCCACGTTCCTGATGCCACCAGGCGGCGTCACCGGTTTCCTGCAAGGTCTCGCCAAGGGCAAGGCCAGCCGGCTCAAGGCCGAGGTGTTCGACGAGGACGCGATGCTGGCAGCCGCAGCGCGTCCGGCACCCGGGACCCAGGCCATCCAACTGTACGATGTGGCACTGCTGGCGCACTACTTCGGCGTGAGCCGGACCTCTGCGCTGCATCGGCTCAAGAATCTGAAGCTGCTCGACGAGACCGAGTTTGCGGACCTGCTGAGCCGGGAGGAAGCCGGTGGCGGCAAGCGGATCGCCGAGACGCTCGGTCTCCCAGAGCCACAGGCGGACGGCGAGGGCATTCGCGCACGCATCATGGCGCTGGCTCTGGAAGCGTTTCGGCGCGGCGAGATCACCAAGCGGAAGCTCGAGGAGCTGGCCAAACTGGCCGGGCTCGAACCATGCGCTTCGGAGGAGCTCTTGGGCAAGGCCGGGCTGGATGCAACGATGGCCGCAGGAGCCCTCGTGCCGCGAGAGTGACCCGTGTCCGGTGCAGCCGTGCGCACGGTTGTCGTCGACGCGAGCGTCGTGATCAACCTGATCCACGCTGGCCGGCTCGACCTGCTGGGCAAGATCCGGGGATACGAGTTTGTGGTGCCGGAGCAAGTGATCGCGCTGGAGGTCACGTATCCCGAACAGGCCGAGGCTCTTGCCGCGGCGCTGGAAGCCGGCTGGGTGCGCTGTGCCGAGACCACGGACACCATGGAGATGCAGCTCTACGCCGAATTGTCAGCGGTGATGGGCAAGGGCGAAGCCGCGTGCCTGGCGATGGCGGCGCAGCGGGAATGGCTCGTGGCCTGTGACGAAGGGCGACGGTTTCTGCGCGAAGCCACGCGCCGCTTGGGGGATGACCGGCTGTTCAACACCCCGGGGATCTTGTTGCTCGCGATCCGACGCGGGGTCCTGTCCGTTGAAGAGGCAGACGAGATCAGGGACATGCTTGCCGACCGGCGGTACGTCATGCCGTTCGCGTCGTTCCGAGACCTCCTGTAAGGATCGCGAGACACACGGCGGGATCGCTATGAACTCACTGACCTTGGTCGATGGCACCGATCTCGAACGGTGGGCCGACAGACGGGATGCGCAGCACCTGTTTCCGCAAGCCGTACGCCGCCTGGTCCTTGCCACGGGACGGCGGGTGACCCAGCCGAGCTTCAGGTCCGGCGAAGGCGTTCAGCTCCGGGGATGGGATGGCGTGGTCGCCGCCGAGGAGAACAGCCCCTTCGTGCCCGCCGGTGTCTCGGGGTGGGAGCTGGGTACCGGCAGTGACAGCAGGCGTAAGGCTGAAGAAAACTATCGGAAACGCAAAGAAGAACCGGGAGGCCTCGATCCTCGCCAGACCGTTTTCGTGTTCGTCACGCCACGCCGGTGGTCGCAGAAGGAGGCGTGGGTACAGGAGCGGCGCCAGGATGGAGTTTGGCGTGATGTCCGAGTCTATGATGCCGACGATCTCGAAACCTGGCTCGAGCAAGCACCCGCTGTCCATCTGTGGCTTTCGATTCTGCTTGGGAAGCGCCCCGAGGACGTGCTCGATCTGGAGACGTTCTGGGAAGACTTGAGGGCCGCCACCCGCACCCCGATGCCCCCCGACCTCCTCCTAGCGGGCCGCGAGGAGGTCATCGCCCCAATCCACGAGTGGTTGCGCGCAGAGCCAGCGTCACTGTCCGTCCAGGCGGAGTCCCGCGAGGAGGCCGTTGCAATCTTTGCGGCTGTTCTGCACAAGCTGCCGGACGAGGAGCGCATATCTGCCCTTGCGCGCGCCGTGATCGTCCGCAGCGAGCCCGCACTGCGGAAACTCGCGGCGCATCCGTCTCCCCTAACGCTCGTCATCGACTTCGACAGCTCAACCGCGGTGGCGCACGCGATGCGTCAGGGGCATCGCGTGCTCGTGCCGGTCGGCTGGGAGGCTACACCAGGTTCAGACTGCGTCAGGGTGCCTCGGCTCTCAGTAGATGGGGCAACCAAGGGGCTGACTGAGGCAGGGCTTTCCGACCACCGGGCACGCACACTTGCGGGGCTCGCTCGTCGGAGCTTTTCGGCTTTCCGGCGCAATATCGCCTTGCGTCCCGAAGTTTATCAGCCGGCATGGGCTCAACCGGCGGAAGGGCCTGCTCTCGTGCCCGCCATGCTCGCGGGAGCGTGGCAGGAGACAGTGGCTGGCGACCGCGAGGCAGTAGCCAGGTTGGCGGAAAGCGATTACGAGAAAGTTCATGACACCGCCCTCAGGTGGGCGAACACCTCCGATCCCCCTGTTCGGCGCGTAGGTGATGTCTGGTACGTCGTTTCGCGAGAAGACGCCTGGAGCCTGCTTGCCCGTTACCTACAAGCGGATGACCTGCGGCGATTGGAGGAGGTAATCCTCCTGGTTCTCAGCAGCCCGGACCCACGCTTCGACCTACCCGAGGGCGAGCGCCACATGGCGAGAGTGGTAGGAAAGATGCCTCGCTACTCTGCGGCGCTCTGTCGTGGACTGGCCGAAACGCTGGCGGTCATGGCGACGAGCCCGGAAAAGGCGCCGATCGCGGGCGGCATCTCACCCCCCGCAGCCGAGGTGACCGCGCTCGCACGGGAGCTGTTTGAACGTGTCAATGCAGACTGGCGCGTGTGGGCGTCCCTCTCGGAGTGGGGTGCGCTGCCACTTCTGGCCGAGGCAGCGCCGGATGAGTTCCTCCAGGCCATCGAAGATGGGCTACGCGGGGATGATCCCGTGCTCTTGCACCTGTTGGCCACTGACGATGGCGGGGTGTTCGCCTCGTCCCCGCATATAGGGTTGCTGTGGGCATTGGAGACCGTTGCCTGGAGTCCCGATCACCTAAGCTATGCTTCGCGGCTCCTTGCCAAGCTCGCCCGTCTCGGTTCCGGGGGCAAGCTCGAGCAACGGATCGAGAACAGCCTCCGCCCGATCTTTCTGCCCTGGCTCCCACAGACTGCTGCCTCGGCCGAACAGCGCCTGCGCGTTCTCGACATGCTGCGGGCGAAAGAGCCTCGGGCCACCTGGCAGCTCATGGTCGAGCTTGTGCGCAAGCTGAACGACAATGGGCGGTATGCCGCTACTCCTAGATGGCGAGACTGGAAGCCTGAAGCAGAGCCTCGGATCTCGCGGGCGGAGTACTACAGAATGACTGGCGAGCTTGTCGCGAGGCTGGTGCAAGATGCCGCCCAGGATAGCCATCGCTGGAAGGATCTGGTCGAGGCCTTACCGGGTCTCCCGCCCGATCTCTATCGCTCGGTGATCGAAGGTCTGGAGAAGCTGGACCCGGGAAAGCTCGGCGAAGACGATCGCACCGCGCTGTGGCATGCCCTGCGGGTCCTGCTCTCTCACCACCGATCCTTTCCCGGCACTGCCTGGGCCTTGCCGTCCCGCACCCTCGACCGGCTGGACAGCCTCATGCGCCGGTTCGAACCGGAGAATCCCGTGGCGAGATTTGGTTGGCTCTTCGGTCACCACCCGGAGCTTCCGGGCGGGCGCCAGGGCGATTGGCGAACGCGAGAGGAGGAGGTCGCTCGGCGGCGGGTCGAGGCTGTGCGCGACGTTTGCGCGCAGGGTGGGCTCGCTAGTCTGCTCTCGCTCGCGGAAGACGTCGATCGTCCCGACACCGTAGGGTTCGCCTTCGGGCAGACGGAAGCCGGACAGCGCGAAGAGGATCATGTCCTGTCCACGTACCTGGGAGCCGCCGGCGCTCGGGCGCACGCAGAGCTTGCCCGGGGCTTCGCTTCGGCTCGCATTTCCGTGGAAGGCCGGGAATGGGCGCACGCCCAGGTCTGCTCGGTGGGTACGAAGTGGCGGCCCGAGCAACAGGCCGAGTTCCTCGCCTGTGTTCCAGCGGACGCTCGAACTTGGGATCTCGTGAAGTCGCTGGGACCGGATACCGAGCGTTCTTACTGGCGAGGGATCTATCGCTTGCGGATCGCCGAGGCTGACGCCGAGCGGGCGGCGCGGAGCCTCCTCGAACACGGTCGCCCTCACGCCGCCGTGAGCTTGCTCGCTCATCATCGGAAGGCGTCGCCTTCCCTGGCAGCAGAGGCCCTTGAAGCGTTCCTGGAAACCCGGCCTGAGACGGAAGCATCGCATTCCTCGATCTCGTACGAGATCGGAGAACTGCTCGATCGGCTCCAAGGCTCGCCAGACGTGGACCGGTCCCGGGTAGCGCGACTCGAATGGGCCTTCCTTCCATTGCTGCGCTACGACCGCCAGCCCCGCGTGCTCCACGCAGAGCTGGCACGCCGCCCGGAGTTCTTCGTCGAGGCCCTCGCACTTGTGTTCCGGGCCGAGGGCGAGGAACCGGTGGAGGCTTCGGAGGAGGATCGGGCCAGAGCCAGGCGTGCGTACGAACTCCTGCGCTCTTGGCGAACGATCCCGGGAGATCGCGGCGATGGCTCTGTGGATGCTGAAGCACTTGCGGCTTGGGTTGCGCGGGCGCGCGAGCTGCTGCAGTCCGGGGGACGCAGAGAGATTGGGGACGAGATGATCGGCCAGCTTCTGAGCGGTTCCCCGTCCGGTCCGGACGGCGCGTGGCCGCATCCCGCCGTGCGCGACCTGATCGAGACGCTCAGCAACGCCGATCTCGAGCGAGGAATCCAGATCGGTCGGGACAACAGCCGCGGAGTCGTGGCGAGGGACCCAGACGAAGGGGGCGCACAGGAACGACGGATCGCCGATGGCTACGAACGCGACGCCCGGACGGTTGCGGATCGGTGGCCCCGGACTGCGGCGATGCTCAGACAAATGGCGACAGGATACCGCGCCGAGGCTGCACGGGTGGACCGGCGAGCCGAGCAGCTCAAGGATCTCGATTCTCGCTCAAGCCGCCGGCAGAGCCGGCGCCCTGGGTGGTGCACTATCCGGACCGGTAGTCGTCATCCGGGCCTTCGGCGGCGCGGAGGATGGGCAGAGCGCTCGTCTCGGGGTAGCCGAACGTCGTATCCTTGGCGCCCACCTCTTCTTTCCATTCTCCAAGGCGCTCCCCGAGGTAGGCGAAGAACGCCGGCCGCTTGCGGGCGAAGACGGGGAACGTGGAGAGGATGTGCTCGAAGTCGTCGGGACCGAGGCCGTACGCCTCGGCGACGCCGCGTTCGGATTGCCACAGAAATGTCTGCCGGGAATCGTCCTCGAAAGGATGGCAGTTACCGGTAGTCCCACTCATCGTGGGGAGGCCAGCGATACAGTTGCCTGAGAGCGCTGGCATCATTCGCAGAATGTGTTGATCGACATGCCTCATGACCCGGAGGCGAATGGCAAAGTCGGCGGTGAAAGAGTTGAGTGTGGTACTGATAGTATCGGCGTCGACACTGGCTGACTCTATGACCACCAACTGGTCATTGGAAAAACACAGCGGATCCAGAACCGCCGCAATTAGCGTCCGCTCATCGGTTGCTGCCCCAATGCGCCGGACGACAGCACGCTGTGCCCTCCCCTCAATCCGCGCTCGTCCACGCACCCTCGCAAGATTCACCCAGCGTTCGACTGGCCTGATATCCGTCCTCCAAATATGAATATGCTTCCCCTCGTACAGCGGCCAGAAGCCCTTCTCCGCCATCGCTGCGCGGATGTCGGGCCAGGCGGCCGGATCGTAGTGCGGCGGCCGGTCCGTCGTGCCCGCAACGGGCCCGAGAATCTGCCGCGGGTTCCAGAGCTTGCCCGTGCGCGGATCGGTCCAGAGGTCGCGGTCGTTGGTCATGTGGAACTCGGTGTAGAACCGCGCGTTCCAGGTGCCGGGGCCCTGGTCGCCCAGGAGCGGGCGGGGATTCACCGGGTTCCCTTCCGCGTCGTAGCCGTACATCTTGAGCACGATCTCCCGATCGCGTGGGCTTCGGTATTCGAGGAAGGCGAGCGTGCCGGGCGAGAGCCGCTCCAACTCCGCGCGCCGGACCCGCACCACCCAGGGCGCCTTGGAGAGCAAGACGGGAACAGACGCGGGCTCGCCTGCCTGCGGCGGGGCTTCGGCAGGCAGGCGGCAGCGCGCCGTGGCGTCGAGTTCCGCCAGGTCGTGCCGCATGAACGCCGCGTCGAACTCGCCCGCGCCTCCAGCTCCCTTGCGGAACACCAGGCTCACGAACTTGTAGCTGGAGTGAATCGGAAAGATCTTCCTCCGGTTCTCGAAGGCGTAAAACCGCTCGACCACGCACTCGTCGAGCAGGAGATGGCGGAGCCCGGTGCATCCTTCGTTGTTGTAGATGGCGGACGGCACCACGAACGCCACCCGGCCGCCCGGCCGCACCACCTGGTGCGCACGCTCGACGAAGAACTTGAAGACATCGGGATCGCCGCCCGTGCTCTTGCCATCCACTTCCCAGTCGTGAAAGCGGTAGTCGCCGCCCTTCTTGAGACAGGCCGCCAATGTCCGCAGCCGGCCCTCGTACTCCTCGAACGCTTGGTCGAGCCCCGGAACGGAGGCGCGCAGTTCGGCGATTCGCCGGTCCAGCTCGCCGCCGACGAACGCACGAATGAGCACGTCGTAGGCGCCGTAGAACTCCTTGCGGTCCGGCTTGATCTTGTCCCACGGGGGGTTGCCGAGCACCGCGTCGAACCCCGCCGCGCCGTCGCCCAGGAACACCTCGGGGAACTCCAGCTCCCAGTGGAAGAACCGCTCGCGCTCCTGGATCGCCCGGAATGCCGGCCACCAAGGCCGCGACTGTGCGTACCTGCGCAGTTCGTCCGGCCGCTCCACCCGCCCGCAGAGCGTCACCCAATCAGCCCAGATCCTGGGCTCGCAGGCAGCCGCAGAGCGGAGGTCGAACAGCAGCCGCGCGGCCTGCAGCGTTCCCTCGGCGTCCTCCAGCAGACGCTTCTTGAACGCCTGCTCGGCGATGGTCTCCGGCTCGATGCCTTCGCGCCGCAGATCGTCCTTTCGCGCCTGGTCGATCGTGCGCCTGAGATCCGCCGCGCGCTGCACCGCCCGCCGGACCGCGTCCTCGAACAGGCCGAGCTGCCCGCCGGAGCTCCGCCGCGCGAGCGTCGGCAGAGGCGGCTCCTCCAGCCGCGCGAGCCGGGACCCCAGCAGCGAGTTCCCGCAGCGCACGTGGTGTTCGAAGAAGGTGAGGGGCCGATCCCCCGCCACCGACTCGATCCACAGAGCGACACGGGCGAGCTGCACGGCCATGGGATTCAGGTCCACGCCGAAAAGACACCGCTCGGCGATGCGCCGCTTGCACCAGGCCCGGGCCTCCGAGTTGGCAGCGCGCGCTTCCCCGTCCGAGGCGCGCCAGTTGTCGTCCCAGCCCTGTTCGGTCTTGGACTCGAACTCCGGAGGCGCATGACCACGGTGCTCCTCGACGTAGCCGCGATGCAGCGCCTGGCCGAGGAAGCGCATCGCCTCGACCAGGAAATGCGCGCTGCCGCAGGCAGGGTCCAGCACCCTGAGGCGCAGGATCTCCTCCGCCGACTTCCCTGCGACCAGCGGCCCGAGTCCGTGGCGGACCAGATCCTGCACCAGCGGCAGCGGCGTGTAGAAGGAGCCAGATCCCTTGCGACCGGCGCCAGGAACGAAGTGGAAAGCGCCGGGCTCGAGGCGGCGTACCAACCGCGCTCTGGCGCCTTTCTCGACCCCTGGGTCTTCTCCTCCGGCCCCATCCCCTTCCTCTTCAGCGGCCTCGGCAAGGTCCTCCGCTGCGCCCGTCTGGAAGTCATCCTCCTCGTCGTCTGCGGCCGCCCGCGCTTCGGGATGCAGCGCCTCGGCCACTGTTCCTGCAACGATTTCGAAGTCTCCTCTGAGTTCGAGATTCCTCTGCTCGCACAGCCGGACGACTTCGGACGGCGCCAGGGCGTAGGCGCGGCCCTGCACGTGCAGCTCGAGCGTCGTGTCCCGCGCGATCCGGGGTTCGTACTCGAGCAGCCCCTCGTACACCGCGCCCAGGTTCTCGATGTCCAGCTCCCGGAACGACACGCGCTCGCGCCCCACGCCCCGACGCGGCGTCGTGGTCGCGAGGTCGAGCACGAGCCGCGCCACTGCCGCATCCGGCAGGCGCGCCTCCGAGAGCAGGCGTCCTTCGGGAGTGGTCGCACTGAAGAAGTCCCCGCCCCGCGGCGGGATGTTCTGCCAGGGGGTGATCGGCGGGAGTCCCTCGTCGTAGATACGGAACAGGGCGCGCAGGCGGTCCCAGAACGAGCACCGGTTGGCCGGCCAGGCGCGTGCCGCGTCACGCAGCAGCTCGTCGAGAAGCCCCTGCGCCGAGTAGGCATCGCGGTAGAGCCGATGCTCGTCCAGCCTCGGGTCGCGCGCTTCAGCGTAGAGGATGAAGAGGATGCGGTACAGACCGAGCAAGGCGGCATCCCGGTAGCGCCGCAGCTCGGCTTCGGTGAGCGCAAGCGGCGAGGTGATCCGCCCGCGCACGCAGGCGTCTTCGATCAGGGCGGCGACCAGGGATTCGGCGGCCCGGAACACCGCCTGCTTGAGATCGTCCGAGACCTTCTGCGCGTGTTCGCGGGACTCGCGCTCGATCGCTTCGATCGGGACGCCGCCGCTCGCATCGGGCGCGAAGCTGGCGAGCGAGAAAAGCCGCACGAAGGCGGCGAACGATTCGGGGTCTTCGTCCTCGGCGAGGCCCGCGAGGTCCACTTCCAGGTAGGCGCCGCGCGGCCCATCGCCCGGCGCGCGCACCAAGCGGGCCCCCTGCCCGGTGAGGAGCAAGCCGTGGCGGAGCCCGAGCCGCGCCAGGGCCTGTTCCAGGCGCCGCATCGGCTGGG
>Ga0067045_1030359_pt1 | contig 15577 bp, 10 predicted proteins | sample TerdegcTABiofilm_FD_59184 | JGI IMG/M metagenome (GOLD analysis project Ga0067045, IMG submission 59184) | Combined Assembly of (Gp0054472, Gp0054536) Wastewater bioreactor microbial communities from Singapore -Terephthalate degrading...
GAGCCGATCGGCCAGGCGGAACACGAGATACTCGTTGTACATGCGCGCCGGCGTCATGGGCGTCAATCCGAGTTCGGCCAACCATTCCATGCGTCCCGTCTCCAGGTTGAAATACCCCAGGGTATTGTTTTCGAGGAAACAGTACATGCCCATGCGGAACTGGTGGAGAAACAGCGATTGCACCCGGTGCGGAAAGCGGTGCACCGCCTTGGTGGTCCCGTCGGGACGGATCACGTGAGCCTCCTGGTAGCCCTTGAGCAGCAGGTACGTGGAATCGGCCAGGAAGCCATAGTAGGTGGTCGGGTTGCCGGGCGCGAAGAGGCGCTGCGACCAGAGGCGCTTGCCATCGCTCCAGCGGCGGGCTTCCAGCAGGCCGTTGTCGAGCACCAGGGCGAAGAAGGGCGCGACGCCGTAATACTGGGCGTTTTTTGGGCCGGCGTCCAGCACCTGGCGCCAGGCGACCCTGCGCATGTCCTGCACGTAAATCATGGAATTGCGCCACCACACCAGCACGTCGCCGTTGCCGACCGCGTGGAAGCCGTCCAGTACCCCGGAAACCGGCAGTTCCATGATGCGCAGGAGTTTTCCGCGGGGACTGTAGGCCACCAGGCGGTTGCCGCGGGCCAGGATCATGGAGCCGTCGGGCTGCACGCCGATGTTGGACGTGTCGGCGGGCAGAAACAGATGCGTGCGGTACGCCTGCGGGCTGTCGAAGAGCGCGCGGACCCGCCATCCCGACCGGGGGTACGATGCAAATTCGGCGAAGTAGACGTTTCCGTCGTCGGTGCTCCAATAGCTGCCAGCGTTCAGAAACGGCCCCACATCGGCATATCCGGCCGGTTGCACCACGCGGGCCTGTGGCGCCTGGACGAGGATGGAGGCCAGTTCGTCGGCCGGCGTGTGCAGTGGGATGCGCAGGGGAAGGTTTGCGGGATCCGGTGGAGCGGGATTCGAACCCAGCAGAAGGAAACTGAAAAGAGTCGCGAGCCAACCCATCTGTTGCGCCTCTCCCGGAAGGCAAGCCAGTATACTGCAAAAAAGTGGAACGTGAAAGGAGATTCCCGTGAAATCCGCACAGCGGCGCCCCGAGCCGCAGTTGGGCGCATTTTCAGTGCAGTTTCAGCGTCACGAGGGCGAACAGCGCCAGAATGAAGGAAATGACCCAGAAGCGGACGATGACTTTGGGTTCGGCCCATCCTTTCTTCTCGAAATGGTGGTGGATGGGGGCCATGAGAAAAATACGCTTTCCGCCGGAAATCTTGAAATATGCCACCTGCAGGATGACCGAAAGGGCCTCCATCACGAAGATGCCGCCCGAAATCACGAGGACCGCCTCGTTCTTGGTGAGCACCGCCAGGGTGCCGAGTCCGCCGCCCAGCGCCAGCGAGCCCACGTCTCCCATGAACACGGAGGCCGGATAGGTGTTGTACCAGAGGAAGCCGATGCCGGCGCCGATCATGGCGCCGCAGTACACCACGAGTTCCTCCACGCCGGGAAGGTGCATGATCTTCAGGTAGGAGGCGACAGGTTTTCCATAGATGACGGCGCCGTGCGCATAGGCCAGGATCATGAACACGAAGGCATTGAGGATCACGGGCCCGATGGCCAGCCCGTCGAGTCCGTCCGTGAGGTTGACAGCATTGGATGCGCCCACGATGACCAGCATGGCGAAGATGATGAACATCCAGAGCGGGAGCACGGGATAGGAATCCACGCTCATCAGAGGCAGCGCCAGTTTGGTTCGAAGCGCCAGGGGAAGGCCGGTGGCTTCGCTGCCGTAGAGATACCCCAGCATGGCCGCGGCGATGAGAAACTGGAAGATGAGCTTGTAGCGTCCGGCCAGCCCCTTCGAATTGCGCTTGCTGACCTTGAGGTAGTCGTCGAGGAAGCCCAGCACGCCGTAGAGCGCGGTCACGGTGAGCACGGTCCACACGTACACGTTGGCGAGATCCGCCCACAGGACGGTGGGCAGCACCAGCGAGAACAGGATCAGCGTACCGCCCATCGTGGGCGTTCCCTGCTTGGCGAAGTGGGTCTCGGGCCCGTCGGAGCGGATGGGCTGCGCCAGTTGCTGCGACTGCAGCCGCCGGATGAACCACGGCGACAGGATGAAGGATATGAGCAGCGCCGTGAGTGTGGAGAGCACCACACGGGTGGACAGATAGCGGAAGACGTTGAAGAACGTGAAGGCGTCGGACTGGTCCTTGAGCCAGAAGGAGAGGTGGAAGAACATGCGCGACTCCGGGAAGGACGTTCAGGGATTCAGGGCGACCAGTTGAGAGTTGAGGCGGTGCACGATGTCCTTGCCGGGTCCCTCGAAGTAGTAGCGCAGCACGGCGTCCGTGCCCGAGGCGCGCAGTTCGAACCAGGCGCCGTCGAATTCCAGGAAGGAGCCGTCCTGCGCCCAGAAGGCGCGCCGGATGGCCGGGAAGCCGGGGTCGCCGAGCGCCTCGCACAGGCGTTCGGTGGCCTGCTGCGGCTTTATTTTCGTCAGTTCCCGGAAATACGAGACGATGCGGTCTTTGCGCTCCATCGCTTTCGCCATGGCCGAGCGCCTCGCATCGCCCGTGAGGCTCTCGTCGTAGAGCGTGATGTCCTGGCGCTCGTAGGCCGCGTACGGGATGGGATGGCGCTCGAGCAGTTCGAGGTACCACTGGGCGAAGGAAGCGCCGCGCGCATGCAGTTCGGATGCGGCCAGCAGCGTGAGCAGGCCCACCTGGAAGCCGTCCTTCTCCTTGAGGGCGAGCGAGGCTGCCGAGCCATCGTGGTTGGGCACCCATTCCAGCGTGCCCATGGCCGCGCCGCCGCTCTCCTCGGCCATGATGAGGAAGCGCGGATTGGCGCCCAGATGGTGGACCTCGCCGATGGCGTCGGTGAACGTGACGTCCTGCGCGCCTGACCGCAGTTGCTCCTGCACGGAGACCACCAGTTCGCCGAAGTACTTGAATCCCACGGGCACGAGCACGGGGTGCACGTCCAGGCCGTGTTCGGCAGCGATCGCGCGGGCCACGGCCGGAATGGAGCGCGATGTGGGATACGTCACGGCCACGATGAAATCGTAGCGTCCCAGGAGGCCGGCGCGCGCGATCGCCTGCGTGCGCAGCGCCGTGAGCAGGAAGTAGATCTGGTTGGGCTTGAAATACACCAGGCAGCGCCCGTCGTCGAGCGGATCCACCTCCAGCGCGGCGGCGCGGGCCGCTTCGGCGAGGTGGGCAGGCGCCTGCGTGACGATGTTGAACCGGTCGCCGTCGGGGTCCCAGATGAACACCACGTCCGCCCTGCCATCCCGCAGCAGTTCCTGCGCCCCGATATGCTTGTAGATCTGCCATTTTCCGGGATCCACGCCATGGTTGACGCCATCGAGGATGCCGATGCCGTGGTAGTTGGAATCCTCCTTTTCGTACAAAAACGAGATGCCGCGTTCATCCATGGGAAAGTTCAGCATGCCGAAGATCCGCCGCGCCGCCGCCCCCATGCTGCCGCCCTCGGTGCACACGGCCACGCGCAGGCCGCCTTCCAGCGCCCTGCGGATGGTGTCGATGCCGTTTTCGTCCACCAGGTGGCGCAGCGACTGGACGTACGCCGGCAGGGGGTCGAAATCCCGCCGGATGCGCGGATCGTCGGCGGCCGCGAGTTCCACCCGGAAGCCGTTTTGCGCGATGCCGGCCGTCAACTCCCGCACGCGGTCGCGGATTTCATCGGCCATCCTGAGCAGTTGCATGCCGTTCTTGTCCATGGGCTTCCAGCCGCCCTTGAAGCTCTGGGAGTGGCTGGCCGTGAAATTCTCGCCGCCGTCGAGCCCGTAATGGAACACGCCGAAGGAACTGAGCCAGATGGGCGTGGTGCGGCTCTCCCCGGCCTGCAGGTGGACCGTGATGCCCGCCGCCGCGTAGATGCGGGCGAACAGGTCGATGAATTTCTGGGTATGCGGGCGCACCTCGCCGCCGATGTGCAGATGGCGCAGGCCGTGCCTTTGTGCCACGTCGCGCCGTGCGGCGGCCACGATGGCCATGGTGAGCGCCGAGAACGGCACGTTCGCGGAAAAGAAGTCCGCCGGATCCAGTTGGTCCCGGTAGCCGGCCGTCCCCAGGGAGAATCCCCGGCCCCATTCCTCCAGCCGGGCCTTCTGGGCGAGTTCGGGCGAAATCACCAGGGTTTCGGGGGCGTTTCCAAACGGCGTGTGCATGCGCTCTCTCCTTGGTTCTCCGGAACCCGAAACCGCATTGAAAGCCGCCGGGTTCCGCCAGAAATCCGCCCGAAGATATCACTGCGCCCCGGATGGCGCAACTTCCCATACCCTCTCTCCCACACCCTTTTCGCCTTGAATTGCATTGCAATCGCGGGCTGCATGCAGCGGACTGCAGCCATTTCATTCGGGGAGGCTGAAAATCGCCGGCCGCACGCCCAGAACCCTGGTTTCATCCAGCGCCTCTACGATCAAAACATGCGCTCCTGGAACGATACCCTGAATGATGGCTTCGAAATGCCCATCGCTCCCATCGAAAATGCCTTTCATTTCATGGTCGGCCCAGATTCGGATCCTTTCAGCTCCCGGCGCATCGGCCGAAATGCGGAGAAACCCCGGGTTCTTCGCATGAGCCTGGATTTTCAGCCCGATCCGGATTCCCCCCGCGTGCTGGAGCCGGGGGCCCCTGTCAGGTTTCGCCAGGACGGCGGCGATGCAGACGCGCGCCAGTTCAGCCAGCCAGGCGGCGTTTTCCTCGGATTCTTTGGGGATGTGCGGAAAGAAGGGGATGGATACTACGGCCAGTACGCGCCGGCCCGATTTTTCACCTACGATATAGGCGTTTTCCACCAGCACCACGCCGGGTATGCGTCCCACGCTGTTGTAGATCCTGACCTTTTCGCCAAAGGCTTTCTGTGGGCCGTTTCCGAGTCGTTTGCGCGTCTTTCGCATCTGTTCCAGGATCCGGTCGACGTCGGTCTCGGTAATCGGAAAGCGCTCTACTTCCGGCAATTCCCGGTGCAGGGCCACACGCCGCAGGACTTCCTGCAGTTCGAACAGGGTGGCGCAGTTCGATGCGCACCGGGTCCGCACCCGGCCGATGCGCGCCGGCAGCCGTATTTTCCTGCCATTTTCCGAAAGCCGCATGACCGGAGATATCCGGAATTTTTCATTCTTGCTGTTGTAAAAGACGTTGATTTCCATATTGGGCAATCCGAAACGCGGCGAAAGCCAGGTTTCGTTGATTTCCTCGTAGCCCGCAACCTGGATGAGCCGGTTGTAGTCCTCATTGGAGGAATGCATGAGGGCTGGCACGTAGATCTGATGCAGTTTGCGGGTGAATTTGCCCGCGGCATCCTCGAATTCCACGACGGCCTCCCCGGTCATGCCGTGCTGCGCGAGCGTGGAGAGGGCGGCCACGGTGGCCGACAGTTTGATGGTCGATGCCGGGTGGAAGTAACTGGGCGGAAAATCGAATGCATGCCCGAACGCGTGATACGTGAAGGCCGGCTGATCCACGCCCGGCTCCACGACGGTCACCAGCACGTTGGAATGCGGCAGGATGTCCCATTTCACGCGGGCGAGGCGGGCTTTGAGCGTTTCGGTGTCTGCCGTTTGCTTCGCCATTTCGAACCAGGAATTCCGGTCGCGTTCTTCCGACAGCGGAATTTCGATGGAAAAACCATCCCCCAGTTTTTTATTTTTTTCAGTTGAACTCACCGCCGCATACAGGTTCACCCCGGCGTCTGGCATGTCTGTTTTGGCCGCATCGTTTTTGTTATCAATATTCGCCCTATTCGATGCAGATGCGTCCTGACCCGCGTTCATGGTTCGGGCGGCGATATCCTGCGCTGTATCCAGCTGGATGCCAGGGTCTTTCTTCTCTGGCTCTTGCGCCAGACATCCAGTAATAATAAATAATATAAAAAAAATACTGAGATACATAGTTTTTAGTGTTTTTTTATTGTGGTATGTGATACTCGTGAGAAAATTCTCAATTTTCTGAAACATATAAATTTTTAATCTCATCATTCAGTCGGCAGTAGGGAGCAGCACATTTTCCCGTGCCCAGTAGACTTCGGTCGCGAACATAGGATTTTCCATTGAATGTCAGTATCGTACGGTTGCCGTTTTCTTCCACTGTATTTTTTTGGGTTGATTCGATGACAATGGTTTTCCACAATGCTTGCAGAAACGGGCTTCCGGAGAAATGAAATTCTGGCAATGAGGACGCGGGGATTTTGCATTTCGGCTCCGCATGAACTGCAGAAACGGGCCTGAGCATTCACGGCGCTGTTGCAGCGGGGACAACGGACGGCATTCAGCGAATTTTCCCGTGTGGCTTTTGTTGCATCTCCTGAGGCATCAGGTAGCAGCGGATAGACGATGACGAGAAAAAAGTCGATCAGCATGTACGCGTAAAAAGCGAAACCTGCATATTTGAAGATTTCCTGAATGACTTTTTTGAACTGGAAAGATTCATTTTTTCCGGGTATGAAGAAAATGAAAAACGCAATGTTTGTCACAATCAGCAGCAAAACATAAACTGTTTTCTTCATGCGAAAAATGCTGAAGAGGATAGCCAGAAAAGACAGGATAGGCATGAATAATAAATAATAAGTAGCCTATATTATATTTGAAGTTGATTTATTGGAATCCTGAAGGCAAAAAATGTAAAATCATAATATGATAAATCAATTAATCCAAAAAATTTGAAGGCAGGCACCTTGAACAGGGCGAGACAGGCGATGGCGGCAAACAATAAAAAAACTCTTGATGGACCACTTTTCCATTGAAAACTCCTTTTGGAAGTATTTTGGAAAGTACTGCTTTGTCGTTCAAGCCATGCTAATTCTGCACCGCCCAGGCTTCCGCTTTCTGCATCGCTTCCCTGGGGCTGCTGGCTTTTCCGACATATTTGCTGCCGTAGCCCCATGCCTTGCAGTATATGCTGCCATTGTCTTCATCCCACTCCACCGAATAGGAATACCCGGATGAGCCGATTACCGTGCCGAGTTCCACATAACTGGACATTTCAACCTCCTTTTGATGCCTATCGCTTGAATGTTTCTATAATTTTTGGCCTGATGAGTTGCACTTGAAACTTGCATGATAAATTGCACTGAACACCGTTTGTGAACTTCGACCAATGTTTTTTAAGCTATGAAAACTTGAAAAGCAAATATTTTTTTTGAAAATTTTTTAAAAAAATAAAAAAGTCATCATGTGGTTCCCGGTAGGAAGGCTCCGTCCAGAAATTCCCAGCGATGCCAAAAGCGCATGTGAACGAACAGTTCCGCGCTTCAATCAGTGCCGAAAATGAATCGTGTTTCCAGAGTGGACCGCCGCGTTTCAGCCCCACATCCCGAACGTATCCGTGCAGGAAGTCCATCGGGCGCCAGGCAGATTTGGCAGTGCGGGTCTGCCAATGCGGCGCCGGCGGCCGGCGCATTCGAATCCTGGCGCCTGGCTGCTTCGTCATCTCCTGCCTTCACACCCGAGCGCCCGCATGGCGCAGTGGTTCTCCAGGGGATCTTCAGAATATTTTTTGCATTCGAAGTAAGCGGGGCGGACTCCGGCAATTTCCCGTGTGTTTCCAGTTTGTGCAACTTTTGAAATTCATGATATTTTAATTTTTTTCAGACTTCTCATGGAATTCATCGTGCTTTTCTTTTCACCATTGTTCCAACTTCCGCGAGGAGCGTCATCGCACTTCTTTTATCTTGCATGTTTGCTATTTTATTGATTGAAAAGTTCAATTTTTTTCATTATTTATTTTTAGTTATTTTATCAACTTTAATTGAATCTAAAAACTTGAAAAAATCCAAAAATTTTGTTGACATTCATCTCCAAAAACTGAAAAATAATCATGTTTGCTCTGGTCTTTTGTTCTGGATCTCAAAACATGAGGTGAAAATGTTTACCTGCCTGGTGCTCTCTTCCTACCTGTTTTCCCAGGTTCTTCAAGGCACGGCGCCGCCAACGCCCTTTGGAAGTTTTCTGGAGGCGTCCATCGGCGGCGGGGGGTTGGGCAATTCCCGGGAATCCATGTCCGGCCCGGAAATCAATCTGTCTTTCTTGCAAAAGAGTTACCTCGAATATGCATGGGGTTTCAATTTGAAAGCCAGTTTCATGGGCGGTACCGTTTACCAGGAAGACGACCCGTCCACTCCCGAAGATGAAGAAATCAGCGATCGCTTGACTTCATACAGCGTCTCGTTCGTTCAGCGTATTTTCTTGACTGGAGACCAAACGTTGCGTCCATATTTGAACCTCGGCGCGGGTCTCGCCTTTTTCAGCGGAAGCATCACGGAAAACCAGGATTCCGTCTCGGGGATGGAGTTTTTCCTGGGAGGCGGCTTGGGGGCTCAGGTCTTTTTGCTGCCGCTGGTATATGGATTTGCAGAATTCGGCTTCAATCTCTATCCCATTGCGGGAAGCGATTTCGACATTCAAAACAATTGGGCTTTTGTCGTAGGCGTGGGGGTGGCGTTATGACGAACGTGAAACTGCATTTCATTCTGGCCATATGGGTGATTTCCAGTGTTTCATGCACCAGTTATAAATATCAATACTATAATAAAAAACTGATAGATTCAAAAAACATTTACAATGTCGAAAAAAAGATCGACTGGGTCAGCCCAGAAAAGATGCGTGTCCAGATCCGGGTGCGCTCGCATAAGGAGTGTGAGTATTTCATTGTCAAGAAGTATTACAAGCCCATTGCTGTAGACTGGTCGAATACATATCAATTTACCACGGAAAGAAACCAGGAAACGGAAGCCTGCGGAGATGTCGACCAGAATGTTTTTCTCCATGCCGATGCGCAGTTGTGCCTGGAGGAAAACCAGTGCGTCCCAGTCGGCAAGGTGGAAAACGACGGAAAACTGGATGCGCAACTGGAAAATTTCTTCAAGCATGCCACATCCCGGGATTTTCAGGAGAGCACGTATTTCGTGTTCCAGTTGTCCAGCGGAAGGCAGCATCGGGAAAAAGCCCATTTTTCTCAAAATTTCATGAAGGAATTCGCGGCTTACCGGGAAGAAGTGCGCCGGCAGGAGGAATTGGCCCGCCAGCAGCGCGAGGAGGAAGAGCGCCGAAGGCAGGAGGCGCGGCTGCAGGCGGCTCAGGAATTGAAGACAGCCCCGAGCGTGGAAGTCTTCGTCGAACGCTTCGCGCTGGCCGTGCAGAAAGGATTGTTTTCCGAACTCGAACTGAAGCGCGGTCTTTTGTATTTCATGTCCAAAAATTCCCTGAAAGAGGTAGAAGCCCTTTTGCAGTTGATGCCATCTCCGGACCTGGACGTTTTCATCGAATTCATCCGGGAGTACTACAGGCTGCGCCAGCAGCAGGAAGCCGCCAGGGACAGCGATGATGACGGCATTCCGGATGGCCGCGACGCCTGTCCGCAGGAGGCCGAGACAGTCAATGGCTACAAGGATGAAGACGGCTGCCCGGATCAGCGCGAGGCCAAGGTGTACGAGGTCGATGCCTACATCCGGCTGGTCGAGAAAATCTATTTCGAGAACAATTCCGCGGAGATCCGGTCCATCAGCCATGACTTGCTGACGCAACTGGCCAATTTCCTCAGGGCGCGTCCCGACATCCTGGTGCTGGAAATCCAGGGGCACGCGGGCACCAACGGCGACGAGGGAACCAACAAGCGCCTGAGTTGGGATCGGGCGGAATCGGTAAAGAAGTTTCTGGTCAACCAGGGCGTGAGCGCCTCCCGTCTCGTCGTCAAGAGTTATGGCGTGCAGCGGCCCATCAGGCAGTGTCCTTCCATTCTGAATCGCCAGGATCGTCTGGACTGCGAGGAAGAAAATCGCCGGGTCGAATTCTTTATTTTACGTCGCGAAACGCGTGTGGTGTATTGAGGATTCGGTAACCAGTACTTGAAAGGAGAAAATCATGTTTCGTACGCGGATGTTGGTTGGAATGCTGGTCGTCGGAATGCTGGGGCTCGTATCTTCCTGCAGCGAGAAACGCAAGGGGAAGAAGGCCAAAACCGAAAGCGAAGAGGCCGTGAAGAAAGAGGAACCCAAGGTCGAGGAAAAGCCGAAGATTCCGGATACGAACATCAGCCAGCGCATCGGCAAGTTCAAGGATGAGATGAAAGAACTGGGTCTGCCGGTGGAATTCAGGGAATGCAATCTGGATCTGCTCAAGGAAATCGTGGTGACGGCGGATATGCGCAAGGACCTGTACACCCGCCGGGCCAGCAATCATGCCTACAATGCGGATTACACCGGCATCGCCCGGGAATATGAAAACATTGCCAAAGCGTATGAGGATCGCATGGATGACAATGCGGAATGGCTCTCGAATGCGGCGGCCATGTACATGCGCGCCAACGACCAGGAAAAGGCGCTGGATCTGTTTCGCCGGGCCTATGATCTTCGCCCGCAGAATCTGAAGGTGGTGCAGCGCTATTCCATTTTCCTGAGCACGGCGAAGCCGGGCATCCGGGATTTCGCCTTCGCCGAACGGCTGGCCAACGAGGCGGAAAACCTGATCAAGGACGAAAACGACCGCAATCTCGTGGCCGATGCCTTTGCGGAACTGGCGTTTGCCAAGTTCGGTTTGGCTCCCGCCTGCAGCGTGCTGGACGAGAAGGCCTCCTACAGTTATGCAGAGGAACGCTGCGGCGAGTTCAAGAGCAAGAATTCCCGCTATACGAACGTCCTGCTGAACAAGAAGTTCAAGCGCTCCATTCGTCCGGCCTGGCGCGAGGCGGGCATCCCGGAAGGGGAGCCCTCCTGCACGGAGCAGTTGTCCTTCGTCGACAATGCCGCGTACACCATGTACAACAAGGAGAAAAAGCCCAAGGACGCGGCGGAACTGCTGGCCAAACTGCTGGCCTATGACATGCATTACGGAGATTACATCGAGTTTCTGAGCGATTATGCGGAGATCCTGTTCGCTTCGGGTCCGGAAAACCAGGAAAAGGCTGAAAAAATCTATCAACTCGCATCCAAACTGGATCCCAATGACTGCTACGTGTATGCCAGTTATGCCTCCGCTCTGGCCAAGGCGGATCCGGTGAAGAACAAGGACCGGGTCAAGGAGTTGAACCAGCAGGCTCTGCGCGTGTGTGAAATGGAAAACCGCCAGTGCATGTTCCAGGCGGGTTTGAATTACCAGAAAATCAAGGAATTTGGCGAAGCCCGCAAAATCGGGCAGGAAGGCATGAAGTTGTTCCCTACTTTCAATTTTTATGCCTTGATGAAAAAATAATTTTATAAAAATAAAATGATAGGAGCAGTGCCATGAAAATCGTTCGTCATGTCATGAAGACGTTTTTTTTGGCTGGAATCCTTCTGACGGCCAATCCCGCTTTCGCCTGGTACCAGAACCAGACCCAGCGCCTGCACCAGGCCATTGCCCGCAACGACACGATGACGGCGCTCGATGCCATCCGCAAGGGAGCCTATCTGTTCAACGACTATTCCGATGAGCGGGAGACGCTCCTGATGGTGGCCGCCCAGAAGGGCAATGTCGACGTCTTCATGGAACTGGTCAAGCGGGGATTCAATCTGCACTACCGCGACGCGCGCGGACGCACCACCCTGCATCACGCCGTCATGGGCGGGAATCTGGCCATCATCCGGTTTCTGTATGAACGCGGTCCAACCAATCCCTATGTTTATGCCAACTCATATGAATGCAGCGAAGAAGTGAATTTCTTCCAGTTGGCGGTCTGCTTCAATAAACTGGAAGCAGCGAAATATTTTTATGAAAAAAACAAGGGGATTCTCTATGTGACCACCAAGGATGGCCGGGACGTCTTTTCCTGCGTCCGCTCCAATCATGACAAATGGTATGAGTTCTTCATCCAGCAGGCCAGATATCTGCCCCTGAACCGCTACGAGGAGATCGGCGAGAGGAATCTGAAATACCTGAAGACGGCTTTTTCCAACAATCCATCCTACTTCAAGGAGAATCCGAATCTCGTGAATCTGGTGGCCCGCAAGGGGGACATGGATTTCTTGAAAAAGATCCTGGCGCTCGGCATCGACATGAACAGGGTCTCCTCTGCGGGAAAATCCCTGCTGATGGATGCCATCGAAGGGGGCAATGAAAAAATCGTGCAGTTGATCCTGCAGGCGGCGCCCAACGTGAATTACGTGAACCAGTTTGGCGATTCGGCCATCAAGGCGGCAGCCCGGCAGGGGAATCCGCAGATCGTGAAGATGCTGCTGGACCAGAAGGCCATCCTGCCGCCTGATATCCTGCACGTCATCTGCGAGAAGAAGTGGAAGCCGGGCATGGAGAAGAAGGCGGTCGATATCCTCCGCCTGCTGCAGTCCCAGGGAGCCAACCTGAACTACCGAAATGCGGAAGGATGGAATCTGCTGCAGGTGTCCCTGGCGAGAAGGAATCTGGATATCATCCGCTTTCTGCTCGGCACGCCCCTGCTCGCCACCCTGGAGGCCGAACTTCCCGCGACGCTTTCGGCACTGTATGATGAATTTCCCGGAAAGCCCGATGAAGTATTGAATGTGGTCAGGGAACTCGAAAAAGCAAAAGTTTCGCTTTATTACAAGAAAAAAGGAAATGTGAAAAAAGCGAATACCATTCTGCATCACGCCATTTCCAAACGGGATCTGAAAACGGTGGAATACGTCCTCAAGAACAAACTGGAAGATCCATCGATCCAGAATGAAGAAGGCAAGACGCCGCTGATGCATCTGCTGGATCTCTATTTTTGCGATTTGCCAGAATACGAAGGGGATAGTTGCCAGGAAGTGGAAATGGTCAATCTGGTCAAGGATCAGGTTCGGATGGCGGAATGGCTCATCCAGGAGGGTTCCTCCCTCCAGATTCCGGATTCCCAGGGGAACACGCCCATCGTGTTCGCGCTGTTTCGCAGGGGTTACGACATCGCCAAATCGATGACGGCCAAACTCGATGAAAAAGGCATCAATGCGGTACGGATGAAAGGGGGTTCCCTGGATTTGCCGCCTGACTATTTGTACGAGGGGATGACTCCCCTGATGATCGCCGCTTCCGTCGGCAGGATGGATCTGGTGCAGTCGCTGCTCGCCAGGGGAGCTCTCATCCAGAAGCGGGATCCCTCCATGAAGAACGCCATCAACCATGCGGCCGCCAATGGTCGGACGAACATCGTCGCCCTGCTCGAGAAGAAATACCAGGCGCGGCTTTCGGCCTTCGACGCCATCCAGAAGAACGATATGGCGCTGGCGCTCAAGATCATCCGCAGGGAAGGCCAGGATTACAACGACGAAGGGCGCACGCCGCTGCAGGAAGCCATCGTGCGGGACCGCGTGGACATCGTGAAGGCGCTGCTGCAGGAGGGCCTGGGGACGTGGCTCGAGGATGCGAAGAACCGCTCGGTGGCCTGGTACCTGATGAAATACCGGATGGAGCGGCTGCTGCCCCTGGCCATTTCGGATCCGAAGGACATCGTGCGCCCGCAGGGGCCCGAACGTCTGTCCGTCATGGATCTGGCCATCGAACAGGAAGACATCGATGCCCTCAAGGCGATTTACCAGAAGGCGCCCCAGGCGTTTTTCCTGGATGACTGGGAATTCAATCCCATCCGCAAGGCCGTGCTGTACCGCCGGCCCGGGGTGCTGGATTTCCTGAACCAGGTCGGCGTGAACACGCGGGTGTATCTCCGGGGACAGAACGTGATGCTGGATCTGGTGCGGCGTACGGGCAATGCCGCAATCACCGCCAAGTTCGCCCAGTTCGAAGCGCGCGACAACAATCTCATCGAGGCGATCAACCAGGAAGATGAAAACGAGATTCTCAAGTGGGCCGCATTCAAGAACGTCAACCAGCGGCTCGATGAAAGAGATTTTCTTTCACATGCGCTGGTGCGCACCTGCAAGACGAAGGTGCTCGAGGCGCTTCGTCAGGGTTTGAATCCGGCGCGCAACCGCAATGCCGAAGGCAAGACCCTGATGCATCTGGCCGTGGAGCGATGTCCGCACACTTTCATCGCACAACTGGATTCGGTGGTGGAGTCCCGCGCTTCCGAATATGAAAACATCCATCTGGCCTTATCGGAGCAGACGCCTTCGGATGTGGTGGATTTTGTCTTCTCCAGGGCTCCAAACGTATCCGGAAAGGGACCAGATGGGAATCCACTGATCCATACCTTGGTCAAGACCTGCAACGAGCGGATTCTGGAGCGGATTTCCAGTCTGGAAATGTTCCAGAGGCGTAATGAGGCCGGCGATTTGCCGCTGGCCGTGGCTGTTCCCAAGTGCCCGGTGTCGTATTTGAAAGCATACATTGAAAAAACACAGAACTATCTGCTGCTCGACAAGAAGGGGCGCAGCCTTGCGCAGTTGTGCATCTTGAACCGCCGGGAAGATTGCATTCCGCTGTTTTCCCGCGAGATGCTGGCGTATCGCGACCAGGAAGGCTTGACGCCCCTGTGGATGGCCCTGCAGTTCATGTCACCGGAAGCGCAGCAGAAAATCCTGGATCTGCAGTACGAGGGTTCCCCCGTCGTCAAGGGCAGCATCGAGTTGTGCCTGGCGGCGCAGAACAACAAGCCGGACATCGTGGAAAAACTCAAGCAACTGAATGTTTCGCTGATGCTTCCCTGCGACGTGCAGAAGCACTCGCCCCTGATGGTGGCCGTGCTGGGCAATGCCGGAGATGCCATCCGGATTCTGATCGCCTATGGAGTGGACAAGGAGCAGGAAAACGTGCAGGGCAATACCGCCCTGCATCTGGCCGTGCTCAAGCGCAACCTGGAAGCCATCCGCGTGCTGCTGGCGGCCGGTGCCAAAAGCGACAAGCCCAACCGGGACGGGGATACGCCCGAGATGCTGGCCAGGAACCGGCAGATCAATCTGGCGCTACTGGCCGGCGCGGATTCCACAGGGCCCGCGGAAGCGGAAAGCAAGGGAAAAGAGAACCAGAAGGGAGGATCGGGAACGGAACCGCCGCCGGAAGACCAGGAGCCGATGGAAGACGACGGGGAGTGCTCCGGTTGTCTGTAAATCGAGTTCAAAATATAGGGTTTGGACCGATGGAAGAAGACGAAATGGAGTGTACCATTGTGGAAATTAAATAGTGACTGGTACAAACGGATAAAATAATTTCGTGAGGAGAAATTGCCATGACTGAAGGAAAAAAAATAAAAGTTTTCAATATTATTGTTGGGTTGTATTTGTTGTTTAGTTTTGTGAATATTTTTATGTTCATCCCAATCATTTATTCAGAAGGTTCAACAATTTATGAGAAATGGGGGGAAATAAAAATTTGTATTATGAGTAATGAGTGTGATACGAGCAAATCGAATGTAAAGGAAGGGGAACGCATATTTTTTGATGTTTTGCCTATGTTGCTGGCCGCCGGATTGCTTTTTGCCGTATCGGGCCGCTTTCTGATTGCGGATCCCAACACCCGGAAAGCCATGGCGAACTGGACGCCCCATTTGCAGCGGGCAGTTCGCTACGTGTTTTTCGGTCTGATTTTGGTCTTGATAAGCAATTTGTTCGATTTGGATACAATGATGACAGATTCCATCACATATCATTATCACATTGGTATATATTTCAAAATTTTGCTTTATGGCGCCATGGTGGTAGCCGGAAACATGGATATACGGGGAGCCGCTGCAACGCC
>Ga0067045_1030365_pt1 | contig 15572 bp, 10 predicted proteins | sample TerdegcTABiofilm_FD_59184 | JGI IMG/M metagenome (GOLD analysis project Ga0067045, IMG submission 59184) | Combined Assembly of (Gp0054472, Gp0054536) Wastewater bioreactor microbial communities from Singapore -Terephthalate degrading...
AAATGATAGTAAGGATTGATTTTTGGGAGAGAAAAGTTGTTTTTTTCATAATATGATTCTTTTCTCTCCATTTTTTAAAAACCATTCAAGATTTAAAATCTTTATTTCGCTTTTTCGCGTAAGTCCTGGGAAAGAATCAGGATAAGAAGTAAAAGCCACGACGGTGATGAATAAAAACTTCCGAAGCGGATCCCGGGAAGGATCCCCGTTGGCGGGTTTACGGCGATTATCGGATTTACTGTGATAAGCCGTCGTCGGAACCCGATGAGAGGTATGGTACGACTATGGTACGAGATGCGGTAATTATCGGAGCAGGCCCCGTGGGGAATTATATAGCGGAACAGATGTCTCTCCGGGATTTCAAGGTTACTGTCCTGGAAGAACATGAAGAGATCGGAAAACCGGTGCATTGTACCGGTATTCTGGGGGAAGACGTTATGGAATCCTTCAATGTGGACCCCGCCTGCATATTGAAAAAGATCGAATCGGTCCGGGTGCATTTTCCATCGGGAGAGGTCTTGCTGTTACCCACTCCCATTCGCCCCAATATAGTGGACAGAACCATGTTCGACTTCCATCTGGGAGAAAGAGCCCAAAAGACAGGAGCGGAGTTTCTGACGGGAACCCGATGCACAGGAATGACCCAGGACGGAGAAGGGGTTACGGTATCTTACAGACAGGGGAAGAAAGAAGGAAAACTCAGGGCCAAACTGGGGATCCTGGCGTGCGGGGCCATGTCTTCCCTTCCCCCGGTGCTGGGGTTTCCGGGAGAGAGTTCCTATCAGAGCGTTCAGATAGAGGCCGAAGGAGAGGATCCCAGGGGAATCCAACTGTTCCTGGGACAGGATGTGGCGCCGGGTTCCTTCGCATATATGGCGGGCTGCGGAGACCGTCGCATCAAGATAGGGCTTATTACCCGCAGAAATGCCAAGATCTGTTTCGATAATCTGATGAACCGGGTGGGAGACCGGATAACCCGCATAACCTCGCCTCCCATGTTCCGCCGGATGCCCCTGGGAATCCCCCGCAGAACAGTAGCGGGAAGGATAATGACGGTGGGAGACGCCGCCGGACAACTCAAGACCACCACCGGGGGAGGAGTCTATTACGGTCTCAAATGCAGCGATATCCTGGTGAAAACCCTGCAAAACAGCTGCCTTAACGGCGATTTTAATCTCAAAAAACTTAATGAATATGATTCCGCCTGGAAGAAAGAAATAGCGGGAGAATTGAGGGCGGGGCTGTTTCTCAGGGGTATGCTGGAAAACGTGGATGATCAGTGGTGGAACCGTCTTTTGCCCCTATTAAAGGAAAAATCCTGTGTCCGGCTAATAGAAGAATACAAGGATTTTGACCATCATTACCGGTTTATTCTGGAATTTTTCCGACTCCCCTCGGCGGGGAAATGTTTTTTTGATCTGCTTAAATCCAACATACCGGGCAAACGGCAGGTTTCAGGCCTTTTCAAGCCTTCCGTGTCCGGAGACTATCCCAAAGTTCAGAAAATATTGGAGTCAGTATAGACGCCACAGCAGGATTTAAAGGATAAAAGGTAGAATCCAAAAAAATAATTGTCCGAAGAAGGGAAATCTCCGGGACTGAAGAATACCTAACAGAAGCCATACCCCGGTCCGGCTTCGTGGGAGTTGCCAGGAATTCCCGGTCGTGTGCAGTTGTCAAGTTTGTTTAGAAAATCTTTAAATTATTAAGAAAAGGAGGGAAAAACTTGAGCAAAAAAATTGTCGCTTTAACCGTGGCACTGTTTGTCCTGGTTGCCCTTTCGTCGTCTGCCGCCTGGTCTGCGGACTTCGTGAACGCTTCCCAGGGTTATGATGCAGGTATATGGTTTACCAGCATGTATGGTAACGTAAAATATACCGGCACTCTGTCTCTCAGAGGAGATCTGAGCCTGAAGCAGAACGCAGGTTTCATTGCCGATGCCGAATGGAGACTTAATGACAAATGGGGTGCCCAATTCAATTACTTCCGGATTCAGGCCACCGGAGATAATACCATCAGCAAGGATCTGGTTTTCAATGGAAGAAATATCTTCAACGGCGACCAGCTCCACAGCCGTCTGTCTATCACTCACGCTGCCTTCATGGCGAAGTATAACATTTATCGGAACTCCGAGTCCCAGTTCGACATCATGGCTGGTGTGAAGTATATCGACTTTAACTTGAACATCCGGAATAACGGTGCCGGCGGAGGAAATCGGTTCACTTTTGATCTCCACCCCAGCGGAGCGGTTCCCGTGTTAGGACTTTCTGGGAAACAAAGGATTGCAGAAGGTGTTTATCTGTTCGGGGACTTTTCCGGAATATTTGACCTGGGCGGCGGAAATATCAAAAACGGTAACCTGATCGACTTCAAAGGCGGACTCCGTTGGAACTTCACCGAGCCCGGCTGGTATGCCACTGCCGAATATCGGGTATTCGGAAGCAAGATCGAGAGAACTAACGGCAACAGTGCCAATATCTACTGGAACGGCCCCGCTGTTACCATTCGTTACGAGTTCTAATCTTATTTCCATATCAACCAAAAAAGACGGGATTTATCCCGTCTTTTTTGTCTTCCTTCCATTGTTTGGGTAAAGACGGGTGATCCCGGTTTGGGATCACCCACCCTGGCCCTTTGTCAGGATACCACTATATTCAATATTCTGCCGGGGACGTAAATTTTCTTCCGGATCTGCTTTCCCTCTATACCGCTGATAACCTTTTCGCATTCCAGGGCGGTTCTTTCCACTTCATCCCGATCCGCATCCGAGGGGAGGGTAATCCGTTCTCTTAATTTGCCATTAATCTGCACCACGATGAGCATCTCTTCCTGCTGAACGAAGTCCGGATTGAATTCGGGCCATCTTTCCAGGAAGATACTCTCCCTGTTGTTGGTAATCCGCCACAATTCCTCGGCTATGTGGGGAGTTACCGGGGCCATGAGGCGCAAGTACTCCAGCACCGATTCCCGGCTGATTCTGCCAGGATGTTCCTTCCAGTGTTCCAGCAGGTTATTCATGGCTTCCATGAGGGTAGATATGATGGTGTTCATGTGAAACCGTTCTATATCCTCGGTGATCTTGCCGATGGCCTTGTGGATATATCGCTTTACATCTCTGGATATTTCCGGCCCTTCCATGAACTTGTTTTCCGTCACAAAGTTCCATACCCGTTTCAGCCACCTATAAACGCCCTCGATACCCGAATCGTCCCATTCCGAATCCAGTTCGGGGGGACCGGTAAACAGTTCGTAAGCCCTTAAAGCGTCGGTGCCGTATTTTTCCACCAGTTCGTCGGGGTTGACCACGTTCCCCTTGCTCTTGGACATCTTTTCAAGTTTGCCCGCATCGCCCACCCGGCAGATCATGCCCTGGTTGAAGAGTCGGGTAAAGGGTTCCCGGAAATCGATCAATCCCGCATCGTATAATACCTTGGTAAAGAACCGGGAATAGAGCAGATGAAGAATGGCGTGTTCCACTCCGCCCACATAGAGATCCACCGGCAACCACAGTTTCGCCTTTTCCTCGTCGAAGGGACCTTCGGTATAATCGGGAGAGGCGTATCTTAAATAATACCACGAGGAACAGACCCACTGGGAGATAGTGTCGGTTTCCCGGCGGGCTTCCTTGCCGCAGCGGGGACAGGTACATTTCACAAAATCGGGAATAGCCGCCAGGGGGGATTCTCCCGTGCCGGTGGGCTGATATTTTTCAACATGGGGCAGGAGAACAGGCAGGTCTTCATAAGGTACAGGTACAACTCCACAATCATCACAGTAAATTATAGGAATAGGGGCTCCCCAGTATCTCTGCCGGGAGATGAGCCAGTCTCTCAGTTTATAGTTGACCTGACGCCGGGCCAGATTCTCCTCCGCCAGATGATCCACAATCTCTTCAAAGAATTCCCGGTTATTTTTGCCGTCGTAAGCGGGGGAGGAGTTCATCATGGTTCCGTCTCCCGTATAGGCTTCGGTGATATGAGTGTTGCCGTCGGGAGGAATAATGACCTGCCGGATTTCCAGGTTGAATTTTGTTGCGAAAGCCCAGTCCCTGGTGTCGTGGGCGGGAACCGCCATGATAGCCCCCGTGCCGTAGGACATCAGAACATAATCGGATATCCAGATAGGAATCCGTTCGCTATTGACGGGATTTATAGCGTAAGATCCTGTAAATACGCCGGTTTTTTCCTTGTCCTCCGCCAGACGCTCCACCTCGGTGGAGGATTGGGCTTTGCGGATATATTCCTCTACGGCGGATTTTTGTTCTGGGACGGTTATTTCCGGAACCAGAGGATGTTCGGGAGCTAAAACCATATAGGTGGCGCCGAAGAGGGTGTCGGGCCGGGTGGTGAAGATGGGGATCTCCTCGCCCAGATTCTCCACCTTGAATATGACCTCCGCTCCGTAGGATTTGCCGATCCAGTTAGCCTGCATGGTGATGACTTTCTGGGGCCAATCCAGCTGCTTTAAGTCATTTAAAAGCCTTTCGGCATAATCGGTGATCTTGAAAAACCACTGGGGCAGATATTTTTTTGTTACGGTAGCCCCGCAACGTTCACAGGCACCGGCCACCACTTCCTCGTCGGCAAGACCCGTTCTGCAGGAGGGACACCAGTTGACGGGAGCCTCATTCTTATAAGCCAGCCCCATCTCGTACAGTTTAAGGAACATCCACTGGGTCCACCGGTAATAATCGGGGGATGAGGAATTGACCTCCCGATCCCAGTCGTACATGGAACCCATTTCCTTCAACTGTCGTTTCATATTGGCGATATTCTGGCGGGTGCTTTCCAGAGGGTGGATCCCCTTCTTTATGGCAGCGTTTTCCGCCGGCAGTCCGAAGGCGTCCCAGCCCATGGGGTGAAGGACTTCGCACCCTTTCATCTTCATATATCGGGACCAGACATCGCTTAACACATATCCCCGCCAGTGTCCCACATGGAGTCCTTCTCCGCTGGGGTAGGGGAACATGTCAAGACAGTAGTGCCGGGGTTTGGGACTGTCATCCTCAGCCCGGTGCATACCCGTCTCTTCCCATATCTGTTGCCATTTTTTCTCTAATTTTCTGTGATCGTACTGCATGGTATCCTCCTTGTGGTTGAAAAAACCTTATATTCTCATTTAGTTTTCCGGATCAAAATTCTTCTCTTCCGGAAGAATTTGTAAGGCTCGTTTTAAATTTAAAAGGGGAAACGATGAAAAAAATCTGCCCGGTAGGGAATAATATGCTGCCGATGGCAACATTTAATAAAGAGTTAACAAATCCCTGAAGGAGTTTTCCTGCGGGAGTTGTATTATGTAGTGAATACCCCCAGCGGGTAGAAATTCGTCGTAAAGAGAGGAGTTGAAAAGATGAAAAAATTACTGGTTTTTGCTCTGGTGATAGGAGTGCTTCTGGCGGGTGTGGCTTTTGCCGAGGATGAACAGGGAAACGGCGACGTTAAGGTAAACCTGGCAGCCCGGTATTATCCCTATACCCTCCATTTCGGCAGAGGAATCCCTGATTATAACATCAATTCTTTCTTCATGGAGGGCAACCTCTTCGTGGGAAAGGACAGAAAGTGGAAAGGCTCTCTGGAGTATCATACCGGCAGCGATACCAAACAGGGAGTTAAACTGGACTCCAACCAGTTCACCGGCAGAGTGGGCTATGATGTATGGGAAAAACTCTATCTGACCCTGGACTACAAGAGCCACAGAATGAAAATCGCCAATCAGTCCAGAACCTTCAACGGTATGGGATTCGGTCTGGAAAAAGAGTTCGAACTGGCTCCCCAGTGGCCCGTGGAAGCCGCTGTTCACTATTATCCTACCCTGGACGGCAAAGACGGTCTGAAATATCGGAATTTCGAATATGAAGTTCAGGTAAAATATCAGATTCCCAACGCCGTAGATGTTCAGGTAGGTTACAAGGGCGAATCCTGGGACGGTTTTGATCAGTCCAACGGAACTGACATAACCATTTCCGGTCCCTACTTCGGAATCAGCAAGGAGTTCTAATCTCCATATTTTATACAGCAGAAAAAGTGCCGCCAGGCACTTTTTTGTTTGACGGCAAAAGAATTCCTGTGGAGTATTGGAATCCATAGGGATCTATGCTATAATTTATACGGATTTTCAGGAATTTTTTCCCCTATTTCCGGTATAATATTATGGTCGAGCGAAAACCGCAAGAAGACGGTGAAACCAAAATAAACTCCCTGAAGGGGTTGGTATTATGGCTCAAAAAGTAGGGATCTATACCCTGCCTCCAAGAAAAACATTCCGATGGACCAGCCTTCATAATTATTTTGTGATAGGTATGGCTATCCACTTTATTCTGCTCTTTCTCGTGCCTCTTTTCATGCCCAAGAATCCCAAGGACCGGGTGGTCTTCTATGATGTGGATCTGGTCAAAAACTACAAGAAGCCCGAAGAGAAGAAAAAAGAGGAAAAACCCAAGGTAGTCGAACAGAAAACCCAGACCAAAACCTCCGGCGACCCCAAAAAGGCACCGGGTGTGAAAACCAAGAATACCAAGGTTTCCGACGTTAAAGGTCCGCCAAAAAAGAACAGGACCAAACCCAACGTTCCCCTTAAAATTGAGGTTCCAAAGGCTACTTACCCCACTGTGGATCCCAACTCCCTTAACGTGGCGGTTACACCCAAAGCCAATGCCAATGAAGACGGAGCTCCCAGCGGTCAACCCGACGGCGTTCTCGGCTCCAACGGCTACGGCGGCGATGGCTACGGAGAAGGCGGCGGTTCCGACGGAGAAGGCGGCGGCGGCGGTGGCGGCGGTGGCGGCGGCGTCCACCCCTGGGTCTATTGGGGCTGGAATAATTTCATGGGTGTTGAACGGGAACTCTCTCTGGAGGAAAATATCCAGATGTATATGGATAACGATACCTGCGATCCCTACCTCATCGACGCGGTAGTACCCAGCTATACCCGACTCATCGGACTGGGAACGGGACAAGTAGTGTTCAGAATCACCGTCCCCTCCCAAACCCAGCTCCCCCGGCGAGGAATATCCCCCACCAATGTCAAGGTTGTCAGCGTAAACGCCGACGAACGGAAAAACGCCAACGAAATGGAATCCCTGGCTACCGAATGCGTGGAAGCCTCCGGGTGGTATCCCGCCAAAGACAACGGGACCCCCTATGAGAAAACTATCACCCTCACCCTCTACTTCTACTCCGGCGAGGAATGATGATGAGAGAGTAAATAGCCTTAAAACAAAAAAAATGGTTATTCATGAAATTAAATAATTATAAATAAAAAAATATCCCTCCGGGGATATTTTTTATTATGGTTTTTTTATAAAAATATTTGCTATAATCAAAAAAGAAATGGGGGACTCCATCCCGTTATTGTTTCTGCCGTAGATGTTATGTACTGAATAGAAATTTCCTAAACCCTGTAGATCAGACCTTCAGGTCTGCAATTCTCAATCATAGATTTTTTATCAAACTCACCATGTTGGTGTTGATTATAAATCACTTCGGGATTTGCGCTCAAATTCGAGGAAAACGGTATGAAATCGTCATCCTGAACTCGTTTCAGGATCTATACAAAAGTTCGGAATGACGGGGGGACTGAATGAATAACCAAAATCCTGATTCTATGCCGGATTACCCGAATTCGAGCATAGATCCTGACTCTGACTTGCCGATACGGGGATATATTTTTTCACCGCCCACAGAACAGCCAGGAATATGGAACCTATGGGGATACCTAAAAGGATACCATGTATAATTCTTATCAGTGAAATAAAAACCGGCGTGTGGATATGGGCAAAAGTGTCCATGATGTCCACCTGGCCAATGGTAGCCATGAGGAGAAACAAAGCCATTCCCCAGGGGATCTTCATGGAGTATAACGCGGAGGTTATCATCAGGGCGGGATTTCCCATGAAGAAGTCCTTGAACCGGGGACGAACCCAGAATATCTGCTCGAACAGAACCCGCATTTCCCTTTCCGTATCGGAAGTCATGGATTCGGGCGCGTTACCGGTACGAAGAATATAGAAAGTTCCCACCGCGCCCACCATGCCCAGAACAGCGATCTGCCAAAGATAGAGAGGCTGTTTGAAAAACGCTATTAAATCCCCCTGTTCAAACCTCCCTTTTATGTAATAAAGTGCCAGGATCACTATAGGAGGAAGGAGCATCAATAATTTTATTCCGCGAAACCCCTCGATTGCCAACATAAAGGAGGCGGAGGAAAGAGTCGCTGACACCATGAGTCCCCCCATTATTGTGATGAGGGAAATCTTTATCAGACTCAGAGTGGCGGTTTTCCATACATCAAAGAATCTTGTCTGTTTTTCAACCTGTTTAAAAATATCAAAGTGGGATGAAAAGGCGTACACCGGAACCAGACAGGAGATTCCCAGGGCAATAATCTGTTGAGCCAGATACTCCTTTTTGATGAGGCACAAAAGCAGAGTGGGTATCACCGCCAGCAGAACCAGAAGAATAGACCACTTTTCTCCCTTATCATAAAATATTTCCAGGATCAGGATAAAAAATACCGCCCCCGCCGCCGCTATGAGAACCAGAAGAAGAGGGTGAGGATCGGTTTTATCGAGACGGGAGGCGGTTCCAATTACAAACCCATACTTTCCCAACTCGGATTTCAGCATGGATATATATTTCATATTGGTGTCTATAACATTATCTCCATTCATGCCTCTAGGATAGGGTCGGAGATAAAGCATTCTTATATTTCTTTCCCTGACTCCCAGACGGAACATATCCACCGCATTTTCGGGATCCATCTTGGAGAGATAGAGAGGTGTAATGGATTGAACCCGGACCGTCTGAGAAACCAGCCTCTGGGTTAAATATTGAATTCCTTTTTGTTTGGCATCCACTGTGGGGACTTCTATATCTCCCAGAGCCAGACCGCTTTCTTTAAAACCATCCACCACGGCGTCCAGGTTGAAGGGAAAGCCCAGAACTTCATTGCGGTTTCCGCCGAAAATCACCGTCCCTGCACCGGGTATGGTCTTAATGTCTGACAGATAGGTTTTAATTCTCTCTACGTCCATATTCTCCCGGTTTTCCGGTCTCAAGATGATATTAAACCCCATATTGTGTATTCGGTTTATTTCTTCTTTATTAAACCCCAGAGACAGATACGGGATCTTATCAGGAGAAGGACTCAATTGAATAAATTTTATATTCAAGTTCCGGGAATCGGGATTATTTCCTGATATACTGATTTCCTTCTCTTCCGGTGGGGGTATGTTTTTCCCTCCATGAATGAGTTCAAAATTTTCTTTTATTCGGTTTCCCACATCGGGAGAATAATCGAATATATAGATACTTTTTGGATCTATATTAAGACTGTTAATATCATTTTCACTCATACCGCCCATTTTAAGAGAACCTGAAAATTCATATCCGTAAATCCACCTTAATTTCCCTTCTCTCTGGAGTCCGTCGATGGTCATCTCGGAAAAAGATATGGAACTGATGCCAGATTTTTTCATGTCCTGAAAGACCTGCTCCGAAGAGACTCCTTCATCCTTGCATATAGAGATGACCGAGTCGTAATCCATGACCAGATCAACACTTCTGGAGGATCCTTCCATCTTCATCCTGCCGGTAAGGATCACCAGGGAGGCAATAAAACCCAGGACGACAATCAGGTAATAAACAAGGTGTTTCTTTTCCATATCCTTTTTATTATCTTTATTTATATCATTGTTTGTTTGATTTTTATCGGTTTTAATACAAACTCCTCCTTGTTCGCCTATTCCACAAAGTTTTCAATGGGTATCTGTTTTAGTTTATCCTTCAAATAAGAAGAAATTTCATTATTCGGCAATTGTGCCAGTTCTATTTGGGTTCCCAGGACTTCATTCAATTTTTTAGATACTTCTCTATGCCAAAAAGACATACTCATCTGAATAATCGTGCCATTGATCTGTTTTGCCAGTTCTACTATTCTGCTTCCGGTTCCAACTTTGTCCACTATAATAAAAGTTGCCATATAATGGCGGGAACCTCCGTATTCCAATTCTTTTTCAAAACGAGAAACTTTATCAAGGGTGATTTCCGGATTTCCTCTTCCAATGAAACCTATATCGAAACGGATACCTTTTCCAGGTTTGAAAATAAGAGTGGCATCACTTTCACGCTTTGCACTAGGGGAGGAAAGCCAAAAGACTTTATCCAGGCTTGTATTCGTTTTGGGATTCACAAATTGAAAACCCATGGAGTTTAGCAAAGAACCAAGTATCAGTCTTTCAAACAGTTTCCCATAGGTTGATTTGTCAGAACCCCTGAGAGTAAGAGTTTGAGCGCCGATGGACTCGAAAAGATGGAGCATGAAATTCCAATCAACAGATATTTTTTCAGTAGAATCGGTTCCTAACTCACAGCAGATAGAACCGAACTCCTGTTCACATTGCATTGCAACACTTTTTAAAATTTGCTCATATTTATTAGTATATTCATCTAATTTTTCATGACTGTCCCTTAAAATATTCTGAACCGCTTTGTTGGTAAGCCCCACTATCCACTGGAGTATCCATTTCTCTTTTTTATTTTTACTGATTTTCATTTCTTTCCCTGCGGTTTCAACCAGTTTATCGATAAAATCGTCGGATTGAGAACATCCCTTTAAAAACATCACCAATAAAGCTCCGTTGGATAGGGCAATTCTCCTTCTGGTAAGAAATTCGGTAGAATCCCTTATATTCTCACCGCATAAAACACCATGAAGCACTTCCCGAAGTGCTTCTGCACCGATTCTTTTAACAAAATTTTTCCCTTTCGAATCTATGAGATCTCTACCAATCTTGGGCATTGAATCTGTGATTCTATTGTATTCCATATATATATAACACCCTTTTTATTTATTTTTAAAATAGATATTCCGATGTATCTGCGGGGGGGCAGTTAAGCCATAAAACGTCTTCGGCGGATTTTCCTATCCATTGGGGAATTTCCCTGCGGATAATATTCATATATTCGGGATTTTTTTCAAAAAGAACAAACCTCCGTCCCAATCTGGAAGAAGCCTTTCCCACAGTCCCCACTCCTGCGAAGGGATCCAAGACCACATCATTTTTAAAAGAATAGTAAGAGATAACTTTTTCCGCCAATTCCTGGGGAAAAACCGCCGGGTGAACTGGATGGTTAGCGGGATGAATCTTCCATATATTGGTTTTTTCGTAATCGTCTCCTATTTTAGATTCGTCGATGATATTTTTATCTGGGTGATTTCTTATATGCCAATCAATTAACAGATCGGTTTTTTTACGATATACAAGAACATATTCGGTAACCGGTACAGCCTTATACTGAAGAGGGTTTCGATCTGCGGAGAATCTTCTGCCTCTTCCCGTAGCCCAACCGGCTCCTTCGGGCTTTACCCATATAATATCGTCAATAAACTCGTAGCCTTCCTGGATAAATATGCCGTGAATATCGAAGGGAACGGCGATGCGTCTTGAAGATTCGCTTCTTTTGGTTCTCCGGATCAGGACAGGGGCTATGTTTATAACGAAAAATCTGCCTTCATTGAGGACTCTGTAAATATTGTGGATTACTTTCCTTATCTTCAAAAGATATTCTTCATAGGTTATATAATCGGAATATTCGGGACGGGCATTATAGTAAGGAGGCGAGGTAAAAACCAGATCTACCGATTCTGACGGCATTTCTCCCAGCAGTTTTTCCGAATCTCCCAATCCTACGGTATTTCGAAGAGATGAAATTTTGTATTCTATATTATGATTTGTTTTTTTCTTTTTCACGTTTCTGTTTAAGAGTCTGGTTTCCAGGACTTCTCTGGTTGTGGATTTGGGTTCGATTATAAGGGAAGTTCGGGCATCAATGGAAACTTCGCCGACTCGTTCGTCGGAAACAGGGTGAATCAGAGGAATTCTCCATAAATGGTATCTATCGTCCACTTCGGGTAATCCCAGACCCACCGCTTTTTCCAACTCTATTTCTTTAAGCCATTCGATAGCAATCTCTTTAGCCTGAGCGACTGTAAGCACTCCGTAATTTCTTTCTTCCGCAATCGATTTTCTTTTATCGCACATTATTCAAACCTCATCGGTATCAGATAGTTCATATTTCCGTCATTTTAATTCCCTTAATTCGGTTGTTCTCCTTCTGTCGGGGGGGAGGGGAGATTCAGTTCGCGGATCTTGGTCTCGCAATCCTTTATGAAATCATCGGGGGGGGTCAGTTGGAGCCGGTTTTCGGAAAAAATCCAGATCCCCCTGGGAGTAACTTTTGCGTATTTGACCGCGTTCATAAAGGCTTCTCCGGCTTTTTTCCTATCGCCGTAGAATTCGTGGGCTATGCCCATACACTGATATTCGTTGGCTTTCTGCCAGGGTTTGGATAATTCCTCCATCTCTTCCGTCAGGGCTTCCAGGGCGATACGGAAATGGTGTTCCGCTTTTTTCCGATTGCTGTTCATCAGAATGTAGCCCAGCAGATAGTGGGTGTAGGATGAATCGGGGTCAATATCCAGGGATTCGTTCAGATCCCTCTCCGCCTCTTTCATCTTCTTGTTCTTGATCTTGGTAAGAGCCAGAGACGCCAGGAGCCAGGGAGAATTGTCCTCTATTTTCACCGCCTGATCTATGGAGGCGATAGCCTTGTCCAGCCACCCCATTTCCCGCTGAGCCACGCCGAAGTTGTACCAGGTCTCGAAGGAGTCGGGAGCCAGTTCTATGGCTTTTTCAAAATAGGTGAGGGAATCTCCCGCTCTGCCGGTAAAAAGAAGAATATTACCCAATTCCATAATATATTTCACATTTCCCGGTTCTTCCTTGATCAGGTCTCTCACCGTCTCTTCTGCCAGGACAATATCCCCCGATAATTCGCAGCTCTCGATAAAGAGATCCAACGCGGGTTCGAAGAACCGATTAACACTCAGACACTGTTTGGCGCTCTGGGCAGCTTCTGTGAACATATCCTCTTCCAGATAGATGAGTCCCAGTTGATACCAGTACAGGGGATTATTCTCCTCCTGTTTGATGGCGTTTTTGACCGCCATTTCGGCTTCCTTGAACCTTTCCTGGTGGTAATAGATTTTGGACAGGGCGTATTGGGCGGGAGACATGAGAGGATCATATTTTATGGCTCTCTCGTAATAGATGATGGCTCGTTCCAGATTTCCCCTTTTTTCGAAGAAAGCCCCCAGTTGATACCATGCGTGGGAGTTTTTGCCGTCGATAAGGGTGATCTCGAAGTAACAGAGGGTGGAAAGGGCCTCTCCGGAATGGAGCCGGGAAAAGACCGCCAGTCTGTCCAGCCACTCCACATTGCCCAGAGCTCCCGCTATAAGAATGACGGGTAGGAGGAAAAATCCGTTAATCCACCGGAAAGTGGGCAACAGAACCAGAACCAGAAAAAGAGAGAGGAGAAAGAATTCGGCTCCCGCACCGGAATAAGCCCCTCCCGTGTGATAAGCCAGCCAGGCTCGCACCGAGCGGGGATAATCTCCCTTTTCCCTGTAGAGCCGCGCCAGTTCCCTGAAGGGTTCCATTTCCTGGGGATATTTTTCCGTAATGGTGGTATAAGCCGTTATCGCTCTCTCTTCCTCGCCGATGTCCTCATAAAGATAAGCCAGTTTGTAATAGACGTCCTTATCCTTGCATCCCTTTTTCAGGGCAGTTTCCAGATTTTTTACCGCCTGTCGGGGTTCATGTTTTTCCTCAAAGACCTGAGCCAGCAAAATATAGGTTTCATAATTTTCCGGATTTTTTGCCAGAGCCAGATTCAGATTCTCCTGGGCTTTGTCGTAGTCTTTTTTGTGCTGATAAATAACAGCCAGCTGACGATAAACTTTTGAAGAGATTTCCCCCTGGGAGAGGAGATTCCTATATTCGATTTCCGCCTTGTCGTATTCTCCCGTATCGAGATAAAGATCCGCCAGGGTGATCCGGTATTCCTTATTCCGGGGGTTTAATTCCAGGGCTTTTTGCAGATGGATTATACCGTCTTTTTCCTTTTCCATCCCCATATCCACCTGGGATAAAAGGAAGTAACCTTCGGCGTCTCCGGGATTTTTAGTTATGTAGCCGTCCAGTTTTTCGCCGGCGGTTTTCCATTCTTTTTTCTGTATCAGGTTCTTTACCTGAGAAATTTCCGAAGGATCCTGACTATGGGAAGAAATGGGAGAAATAATAAACAAAAACAGAATAACAAGCACAAAAATCAAAACAAAATTATAATTTTCATATTTGCTAATATACTTTTTTTTATATTTATTATATTTGTCTGCACTGACCGATTTCAAGGTTTTACACTCCTTGCATCCGAATATGGACTTCTGATAGAACCACAAACAGAGGGAGTTATCCTGTAATCTCCCCTGACGGTTTTTTACATATCATCGTCTTAAATTCTCTTTTCTCCCTTTTCAATTAACCTGATGGGGTAAAAAACTTTTTTCTCCCTATTCTTCCTGAAAAACCACCGTATCGAAGATGAACATTTCCACTCTTTCATTCTGGGGGATGCCCGCCTTCTTTTTGCATTGATATACCTGCCATTCGGGAGTTTTTGCCTCTCCCGGCAGCAGCAGGGCGGAGCGGTTCCCCTTTCGAACCAAGAGCCCCTTGTGAACGGGATCCAGTTGAGATGAGGATGTGATCTTTTTCATCTTGCCTACGACGGAAATCACGAACTGCAGTTTGCCCAGATCCTTCTCCTGGAGAGGGGGAAACCAGTAATCGCCACTGGCGGCCAGAATGGCGGAGTTGATGATCTCCGAGGCAAAGTCGGACTGGGTAGGCGCTATGCTCCCCATACATCCCACCACCGTTCCCTCTTTCCTTATGGTTACGATAACCCCCGCCGGCAGTTTGAAAATGGGCGAAAGATCCGACGGAGTACCTATTTTTCTGTTTTCCTTGATGTAGGTTTCCACCGACTTTTTCGCCATATAGACCGCCTGTTTGTCGCTGACCCGGTTTTTACCTTTACGGAAGGATTCCAGGGAATCTTCGGCAAACAATACTCCGTGAAGCAGAAAAAGGAATAACAACAAATGAATTTTTATCAGTGATGATATTTTATTTGGTCTAATCATCGGATGCTTCCTTTCAATCCAATTTCTGACATCCAACCTCTAACTTCCATATAGTCGAAAATCCGAAGCCCTGAATTTCATACATGGGAGGTAATCATCATGTTTTTCGCAAGTCCTTTAAAAAGGAAAAATTTTGACTCCCGAATATACCCGTTCAAGGGGCTGGTTCTGATACTTATTTCCCTTCTTTTGCCGGGATTTCTTCTTGTTCAGGGGTGTTCGGGAGTTGCAGGCCCCATTCCCACGGTTACGGTAACAGCCACCGTAACCGCTACCGTTACTCTGGCGGGAAACTCGGAGGTGCAGGAATCTCCTTCTCCCATCGATGATGAGGAAAAGATTCGCCCTCCCGATGAAGATTATAACCTCAAGGGGGAATTTACCGATATAAAAGATCATCCTGATAAAAAGTGCATAATTGAACTGGCAAAACAGGGGATAATCACCGGATACGAAGACGGTACTTTCAAACCCGACGAACCGGTGAAACGCTCGGTCTATCTCTTGTGGCTGTATAACGGCTC
>Ga0067045_1030366_pt1 | contig 15571 bp, 14 predicted proteins | sample TerdegcTABiofilm_FD_59184 | JGI IMG/M metagenome (GOLD analysis project Ga0067045, IMG submission 59184) | Combined Assembly of (Gp0054472, Gp0054536) Wastewater bioreactor microbial communities from Singapore -Terephthalate degrading...
GGTGATGCGCGCCGGGGCGCGGTGAGCCGCCAGGACGGCCTCCACGCGGTCGGCCTGGTATTCCAGATAGGGTCGGAGTGCCGCTGATTGGGTAGGGGGCATGGAACACCTCTCGCGATAGAACAAAAGTTCTATTTCATTATAGGGCCGTTTGGAGCCCTGTCAAGCCCGGCAGAGAGACAAATACGTTTCAATTTCGGGCCACTTTTAAAAGATTCCCCATGAACTGACGTTCACCAGCCGCGGGATGAAAATGTGAGCGGTGAGCAGGAAACAGGGACTTCTACCTGCGCTCTCTGCTCATTCCTTAACCGGTTTCTATTTTCAGAAGAGGGGATTTTGATGGTTATTTTACAGACTGCCCCTCTTGACAAGGGGCAGGGGTGTGCTATTATATAAGTACGTTTTAGGAATGCTGTTATTCCGAATCGGAACTAAAAATGACCCAAATTAACAATCCCTTTGACGAATTGGACTATCGCATCATCCAGGAACTGCGGCGAGATGCCCGCGCTTCCGCCTCCGAGATCGCCCGCGCGGTGGGCGCGCACGAGCGCACCGTCCGCAAACGGATTGACCGGCTGGTGGCGCTGGAGGCGATTCGCCTGACCGCCGTGGTCAACCCCCGACCTTTTGGCTACACCACCGCTGCCGACATCTTCCTGGACGTAGACCCCGCGCATGAGGAAGAGGTCATCCAGGCCCTCTTGCAGCGGCCGGAGATCTCCTACCTGGCCTACGGGCAGGGCAACCGCGACATCTCCATTGAGGCGCGCTTCCAGGGCAGCGACGCGCTCCATGACTTCTTGCGCCATACGCTGCTGGCGCTCCCCGGCGTCAAGGTGACCGGCTACGCGCTCGTTCCGCGCGTCCTGCGCAACATTGATGAGTGGATGCCGGCGGCGGAGGATTTTCAGCGAGTCAACGAAGAAGCGAGTCAACGAGGAAACGAGTCAGTGAATCAACAGGGATCAGGAAGCGGGGATCAGTGAAGACGTGAAGCACGAAATGTGAGGCGGATATGGAATGTGCTCACGCATCACGTTTCACGCATTATTTTCAAGTTGAGGAGAAAGGACTATGACGCTCAAGCACTTTATCACGGTACAGGATTTCACCAAAGAGGAACTGTTGGACCTGATCCAGCTCTCCCGGCTGATCAAGGAGGCCGACCAACAGGGCTGCACGCCGCCCTTGCTGGAGGGCGCGTCGCTGGCGATGATCTTTGAGGAGCCTTCCACCCGCACGCGCGTTTCGTTTGAGGTGGCGATGACGGAGCTCGGCGGCCACGCGCTCTACCTCAAGCCAGGTGAGATCCACCTGGGCGTGCGCGAGTCGCTGGCAGATACCGCCCGTGTCCTCTCGCGGATGTGCGATGCGATCTTCCTGCGCGCCCTCAAGCACGAGACGATGCTCGGTCTGGCGCAGTACGCCACCGTACCGGTGATCAACGGTCTGACCGACTTCAACCATCCCACGCAGGTGATCTGCGACGTGATGACGATGCTGGAGCACCAACCGGCTGGCAAGCGGCTGGAAGACCTGCACGTCACGTTTGTCGGCGACGCGACCAACGTCCTCAGCTCGCTCATGTTCATCACCACGCGGTTGGGGATGCACTTCACGCACGCGGCGCCAGCCAAATATCAGCCGCCGGCCGAGTGGCGCGCCATGGCCGAGGCGAACTGCCGCACCTCCGGCGGCACGTTGACCATCACCGAGGATGTGCGGGCCGCCGTCAGGGAGGCCGACTTCATCTACACCGATCTCTGGTGGTGGGTGGGCCAGGAAGATCAGATTCCAGAGCGGCGCGCCGCTTTCATGCCGACCTATCAAGTCAACCTGGAACTGCTGCGGCAGGCCCCGGCGCACTGCAAAGTCATGCACTGCCTGCCGGCCTCGCGCGGGGTGGAAGCGACCGACGAAGTGCTGGATTCGCCCCAATCCATCATCTTTGACCAGGCCGAGAACCGTCTGCACGCCGAGAAGGGCATCCTGACCTGGTTGATCTACCCGCGCCTGCCACGCCCCTCGGCCGAACTGAAGGCTTACCACCGGGGCCGGATTGAAGCGTTTCTGAAAAAATAAGACGCGTTGCGTAAAAACGGACTACGCAACACGTAACAGACAGCCTACATGACACACAAGGAGCCTCCTATGTCATCTTTACCGGCCCAATCGGGTGGTTTTAAGAAGGTCCTGCGGGGCCTGGATATGACGCTGTTCACCGTCTGCGCCATCCTGGTGATTGACACCTTAGCCCCCTCGGCGGCCATCGGCGCGCCGGCCATCTCGTGGTGGATCATCACCTTAGTGCTCTTCTTCATCCCCTACGGGCTGATCACGGCCGAGCTCGGCACGACCTACCCGGAAGAGGGCGGCCTCTACGTCTGGATCAAACGGGCCTTTGGCGAAAAGTGGGCCGCGCGCAGCACCTGGTTCTACTGGATCAACGTGGCGCTCTGGATGCCCTCGGTCTACATCCTGTTTGCCGGCATCTTTGCCCAGCTCTTCTACCCGGACCTGGGACTCTGGCCCAAGATCGCCCTCGGGGTTGCAATGACCTGGATCACGGTCTGGATCGGGACGCTCTCGTTGGAGACCGGCAAATGGTTCCCCAACCTCGGCGCGTTCCTCAAGGCGCTGCTGATGGTGGTGATCGGGCTGGCGGCGTTTGTCTACGCGGCGCGGCACGGCGTGGCGAACGACCTCTCGCTGCCGGCGCTGCTGCCCCGCTGGGACGCCGGCCTGGCCTTCCTGCCGGTCATCGTCTACAACTTTATGGGTTTTGAGCTGATGTCGGGCGCGGGCGAGGAGATGCAAAATCCCGGCCAGGATATTCCCCGCGCCATCATTATTTCCGGCGTGTTGATCGCCATCTTCTACCTGCTGGGGACTCTGGGGATGCTGATGGCGCTCCCGCTGGAGCAGTTGGGCCTGGTCTCCGGCATCATTGATACGCTGCGCGTCCTCTTTGGGGAGACGGGCGTGGGCGGCGTCCTGGTGACGGTGTTAGGCGTCGGCGCGCTCTATACCTTGCTGGCGAACATGGTGACCTGGACGATGGGCGCCAATCGCACGGCGGCTGAAGCAGCCAACGAGGGCGAGCTGCCGGCCATCTTTGGGCGGCTCCACCCGGTGCACAAAACCCCGGTCAGCGCCTTTATCATCACCGGCGTCGTTTCCACCGTGGTGATTGTCCTCTACGGCTTCCTGGCCGCCAGCGCCGAAGAGCTCTTCTGGACTCTGTTCGCCTTCAGTTCCATCATCTTCCTGCTGCCCTACCTGGCGCTCTTCCCGGCGTTCCTGAAGCTGCGGCACAGCGATCCGGCCACGCCGCGCCCCTACCGCCTGCCCGGTGGGAACGTGCTGGCCTGGATTGCCGCCATCCTGTGCGAGCTCTTCATCATCCAGGCGATTGTCTTCTTCGTCTGGGTGCCGGGCGAGCCGATAGATTGGGCTTACGCCGGGCCGGTGCTGATCGGCGTGCTCATCACTATCGTCATCGGCGAGGGGCTGTTGCTGCTTGCCAGGGCCAGCCGGGCGTGAGACGGGAAGCGTGAGACGTGAGGCGTGAAGCGTGAAACGTGAAGCGTGAAGCGTGAAACGTGAAGCGTGAAACGTTAGGATGAAAATCAGGTTCGTAGTGACGCGCTTTAGGCTTGTAGTGACGCGCTTTAGCGCGGCCAAACGGCGCTCAAGTTAGCGTTTCAGCGTCTTAGCGTCTTAGCGTGTTGGTAGTGACGCGCTTGAGCGCGGCCAAACGGCGCTCAAGTTAGCGTCTCAGCGTCTCAGCGTTTTAGCGTGTTGGTAGTGACGCGCTTTAGCGCGGCAAAACGGCGCTGAAGCGCCTGACTACAAACGAAGAGCACTATTTTCAGAGGAGGGAGGTTTCATCCTTCCGCCTTCATCCTTCATCTTTTCAAATGTGAGCCGTGAGCAGGAAACAGGAACTTCTAACTGCTGCTCTCTGCTCTCTACTTAACTGGTTTCTATTTTCAGAGGAGGGACTTATGAGCCAAACTTTGAACACCACGCCCCGCGCCGACGGCTTTCGGATGCCGGGGGAATTTGAACCTCAAGCGCAGGTCTGGATGCTCTGGCCGGAGCGGCCCGATAACTGGCGGCTGGGGGCCAAGCCCGCGCAACGTGCTTTCACCGCCGTCGCCACGGCCATCGCGCCATTCACGCCGGTGACGATGGGCGTTTCGGCGGCGCAGTTCCGCAACGCGCGGCAGTTGCTCCCGCCCCAGGTGCGGGTGGTGGAGCTTTCGTACAATGATTCCTGGATGCGCGACTGTGGCCCGACTTTCGTGGTCAACGGCCAGGGCGAGCTCCGCCTGGTAGATTGGCAGTTCAACGCCTGGGGCGGCTTGACCGGGGGGCTTTACTTCCCCTGGGACCTGGACGACCTGGTGCCGCTCAAGGTGGCCGAGTTAGAGCGCGTGGACCGCTACCGGGCTCCCCTGGTCCTGGAAGGCGGCTCCATCCATGTGGATGGGCAGGGAACGCTCCTGACCACGGAGGAATGCCTGCTCAATCCCAACCGCAATCCCGACCTGAGCCGGGAGGAGATTGAAGCACACCTGATGGAGTATCTCAACGTCAGCCGGTTTATCTGGCTGCCCCGGGGCGTCTATCACGACGAGACCAACGGCCACGTGGATAACATCGCCTGCTTCATCCGCCCCGGCGTGGTGGCGCTGACCTGGACCGACGACCGGAGCGATCCGCAATACGAGATCTCCGCCGAAGCGTATGAGATCCTGTGCGAGGCGACCGACGCGCAGGGCCGCCGGCTGGAAGTCCACAAGATCCACCAGCCCGATCCGGTGCTGATCACCGCTGCGGAGGCCGAAGGAGTGGATGCGGTGGACGGCACCTATCCGCGCCAGGCCGGCGACCGGATGGCAGCTTCGTACATCAATTTCCTCATCACCAACGGCGGTGTCATCGTCCCCACCTTTGACGATCCGCACGACGCCCCGGCGTTGGCGCAGTTGCAGGCGCTCTTCCCGGAGCGGCGCGTGGTGGGCGTCCCGGCGCGCGAGATCCTGCTGGGCGGCGGGAACATCCACTGCATCACGCAACAGCAGCCGCGCGGGTAAGGCCGGCGTGGGGGGAGGGCAAATCGGCGGGTCGTTATGGCCCGCCGATTTTGTTGCCGGCAGGTCCTTATGAGACCGTCGAGGGCACGGAGCAGGACCAGAAAACTTTGTGCTCTCAGCGGTGAGTTTTTTTCGGGGCAATTTTGCATGAGTCTGGCCGGTTTTGACTTTTTCTCTTGACCGTGATAAACTGCTATCGTAAATCGTCATTATTGCTATTATTTTAACAACTGAATAGCTACCCCGGCCCGAAGCGAAGGATTTATTTTTTATTTTTATCTTACACCACGGAGGAATTATTTTCATGAGCATTGAACTTATTATGCGTATTGCGGGTTTGTTGTTGTTTGGTTTAGGGGGGTTGGCTCTGGGGGGTGAACTGGCCCAGTGGTTGCCGGCACGGCTGGTCTTCAATCCGCTTTACATCGTTATCCCGGCTACGGTGCTCGGTGCGCTGTTGGGATTTTGGGTCACTCCATGGATGACCACCCGTCCGTTTCGGCGGTTGCGGGAGGTGATTCAACATCTGCCGGCCCACCTGTTAGTGCCGGCCATCCTGGGTCTGGCGGTAGGTCTGATCTTTGGCGTCATCACCGCCTATCCCATTTCTCTGCTCCCTTCACCGTTTGGGGAGGTGTTGCCCTTTATCGTCGCCGCCGTTTTCGGCTACCTGGGGGTGCTGGTCATGACATCCCGGCCGGATTTGTTGCAGGCATTGCGGGAGCGCTTTGGTTCCAAAGAGGTCAAGTCCGAGTCCCCGAAACTGCCGGCGATCCTTTTAGATACGAGTGTGATCATTGATGGTCGGATCGCCGACATCTGCCGGACCGGTTTTATCCAGGGCGAACTGGTTATTCCGCTCTTTGTGTTGAACGAACTGCAACATATCGCCGATTCCCCTGATGCGATGCGGCGCAACCGGGGGCGGCGCGGGTTGGAGATTCTGCGGCAGCTTCAGGAAGACGCCCCCGTCCCGGTGCGGCTGTTGGATACTGACGTGGAGGGGGTCCGCGAGGTAGACGACAAACTGGTCACTCTGGCCCGGCAGCTGGGCGCCAGCATTCTGACGAACGATTATAACCTTAACCGGGTGGCGGAACTCCAGGGGGTGACGGTGCTCAACGTCAACGAGCTGGCCAACGCTGTCAAGACGGTGTTGCTGCCCGGCGAGAGTTTTATCATTTACGTCATGCAGGAAGGGAAAGAGTCAGACCAGGGGGTGGGGTACCTGGATGACGGGACGATGGTGGTGGTGGAGGAGGGGCGGCCGTTCATCGGCCAGACGACCCAGGTCATGGTCAGTAAGGTTTTGCAGACAGCGGCGGGCCGCATGATCTTCGCCCGCCCGGCTAATGTTACCACACCGATTGCGTAGTTGGACGAGTTTGACGAGGAGGAAAGAGGATGTCCCTCAAGGTGTATAACTACCTGACCCGTGAAGTAGAACTTTTCAAGCCGATTCAAGAGGGGCGGGTCCACATGTATGTCTGTGGGCCAACGGTGTACGACCATTCGCACCTGGGGCACGCCAAGACTTACGTGGCCATGGATGTGATCGTCCGTTACTTCAAGTACCTGGGGTACCAGGTGTTCCACGTGCGGAATTTGACCGACGTGGGGCATCTGCTGGATTCCGGGGAAGATCGCATTCTCAAGGGAGCGCGCCGGGAACGCTTACAGCCGATGGAGGTGGTAGAAGCCTACATTGCGAGCTACTTTGAGGACATGGACGCATTAGGGGTGTTGCGCCCCAACATCTCGCCACGGCCTACCGGCCATGTGCCGGAGATCATCCAGTGGGTCCAGGATCTGGTGGATCAGGGCTACGCTTACGAGGTGGACGGCAACGTCTACTTCTCGGTGGAGAAGTTCCCGCAGTACGGCAAACTGTCGCGCCGCCTGGTGGAAGAACAGGAGCCCGGGGCGCGGGTGGAAGTCCGCGAGGATAAGCGGAACCCGGCGGACTTTGCCCTGTGGAAGCGGGCCGAGCCGGAGCACGTGATGCGTTGGTCCAGCCCCTGGGGCGAAGGGTACCCCGGCTGGCACATTGAGTGCTCGGTGATGGCGACCAAGTATTTGGGCCAGCCGTTTGACATCCACGGCGGCGGCCTGGAAAACATCTTCCCGCACAATGAATGTGAGGTGGCGCAGGCCGAGGCGCATAGTGGCGGCATCCCCTTTGCTAATTACTGGCTGCTGGTGGGGTCGCTGACCGTCAACGGCGTGCGCATGGGCAAGAGCATGGGGAACTTCTTGACCATCAAGGATGCTCTGCGGCTTTATTCTCCCCAGGCCATTCGCTATTTCATCCTCAGCGGGCACTATCGCGGGCCGGTTGATTTCACCCGCGAGGCGCTGGAAGCGGCCCAGCAGGGGATCAACCGGTTGCACCAGACCGTGCGCAAGCTGCGCCACCGCCTGGAGCAAGCGCCGCCGGCCGTCACGGCGCAGCTGGGTCAGGTGGCAGCGCTGACCGATTACCGCATGGCTTTTGAAGAGGCCATGAATGAGGATTTCAATACTCCCAAGGCGCTGGCGGCGCTGTTTGAACTGGTGCGGGATGTCAACCGCTACCTGGACCAGCATGAAGACCCGACGGCCGGGACTCTGGCTGCGATGGATAAGATGTTCCGTGAACTGGGTGGCAAAGTGCTGGGGATCCTCCCTGACCAGCTGGAGGAGGAACAGGGTGGCGGCGAACTGGTCAATGACCTGATGCAGCTGCTGTTGGACCTGCGCCAGGAGGCCCGGGCAGCTAAGGATTGGCGGCGGGCCGACGACATTCGCAACCGCCTGGCCTTGATGGGAATTCTGGTAGAAGACGGCCCGGACGGCTCCAGCTGGCGGCGGATGTAGGGATAGCGGCCGATGCGCGAGATCCTTTACGGGCGACAGGCGGTCCGCGAGTCCCTACGAGCCGGGCGGCGACAGCCGTTTCGGTTGCTGCTGATGGAAGGTATTTTCAGCGCCCCGGTGGTGGAGGAGACCTCGGCGCTGGCCGCCAGCCAGCGCGTCGCCACCGCCACAGTCTCCAAGCATGAGATGGCCCGCCTGGTGGGGAACGAGGATCACCAGGGGGTAGCTTTGGAGACCTCCGGCTACCCGTATGCTTCCCTGGATGAGATGTTGGCCCTGGCCAAACAGCGAAACGAAGCGCCGTTGCTGTTGTTGTTGGATCTGATTCAGGACGTGCACAACCTGGGCAGCTTGCTACGCACCGCCGAGGCGGCGGGTGTGCACGGGATCGTCATTCAGGAGCGACGGGCGGCAGGTATCACGCCCGCCGCAGTGAATGCCTCTTCGGGGGCGGTGGAGCACCTGCTGGTCGCCCAGGCGACGAATCTGGTACAGGCGATGGAACGGCTCAAGGCTGAAGGCCTCTGGATCGTTGGCCTGGAGGATGTGTATGGGGCCAAGCCCTACGCAACCATAGACTTGCAGGTCCCGTTGGCGATTGTGGTGGGCAGCGAGGGCGAGGGGTTGCGGCGGCTCGTGCGCGAGCGTTGCGACTGGCTGGGGGTGTTGCCCATGCGCGGTCAGATCAACTCGCTGAACGCGGCGGTCGCCGGCTCCATTATGTTGTACGAGGTGTTGCGGCAGCGTGCCCAGTGACCCCTGCCCTGATTTTGGCAGTAGACTCCGGAGTGTTTTGGCAGGTTCCTGTAAAGTAAGGAGGAAAACCCATGGCAATCTTGGCCTTTCTTGGTGCAGCGGCCCCCTCTCTGATCATTGCACTGGTGGCGGGAGGTTTGATCGGCGTAGTGGTTTGGGTGTTAACCAGCCGGCGCGGAACGTCCCGGAAATGGAGTTTGGGGTTGATTGTAGGGGCGGTGGTCGCGCTGGTGATCTTTGGGGCCTTTGCCTTTAGCCAGGCCTACACGCCGGTACAATATGGAACTGTGGCGGTTGTGGTCCGCTTTGGTGGGCTGACCGGCCAGGTCTTTGAGCCCGGTTTGCACTGGCGCACCCCCTTCATTGATGAAGTCAGGGTCATTCCTACGGTAGTCCTTTCCTACGAGACCAGTGATGAACCGACGCAAGCTAACGCTAACTACACCGATATTCCAGTGACAGCGCAGACGGTAGACGGGCAGCAGATCACGATTAAATACACCGTGCTGTTTCGGGTGCCGCCAGACAAGGCCGTGACTATTGTGCAGAACGTTGGATTCACTGACAGGGTCGTTGAGAATGTGATCAAGGCTTACTCGCGTAACCAGTCCCGATTGCTGGCGCAGAACTACACCGCCGCCAATCTTTACGGCGGTCAGGGTATCTTTGATTATGAAAACAAAGTGCGTGAGGCTTTGATCGTTAACTATGCCGAATTCGGCCTGGTGTTAGACGATTTTCTGGTCCGCAAGGTAGAATTCAGCCAGGATTACATCACGGCCGTGGAACAGAAGCAGATCGCACAAGAGGGGATTGAAACGGCCAAATATAAATCCGAGGCGGCGGAATATGAGAAAGAGCAGCAGATTCGCCTGGCCGAGGCCGATGCCCAGCGAATCAAACTGACCGCCGCTGCCGACGCTGAGCGCATCAAGGTAACGGCTCAGGCCGACGCTGAGAAACAGCGCCTGCTGGCTGATGCTGAAGCTTACAGCATCAAAGCGCGAGGCGAGGCCCTCAAGCAATATCCCGGGCTGATTCAATGGCAATTTGTCAGCAACCTGCAGAATGTCCAGTGGGGCATCTTGCCGAGTGAAGGGATCACGCCGCTGGTGCCGATCCCCTCTTTTGAGGGGACCACACCTTAGCCACGGCTGCTCAGCGCGTGGGGGCTGGTTATCGTCGGGCTTTTCACGGGGAAGGTCGTTGGGGCGCACCGGGCTGCGCCCCTGCTTTTTGTCCACATCCTTATATTCACAAGGTGGTAGATCACAGTCCATGAAACAACGTCGTTGGCTTTGGTTGGCTTTGGGGGCCCTGCTGAGTCTGATTTTCCTCTGGTCCTCTCTGGGAAGCCTGCATCTGCCGGAGGTCTGGGCCGCGATGCGGGCGGCCCAATATGGGTGGGTGATCCCAGGGCTGGCGGTTTACTTCTTATCGGTGCTGGTGCGTTCCTGGCGCTGGGCCTACCTGCTCCGTGGCGCTAAACGGTTGAGCGGGACACGACTTTTTCCCATCATGGTGATCGGTTATATGGGGAATGATCTTTTCCCCTTCCGCTTGGGTGAGTTGCTGCGGGCTTACGTGCTCTGGCGCCAGGAGCGCGTGAACTTAGGCACTACCTTCACAACGGCGGTGGTGGAGCGGTTGTTTGATGGCCTGACGATGGTGCTCTTTGTGCTGGTTGGATTGCTTTTTATCCCGTTGACTGCTTTGTTGCAACGGGTCGTGACCGTGGGCGGGGCTGTGTTTGCCGGCGCGCTCGTGCTCTTCCTGGCCTTGGCCGCCAGCCCTGAGCTGCTGCGCCGGATCGCTCGTGCCGTGAGTGGGGTACTGGTACCGCACCGTTGGCGCGAGCCGGTGCTCGGCTTGCTGGAGGGAGTCATCGCCGGCCTGGCGGTATTCCGCAATTTGGGCGACGTGCTGGTCACTTTCGGCCTGACGGTATTGGTCTGGTTGCTGGAGACCGGCAAGTACTGGTTGGTGAGCCAGGCCTTTGCGTTGCACCTTTCCTATCCGGCCATCTTGCTGATGGGGGGCGCGGTCAACCTGCTCACCGCGTTGCCCTCCCTGCCGGGCTACGTGGGCACTTTTGAACTGGGGATCAAGATCCTCCAGGGGATCGGTGCGCCGGCCGACGTGGCCGGCAGCTACATTCTGGTGCTCCACGCGCTGCTTTGGCTGCCGGTGGTTTTATTAGGATTGTTCTTCTTCACCCGCGAGGGATTGACCTGGGCCGATGTGCAAAGCGCGGCGGCCGAGCGGGTGCCGGAGCAACCGGTCGCCCCACCAGTGGATGAGTGACCTGGCACCATTCCCGGTAACGTTTGCCCATTCGGGTGATTCTGGTATGATAACCAGCGTATTTCCTTTTTCCATGGATTTCATGATTCCATGATCTTAACCGGAGGATGAGGTTGTGAAGCAGGCCTGGGCGTTATTCAAGACCATGCGCCCCAAACAGTGGACGAAGAATGTCTTTATTTTTGCGGCGCTGGTCTTTGACCAAAAGCTTTTCCAGTGGCAATACCTCTGGCCAACCCTGGTCGGTTTCCTGCTCTTTTGTCTGGTGTCCGGCGTCGTCTACATCATCAACGACCTGGTAGACATGGAAAAGGATCGCCAGCATCCCCGGAAGCGCAACCGTCCCCTGGCGGCCGGCCAGCTCTCCCCTGGCCTGGCCATCGGAGCGGCCATCGTGTTGGGGAGCGGTTCCCTGGCGGCGGCGGTGGCGGTCTCACCGGTCTTTGCGCTGATCCTGGGACTGTATTTAGGATTGCAGCTGGCCTATTCGTTTTGGCTCAAGCAGATCGTGCTCGTGGACGTAATCACCCTGGCTGCGGGCTTCGTATTGCGCGTGGGGGCCGGCGTTCCTCTCGTGACGGCGGAGCGCTTCTCACCCTGGCTCTATCTTTGTATGACGCTCCTGGCGCTCTTTCTGGCGCTGGGGAAGCGGCGCGGGGAGCTGATCCTGCTGGCCGATAACGCGGCCAGCCACCGCGAGAGCTTGCAAGAGTACAACCTGCCGTTGCTGGATCAGCTCATGAGCATGGTGACTTCCTCCACGATTCTGGCTTATTCTCTCTACACCGTCTTTGCACCCAACCTCCCGCCCAACCATATGATGATGCTGACCATCCCCTTTGTTATTTATGCCCTGTTTCGGTATCTCTACCTGGTCCACGTCAAAGGGACTACGCTGGCCCCTGATGAGGTTCTGTTAACCGACCGTCCCTTCCAGGTGGACCTGGTGTTGTGGGGCCTGGCCGCGATTGGAATTCTCTATTGGGGTGGCCGCTTGTGACAGATTTGGGCTGGGCGCATAGATATCCGCTGACGCTTTATTGGCGACAGGCGCACATGCCTATGGAGGCACGGCTGCGCCAGGTAGATTTGTTTGCGGGCTTGACCGTCGCCGAGGTGATGGATACCCATCCGCTGACCGTGACGGAAACGTTGCCGCTGCGGATGGTGGCCGCGATCATGGAGCAGTTTCACACCCACGGGGTTGCAGTCGTGACGTCCCAGGGTGAGTTGTGTGGCATCATCACAATTGGCGATCTGGAGCGGGTGACTGCCTCCAGTTCGGCGGAGTTGCGCCAACCGGTCGGGCAGTTTTGCACGCGCGAGCCGGTGGTTGCGTATCCCGATGAGACGATGCAGACCGCGTTGCAGCGGATGGGGGTCAGAGCGTTGGGTCGCTTGCCGGTGGTGGAGCGAGCCAATCCGCGCCGGATGGTGGGGTGGTTACATCGCGCTGATTTCATCCGCGCTTACGAGCTGGCATGCCAGCGCCAGCTACATCTCTATGAGGACAAAATGCACCGGCAACTGGCGGTGGCCGGGATAGTGATCTTAGAAGTGACGGTGGCGGCCGGCTCGCCGGTGGCCGGCTGTGCGATTGCCGACTTGCCCTGGCCTGCGGAATGCCTGGTGGCCGGTCTGCACCGGGCAGGGGAGACGATTATTCCACGGGGGTCGGTTGTCCTGCAAGGGGGGGATCGGCTGACGGTCGTGGTAGCATTGGAGGACGAGGAACGGTTGAGAGCGCTGGTTGAACAACGTAGAGGTGGGGCATGACCTACGAATGGGGGGGTGAAATTCTGGAACGCAGTGCATCGGGCAAAGTGATCCTTTGCGGAGAACATGCCGTAGTTTACGGCCGGCCGGCCATTGCCGTCCCGGTGAGTGATTTGCGCGCGCGGGCGCGGGTCCGGCCGGCGCCGCCGGGGAGCGGGTTGACGGTGGTGGCGGCCGACCTGGGGGAAGAGAAACGGTTGCGGGAGTCGCCTCCCGACAACCCGCTGGCCGCCATTGCCCGGCTGACGTTGGCGCACCTTGAAGCGCCGGAGCCGGATGCGGTTTTGACCGTGCTCTCCGATCTGCCCATTGCCGCCGGCCTGGGCAGCGGTGCCGCAGTGTCTGTGGCGGCGGCGCGAGCGCTGGCCGCCTACCTGGGCAGCGAGCTCGCCCCGGACGAGGTGAGTGCGCTGGCCTACGAGGTAGAGAAGCTCCATCATGGGACTCCCAGCGGCATTGATAACACCGTCATCGCCTGGGAGCGGCCGGTCTATTTCACCAAAGGGGAACAGCCGGAGACCTTTACCATCCGTGCGCCGCTGCGATTGGTCATTGCGAACAGCGGGCTGGTAGGCTCCACACGGCAGGCGGTGGCGCGCGTGCGCCGCGGCTGGGAGACAGAACGGGAGCGGTATGAGGCACTCTTCAACCGGATCGGCGCTATCGCCAAAGCCGCCCGGCGGGCCATTGAGCGGGGGGACATCCCCGCGCTGGCGCCGCTCTTGAATGAAAATCACCTTTTACTGGTGGAACTGGGCATCTCCTTGCCCGATTTGGATATCCTGGTCGCCGAGGCGCAGCGGGCCGGGGCGCTTGGGGCCAAGCTGACCGGCGGCGGCATGGGGGGTAACATCATTGCCCTGGTGGAGCCGGCGACCGTTGGACCGGTCACAGCGGCACTCCAGGCCGCCGGCGCGACCGAGGTCTGGCATACCACAGTAGGATAACCTCCCAGCGTTAGCAGACCGCCGATCATGTTTTTTGTGGTCTGTGGTCCGCCGTCTGTGGTCGGTCAAGGAGACCTTATGCCTGATATGATCCAAATCATCACCACTACTGCCACCCGCGCCGAGGCCCTCCGGCTGGCGCGGGCGCTGGTAGAGCAGCGGTTAGCCGCCTGCGTGCAAATAGATGGACCGCTCACCAGCGTCTACCGCTGGCAGGGCGCGATAGAAGAGGCCGAGGAGTGGCGCTGTCTCATCAAAACCAGCGCCGCGCTTTATCCTCAGGTGGAGGCCGCAATCCGCGCGTTGCATTCCTACGCCACCCCCGAAATCCTGGCCGTGCCCGTGGTAGCCGGCAACGCTGATTACCTGGCCTGGTTAGAGGCCGCCCTCCAGCCTGAGGGCTGACGGCTGAGGACTGAAGACTGATGGCTGAAGGCTTAACCTTCGTCAAACTGGGTGGCTCGCTCATCACCGATAAGCACACCCCGCTCACGCCCCACACGGCGCTCCTGGCCCGGCTGGCGCAGGAGATCAGAGCGGTGCGGGATGTAGCTCCTGCTTTGCCCTTGCTCGTGGGCCACGGCTCCGGCTCTTTCGGCCACTGGGAAGCCAGCCACTACGGGACGCGGCACGGCGTCCACACGCCGGAGGAGTGGCGTGGCCTGGCACGGGTCGGCGCGGCGGCAGCGCAGCTCAACCGCCTGGTGACCGATACCTTTCTCAAAGCCGGGGTGCCGGTGTTCAGCCTGGCCCCGTCGGCCGCGGTCATCGGCGAGGCAGGCCACCTGGTCGCCTGGGAGCTGGAACCGCTCCGGCGCGTCCTGGCGGCCGGCCTGATCCCGCTCATCTACGGCGACGTGGCCCTGGATCGCGCCTGGGGCGGCACCATCTTTTCCACCGAAGACCTCTTTGTCTACCTGGCTCGACAGCTGCAACCGGCGCGCATCCTGCTGCTGGGCCAGGCGCCCGGTGTTTTGGACGCTCAGGGGCAGGTGATCCCGCAGATCACCCCCGCCACCTATCCGGCCCTTGCGCCGCTGCTGGGCGGCTCGGCCGCCGTGGATGTGACCGGCGGCATGGCCGACAAGGTCGCGCAGATGGTGGCGCTGGTAGAGCAGGTGCCGGGATTGCGGGTCTGGATTCTCTCCGGGCAACCGCCGGGCGCGCTCCAACGCGCCCTGCTGGAGCCGGAAGCCACCGGCGGAACCTGTATCTGCGCAGCCGAAGACCGTTGAGAGGCAGCTGTGGCAGTAAGACCATACCGGAGTCTGGCCGAATACTGGGCCTGGCGAGAGCGAGCGCCACGCCGTGAGGGGTAGCGGGCGATGAAGTCTGTTTTCTGGCGGCACCGCCTCCTCGTGCTTGGCCTGCTCCTGCTCGGCGCCGGGCTGCGGCTGTGGGCGCGCGCGGAGCTGCCGCCGGGCCTCTACCACGATGAGGCGCAAAACGGGCTGGACGCGCTGACCGTGCTCGGAGGGCACTTCCCGCTCTATTTTGCGGCCAACAATGGGCGCGAGCCGCTGTTCATCTACCTTGTGGCAGCCTCGGTGGGCCTGTTTGGACGCAGCCCCTGGGCGGTACGCCTGCCCTCGTTCTTCGTGGGCTTTCTCACGCTGGCAGCGACCTACGATCTGGCGCGGGTGCTCTGGGGACGCCGGACGGGACGCTGGGCGCTGGCGGTGCTGGCGGTCACCTTCTGGCATGTACACTTGAGCCGGCTGGGCTTCCGGGCGGTGTTGCTGCCGCTGTTCACGGCGCTTCTGCTGGCGCAAGGGGCGCGCGCGGTCAAAACCGGCCGCCGCCGCTATTGGATCGCGGCGGGGG
>Ga0067045_1003793_pt1 | contig 15569 bp, 12 predicted proteins | sample TerdegcTABiofilm_FD_59184 | JGI IMG/M metagenome (GOLD analysis project Ga0067045, IMG submission 59184) | Combined Assembly of (Gp0054472, Gp0054536) Wastewater bioreactor microbial communities from Singapore -Terephthalate degrading...
ATAGGCGTTTGCGACGGGATTGCCATGAACCACACCGGGATGAAATATTCTCTGGCCAGCAGAGAGCTGATCGCCGACAGCATTGAAGTGATGGCTGAGGCACATCCTTTTGACGGTCTGGTGCTGATCCCTAATTGTGATAAGATTGTGCCGGGGATGCTGATGGCCGCGGCCAGGCTGAATATTCCGGCTGTTGTGGTCAGCGGCGGCCCGATGCTGGCCGGGCGCTATAACGGGAAAAGTATTTCCTTAAGCAACCTGTTTGAAGCGGTAGGTAATGTTTATGCCGGTACCATGACCGAGGCCGAATTGCACGAGGTGGAGGAGGCGGCCTGTCCCGGCTGCGGTTCCTGCGCCGGGATGTTTACTGCCAATTCGATGAACTGCCTGACCGAGGCGCTGGGTATGGCCCTGCCGGGCAACGGCACTATCCCTGCCGTATCTGCCGCCCGGCGCCGCCTGGCTAAAATGACCGGCATCCAGATTGTCAGGCTGGTGAAAGAAGGCATTCGCCCGTCTGATATTATGACCAGGGAAGCTTTTAACAATGGTCTGGCCGTGGACATGGCCCTGGGCTGTTCCACTAACACAGTGCTCCATCTCCCGGCCATCGCTCATGAGGCAGGAGTGGAAATTGACCTTGATTATGTAAATATGATCAGCGAGCGGACTCCCAACCTCTGCAAGTTGAGCCCGATGGGGCCGTATTTTATGCAAGATCTGGATGAAGCCGGGGGAATCCAGGCGGTTATGGCCGAGCTGGCCCGCAAGGAGCTGATTAACCTGGAAGCCCGTACAGTTACCGGTACTGTGGGTGAGAATATCCGCGGCCGGGAAGTTTTACGCCGGGATGTTATCCGCAGCGTAGAAGATCCCCACAGCCCCAGCGGCGGTATCGCTATTTTGCGCGGCAACCTGGCGCCCGGCGGCGCAGTGGTGAAAAAGGCAGGAGTGGCGCCGGAGATGTTGAAACACCGGGGGCCGGCCCGGGTATTTGATTCCGAGGACGAGGCGGTGCGGGCTATTACCGCGAAGAAAATCAACAAGGGCGATGTGATCGTTATCCGTTACGAGGGGCCCAGGGGCGGGCCGGGGATGCGGGAAATGCTTACACCTACTGCCACCGTTGCCGGTTTAGGGATGGATAAGGATGTTGCTCTTTTGACTGACGGCCGTTTTTCAGGGGCCACCCGGGGCGCTTCAATCGGCCATATTTCCCCCGAGGCGGCTGAAGGCGGTCCGATTGCCATTTTAAAAGACGGGGATATAATTGAGATCGATATCCCAAATAACTCTCTCAACGTGGCGCTTAGCCCGGCGGAGATCTCTGCCCGGCTGAAAGACTGGAGGCCTCCGGAGCCAAAAGTAAAGAAAGGCTACCTGGCCCGTTATGCCCGCCGTGTTACCTCTGCCAGCACCGGGGCGATAATCAGGGAAGATTGATGGGGGTGTGCAGCTTGAAACTATCCGGGGCAGAAATTCTGATCAAAAGTTTGGAAGCAGAAAAGGTGGACACTATTTTTGGCTACCCCGGAGGTCAGGTCTTACCGATCTATGATGCTCTATACGATGCTGACATCCGGCATATCCTGTGCCGGCACGAACAGGGAGCGGCTCATGCCGCGGACGGCTATGCCCGTGCCACCGGCAGGCCGGGGGTCTGCCTGGCTACATCTGGTCCCGGCGCGACCAACCTGGTCACCGGCATTGCCACCGCCTATATGGACTCAGTGCCCCTGGTGGCCATCACAGGTCAGGTTCCCCAGAGCCTGTTGGGGAGAGATTCCTTTCAGGAAGCCGATATTGTAGGTATCACCCTGCCTATAACCAAGCACAACTACCTGGTAAGGGACCTGTCCGAACTGGCGGGCATTGTCAAAGAAGCATTTTATATTGCCACCACCGGCAGGCCAGGCCCGGTGCTGATCGATATACCGAGGGATGTCTCTGCCACTGTGGACGAGTATGAAGTGCCGGGAGAACTAAACCTACCGGGTTATAAACCTGTGTTGGAAGCTGACCCGCTGCAGGTGATGGAAGCGGCCAAAGCAATTGCTGAGTCGGAGCGGCCGGTAATTTATGCCGGCGGCGGGGTGGTTATTTCCGGGGCCCATGAGGAATTGCTACGCCTGGCGGAACTGCTGGCTGCGCCGGTGGCCACCACCCTGATGGGCCTGGGCGGTTTTCCGGGCAATCACCCTTTGTCGCTGGGTATGCTCGGGATGCACGGGACCAAGTACGCCAATTTTGCTGTTTGCGAATGTGATCTTTTAATTGCTGTTGGGGCTCGTTTTGACGACCGGGTTACCGGTAAGCTGGAAACCTTTGCGCCCGGGGCAAAGGTAATCCATATCGATATAGACCCGGCGGAAATAGGGAAAAATGTGCAGGTGGACATTCCTATAGTCGGTGATGTCAAGAAAGTGTTAAACCAGCTTATGGATATAATACAACCCAGGTTGGGCGATGCCTGGCGGGAAAAAATCCATGCCTGGAAAAAGGAGTACCCGGTAAATTTTTGCGATAACGGTGAATTGAAGCCCCAGGCTGTAATCCGGGATATTTACCGTCTTACCGGCGGCAACGCCCGGATCACTACCGATGTCGGCCAGCACCAGATGTGGACAGCTCAGTATTATACTTTTACCAAACCTCGTTCCTTCATTTCTTCTGGCGGGCTGGGCACGATGGGTTTCGGCATGCCTGCGGCTGTCGGCGTGCAGGTCGGTTGCCCGGGTGATACGGTCTTTAATATTGCCGGAGACGGCAGCATTCAAATGAACATCCAGGAGCTTTGCACGGCGGTGAATTACGAGCTCCCCATTAATGTGGCAATTATGGATAACGGCTACCTGGGGATGGTCAGACAGTGGCAGGAACTGTTTTATAAACGGCGTTATTCTCATACCGAGTTGTTAAATCCTGATTTTGTCAAGTTAGCCGAGGCATATGGTGCAGAGGGAATCAGAGTGACTAAACGCTCGGAAGTGATCCCTGCTTTGGAACAGGCGATCCGCTCCAGCAAGCCGGTAATGCTCGACTTTATGGTGGAAAGGGAAGAAAATGTGATGCCTATGGTTCCACCAGGCGAGTCGCTGAATAATATGCTCGGTTAAAGGACTTGAATTTATTGTTTTATGATGTTTGACAGCCGGCGGCTGGCAACTGATCTGGGAGGGTTAAACGTGACACACACGCTTACGGTACTGGTGGAAAATACGCCTGGAGTGCTTGCCAGGGTGGCCGGTCTCTTCAGCCGGCGGGGCTTTAATATTGACAGCCTGGCGGTCGGCAGGTCCGAAAACCCCGGCATTTCCAGGATGACTATTGTGGTAGAAGGTGACGACCGGATTTTGGAGCAGGTCACCAAGCAACTCCATAAGCTTATTGATGTGATTAAAATAACTGACGTTACAAGGGATGAATTTGTTGACAGAGAACTGGTAATGATTAAGGTCAATACTGAAACGTCGACCCGGGCTGAGATCATGCAGTTGGTAGATATTTTCCGCGCCAGGATAGTAGACGTGGGCCCCAAATCATTAACGATAGAAGTAACCGGCTATGAAAGTAAAATCAATGCATTTGAAAATTCTTTACGCCCTTTTGGGATTATGGAAATGGTACGCACGGGAAAAGTCGCCATGTTGCGGGGTTTCAAGTCCACTACTATAAATGATAACCCAAAAAAGGAGGAAGTTAATTAAATGGTAAAAGTTTACTACGATCAAGATGCGGATCTGAGTTTATTAAAGGGCAAAAAGATTGCTATACTGGGATACGGCAGTCAGGGTCACGCTCAGGCCCAGAACTTGAGGGACAGTGGGTTGGACGTGGTGATCGGGCTGCCTGTGGAAGAAATTCCTAGCCGGCAACAGGCTGAAGCAGATGGTTTTACAATCCTGCTTCCGGCCGAGGCGGCGGCCCAGGCTGACATAATCCAGGTGCTGGCGCCCGATGAAATTCAGGCACGGCTATACCGGGAAGATATCGCTCCTAACCTGGCTGCCGGCAATGTGCTGATGTTTTCGCACGGGTTTAATATCCATTACGGCCAGATCGTTCCGCCTGCTGAGATAGACGTAATTATGGTGGCCCCGAAGAGCCCCGGCCACATGGTCCGCCGTTTGTACCAGGATGGAAAAGGAGTTCCCGGGCTTGTTGCGGTCTACCAGGATTATTCCGGCAAAGCCAAGGAATTAGCGCTTGCGTATGCCAAAGGAATCGGCTGCACCCGTGCGGGTGTTTTTGAAACCACCTTTAAGGAGGAAACCGAGACAGATCTTTTCGGCGAGCAGGCTGTGCTGTGCGGTGGTGTCACCGAGCTAATCAAAGCCGGTTTTGACACCCTGGTTGAAGCCGGTTACGCGCCGGAAATGGCTTATTTTGAGTGCCTGCACGAATTGAAGCTGATTGTTGACCTGATTAACGAGGGCGGGCTTAGCTTTATGCGGTATTCAATCAGCAACACCGCCGAGTATGGTGATTACATAACCGGGCCGCGTATCATTAATGCGGAAACCCGTAAGGAAATGAAAAAAATCCTGGAAGAAATCCAGAACGGGGAATTTGCCAAACGTTGGATTTTGGAAAACCAGGCCAACCGCCCGGTGTTTAACGCCATAGCCAAGCGGGAAAAAGAATTGCTGATTGAAAAAGTAGGAGCCGAACTCCGTGCAATGATGCCCTGGCTGAAGAAGTAGAAAAATTTGCAAGCACTCAGGAGTCAGGAGCAGTAGTCAGAATAAAAGAACCGGTTTTGCAAGAGGCCGGCAAATTGCTGGAAGTGTATTAACGTGATTATTCTGACTACTGACTACTGACTACTGACTACTGAATTGGGGGGAATGTGCTTGGAGATTACTGTCGCGGAAGCCCTTATCCGCTGTCTGGAGCAAGAGAACGTAGAGCTGGTTTTCGGGTACCCGGGCGGTGCAATCCTCCCTGTTTATGATGCCTTACGCAGTTCTACCATCAAACACGTCCTGGTTCGTCATGAACAAGGCGCTGCCCACGCGGCGGACGGTTACGCCAGGGTGACTGGAAAGGTTGGTGTTTGCCTGGCTACGTCCGGTCCAGGCGCCACCAACCTGGTCACCGGCATAGCCAACGCCTACATGGACTCTGTACCGATGGTCCTGATCACCGGCCAGGTGCCTGTCAGCCAGATCGGCACCGATGCTTTTCAGGAAGTTGATATTACAGGCATAACTATACCCGTAACCAAGCACAACTATCTGATTAAAGATCCAAAACAGATGCCCCAGATTATTAAAAAAGCGTTCCATATTGCCTCAACAGGCCGGCCCGGCCCGGTCTTGATTGATCTGCCCAAAGATGTGGCCCAGGCCAGAATTAAGTTTTCTTACCCTGAAAATATTCACCTGCCGGGTTACAAACCCACCTATAAAGGGCACCCGGCGATGGTAAACCAGGCAAGTAAAATTATTATGGAATCCAGCCGGCCGGTTATTTACGCAGGTGGAGGGGTCAGGAGCTCCAATGCCGCTCCGGAACTGAGAAAGCTGGCTGAAACCATCTCCGCGCCGGTGGCCCACACTTTGATGGGCCTGGGCTGTTTTCCCGGCGAACACCCGCTTTTCCTGGGGATGTTGGGCCTGCACGGGACGCGGTATGCCAACCTGGCTGTTACTGAGTGCGACTGTTTGATTGCTGTCGGCGCCCGTTTTGATGACCGGGTTGTCGCCAATATTGAAGGGTTTGCTCCCGGTGCGAAGATTATCCATATAGATATCGATCCGGCGGAAATAGGGAAAAATGTGCGGGTGGGCCTGCCCATAGTAGGTGATGTCAAGCTGGTGCTGAAATCTCTCTTGCCCCTCCTGGAGAAAAAGGAAAATCCTGAATGGTTGGCGCGGGTGCAGGAATGGAAAAAAAACTACCCGCTGAGCTATAACAAAGATGGTACGTTAAAGCCACAGTTTATTGTTGAAAAGCTTTATGAAATGTCCGGCGGTGACGCCATTGTGGTAACTGATGTCGGGCAGCACCAGATGTGGGTTGCACAGTATTTTAAGTTCAAAGAGCCGCGCAGTTTTATCTCTTCCGGCGGGCTGGGTACGATGGGTTTCGGCTTGCCTGCTGCTATCGGGGCGCAGCTGGGGGCTCCCGGTCAAAAGGTTATCCTGGTTACCGGTGACGGCAGTGTCCAGATGACAATGCAGGAACTGGGTACTGCTATGGAGCAGAAGCTGCCCCTGAAGATTTTTGTGATGAACAACAAACAACTGGGCATGGTTCGTCAGCTTCAGGAGTTTTATTGCAATAAGCGGTACATGGCGGTTGACTTCCAGTTTGACCTGGATTTTGCGGCGCTGGGGAAAGTCTACGGAATGGATGGTTACACCATAGAAACAGCGGAGCAACTGGTGAGTTTGCTGCCGGAAATACTCGCTTCTCCGGAACCGGTCATGGTGAACTGCCTGATTAGTGGCAAAGAAAACGTACTACCAATGGTATTAGCGGGATCGAATATTAATGAAGCCATAGATAAAATGGAGAATTAAGTTTGGAGGAAGTCATGAGCCAGCGTGTTTATATTTTTGATACCACCTTGAGAGACGGGGAGCAGTCGCCCGGCGCCAGTCTGGATGTCAACGAGAAAGTCCAGATCGCGAGGCAGCTTGCTAAACTTGGAGTGGATATCATAGAAGCAGGTTTTCCAGTATCTTCTCCCGGCGACTTTGAGGCTGTCCGCGCTGTTGCGCGGGAGGTCAAAGGCGTGACCGTGGCCGGGCTGGCCAGGACTCANTTNGAGGATATTGACCGGTCCTGGGAGGCGGTGCGTTACGCTGAGCAGGCGCGAATTCATACTTTCATTTCCACCTCGGATATTCACCTGGAGCACCAGTTAAGGATGACGAGAAAGCAGGTGCTGGAGGCGGCGGTAGAGGCTGTTAAACGTGCTAAATCCTACACTGCCGATGTGGAGTTTTCTGCTATGGACGCCTCCCGCTCTGATTTAGATTTCTTGTGCAATGTTTTGGCGGCGGCTATCGAAGCGGGTGCCACTGTGATAAACATACCGGATACGGTAGGCTACGCCGTTCCGGATGAATGGGGCAGGTTTATCAACACCATCTGCCATAAGGTAGCCGGTATAGAAAAAGTTATTCTAAGCGTGCATTGTCATAATGACCTTGGCCTGGCGGTTGCCAACTCGCTTGCAGCGGTGGTAAACGGTGCACGTCAGGTGGAGGTAACCATCAACGGGATCGGCGAGCGGGCGGGCAATGCGGCTTTGGAAGAGCTCGTGATGACCCTCCGCACCCGCAGGGACCATTTTGACTGTTTTACCAATATCCGTACCGAGGAGCTATACCGGACCAGCAGGCTGGTCAGCAACCTGACCGGGATGAAAGTCCAGCCCAATAAGGCGGTGGTGGGTAAGAACGCCTTTGCCCATGAATCGGGCATCCACCAGGACGGAGTGCTTAAAGAACGTACCACCTATGAGATTATGAACCCCACAATGGTGGGTATTAGTAAAAGCAATCTGGTGCTGGGTAAGCTATCCGGCCGCCATGCCTTCCGGCAGAGGCTGGAGGAACTCGGGTACAATCTGTCAAACGAAGAGCTGAAGAGTGCCTTTATTCGCTTTAAGAAGCTGGCTGACAAGAAAAAGGAAATTACAGACGACGATTTAGAGGCCATTATAGAGGAAGAAATACGCCGCATACCACAAACCTATACCCTGCATTACCTGCATATTTCCAGCGGTACTACAGTGGTACCTACTGCAACCGTAGGTCTTAAGCGGGATGGCCGGTTGATGGAGGAAGCGGCCTGCGGCAATGGACCGGTAGACGCTATTTGCAAGGCAGTGGATAAAATCACCGGCGTGAACTGCACTTTGGTCAACTGGGGTATTAACGCTATTACCGCCGGCAAAGACGCGCTGGGAGACGTTACTTTGAAAATTACCGCGGACGGTCAGAAGATCTACATTGGTCGGGGGATCAGCACCGATATTCTTGATGCCAGCGCCAAGGCCTATGTCAATGCTGTAAACAAACTGGTCTGGGAAAATGGCAGGGGGGAAGTTTCTAGCAGCACAAAGGAAAGAGGCGACGGCGTTACAGGTACCCCCGAGGCATAGCAAAAAAAGAGGTATTATTCAAAAGGGTGTGTCCCAGTACCTTACCCGGGAAGACAGTGGGGCCGCCTTTTGAAGTACTTTTATGCCAGGCATCAGTTTTTAAATTAATAGCAAACGGGGTGAAAACAGCATGCCGATGACCATTACCGAAAAGATCCTGGCTGCACATGCCGGTAAAGAGCAGGTAGTTCCCGGTGAGCTGATCAANGCCAGGGTGGACTTCGTGTTGGGCAATGATATAACAGCACCGGTAGGCAATCAAGGAATTTGAAAAAATCGGAGTAACGGATGTGTTTGACCGGGAGCGGGTTGCGCTGATTCCTGATCACTTTACTCCGAACAAGGATATCAAATCAGCGGAACAAGCCAGGCTACTCAAGCAGTTTTCTCAAAAGCACAATCTGGTCAACTATTTCGAGGTGGGGCGTATGGGTATTGAGCACTGCCTGTTGCCTGAGCAGGGTCTGGTGGGGCCCGGCGATCTGGTCATCGGGGCGGACTCGCATACCTGCACTTACGGGGCGCTGGGTGCCTTTTCCACAGGTGTGGGCAGTACCGACTTGGCTGCAGCCATGGCGCTCGGGGAAACCTGGCTGAAAGTTCCTGAATCTATAAAATTTGAGTTTGCAGGCGAGCTGAAACCATGGGTCGGCGGGAAGGACCTGATCCTTTACACGATTGGTGATATCGGGGTCGACGGCGCGCTCTACCAGGCCATGGAATTTACAGGCCCAGCCATCGAAAGCCTGTCCATGGACGGCCGCTTTACCATGTGCAATATGGCTATTGAGGCCGGCGGCAAGAACGGCATTATTGCTCCTGATGAGATTACCAGGGCTTACGTTGAGGGCCGCTGTAAGCGCCCTTATCAATTTTACCGGAGCGACCCGGATGCCAAGTACGAGAAAGTTTACTATTATGACGTTTCACGGATTGAGCCTCAGGTGGCTTTCCCGCACCTGCCGGAGAACACCCGTCCGGTGAGTGAAGCAGGCAACGTGGAAATCGACCAGGTGGTCATCGGTTCCTGCACCAACGGGCGGATGGAAGACCTGAGGGAGGCTGCCAGGCTGCTGAAGGGCAGGAAAGTGCATAAAAATGTCCGGGCTGGTTGTCTTTCCGGGTACCCAGGAGATCTACCTCCAGGCTCTGAGGGAAGGGCTTATAGAAATTTTTATCGAGGCCGGCGGTGCGGTAAGCACTCCTACCTGTGGGCCCTGTCTGGGCGGACATATGGGTATCCTGGCTAAAGGAGAGCGCGCTGTTGCCACTACCAACCGGAATTTTGTCGGCAGGATGGGGGACCCTGAAAGCGAAGTCTACCTGGCCAATCCTGCGGTAGCCGCTGCTTCAGCAATAATGGGCCGCATTGCCGGACCCTGGGAGGTGGATTAGGTGGAACTGCGAGGTAAAACCTGGAAGTTTGGTTCGGATATTGATACCGATGCCATTATTCCGGCCCGGTATCTTAACACTTCTGATCCGGCTGAACTGGCCAAACACTGTATGGAGGACGCCGACCCGTCATTCCCCGCCAGGGTCAGGCCCGGCGATATCATTGTAGCGGGGAAAAACTTCGGCTGCGGCAGTTCCCGGGAGCACGCTTCCATTGCCATCAAGGCTGCCGGTGTGTCATGTGTGATTGCTAAAACCTTTGCCCGGATATTTTACCGCAACGCATTCAACATCGGACTGCCTATCTTTGAAGCGCCTGAAGCTGCTGAAGATATTAAAGAGGGCGATGAGGTGACGGTGGACGCCGGGACAGGAACAATTACCAATAATACCACCGGCAGGATTTACCGGGCCACCCCGGTACCGCCTTTTATGCAAAGGATCATTGAGGCAGGCGGCTTGATCAATTATGTAGCGGAAAGGATGAAGCAATCGTGTACAAAATAGCTGTGCTGCCTGGCGACGGGATCGGTCCCGAAATTACCGTTCAGGCGGTCAGGGTGCTGGAAGCGGTAAGGCGCCGCTTCGGGCACGAGTTTAAATTTACTGAAGGGCTGATTGGTGGAGCGGCTTATGATGCGGTAGGTCATCCCCTGCCGCCCGAAACTCTGGATTTGTGCCATAATAGCGATGCTATCCTTCTGGGTGCAGTCGGCGGTCCCAAGTGGGATAATTTGCCCTCCCACCTGCGCCCGGAGGCGGGGGCTCTTCTGCCTTTGCGCAAGGAGCTGGGGCTATACGCCAACTTGCGCCCGGCCAAGGTTTTTCCCGCATTGGTCAATGCTTCTACTTTGAAACCGGAAGTTGTAGCCGGGCTGGATATTCTGGTTGTAAGAGAGCTGACCGGCGGACTGTATTTCGGCAAAAAGTACAGGGAGCCGCTTGACGGCGGCGGCATCCGGGTGGTGGATACCCTGGAGTACACCACTCCGGAGATCGAGCGAATTGCCCGGCTGGCCTTTCAGATGGCCAGAAAACGGCGTAAGAAAGTAACCTCTGTGGATAAAGCCAACGTGTTGGAAAGCTCCCGTTATTGGCGCGAAATAGTAACGGCAATCGGGACCGAATACCCTGATGTGGAGCTGGACCATTATTACGTTGATAACTGTGCTATGCAGCTGGTGAAAAACCCGCGCCAGTTTGATGTCCTGGTTACAGAGAATATGTTTGGCGATATCCTAAGCGATCAGGCCTCTATGCTTTCCGGCTCTTTGGGGATGCTGGCCTCTGCCAGCATCGGTGGTAACATTGGCCTTTACGAGCCCAGCCACGGCTCTGCCCCCAAATATACCGGTATGCAGCGGGCCAATCCTATTGCTACCATTTTATCAGGCGCCATGCTCCTGCGCTTTTCCCTGAACCTGGAAGAAGAGGCCGACTGTATCGAGCGCGCCATTACCAGGGTGCTGGATCTGGGCTACCGGACCGCTGACCTGATGGAAGAGGGGAAAGAGTTGGTTAATACCATCCAAATGGGTGATCATATTATTGAACAGATTGAGTCCGGAGTATAAATGAGGTGACATAATGCATCCTGTGCAGATTTATGACACTACGCTCCGCGATGGCACCCAGGCGGAAGGTATATCTTATTCCTGTGAAGATAAGATCAAGATCGCCCGGCGCCTCGATAAGATGGGCTTTCATTATATAGAAGGGGGCTGGCCTGGTTCGAATCCCAAGGATATGGATTTCTTCTACCGGATCCGCGGGTATACCATGAAGCGGGCCAGGATCGCTGCCTTTGGCTCGACCCGCAGGCCGTCGTCGTCGGTGGAGAATGACCCCAATGTTAAGTCTATTCTGGACTCAAAGGCCCCGGTAGCCACTATCTTTGGGAAGAGCTGGGATTTCCACGTCCGCAGGGCATTAAACACGACGCTCGAGGAAAACCTGGCCATGATCCGGGAAACGGTGGCTTATCTGAAAAGGTGCGGCATGGAAGTAATTTATGACGCCGAGCACTTTTTTGACGGATACAAGGCCAACCCGGCTTACGCTCTGGAAACCGTCAAGGTAGCCGCGGAGAGCGGGGCTTCGACAGTGGTTTTGTGTGATACCAATGGAGGGAGCTTGCCTATAGAGATAATGGAAATCGTCCGGGCGGCGTGCAGTCACCTGAGCACTCCCGTGGGTATCCACGCCCATAATGACGGTGAAATGGCTGTGGCTAATTCTTTGATGGCGGTGCAGGCTGGGGCGGTGCATGTACAGGGTACGGTAAACGGCTATGGTGAAAGGTGCGGTAATGCCAACCTCTGTTCGGTTATCCCCAACCTTACTTTAAAGTGCGGCATTGAAACCATACCGCGTGAGAAGCTGGCCCGTTTAACCGAGTTATCTCATTTTGTCAGCGAGGTGGCTAATGTAAGCCCCGATACCCATAAGCCTTATGTTGGGGCAAGTGCTTTTACCCACAAGGGCGGTGTGCACGTCAGCGCGCTTCTAAAAGATTATAAAACCTATGAGCATATCGATCCTGCGTTGGTGGGCAACTGCCGCCGGGTGTTGATTTCTGAACTTTCCGGCATGTCCAATTTGCTGTATAAATACAAGGAGCTTAACCTTCAGGTGGACCAGCAGAGTCCTGAAGGCAGGCGGATTTTAGAAGAGGTTAAACAGTTGGAAAATCAGGGCTTCCAGTTCGAGGGAGCAGAAGGTTCCTTTGTAATCCTGATGCGCAAGGCTTTCAATGGTTATCGTGAGCCATTTTCCCTCGAGGCTTTGCGGCTCTTGACCGAAATGAGGGAAAACAATCCTGCTTACTCTGAGGCAATTATCAAATTGAGAGTCGGCGACCAGGTAGTGCATACTGCCGCAGAGGGCAACGGACCGGTTAATGCTCTGGACAACGCCCTGCGTAAGGCCCTTGAAGAATTTTACCCGAATATCAGGTCCATGCATCTTTCCGACTACAAGGTGCGGGTGCTGGATGAAAAAGAGGGTACCGGGGCAACGGTGCGGGTTCATATTGAAACCAGCAACGGTAAGCGTTCCTGGGGCACTGTGGGTGTTTCCCAAAATATCATAGAGGCCAGCTGGCAGGCCCTGGCAGACAGCATTGCTTACGGCCTGCTTGAAGGTGAAGACGGTGCTCAAGATAACGGTGAAGAAACAGACAGCAGTAATTCTCCGGCCTGATGTGGCCGGAGATATTTTTAGACGGGGTGTGCAGGAAACAGCCTTATGCTGCCGAAATAAAAAGGGTGTTTTTTTCTCTTTATCCGGAGATATAATATTCCTGGCTGGGGGCGGAAGGGGGGATATCCGGTGGAGCAGTTCTGGTTCCCCAACCTTGACTATTTGAAAACGGTGCTCAAATTCAACCTGAGCAGCGTTATTGATATTCTGATTGTAGCTTTTGTAGTATATAAGCTGATGCTTTTGATCAAGGGCACCAGGGCGGTCCAGTTAATCAAGGGCCTGGCTGTACTGTTAATCGCTACTGCCCTTTCCAGTATGCTCGACCTTAATACCATGAACTGGCTTTTGCGGCAGGCCATGACCGCGCTGGTAGTGGCATTGCCGGTGGTATTCCAGCCGGAGCTCAGGCGGGCGCTGGAAAAGCTCGGCCGGGGTAAGTTTTTGACCCATACCCCGCTCACATCCTTTGCGCCGGGAGATGCAGGGCGGGTAAAGGTTATTGCCGAAATTACCAGGGCAACCACCATCCTGTCTAAGAACAAAATTGGGGCGTTGATCATTTTGGAGCGCGAAACCGGCCTGGAGGAACATATAGACAGCGGCTTAAAAATTGACGGGATAGTATCGGCAGAGTTCCTGGTGAATATATTCATGCCCAAAACCCCCCTTCATGACGGTGCAGTGATCATTCGGGGCGACCGGGTGGCTGCTGCGGCCTGCTTTCTGCCCCTTAGTGAAAATTCCTTTCCTGCAAGTGGTTTGGGCACCAGGCACAGGGCCGGGCTCGGCATTAGTGAGCACTCTGACGCGGTGGCGGTGATCGTATCTGAAGAAACCGGTGTCATATCAATAGCAGTTGAAGGTGTCCTGAACAGGCATTTGAACGAGGCAGACCTGCAGGACAGGCTTACAGCGCTTTTGAACAACCGGCCGGGTGCTTCACTGTCGTCATTTTGGCCCAGGAGGTAGCAATGGTGCGGTTAGACTGGCATAAAAATTCCATTAAGTTACTCTCTATACTGCTGGCCTTTATTTTGTGGGTTTACGTCAGCAATGAGCAGAACCCGCTTGGGGAAAAAGTGTTAAATATTAACCTGGAGTATACCGGCCTTGCCCCAAATTTTTTAATTGCCGGAGGGATGCCTGAAAATATCAGGGTAAGGGTTTTGGGAAATAAGAACCAGTTGGCAGGCCTCACTCAAGGAGACTTTAAAGCGGTGATTAACATACCGGAAGGAAAGACCGGTGAAATCGCACTGCCTGTCCAGTTGAGCGTCCCGCCGGGCCTGCGGGTGGCGCAGGTAGACCCGGAAGAAGTGATTATATCGGTAGATATAGTGGTGGAAAAGGAGATACCCGTTATTGTCAGCCTGCATGGGACTCCCGCACAGGGCTATACTGCGCTGGCGCCGGTCTGCCGGCCCGGCACGGTGACTGCCAGGGGACCGGGCAAGATAGTAAATGGGATAAATCATGCATCTGCAGTTGTAGACATCACATCGGCTGTTAAAGATATCGAGCAGACTGTTCCGGTCAGTACCGGCATAGCGGGCATTTCTTTAAGCCCGTCAGTAACCCGGGTAGTGGTGCCGGTAGCCCTTGCTGAATTATCCAAAACTATCCCGGTCAGGTCACAAGTGGTTGGAACTCCTGCCGCTGGTTTTACGGTAAAGCGCAGTTATTCCGAGCCGGAAACAGTGCAGGTGTTTGGTGCGGTGGAAGCGCTCAGCACTATTGTTGATTTGAAAACCGAGCCTGTGGATATAAGCGCCATAGATAAAAACCTTGTCAAAGAAGTAGGCCTGGTGCTGGTGCCGGGCATCACCGGCGTTCAGCCCGGCCGGGTGAAGGTTTATGTGGAAGTTGATAAAATTGAAGCGCGGTCTCAGCATCAAAACAGCAGTGGAGCTGCTCCGAAAGAGTCATAATCTACCCGGGCGGGAGATTGACCATAAGACGGCAGGTAACATAAAATATAATAAGTAATTCAGGGAAATTGACAATGCCGGGGCGCATAGTTATAATAATTTGTGATTTTTTTGATGAAAGGGGACCGGTTCCATGGGGATAATGTTTGGTACTGACGGGGTGAGAGGGGTGGCCAACCGCGAGCTCTCCCCGGAGCTTGCCTTCAAAATTGGCCGGGCAGGAGCGCACGTGCTGGCCTGTGATGGTGCCAACTCCCGCATGGTAATTGGTAAAGACACCCGTATTTCCGGGGATATGCTGGAAGCTGCGCTGGTGGCCGGTATTTGTTCCGTGGGGGTCGATGTTATAAAACTGGGCATAATGCCCACACCCGCCATTGCCTACCTGACCCGTGAGCTGAAGGCAGCAGCGGGAGTGGTTATATCCGCCTCCCACAACCCTGTTGATGACAACGGGATCAAGTTTTTCAGCGCCAGCGGTTACAAGCTTTCTGATGAAACCGAGGCAGAAATTGAAGAACTGGTGATAAATGAGTGTAACGGTATCCCATACCCCACTGGTGGTGGTGTTGGGCGTTCCTACCAGCTGCATGATGCTCCGGACCGTTATGTAGCTTTTGCCTGCAACGTTTGCAAAACGGGTTTGAGCGGGCTGAAAATTGTGGTGGACTGTGCCAACGGGGCAGCCTACCAGGTGGCGCCGCGGGTTTTCAGCGAACTGGGGGCGGAAGTTATACCTATTTTCAATACCCCCGACGGGGTTAACATAAATGACCGGTGCGGTTCCACCCACCCCGAGGCCTTGATGGAAGCTGTTGTTTCGGCAGGGGCGGATCTGGGACTCGCTCATGACGGCGATGCCGACCGGGTGCTGGCGGTAGACGCAAACGGCAGGCTGGTGGACGGCGACCAGATAATGGTTA
>Ga0067045_1030367_pt1 | contig 15567 bp, 10 predicted proteins | sample TerdegcTABiofilm_FD_59184 | JGI IMG/M metagenome (GOLD analysis project Ga0067045, IMG submission 59184) | Combined Assembly of (Gp0054472, Gp0054536) Wastewater bioreactor microbial communities from Singapore -Terephthalate degrading...
TAATGGCACAGCTTAATGTGATGCTGTTTGAATTCATTGTTTTTTCAGTTGCAGGATGGATAGTAGAGGTTATTTACCGCTCACTTACCAATAAACGGTTTGTAAATCCTGGCTTTTTGACAGGTCCATACCTGCCTATTTATGGAACTGGCGCTCTGATTATTACCTCTATTGCGTATGCTACCATACATATTCCTGTAGTATATAAATTTGTTATTTATTGTATAGCTTTAAGCCTGCTTGAATACATCACCGGTGCTATTCTGTATACAACAACTGGCAAACGATACTGGGATTACACTGATGAACCCCTCAATATACAGGGACATGTATGTCTGCCATTTTCGGTTATTTGGGGGATGTTAGCATTAGCATTTGAATATGCTGTTTTGCCACTGTATGGCTATTTTGTTTCATCACTGAATACTGTTATCATTAATACTGCAATAAGCCTTGGCATGTTACTCATGATTACCGATTGCGTGCTGACACACAATATTGTACAAAGATTACTGCATGCCCGATTGCCTGTATTTAATCCCACACAGTACAGGTTAGGACTTATTAAATTTCAGAATGATGCGCTCATTTCATTGCGTGGCTTTATGGATACTGCTCTTTCATACAGAAAAAAATTTTCTACAATAAAGCCCCTGAACGCAAATAAAATTATTCAATTATTCAAAAAGAGATATACTGCACTAATCAGCACCATTCGTAATAAAAACGAAAATCACAGGTAATACCAGCATACAGGAGAATTATGGAAAATAAAAGGTTGTTCTTATTGCCATTTGTACAGGATATACTTCACAATGAGGATTTTCAATCACTACGGCGTTACACACATCATGGCACAACAACATGCTATCACCACACACTGGAAGTAGCATGGTTAGCGTATAGATTAGCTATAGCTTTAAAACTTGACCATGTTGCCGCAACACGCGGGGCATTGTTGCATGATTTCTTTATGTACAACTGGCGCACAGGTGGCCCAAGACTTCATGGATTCAGGCACCCACGCATTGCACTCAATAATGCATCAAAACATTTTGTGCTGGGTCCAAAGGAAAAAGATAGTATCCTGCGCCACATGTGGCCGCTTACGCCACTTCCACCCCGCTATCCTGAATCATGGATAGTAACAGTAGCTGATAAGATAGTATCAACCATGGATTACTTTCGCTTTGTAAAAAGCAAATTAGTCTTGATGTATAATACCATACACACCTGCATGTGGTTACCATTACTATCGCGATTCAATCGTCAGAAGCAGTATTCTTAAATCACTTTATTGCTTACTTTGTTAAAACGCACGTGTTCCATCATGTGGCATCATAGCAGTCTGGATGATGTTCACACATTAAGTTTGCAGGAACTATCGCCCCCTGTACACAATCAAAGCGCTAACGGGCAGGCCTCCATGACTGAACTGTATTTCCTTATCAGCAGAGATAGTAACTATGTGTTTAATCTTTGAAGGGATTAATACACAAAAACTCCACGAAGGATACCATTTGTTAAAAATATACTCAAGGCGTTTATATAATTGTATAGTATCATCAGTATGAATACGCTTGCCATATGGTGGGTTGATAGTGCATAGAACCTTACCACTACCAAGCACTTTTTTTTCTTTTAAAAAATCGCCAGTATACGTATGCAGCTGGGCACCTGCTTTCATGCTGTTTTGCAGTGTTATAGCTACCATATCAGGGTTACTGTCACCGGCTATAATCGTTATATCCCTGTGCTCACCTGACTCGTTATGCATAATATTAGTGAATGCATGTTTTCGGAATGACGGCCAGCTCATAAAGGCAAATGTTCGGTTAGCTCCTGGTGGAATTGCATGAAGCATGCACCATGCCTCAATGGGGAATGTGCCACTGCCGCACATGGGATCAATGATGGTATCGTAATCATACACATTACATTCATATAATAGTGCTGCAGCTAGTGTTTCACGAAGTGGTGCCTCACTGATATGCTGCTTATACCCACGCTTGTATAACGGCTCACCGCTTGAATCCAAACTTACCATGCACTCATCATGGTCAAAGCGCACAAATACCTTTTGTACTGAATCAACATTGCACGGTATGGCAAACTTGGACAGGCGCTTTTCTATTGCTTTTATTACCTCATGGCCAATTCGTTCAGTATGATGCAGCTTTGATTTATGTACACTTACCTCAACATCAATTGTGTGTCCCTGTATATATAGTTCCCACGGAAATTCTTTAAGTGTGCGATAGATCTCATTAAAATGATATGCCCTGAAATGGCACAACCGCATGAGTATACGCGTTATAACCCGTGAATAGTAGTTGGCTGTGTAACAGTGTTCCAGCGTTCCCCTGAATGTAATGCCGCCTTTTGTTATTGCACACTCTTTTATACCTAAAAGCGTTAGCTCTTTATGGGCTGTTTCTTCAAACCCTGGCTGTACTACTGCAAAAAATGTATGGGGTTTGTGGATCACATGCTGAGTAATTCGGCGCTTGATAGCATTCTGTGAGGTGCTGTAATTCATGGTTACTTTTTGTCAAACACTGCAAGTAATTCAAGATGAGGAGTTTGTGGAAACATATCATAGGCCTTGCACCATGCAAGTGCATATTTTTCAACAAGCATTGCTGCATCCTGTGCAAAAGTAACAGGATTACATGACATGTACACAATTCTTTTCAGGCCTGTCTGCAACAATTTGTCCAGAACTTTGGGACCAAGACCTGTTCGCGGTGGATCAACTATTGCTACATCATACTTCACTGCAGTACCGCTTATATACTCAAGCGCATCACCCTGTACAAACAATACATTGTTGATTCCATTGAATGTGGCATTGTGCCCTGCTACCGTAACTGCTTCATGGTTTGCTTCAACACCCGTAACAGATTCCGCCTGTTTTGCAACAAAAAGGCTTATGCTCCCCACACCACAGTACATATCAAGCACATTGCCATAGACTTGTTTTGCAATTTCCCTGTACATTACCTGTGTTATAGATGTATTTGCCTGAAAGAATGAATTGGGTGTTATTCGATAGATGATACCATCCAGCGACTCTTCAATATATCCCTTCTTTATATCCTCAAACACTTCCCCGTAACTTACATCTGCCATCCCATCACTCAAAATAAGCGAAATGGAATCAACATCATTATATATAGCATCAATCACTGATTCAAGATTGTTCTCCTGCCGTGCCACTACAAAATTTACCATGACCTGCCCTGTATTAAATCCCTGCCGCAATACCACATAGCGCAGGTACCCTTTGTGAACCAGATAATCATAATCCTGTACACCTGAAAGTTTTTCACGTATTATGGCAAATATACGCCTGCTTTTATCCTGCAAAAGAAGACAATCGTGCAGATCAACAACATGTTTAAAGCTTCCCCTTCTTCGCAAACCAATTTTCCCAAAAGCTGTAACATAATCCATACGATTTCTATATCCAAGGGGTATAGAAGGTTCTATGCCATCAATACTAGCTACAGTATTCAGCAGGGTATTACAATACTCTTTCTTTATTTCAAGCTGTGTACTGTAATCAACATGCTGCAGTGCACAGCCACCACAGTTGCCTGCATACATACATGGTGGCTCAATGCGTTTATCAGCAAACCTGTCAGCAATCGACAATAAAACCTTTCGATGTTTTTTCAAGGGCTATTACTCCAATCCAGAAACCTGTATAGCTTCAGGATATTCCACAGCAAAGTGTATTGTTAATTCTTTTTTCTGATTGGGGGAAAGCTGTACCTGCCATGTAGCTTTTCCTTCGTTATCAATGGTAGCACCAATACTGTTTTTGTTGATAAGGGTAACTGTTATCTTTTCATTTTGGGAAACAGGAATTGCATCCTGGACGGTAATAGTAACATCACGCTTTTTTCCATTGGCAAGTTTTATTGAATATACATATTCAATGCGTTTTGTTTTGCTTACCAGCCCTTTATATTCGGTCTTTTTACTTAAAAGTTTTCTTTCGACCATAAGGCTTTCATCAACACCCAGTGCCACTGGTATTAAATCTTTTGGTACGTAGAGTTTATTAACATTGAACGAATTGACATATTTGCCGTCCAGATATACATTCATGTTCCCACCCTGCATGGGGAAATCAAAAGGATTTTGGAATTCACCTTCAAGCATAACATACGGAAGTACTCTGGGAACAGTTGCATAGCGCACTGCACAATCCGTTGTTGCCTTTGCCACAGGTATTTTATACGCATTACCATCGGACGGTATTGTTTTTGCACCCTTTATTTGAAATGAAAATGCAATACGCTCTTCCTGCATTGCAGGCATTTCTTCAGCTTCCTGCGGTGCTTCAGCAGCGTCCTCACTTCTGAGTTTCATGCTTTTGGCCGATTCCTTATAATAATACGATGGCTGGTAAACATCTAAATACCATGGGTTAAGGGTGGGCTTCTGGGTTGCAACAAACGGCTTTGAGGTCGATAGTTCTAAAGAAACATCCTTCCAGTCTTCACCAGTCCTTTGATACACACGGGCATTACATACCACTTCAACTGTTTGTGTTTCAGTATTTGTACGAACTTCATATTCCATATTCCAACCTGCATTCCCTGTAATATACTGAATCATCACTGTTGCAGTATCCTGACCAGTATGCACCACAACAAGCTGTAATGATTTTGTAGCTTCATCTGTATTAAGAAGCGACAGCTCTTTTTCCAGGCGCTCCTTTTCTTCTTTATGCTTTTGCAGTGCCTGTTGCAACGTGGCTATTTTTTTATAGCTCTGGCTACTATGTTGTTCAATTAATTGCAGTATCGATTGCATCTGCGCTGCTGTCATGGCAACCGTAAATGGCGATGTGCTGCCTTTTTTTATATATTCAAGAACGGTGTTCAACGCCTGTATATCATTTTGTTTTGCATTAATCTCGTTATTGATTGATTCAAGTTTTTTTTTGAGTGCGTTAATGCGCTGCGCATCGCCTTTTTTAAGATAGGTTGTCTGCACAGAAACATCACGCAACAAAGCACCTTTTGTAACCACCTGAACTGATTCATTAACCATTGATGCAGGCAGTCCCTCTATGGTAATCACATTTTCACCTTTATGCAAGTTTACCTTAGCTTCTTTTTTAACCAGTGCACTGTCATAATATACAATAACGTTACTGATTTCAGGTTTAACTATTTGTGCATAAACTACAGTAAAACTTGCAACAACTATCGCCAATGTAAATATTGTTTTTTTCATACAGTTTTTCATACAGAACCTTCCTTTTGCATCGAATATAGTAATAAATGGTATTGCCTTTAATCTTAACGTAACAGGCTCAATGGCCACACTGTATTTTTTGAAATGGCACAGGCAGTAGTGTTACCTCAGATTTCATAAAGAATGAACTACCAAGGCAGTAAACATTTACCAGTAACTATCGCCACCATATACTACCGTGTATCTTAACTCATAGAAACTTTTGCCATTAACAATTTATTTCTGAATGCGTATCTGTGCTATCTGCCGTGATATCAATACTAACCTATCCTCATCCCAGGTTTCGCCATCCGTTTCAAGAAGACCACAGGTTATGAATCGGGTGCGCGTGTAAAACCGCAACCATTTTGATTGTGGCATATTCCTTATATTGATTGTCAATTCAATAGTTGGTACCCAGGCAATCAGTCCTAAGCTTACAAACACTGCAGGTGGTATAACATCTGACATTAACAGCAAAGCAGGTATGTCATATACTCTTCCCTGCCTGAATGAAATCCATCCTTTTTGTATAGACTCATCACGCAGTTTCCCCTGCATCCATCCTGCTGAATATGGATCAAGCCTGATATCAACATGTGAAGATAATGTAAAATGTGGTACTTCAGGAATAGGGACGCATTCCTGTAACGGTGCTACCTGGGGAACTGGCGTTTCATATTTTTCAATATCGCATTCAATCTTTTCATTTGCAAAGGTGCCCCAGCATCGTATTTTTTCTTTGCCTTCCTGATAAAGGCTTGCCTGATACCGATTAAACTGTGCAGACTGCGCAAAACATTCAACGTGAATTTCGCAATCACCTGGTTTACATCGGGATATATAATTTGCTGTTACTATGGGCGTTGATCGTTTGTCACTTTGCATAGCCATTGCATTTCCCAACAATGCAATGAGATAGCCTCCATTGGGGATCCCACCCACAAGCCAGTTTTGTGAAATAGTACCTTTGAATTTTCCAGGACTTACCTCAACAAGGCTGATATCATTATCCAGAACATGCATAGACTACCTCGGGCAACACGTTTTGTGTAAGAATAACCTATGCATATAAGGAATTCAAACACTTTATATGTTTTTTTACTTTTTTAAGAAATGACTAATGTTTCATGAACTTTAAACCAGTTATCAATATAATCAATAGATACAATTATAATTATATTTGACAATTTTAAAGCATCACAAGTACTCTAAGCACACTTTGCTCTGGAAACGTGTAAACTTATCGTATTGCCATAAGAGCAAGGGATATATTTTACGTATAATAACTTGATATTATGAAGAAAAAATTACCATCATTTTTTGATTGCATTGCGCTCTTAACCATTACCATAATTCTTTTATTTACGGGAACAGTACTATTCAAAATACCAATCCCGCTACTGCTTATCATTGCTGCAACGCTCGCAGGCATAAAAAGCTATTTTTTAGGTCACAACTGGTCAGAAATTGAGGGCAGTATTGTCAATGGTATAAAAGGCACATTACCTGCCATCATGATTCTTTTGACTGTTGGAATATTATCAGGCAGTTTTATAGCATCAGGAACTATTCCTCTGCTTATAGATTATGGTTTGAAGCTTATTCATCCATCATGGATTCTTCCCGCAGCATACATTGTGTGCTGTATAAGCAGCCTTGTCATTGGAAGTTCCTGGACTACTGCAGCTACTATTGGTGTGGCGCTTGTTGGGATGGCTGGTGCCATGCACATATCCCCTGCCATCTGTGCTGGTGCTGTTGTTTCAGGCGCCTATTTTGGCGATAAGCTTTCGCCGTTATCCGATACAACAAATTTAGCACCAGGAGTTTCTGAAACTGACCTGTTTTCACATATTCGGGCAATGATGGCAACCACTATCCCGGCATGGTCACTGGCATTAACTGGTTTTATTGTGTTAAACATATACATTGTTCCGGATACTACTACCCGTATAGAACACATTGAATCATTATTACAAACCCTGGAATCATCATTTAACCTGCACCCGGTCACCATACTCCCGCTGGCAGTAGTGTTCATTATGGCACTAGTGCGTTTTCCGGCTGTTGTTATCTTACTATCAGGAAGTACAGCAGCAATACTGGTGGGATGGCTGGCACAATCACAAAGCTTACTTTCGGTACTTCAGTATGCATATTCAGGGTATACCATACATACCAATAATGAAATCATTAACAATCTTTTGAACCGTGGCGGTATAGTCAGTTTTTTAGAGACAACGCTTATTATTCTATGCGCTACAGGTTTAGGTGGCATATGGGAAAGCGGGGGTTACATAACATCGCTACATGACAATCTGCTTCATAAAATTAAAACCAGCAGAATGCTCATCATTTCAACGGTTATTACCGCTGTTATTTCTAATATCATTATGGCTGAACAATATTTATCCATTGTTATGACAGGAAGAATTTATAAAGACGCATACAAGCGGAAAAAACTTCAGCCTTTTATGCTTTCCCGTTCGCTGGAAGATGGTGGAACGGTCACGTCCCCACTGGTACCGTGGAATTCATGCGGAGCATTTATGAGTTCTGCGCTGGGCGTGCCTACATTACACTATCTTCCCTTTGCGTTTTTTAATCTGGTAATGCCGGTTGTTGCAATTGTGTTGACAGCTTTTGGCCTCTTTATTTACAGAAAGAATGATTAGAACAATACTTTTTTACGGTGAGATTGTACTATGCAAAAAAATGCAAAGCAGATACCTGCACGCAATGAAATACCAGCTGAACATACATGGGATTTAACGCCATTGTTTGTGTCCGATAGTAACTGGGAAGAAGTCTACAGTAAGATAGAACAATTAATTCCCAGATATAAAAACTATGAAGGGAAGTTGGCAGAATCCTTTGATGTATTTTTACAGGCAATTGAATTTGACCTTTCCATAGCACGTGATATTGACAGGCTCTATACATACGCTCATCTAAAAAGCGATGAGGACACCACCAACCAGCATGCGCAGGCCATGTTGCAGAAAGCTCACTCGTTAGCCCAGCGTGCAGCTGAAGCCTCAAGCTTTTTAGTACCTGAAATTCAATCACTGCCTGAGGCTATTATCAGTAACTATCTGACAAACACTAAAATTTCTCAGTATGTCTTTTATATAGAAAAGATTCTTCGCTACAGGGAACACACATTATCCAAAGAAATTGAAGAAATTTTAGCCATGGCTCATGAGGTTGTCATTGCACCAATGGAATTTTTCCGAAAACTTGACAATGCTGACATGCGCTTTGGTACAATTACCACTGAACAGGGTAATACCGTTGAGCTAAGCCATGGTAACTTTATAACATTTTTAATGAGCTATAATCGGGATGTTAGGAAGAATGCTTTTCATACCTATTATAAAGCCTACGACAATCACAAATACAGCATTGCACAGTCACTGGCAAGCTCTGTAAAGAAAGATGTATTTTTTTCACGTGTGCGAAAGTTTAAAAGCTGCCTGCATCAGGCACTATTTCCTGATAATATACCTGACACTGTGTACCATACATTGATTGAAACAGTATCTTCTAACCTGCAACCACTGTTTAAATATCTTTCATATCGTAAAGAGGCATTGGGGCTTACTGAATTGCACTTCTATGATACCTACGTTCCTCTTGTTGCCGATGTGCCATTTAGCATGGAATATGAAGAAGCCTGTGACGTATGCGCGCAGGCCCTGCACATACTTGGTGAAGAATACGTTTCTACGTTGCATACGGGGCTGCTTGGTGGCTGGGTTGACCGCTATGAAAACAGAGGAAAGGTTAGCGGTGCTTACTCATCAGGCTGTTATGATTCACCACCGTATATTCTTTTAAACTATGATGCTAATACCATAAATAGCCTGTACACACTGATACATGAAGCAGGACACTCCATGCATTCATACTATTCACGGAAAAATCAGCCTTACGTATATCATGAGTACACTATATTTGTTGCAGAGGTTGCATCCACACTCAATGAAATTCTTTTAAGCCATTATCTTTTGCAGCAGTACAGTGATAATCCGCGAATGCAGGCTTACATTCTTAACCGTGAGATAGACGAAATCCGTGGCACACTATTCAGGCAAACCATGTTTGCCGAGTTTGAGCTACTGGTGCATACCATGGCAGAAAACAACAAACCATTGACATTTCAAACAATGACTGATACATACACAAACCTGTTACACAAGTATTTTGGTAACACCATTGTTATTGATGCCGATCTATACCTGGAATACCTGCGTATTCCACATTTTTATTCAGCGTTTTACGTATACAAATATGCAACAGGAATTGCTGCCGCACTTTCACTAGCCAAACAGATTATAAACAATCCCAATGCATCACAGCGTTATCTTCAATTCCTGTCATTAGGTGGCAGCAAATTCCCTTTAGAAGAACTTCGCATTGCGGGTGTTGATATGGAATCACCAGAGCCTGTTATTGATGCGCTACAGTATTTTGACAGTCTTGTAGACAGGTTTATTGATGTTCACAAAAAAATTCATTAATGCTTCAGCTTCTGTAACAGCTTTTGCGCCTTGATATTGCCAGGATCAGCTTCAAGTATTTTGTTACAGTACTCTATGGCTTCATTGGTTTTATGTAAGGAAGCACAAATAGCAGCCATAACATAAAGCGCTGGAATGTATGATGGCCGTAAGGCAAGCGAGTGGGCTGCAGCTTTATATGCTTCTTCATAATTGTGTAACTTATACTGAGCTATAGCCAACAAATATTGAGCCATGCTGTCATCAGGTTTTTTTGCCACATACTCAGTTAAGTGAACCACAGCATTACTGTAGCGGCGTGTGTAAATATATGAACGGGCTAACAGCAATAATGAGGTCATATCTTCTGGATTCATAATGACCCCCCGCTTCAGTTCATCTATTGCAAGAGTGTATTTCTTTTGGGCGTAAAGTTCCTGCCCTTTTTCACGATGCTGCAGTGCTTTATGCATGATGGGATCAAGTTCAAGCAGCACAAATGTCATGTCATCCCGTGGTGGTGTGCCACCCAAAAATTTTTCCCATTGCTCAATTATGTACTCCTTTGCATCATCAATAGGCATATCAAGAGTTTCCAAAAGAAGTTTTTCAACCCGTTCATCGCCAAACTCTTCATTGTTCCAGTTACGTGATTCCGGAAGCCCATCAGTATACAAAAATACCCTGTCACCAGGTTCCAGTATCCCAAAATTATCCTCAAAAAGCCCGCCAATCTCTTCATTGGGAAGAGCACCTAAAAATATTCCACCGGTATCCCAGTATTCCAGACGACCGCTATTGCGTTTACACACAAGCGCTTTACGGTGGGACCCATTTGCATACATGACGTCATAGGTAGGAAATATTACCATGAAAAATACTGTTGCGTATTCCTGAGTGCGGATAATATTGACAAGCTGATTATTGACATCAGCAAATATGCGTCGTGGAAGCAAGTATTTACGGCATGATTCATGGAAGCTAATTTTAACCATGGTGCTGATAAGTGCAGCGGGAATACCATGACCGGACACATCGGCAATTAAAATCCCTAAGCAGTCGTTGGGCATGCGTATGATATCATACAAATCACCGCCAATATCACTGGAGGCACGGTTGTATGCAATAACCTTTATTGCATTAAACACAACCGGTGTTTGCGGCAATATTCCCTGCTGAATGCTGGCAGCTATTTTTAACTCTTTTGCAATTAAATCATTTTTTTCCTTCAATGCCGTCAGGGCCTGATTCAATTCTTTTGTCCGCTCTTCAACCTTTTGTTCCAGATTTCTACGTATGTCATTAACCTCATACGCAGCAGCTAAAAAGCCTTTGCTGGTGTTGATAAGTTCTTTATCTAGATAGGGAAGAAACAATGAACCGCTGCCACCCCGCGCAAGATCTATTGCAGCAGACTCAATTTCACTCAATGATTCTTCAATTGACAGCAGGTAGAAAAACAAAATAACAAATACAATAAATCCTGTGATAACAATAAACAAAATGGGTATTGGTGAAAATATGTCATAATTATTATAGTATATCATAAGTCCTAACTCAAGCATTGCCACCAGGACCATGATATTAATGAATATAAATTTTCCCCGTATACTTAAGATATAGCGTTCATTAAAAGAAATGCCACGCTTTACCAAAAGCCACTTTATTTTACGGCGCATCCTTCCCGATAAAAGCTCGGCAACAATATAGGTTAAAAATACATAGATGAATATTGCCGAAGAAATACCAAGCAAAAGAAATAATGCATTAGTAAAAGCCCCTTTTATGGCTTCATACACACATACTCCTGCCATCACAATTGAAGGATAAATTAATGCTGCCGTCATATTATCACGCGGCAAATGTTCAAGAGCTTCCAGCAATCGTACTGCTTCAGTATCATCAATTGTCTGATGAAGCGTATTATGTACTATATACGTATTAATGAGAGAAAGCCGTTTTGTAAAACAGGGAACTCCTGCGTTATACAATAATCCAAAATGTATATAATATAAGGGAGCATAGATAAAAAGCGTCATACCTGAAAAAAGGATTACGAAATCCTGGCCTGTATTGCTAACATCAAACCTGACAGTAGCATACAAAAAAAGTGCTATGTACGCTGCAATAATAAAGCCACCCAAACTTGTAGTAAATGCTATAGCAAAGGTATAGGTAATCCGTTCGCTTATAAAATTAAATATGGCAAAAAAAGGCTTAATTGCCCATGTTTCAAATTTTTGTATGGATATCATCATCAACTATCCTGATAGTACAAGTATTTTAGATATTTAGTATATTCTTGTAAATTGTAGTATATCATACTAAAAAAATCAATTAAAAAAATTTTTATATTTCACAGTACTTACCTCCGTGGCAGCCACTATTTGTTTTTATTGTTTATAAAATAATTTATTTGATTTTACTATTGACTCAGAAATATTTTTAGTGATATACTTATGATATTGAATATTTTTAAAAAAATCTGGTTATATTTAAATGCAGCAAATCTCAAATCCTAAATCATCAATTGCAGTATTAGTGGTAGATGATGAAGAATCAATCAGAACCATATTATCCCGCTATCTTGCACTGAAAGGGTATACAGTACTTACCGCTCCTGACGGTAATCAGGCAATGGAAATTCTTCATTCACAGCCAGTTGACCTTGTCCTTACCGATTTAATGATGCCCAATGTTAACGGCCGGGAGCTTCTTCAGAAGATGGCAGAGCTTTTCCCTGAAATTCCTAAAATAGTGTTGAGTGGCTACGGCACCAATGAAGACATGCTTGTAGCTCTGAAAACAGGAGCGTATGACTTTATCCAGAAGCCGCTTACTGATTTTGAAATACTGGATAAAGCCGTTGAACGTGCTGTTGAAAGTAAACTCCTCAAGGAAGAGCGTGACCGCTACATACAACAGTTAACCTATCTTAACGACATCATTGGGTTTTTAAATAAAGGCGTTTCACTTGAGCAAATCTTTGACATCATTGCCAGCCGTATGAAAAAAGCTATCCCTTTCAATCGTTTGGCGATAGCTCTTATTAATGATGCAGGGCTGGTAGAAACCACACTGGTTTCTTCTGATAAACCAGTATTAATTAAACCTGGTGCAACATTCCCCTTAGAAGAATCATCACTGGTACTGGTAGCACAAACAAAAAAATACAATATTATCAGTGATTTAGAGGAATATAATAAAAAACATAATTCTGAAAAGGCCAGACTACTACTGCAGGAAGGCATGCAATCGACCATGACAGTACCACTTGTAGTCGGAGGCAGGCTCAAAGGCTTTTTACTGTTTGCATCATGCAACAAAAATGCATTTGCACCGGAACATGTTCAATTTGCTGAAACAATAAGTGGCCACATTGTTTTCAGCCTGCAACGAGGAGAACTGTTGCATCAGCTTGATATGTACAATAAAAAATTAGAAGAAATAGTTAAGATACGTACCCATCAGTTATTAAAAACACAAAAAGCCACAATATTTGCATTGAGCAGTTTAGCAGAACTTCGCGACCCTGAAACAGGCTATCACCTGGAGCGCATCCGTGGGTATTGTATGTTGCTGGCACAAATTGCCAAATATACTGGTGGATTTTTAGAAATTAACAACCAGTTTTTACGAGACCTGTATGATTCTTCAATTTTACATGATATTGGCAAAGTTGGTATCCCTGACAGCATACTATTGAAACCAGGCAAGCTGACCCATGAAGAATTTGAAATAATTAAAACACACACTACTATTGGCTATAATTCGTTAAAACGGGCTTCCGAAGAAATGGGGCGCGATTCATTTCTCAATATGGCAATGGACGTAACATTGTACCATCATGAAGCATGGGATGGTTCAGGGTATCCCCACGCACTATCGGGTGAAGACATACCACTTGCTGCCCGTATTGTAACCATTGCTGATGTATACGATGCCCTTACAACCGTGCGACCGTATAAGGCAGCCTTTGACCATCAAAAAGCCATTGCCATCATGAATGAAGAATCACATCGCTATGATCCTAAACTCTTTGAACTATTTATTCAAAATGCAGACGATTTTGATGAAATTCGCAATAAGTATCAGTAATGTCTTTATAGGAGAATTGTATGCAATCATATTACCACTTTGGCAGCGCTATTACTCCATCAGTAAAAAAAATAATTATATTTACATCCGTTATTTATATTATACAGCTTATTGGGAATATCATTACCCCAGGATTTGTTGAAACTACATTCGGTATAAATCACATTGGTTTTATTCATCAGTTGAAATTATGGCAACCTTTAACCTACATGTTTCTTCATGGTAATTTCTTCCATATATTTTTTAACATGTTTGCCCTGTGGATGTTTGGCGGTGATTTAGAAGAACTTTTTGGCAGTAAAAATTTTACCAAATATTACCTGTACAGCGGGATAGGTGCAGGTTTATGTATAGCACTTATGAATTATTATATTTTTGACAGCTATGGTTATAGCCCCATTACCATAGGAGCCTCAGGCGCAATATATGCACTACTTCTTGCATATGGCATGATATGGCCAGAAAGGGAAGTGCTTTTATACTTTCTATTCCCTATCAAGATGAAATATCTATTGTTAATATTTGGAGCCATAGAATTCTTTGGCACATTAGCTTCAGCATCGGGGGCAGGTGGGAACATCAGCCATATTGGGCATGTAGGTGGACTTATCACCGGATTTATCCTATTAAAATCAAAATTCTGGTACAAACGTGTTTCCTTAAACCCCTTTGATTCACTGTTCAGGAACTATCGCTTAGCACGCCACAAAAAAAGAATTGAAGAGCGTATAAAAGCCAAAGAGATCATTGACACACTCTTAGATAAAATTACCCGCTATGGTTATGGGTCATTATCTCCTGAAGAAAAACGCCAGTTAGAATGGGCCCGCAAACACTTCTATCCCAGCAATAATGACATCATCCATTAGGTATTGGCGATAGTAACCAGGGATAAATTACTTCTTGACAACAAGCTCTGTTATGGCACCATCGTTGTATTATTTTTGCCATGAGGTGTCTCATGTACTGGAACAAGGATATTGAAACAATAAGCCGTAAAGACTTAGAAGCGTTGCAACTCAAAAAATTGCATAAAGCATTGCAGGCTGCAAGTACTACACCATTTTATAAAAAGGTTTTTGAAGAAAATCACATCAACATTGACGCCATAAAGACACTTGAACATATTAAAGACCTGCCATTCACCTCAAAGAATGATCTTCGTTTGAGCTATCCTGATGGGATGGTGGCTGTCCCCAGGAAAGAAATAGTTCGCATGCATGCCTCATCAGGAACAACCGGCAAATCAACAGTTATATTCTATACTGCAAAGGACATAAAAGATTGGGCTGACTTAGTTGCACGATGCATGGTTGCAACCGGTGCAACACCTGACGATGTATTCCAGAATATGATGGGATACGGGCTTTTTACCGGTGGGCTGGGCTTGCATTATGGTGCAGAGCTGTTAGGTTGCATGGTCATCCCAGCAGCTTCGGGAAATACGCTGCGCCAGATTCAGCTGATGCAGGATTTTGAAACAACTATCATCCATATTACCCCTAGCTATTGCCTGCACCTGGTGGAAGTAATCCGGGCTGAAGGTATTGATCCGTATGCAATGACCGTCAAAAAAGCATACCTTGGTGCGGAGCCCTATTCAGAAGCAACCCGAAAAAAGATCGAAGAGCAGTTTGGCATTGATGCGTATAATTCATATGGCTTAAGTGAAATGAATGGCCCGGGTGTTGCGTTTGAGTGCACCTATAAA
>Ga0067045_1030363_pt1 | contig 15562 bp, 7 predicted proteins | sample TerdegcTABiofilm_FD_59184 | JGI IMG/M metagenome (GOLD analysis project Ga0067045, IMG submission 59184) | Combined Assembly of (Gp0054472, Gp0054536) Wastewater bioreactor microbial communities from Singapore -Terephthalate degrading...
ATTTCCAAATCCGGTAATATCACCAAATATAAATGAAACACCACCTTCGATGTTATTATAAAACCAGACTTCATACGGTTTAAGGTTCGCTTCGCTCGGGAAATAATCTTTCTGGTCCGGCTCGCCATAAAGCATGTAAACTCTTCCTCTATCACTTAAGTAACCGGCTTTAATTCTTGTAGTAAAATTTTCATTAGCATATTCAAGTCTTTTCATGTAATCAATTTTGAATTCATTTTGGGGTGTTGACGGATCAGTATCGCGATTCTTCCAGAATTTATATAAAAATTCTCTCTTCGCATTAAGCGAATCAATTGCTTTGTATTGATTTATTTCAGTATTAGAAGCAACATACCTTGATTGCTGGAAAAGTAAATCGCATTCTTCTTTGGTCATCAATGCAAATTCACTTCCAATAAAACTACCGCTAATTCTTTGAGTTGCTTCTGTATCTACTACCCTGGGATTATGCAGAAAAAATCTTTTTGAGGAAACAAATGCACGTTTTGTGGCATTATCAATTAAACTGAATTCTAGAGTATATGAATCCGTTGGCATCTTACTAAGATTTATTAATCCATACTCAACAACTGAATTCTGCCCCTGATTTAAAAGCTTTTCATTTTTGTAAACAGATTTGCCGAAGCTGTTAAAAATATTTTTTTGTAATGTAAAATTTGATGAAGGATCATCAAGAATCAAATTATAAAGCTCTGAGTAGAAAAAAAGCACAGGATTTTTTTCCGAATAAACTATAGAAGGATTAGGAATTACTTCTAGAGAATTTTTATAAAATAATGATAAAGGATCTGCATCAACTTTTTTTATGTTAGCCGATAATTCAATATCACTGATCGAAAATTTTTTATCCTCATAAGGGTGAATAACTATATTCTCATTTATTGTTTTTTTTAAGCCGGGATTATTAGCATCATAAGCATCAACTAAAAGTGAGTATTCACCTCCGGGAATTACAAAACCGAATACACCAATTAGATTTTTATCAATACCGGTTTCTTCATTAATAACATTTTGGATCTTCCAGTTTTTCTTGATAAAGAATGTATCTGCTTTTACATCCTTCATTTCTATCTTTACAATTGCTTCTATAAACTTACCCGCTTGAGAATCGTTCACCTTCATAAATTCGGGACTAAGATCATAGTAAAACTCAAGGAACACCGAGGATTGGTCGTACTTAAACTTAGCGAAGTCAAATTCGAACTTTAATTCATTTTGAGCGAACCCGGTGGATAGAAAACATGTAAATAAAACCATCGTAATAAATATTTTTTTCATTAAACTTCTCCTCAAGTTTATATTTACTGGAAGTTAAATAAACAATAAAACGAAATTAATCAATCCAGAAAGAATTCAGTAAATTTTTCAAACAAGCTTCTTTAAAATAAAAAAACCCGAGCACCTAACATAGATGCTCAGGTTTTTAAAGTCAGTTACAAATTACAATCCAATTTGAACTGTGAAAATATGATTATCATCGAAGAATTTGGTCTGTCTGAATGCATAATCCACTTTAATTTTTGTTCCGCCTAAATCGTACTTAATACCAAGACCAGCGGTTAAACCGTAGATATTAGCATCTTCGTTATCCAATTCAGGTAAGAACATGTAACCACCTCTAACAAAGAACATATCATTTAAACCGTATTCCATACCTAATCTAACTTCATCACCGTAATAGTTAGCATTCTGGTATGTTCCGGCTAATTGCAGATAGTTAGAAGCATTAAATACAAGATTATAACTCATTCCAATTTCCAACAATGATGGAAGTTCGAATGACATAGCATCACGTTTGTATGCAGCTTCACCTCTTTCAAGAGTTGAAGGAGTTGCATTGATATAAAGACCTGAACCATCATATTTCATTTGTGGTCCGAAGTTCTTTAATGATAATGCTAAGCCAAGTCCATCAATATTAGCAAGATTGCGGTAAGTAATACCGATATCGAAGCTAACATTGCTTGCACTAACAAGACCTAACTTTTCAGTTAAATAGTTCATTGTTAATCCAACAGCAATTCTATCACTTAATAACCTTGAATATGTTAATCCAAGAGTCATAAATGTAGGTTGGAAAGTTTGACCATTACCATCGGGATTTTCAACAGTAGTAACATTGATTTCATCGATTGCTAAGGATTTCAAGCTGAATGCAATGGCACCGAAGCCATCGATATTAGTAGAAACACCAACGTATGTAACTCCAATATCAGCGATATATGACATATGAGAGAACAATACACTGGTACCTTCATCAAATGAAAGGTTAGCTGGATTCCAATAAACAGATTCCAATCCGGAAGATCCAGCTAAAGAAGAACCATTCATTGCAATGCCACGGGCGCCAACTGGAATAAGCAACTGAGAAGCTGCTCCTGTTCCATTACGCACACCGCCGCCAGCATAAATAGCGCTTACAGCTAGAGCTAATATTATAAATATTTTTAATATATTTTTCATTTTTTCTTCTCCCATCTATTAATAGTGATCAAGAATCTGTTGTTCTTGAATTATAGCCAGTTTAAGTACTTTGGTTTTGCCTAAATCAGGCATGTCAACATGAACAATATATAAACCGCTTGCTACCGGGAAGGAGTTTTCATTTAGAAGATCCCAGGTAATAAACTGACTTGGAGAATTTTTCTCGATCGTGCGAACCAACTGTCCAGCAAGGTTGAATACTCTTAATGTTGCCTTACCAGGCAAGTGGCTGAATGTAACATATCGTTGATATTTGTTTATTTCTCTTGGATTTACAGCATAATATGGATTAGGGAACACATTGATTTCATCAACTGCCTGTTTAGCAAGATCAGCATCATTGGTTATTACTGATGGAGCTGTAAATCTGAATATATCTCCGGTTGTTCCTGATGTTGGCTGATTTGGTTTTGTTGTTTCAATTCTGAATACAGAACCAACTTCTGGTTGAGTAGCTGGCAAATTTGCCGGGAAATTGGCAGCTCCAACTTCACCACCGTTAAAAAGTACAAAAACTACTCTAGCCATAATTTCACTTCCTAATGTATGAGTATCACCCTCATCAAAATTACTTGCTACAACAGCATCATAACCCTTTGTTCCTGGTGTTTTGTCTGTTACGTCATAGAAATAAATCCAATCTGTGTAAGGATCATTAGTACCACCAGATACTGTATGATCTGTAGGTAATATGTTCCATTTGTCATTTCCATCTTCATCAAAAACAAAAGGAGCTAATTTAAAATCGTCAGCAGTATTATTTGGCGTTCCAATACCGGTGTTCCATAGTTCGAAAGGAACATCAACAATTGCTCCGGAAGAGAATGCCATAAGTGCTTTACTACCAGCAGCAGTAAATCTTATTTCGAAATCGTAAGGAATAATTCTTGGCCAGTTAGCTCCACTACGTGGAACTCGTGTTAAGAAGAATGCATAAGAAGCATCCATTGTAGCACTATTCATACCTGTATGAATACCCCAAAGTGCCGCACTATTCTTCATTTGTCCTGCTGGTGGTCTATCATTAACACCATTAGGGGCAGCTCCATCAAGCGTTGGGAATCCGTTGCTATTGAAAGCAAAAGCGCCCATAACAGGATTAGCTAACTTTCCACCGGCATTTGCTGTAACGACAAATCTCTTAAAATCATTTGGTGCACCGGTCATATCAACCTGTAAACCGTCTACTAAAGGAGCTAAATCCCCTTGAGTTTCTTTAGCACCAGTAAATAGTGTTTTACCAGTTGTTTTATTAACCAATGTCCAAGTAGTATTTCCAATTGTTCCCTGGAAAGTGATTTCGTAAGTGTTACCCGTTACTTTTGATGGGTCAACAACTTTTGCGATTACTTTACCATCACTACCACCTTGTGGATGAGTATAAGGAACAGCTTCACCGGTTGCAACTGTAAATTGTGTTCCCGGATTTGGTTTATGAGGTGTTGCCTGAATTCTTGCAGATAACGTTTCTAATACGTTTGGAACTGCATTAGGATCTGGGTTATAAGAATAAGCAGAAACTACAAAGTAATATTCAGTTCCGTTAGCAAGAGGAACGCCGCCACGAACTAAATCTCTTGTAATTTCAATACTTCTTTTAATACCGCTGTTTGTTCCAAACTTTGTAAATTTCTTTGTTGTTGCGTTAGTTTCAGGATCGAATACTAAGCTTTCGATGTTACCAACTAAGTCATTAACATCAAATGTTGCTACGATTTTAGCTTCATTCAACTGTGCATTTAATCTTGGTAATTGATAAACAACATAACCCTGGAACTTGTAACCTAATGTATTGTGACCTTCGGTTTTTGCAACTGCAGCAGCATCTTCACCCCAGTTAATAATTAATTTCTGATCAAACTCTGAAGCTTTGCCGATCTTGGTAACTTCATCTAAAGGTACAATTGGTGCTGCTGGAGGAGTTGGAACCTGGAAGAAGTTATTGTATGCTTGCTGAACTTGTAAGTCCTGATATTTTAATAATGCAACAGCACCTAATCTTGTAACTGGTGCAACACCACCGGCAGCTAACTGACCAACTACAACTTCCTGAGTATCGCCAGCAGCAATATTAAATGGACCGGCAACAAGACCCATACGTCTATCCTGTTTAGGGAAAAGAATACCATCAACCCAACCTTGACCTGTTACGGGATCGCCGGGTGCAAAGAATTTAGATACTTTACCGGTTAAAGGATCTATAAATGGAGTACCTAAAGTAGCATTCTTTCCTTCAAATAAGTTACGAAAACGGAGAGCACCATTGGTATAGTTACCTAATGTTGGATCTCCCCAGTTAGCAACTGATTGAGTAAAGAGGAAGAATGTTGAAGCTGGTAAATTTCTGTAACCTTTTTTTATTTTATTTTTAAATATTGCTTGATCTGAAGCGAGACCAGGTACAATTGGTCCTTGTAAGAAATCGAATCCAGATGAAGGAATATATCTTCCGTAAGATGGATCGTCATCATCGCCATTGTAAATGAAACCCAAGCTTAAAAGAGTATCAACACCGGCAAAGTCATCACCGGCATCGCCGCCTAAATCAGGATCGGACCACATACAAACATAAAAATCGGTAATGTTTTTACCGCCTTTATTAATAAGCATATATTTTCTGAACAATGCATCACCAAGAGCATTCTGCTGATTGTAACCCCAGATGGTAGCTTGCATTTCCATTCCAAGACCTTCTGAACCGTATAATTTTACGGCTTGAATAGGATCGAGGTCATTAGCAACAAACCAGATTGTCTGATCTGCGCCTGGGAATCCAGGGATATCTGTTGCTGGATCATAAACGCCGTTCTTATTAACATCTGTATAAGGAGCGCCGTAAATTGCGGGCCATTCGTTCCAATCTTTTTCGTATTGAGCAAAGATTGCAGCTTTGGTTTTGCCTTCGTCCATAATTTCTTTACTGTAATCTGCATTAGGATCTTTATAATCAGGACGAACCCTATAAATTCTTACATGAGGTTCCGTAGGAAGTTCTCTTGTTCCATCAGGTTTAATTCTACCTGGTTGTTGACCACGGTTATAGGTAGAACCTGAAATACGGAATTCAATCGTTCCATCATTTTTTGGATAATTTCCACCATAAACAAATCCTGATTCATAAAATACGGTCTTACCGCTTCCAATAGGGAATTGGAAACCTGAATCACCAGTTGTACTTAAATCAGAAATACCATCATTACCAAAAAAAGTAGAGATGTTATTTATATTGAATTTAGTAGTCTGTGGTGTTCCAGTAGTTTTATAAACTTTACTCTTATCTTTTCCTTCAACACCTTCAGCTCTAAGAACAAAACTGCTGAGAAGTATTAAAGAAAAAACAAGATAAAAGCTTGATTTAATTAATTTCATATCGCTATTCTCCTTTATTTATAAATGCGATTAATATTCTAACCTAACACCCAACCTAACCTGGCGCATACCGCTATATAGACCATTTCTTTGTAAAGTCAATAACTGATACATATCAATATATTGCTGTCCTTGTGCTCTTAACTGCTCCTGGTAAGTAATTGGATTGCTTAAATATCCGTTATCTGAAGCTGTACCTGTAGTTAGGTAAACGTTTTGAACGTTCTTAGCATTGAGTAAATTCAATACGGATATATAAACGTTAGCTTTTAATCGATCGTAAATTGTGAATGATTTATCCACTCTCATATCAACATTAAATGCAGCCGGCATAGATGAAGCTCCTAACGGTTCAACCGGTGTTCTAAAACGAGCATCACCACTTCCCTGTTGTGAAATACCAACGGAAGCCGGGTTACCGGCGCCGCGTGTAAACGGACGACCAGCTTGATAGGTTAACAATACGTTAACACCAAAATTATTTAATATTGCTGGACCATCATTATCACCAAAACGATAATCGATGTTTAAGTTACCAATGAAAGGTCTGTCAAATTCGAGCGGAGAAATATTCTTAGGAGTATACGGCTGACCCGCAACAACTGGTGCACCAACGATACCACGGTTAGCATCAGGATATGAACCTGTTCCTCTTGCATCCTGTAAGGTCATATTTCCGTTGATTGCTAATCTCTGGTATCTTCTCATTGATACAGAAACTTCAAGTCCTTTTGTTGTTGCAAAATCAACATTGTCTCTAATATAATAGTTTTGATATCCAGAAACGATATCGACAACTTGCGGAACCATTTGTACTAAGTCTTTAATATCTCTATAAAAGGCAGTAATATCAAATGATAAGAAGTCCGCAATCTGCTGAGTAAATCCTAATTCATAATTAGTAGTTCTTGTTGGTCTTAAGTTTAAGCCTCTCATGTTAGAGAAGAAATATCCGGTAGTTAACTGATAAGCGTAATAATCATAACCAACATAAGATTCATTTAAGTTTGGCTGTTGAACGAATTTTCCATACTGAGCGTGGAAGAATGTTCTATCGGTAACAGGAAATGAAATACCAATACGAGGACTAACAGCACTAAATGTAGGAACTTTTTCCCAACCGCTTTCGATAAATGAGTTGTCTGCTTTTACAATTGAAAAATCCGGTCTTGTAGGATCAACCATTTGAAGGTTGTCGATATCAAAGTAATCATATCTTAAACCGACGTTCAAGATAATGTCTTCGAATTCAATTTTATCCTGGATATAAGCAGCGGCAAAAACAGGTTTTTTAGGAGCGTGGAACTTATCATCCGCACCATCAATTTCATTACCAAAATAATCATATCCATAGATTGTGGAGCCATTATTTCTAAGGATTTCAATTTTGATTTGTTCTTCTGTTTTACCTTGAGGATTAGCAAGTCTTTGTGCTAAGGTTTGAGCACTTGCTTGTGGAATATAATTTCTATATGTCCAGTTTATATATTCACCACCAATTTTAATTGTGTGAACTTTATCAGGTGTCCAGTTCAATGCACCACTAAATGATAATGATCTTGTATCCTGCTTTTGATAGCCAACATTGATAACACCAGTTCTATTAAATGACCAATCGTAAACGCTTAGAGCACGAGGAGCTGCATATCTACCCTTGTAATTTCTAGCTAAATCCTGAGGAGTTCTTGCCCAAACAAATCCAACAGCAGCATTAGCAACACTATCACCATAAGCCCAGAAGTTATCCTTTAAGAATTTATCCTGTTGTTCATATGTTGAAAGCACATATCCGGCGGATAATTCATAGAACATTTTAGGACTTAAAATGTGCGTCATTCTAAGATTGAATGAACCATTTCTGTTCCAGTATTCACCAGGACGATCATTTAATATATTGTATGGTCCTGTTGCATTAGCATCATTATCATCAATATAATAACTACCTGATAATCTGAACAGGATTGGTTTGAAATCAAAATTCATTGTACCTGTCAAAGTATAATACTGCCTTGCAGCTTTTGGTTGAGCACCATTATTGAAAACAAAGTTAACAGTATCTCTTTGAGCAGCGGGAGTTTTTTCGTTCCATACTAAACCCAAATTAATTGCAGGTTGATCCATATGTGTCGGGCTTAATTGGAAATTGGAATTAAAGTTAAAGAAATATTTAACTGCTTGTGTAAAGAGAGGTCCACCAATTGAAAGTGAGGACTCATGATATCCCCAGTAATATGTACCAAGACGTTTTTTACCTTCGAATGCACTTGCACGACTCTGGAAAGCTACGTTGTCGGTAATGTATTCGAATGAAGCTTTAAATTGAGGGCCACCGCTTTTAAGAGTTGATCTAACGATACCACCGTTAGCACCACCGAATTCAGCGCTGTATCCACCAACCTGAACTTGAATTTCTTCAAGTGCGTCTTGAGAAATTGAAACTGCTCTTCCGCCACCGCGTGGGTTACGAACAGAAACACCCTCAATATAATAACCGACTTCATCATCACGGCTACCACGGATGTGGAATTCACCGTTTGTTAAAGACACACCGGGTGTTAATGCAAAAATGTTGTTGAAACCACGGATTGGAAGCTTATCAATTTCTTCCGTTGTAGTGATTCTAACAGCATTGGTATTGTCCTTCTGGATGAGAGGTCTTTGAGCAACGATTTCCACAGTGCCTACCTGAATGTCTTCGCTTGGTAATTCAAAGTCAACACTAGTTGTGAGATCAGCATTAACTCTCACATTACTAATAGTAATTGACTGGAAACCCAAATACGAAGCTCTAACGGTATAAACACCGGGGTCTAAATTTTGTAAGAGATATTCGCCACTTGCATCAGTTGCAGCACCAGTGGTCGTTCCAAGAACGATCACGTTTGCGCCAATTAGTGCTTCACCTGTTTGCAAGTCAACTACTTTTCCCTTAATTCTACCCTTTGTACCAGCTGTAAGTAAAACAGGACAAAGAGCTAGAAGAAGCAAAAAGTAAAAAATCCTTCGATGCATACTATACTCCTTAATTTGTTGATTTAATTAAGAAAGGGTTTTTTGATGAGAAAACTTGTAAAACAATTGCCAATAACAACCTCCTTTTGTTTTAGAATTCTGTTCTTTCTTTTTAGTTAATTAAAATAAACTCGTTATTCATGGTTCCAGAATTTTACCCTAAAAAAAATGGAACACAATTTCACATTGTAAAGTCTAAAGCCCCAAAGAGATAAAATTTATTTTTTTTTGATTGTAGCGAGCTCAAAATAACCCTATGATTTTTCTAAGTCAAGGAAATTCTATGTTTTTTTGAGGTTTTTCCTTGATTACCCTAATTTGTTGACCAAAATAATATATGATGTTTTGTTTGTCAAGGTTTTATTTGGGTATAAAAGTCCAAAATAAAATCAAGTCCTTCGAATTTATTTTATAGCCATTGGAAATACTTTTTAAAGAATTAAAATTCCACACCATTTTCATTATAGATAGAGATTCCGCCAAAGTATGTTGAAATCCATTTATTATTTTTAGAATCAACAAAAACATTAAAAATAAAATCATCTTTGATAGAAGAATTTGATTTGTTCCACAGCTCTACATTTTTACAGTCCCAAATAATTATTCCCTGACCAAAACTTCCCGCCCAAATTTTTTTATTTTTATCTTCAACCGCAGAATAGAATCCTTCGATATCATTGTTGATATTTTTTTTATCGAGTGCAGTAAAATTTTTTCCATCATATAAAACAATTCCGTTATACTTATAACTGAAAATCTTTTTACCATCACCGGTTTCTGAAATCCAATAAGCAACATGATCTAAAGAATCAACATTTAAGTCTTTCTCCGATTTCCAGACATTATTAATAATGAAAGCAAGTTCGCTTTGCGTGGCCAGGTATTTATTATCGTCCTTATCAATAAGAATATATGTTACTTTGTTATCGGTTAGAATAGAGTTAGTCTTATCATATTTGGTCCACGAATCACCATCAAGTATTCCAATTCCTTCCGAAAACGTTCCAATCCATATTCTGGATTGTTTATCAACAGCAACAGAGTAAATCCAATCCTGTGGTATATTAGAATTTTTCTCGTTATAAATTTTCCAGTTAGAGTTTCCATCAAAGATTGCAAGTCCGCCTCCCATTGTTCCTATAATGATATTTCCATTATGAAAGGCAATACTGTAAACACAATTGTGAGGTAATAGCGAATTGTCTTTGTTATAGATAGACCATTTACTGCCATCGAATTTTATTAAACCGTCATCCCAGGTTCCAATCCAGTAATTACCTTTAGGATCCTGGGTGACCAATCTAATTGTATTGGAAGGTAATCCGCTATTTGTAGAATCGAAATGAATCCACAAATTTTTTTGAGAAAAAGAATTATCAAATAATAGGATTACAAATAGAACTAAGTATTTTCTGAATACCATTAAAAAATCTAATCGCTTAGATTAATTTGGTTAATTTTTCAGTAAAAACCTGTTTGGGTACTGCGCCAATAACTGTATCAACTAATTTTCCATCTTTAAAAAATAAAACTGTAGGAATACTTCTAACACCATACTTAATAGCTGTTTGCTGATTATCATCAACATCAAGTTTACCAACTTTAGCTTTACCTTCATATTCTGTAGCCATTTCTTCAATGATTGGAGCAATCATTCTACAAGGTCCGCACCATGCTGCCCAAAAATCTACAATAACAGGTTGGATGGATTTAAGTGCTTCCTGTTCAAAGTTTTCGTCAGTAAAAGTAAAAGGTTTCATTATAATTCTCCTTCGAATAAAATAGATTAAACAGCCCCGTTTTTCTTTAAAACTTCTCTTGCAATAATTCCCTTTTGAATTTCATTTGTGCCTTCAAAAATTTTATTAATTCTTGAATCGCGGTAGTATCTTTCTATCGGTAGTTCTCTAGAATATCCCATTCCGCCATGAATTTGCACTGCATAATCCGCAATTTTATCAAGCGATTCCGAACAAAACAGTTTTACAATTGCAGATTGTCTTGATACATCTTTTTTATTATCATAATCCGTAGCAGTTCTATAAACCATAGATTCCATAGCAAAAATTAGTGAAGCCATTTCTGCAAGCATAAATTGAATTGCTTGAAAGTGTGAAATTGTTTGATCGAATTGTGTTCTTTGTTTAGCATACTTAGTTGACATTTCGAGGAGTTCTTTAGAAGCTCCTAAACATGCAGCGCCCAATCCTAATCTGCCAGCATCAAGAACTTTCATAGCTAATAAAAATCCTCTTCCGTCTGTACCTATCAGGTTCTCTTTCGGAATTCTAACATTGTCGAATGTAATAGGATTAGTAGTGCTGCCTCTAATTCCCATTTTCTTTTCTGCCGGACCGGCATGAAATCCTTCCCGATCAGTTTCAACAATAAAAGCACTTACACCCTTATCCGTTCTTGCAAAAACCGAAACAATATCAGCAATTCCACCATTAGTGATCCACAATTTTTCTCCATTAATAACCCACTCATTTCCATCAAGATTAGCACGTGTTCTAACATTAAAAGAATCTGATCCGGCTTGAGCTTCGGTTAAACAGAATGCACCAATTTTTTCACCTTTAGCAAGTGGAGTTAAATATTTTTTCTTCTGTTCCTCGCTACCGCCAATATAAATTGTATTTGCACCAATTGATTGATGTGCGCCGATAAATGTTGCGGTTGACATACAGCCACGTGCAATTTCTTCCTGCATAAGGCAGTAACCAACTTCAGCAAATCCTCCACCGCCGTATTCTTCTGGAAAAGAAACACCAAGAAATCCGAGTTCTCCTAATTTTTTTATAAGTTCATCCGGAATTTTTTCATCAGCATCTATTTTAGAAGCAATTGGTTTAATTTCATTGTTAACAAAATCGCGAGTCATTTCGCGAAGCATTTTTTGTTCTTCGGTAAGTATTAATTGCATATTTATCTCGAGTAGTTATTTAATTATAGAGCTAGTATTTTCACCGATATAGTTTACTATGTATTCACCACCATCAACGCCAAGCACATTACCAGAGATCCATCCGGCACGTTCATCGCATAAAAGAACGATTGCCTTAGCAACATCTTCCGGTGTTGTTAATCTATTCTGAGGATTTTTCATTTTTGCAGCTTGCATCATTTTATCGAACATAGGAATTTTATTTCCAGCCGGAGTATCGGTAACACCAGCCATTATAGAGTTACAAGCAATTTTCATTGAACCAAGCTCAACTGAAAGTTGACGGATGTGAGCTTCCAGAGAAGCTTTTGCTGCAGAGACTGCGCCATAATTTGGAATTACAGAATGAGAACCGGCACTTGTTAATGCAAATATTCTTCCGCCATGTGCAAACAAATTTCTGAAGATTAGTCCCTGTGTCCAGTAGACAAGAGAGTGAGCCATTACATCGAGAGTCATATTCATCTGTGAAGGAGAAATACAATCATTTGGATTCTTTGAGATGTAAGGTTTAAGTGTACCAAACGCTAAAGAATGAATGAGTACATGGACTTGCGGATGATCCTTAGTAGCAAATCTTTCTTTTATTTCATCCAGAGTATCATTTATTTTAATTTGATCTGCAGCATTTATATTAAAGAAGACAGCTTTCTGTCCGGTCTTTTCAATTTTTTTGATAACCTGTTGAACTTGTGGCATTGTTGCCTGACGATCGAGATGAACACCGAAAATGTTATAACCATTTTTTGCAAGCTCGACTGCAGTAGCACCTCCAAATCCGCTTGAAGCACCTAAAATTAGTGCCCATTTCTGTTCCATTTATTCCTCTTTTGTTAATTGTGGCACAAACTTAAGAAATCATAAAAACAAATCAAATGTTTGACTTATAAAGAAAAGATTTTAAGTTGTGAAAAAAAGCAATGAATCATCACCTAATAATTTTTTTATACTTTCTACAAATGAATCTGAAAGATTAACTTTGTAATCGATTGCAAACTCTCTTTGTGAACCATTCTCTTTAACATTAACAAGAACCGGAACATTACCTTCATTTTCTTCCATAATAATTTTTATAAGATTAATCACATATTCATCATGAAGTGAAGAATCCAGTATAATGCCAATTTTTTTTGTTAATTTATTTTTTGCAACATCAAGAGAAATTGCTTCATCAACATGAAGTTTTATTGCATCACCGCTGCTTTCAAGTTTACCTTTAATAAGTACTGTCGATTCGGGATGAATTAATTCGCTGTATTCCGAAAATGGTTTAGAAAACATTAAACAGTCGCAAGAACCGCTAAAATCGTCCAGCTTGAAGAAAGCCATTTGTCTGCCTTGCTTATCTGTCTTTGGAGAGACATCGGTAATAACACCACATGCACGGACAATTTCGCCAAACTGAAATGTGCTTGGTTCTCCAAGGTGAACAGTAGCAAATGAATTGTATTCGGTTTCATATTTTCTTAATGGATGATCGCTAAGGTAAAATCCCAGTACCTGTCTTTCCTTTGCAAGCCGTTCTTTATTATCCCAGGGTCTTACATCAGGAAGTGAAGGTAATTGAAAATCCATAGTATCTGTGGAAGATGCAAATAGACTATCGGTGTGAGATTCCTTAACAGATTTTAATTTACTGCCGAATGCAAGAGCTTCTTCGATTGCACCAAAATGCTGAGCTCTTGATCCCCCGAAAGAATCGAACGCACCGGCAAGTACTAAACCTTCTAATGCTCTTTTATTTACAACCCTTGTATCGATGTGCGAACAGAAATCGTAGATGGATGTAAAATCTCTGCCAAGATTTTCGTGAACCGATTGAATTTCCTGAACAGCCTGAACACCTACATTTTTTATTGCAGCCATTCCAAAAATTATTTCCCCTTTAATAACTTTAAAGTTTACCGTCGGGTGATTGATATCCGGCGGTTGAACCTTAACACCAAGTTTGCGGCAGTCTTCAAGTAGTATTGTAACTTTATCAGTATTATCATATTTATTAGTAAGGTTAGCAGCAAGAAATTCTTCAAGGAAGTGCGCTTTTAGATAAGCTGTTTGATAAGCAACAATACTATAAGCTACAGCATGGGATTTGTTGAACCCATAATTAGCAAACTTATCAATTGCCTCAAAAATTTCTTCAGCAACTTTTTTACTTATATTATTTTTACCGGCACCGGCAACAAATTTTTCTCTTTGTTCTTGCATCGCCTTAAGATCTTTTTTACCCATAGCTCTTCTAAGAAGATCTGCATCAGCAAGACTCATTCCGGCTACTCTGTTTGCAATCTGAATAACCTGTTCCTGATATACAATTATTCCATATGTTTCTTTTAAAATGCTTTCGAGAACCGGATGTGGATACACAATTTGTTTTTTACCATGTTTACGGGAAATAAAATCATCAATAAAATCCATAGGACCGGGACGATACAGTGCATTCATTGCTGCAAGGTCTGTAATACTGGAAGGTTTTAACTTTTTAAGATATTCTCTCATCGGGGCAGATTCAAACTGGAATACTGCTGTTGTTTGACCTCTTCCAAATAATTCGTAAGTTCTTTTATCATCCGTTGGAATTTCATCGATATCTAATTCAATACCACGATTTTGTTTTACAAGTTCAAGTGTATCTCTTATGATTGACAGAGTATCGAGTCCAAGAAAATCCATTTTGAGAAGACCGGCTTCTTCAAGGTCTTTCATATTGAATTGAGTTACGACAGTACTTTCATCTCCATAAGTTGCAAGCGGAACAAAATCACTAACATCACCCGGAGTAATTACTACTCCCGCAGCATGTTTGGATGCATTACGGTTCATTCCTTCTAATATTCTTGCATACTTAAGAAGCTCCTGTATAGTTGGATCATCCGATTTTTTTAACCATGCAAGTTCAGGTACTTCTGCTAATGCCTGATCAATTGTAAAGACCCGTCCGAATTTTGAAGGAATCCACTTAGTAATGTTATCAACCTGTGGAATAGGGATTTTAAGAACACGTGCAACATCGCGAATAACTTGCTTTGAGGAGAGACGGTTGAATGTTATAATTTGTGCAACTGAATTTTCACCATATTTTTCTTTAACATAGGAAATTACTTCTTCCCTTTTATCATCGGCAAAGTCAACGTCAATATCGGGCATCGATTTACGAGCCGGGTTAAGAAAACGTTCAAATAGTAAATTGTATTGCAGCGGATTAACATTCGTAATTCCTAATGCATAAGCAACAAGACTACCGGCAGCACTACCACGACCGGGACCAACAGGAATTCCACGCTGCTTGGATGCATTAATAAAATCCTGAACGATTAGAAAATATCCGGCATAACCCATCTTGTTGATTACTTCCAATTCGTATTTGAATCTCTCTTCAATATCAGGGGTTATAGTTTTAAATTTTTTATCGAGACGTTCGTATGCAAGCTGAACAAGATATTCATCAAGAGATTTGGCAGTAGAATCTTTAGGAATTGGAAAGAGTGGAAAATGGTAATCGCCAAAGTCGAGTTCGAGATTAATTTTTTCATCAATCTCTAATGTGTTTTCAATTGCTCCTTTATAATTTTTGAAGAGAGCTTTCATTTCATCAGCAGACTTGAAATAGATTTGATCGGTTCCGTAACGTAAATCCTTATAGTCGGCGGTTCCGGTCTTATCGCCAAGCATAATTAAAATATTATGAGCAATTGAATGATCTTTTTCTATGTAATGAATATCATTTGT
>Ga0067045_1030368_pt1 | contig 15561 bp, 12 predicted proteins | sample TerdegcTABiofilm_FD_59184 | JGI IMG/M metagenome (GOLD analysis project Ga0067045, IMG submission 59184) | Combined Assembly of (Gp0054472, Gp0054536) Wastewater bioreactor microbial communities from Singapore -Terephthalate degrading...
TCACGCCAACCATCGACCGTTTGCATCCTGCATTCTGCGTTTTTCATTTTCTATTCTTCATTCCCTCTCCCTTCTCCCCTCTCCCTTCTCCCCTCTCCCTTCTCCCTTCTCCCTTCTCCCTTCTCCCTTCTCCCTTCTCCCTTCTCCCTTCTCCCTTCTCCGCGTCTCCGCGTCTCCGCGTCTCCGCGTCTCCCTCACGCCCCCAGTTCGCTTCGGAGCCGTTGCAGGTCATCTTCGGTGCGGCGAAGCGCCGCGGTCAGATCCTCGACGTCGGCCCGCAGTTGGGCCACCTGGGATCGCAACTCTCCGACTTCTTGTTGAAGTTGTCCGTCGGCGGCGGGACCACCTCCGCGGGAGGAGGGCATCGAGGCAATCGGAACGGCGTCGGCGAGAGACGCGGCTGCGGGCGCGGGGCCTTCGGCCGCCATCGAGGAGGCGGACGTTGCGGCGAACTGGGCCCGCAGGTTCTCCATCTCCCTGGGCGTATAAAGCGTGTGGCTGACCACGCGCCCCCGGCCCTCCGGGGTGAGCCAGACGACGAGCCGCTTCGACTCCAGCGAATGGAGGATCGTTCTGAGGGCGGTGAGGTCGGGGATCGGGTCCAGCCGGGCGGCGTGGGCCCGAAGTTCGCCCTCGGTCTGCGCCCCGCGGAGCAGCAACTCGGCCATCACCGAGAGTTCGGTCTTTTCCACGCCCAGCCATTCGTAGAGGTAGTGGCGGTACTTGGCCACGCGGCCGTACCCCTGCACCAGTCCGACCGCGCCGAGGTTGCGGAGGCGTTCGAGCGACTCCTCGGCGTCCTCCGGCTGAAGGTCCATCATGGGGAATCGGTTGCTCTTCTGGTTGGCCGCGGTGCAAACGGCGCTGAGCGACATGGGATAGGCGCTCGGAACCGTCTTGGCCTTCTCCACAAGAACGCCGGCAACCCGGCGATCAATGGGCCCGAGCGCCTGCCATCGGGGAGGTTGCTGCGGTGCACTGGGCGAGGGAGCTTCGTCGGTCATGTTCAGAGGTCGAGGGCCAAAGGTGAGAGAGTATATCAAATTGAGAATTGCAAATATCAAATATCAAATTGTGAACCCGGAGGCCCATTGGCGTGGCAGGAGGAACGCTCGGATCGGTACCCCCAATTTGATATTTGATATTCGCAATTTGATATTTGCAATTTCCCCCCCGATCGCTACCGGTCCAGACCTGCGAGCACGCCTTCGACGGCGGCGGCGAAGGGGAATTGGGCATACTCCGTGATCTTGCGGCGGTTGATTCGAGCCTTTGCCTTGGCGGCCTCGTCTCCCGATTCAAGCCGCGCGTCGAACTCCTTGACCTTGGCCCGCGTTTGCTCGCGTCCCTGCTCGTAGAGCTTGACGGCCGCCTCGCCGTGCAAGGCAACGGCGGCATCGAGCTTCGACAGGGTCTGGGCCGGGGCGCTTCGCCTTTCGTCGACCGTCCCCGCAAACTCGCGGAGTTGTCCGATCCACGGGAACAACGCCTGGCTCTCCGAGGCGCTGAGCCCTTCGGGGCTGCCGGGCTTGGGCATCTTTTCGAGCAACTCCCCGAGCTCGTCGATGCCGGCGGAAACCGACCCCCGCTCGAACCGAAGCCAGGCCAAGGCCTCCGACGGCACCAGGAGTCTTGGACGCTCGGCCTTCAGACCCTCAAAGTGCTTCAGCGCGTCGTCCTTCTGACCCGACTTCAGGCGTACCAGTCCGAACAGCAATTTGGGCTCGATCTCCTGGCCTGCGGCGGCCTGGGCGGCGTCGTACAGGTTCTGGGCGACGGCTGAGTCGATCTTGCTCTGGCTCACGAGCCTGGCGAGGGCGAGGATCGCCTTCTTGGCCTCGGCCGAAAGGCGCGGCGGCCGGTTGTCGGGCAGGAAGACCTGGGGCGTCTGCCGCTGTTGGATCGAACCGGCCAGCGAAGCCATGCTGTCGGCCAGATAGCTGTAAAGCTCCGTCGGTTCCACGCGGTTGTCGCGGTTCTTGTCGGCCTTGCCGGCGAAGCCCTCCGAGAGGGCCAGGGCGAAGAGCCCGTGCTGCCGGGCGGGCACGGCATGGCCTCGCTGTCCCTTCGAGCAACTCGCAATCCCGGTCACGGTCCGCAGCGCCGCCTGCCCCGGCGGGGCCTTCAGCGACTCAAACATCTCCGCCGTGGAGGGCTCCTTCTGCACGTCGATTTCCGGACCGGCGTGGCAGGCGTCCAGGAGCAGGATCTTCTCCTTGGCTTTGCACTCCTCCATGACGTCGACCAACCACTGGAGGCTCATGCCCGTCGCGGCCGCCCGGTCCTTCTTGAAATCCTTCGAGGCAAGGTAGACGGTCTTGTCGGCATCCTGATAGGCGTGGCCGGCGAAGTAGACGAGGAGCTTGTGATCGGGTTGGAGCCTGTCGAGGAAGTTGGTGATGCCCTGGCGCAAGCGGACCTGGCTCTCATTGGTCAGGAGCAGGGCCTGGTTCGGGGGCACGCGATCGCGCTTCACCAGCATCTCGTGGAGCACCGTGGCATCGGCCACGGGAAATTCCAGCCGGCCGAGCGAGGCGTCGTCGTAGTCCTGGATTCCGATAAGGATGCCCCAGCGGCTCGGATCGGCGGCGCGGCGAGCCGCCACGGTGAGGGCCCGAGGGGTGGCGGCGTCGGGCGAATCGTGGGTGATGTCGACCGAGTCGCCGGGCAGGAGGTCCCCGGGCGGGACCGTCTCGCCGCCCAACGTGATCTTCGTGGTCGCATCGACCGTGAACGTGGTCGGCTTCGTCTCGCCGTCGATGGCGACTACCAGCGCTTTCGGTTGCACGGCTTGAATCACGCCCGCCTGGCCGAGCGTCCGGTAGGCGTCGACCCGGACGACCTGCCGGTCGTGCGTCACGGTGGCCTTGTCGCCGGGCTTGAGATCGGCGGGTGTGAGGACCCGCTGCTCCAGCACCGTGCGATCGTTCACCGTCACCGCACACTTCGGCGCCAGCGGCAAGGTGAGGAGTTTTGCATCGGGCGTCTCCCCGTCGGCGACGGTCAGTTCGCCCTTCTTGACGTCCACCCCGCGAATGATCCCTTTGAGCGTCTCTTCCCGCTGCACCTCCAAGGCGGTCGCGCAGCGGCCTCCTTCCTCGGCCAGGTGCGAGACCTTGTCGACGCGGTCGCCCGACTTCAGATCGGCGAGCTTGACCGGCTCGGCCCCCAGTTTCTCCTTCCCGTTGAAGAGGATCTTCACGGTCGCGGGAACGCGGATCACCTGGTCGGCCGGGCCCTTTTCCGTATCGTAGGTCAGGGTGAACCGGCCGGAATCGGGCTCGACGGCCTTGATCCGGCCCTGCTGCGTTTCGGGCCGCGTGGCGTGGACGATGGCGACTTTGCGTCCCTGCTCGTCGCGGTGGACCTCGATCTCGACCTCGTCGCCCACCTTGAGATCGAAGAACCCCCCCTCCTTCTTGTTGATGTAGAACTTGTCGCTGGGCTTGAACGCGGGTTGTTCACGATGGCCGTCGGGCCGGACTTCGATGGCGATGCTCGACTCCGACTTGTAGATGCTCCGCACGGTCCCCACCAGCGGCTCGTGTTCCTTCGGTTTGGTGGCCTTCTTGGGACTGCCGGGCAGGAGCATCAGCGAGCAGAGCAGCATCGAGAAGACGACCGCCGCGATCGCCGCAATCCGCATCGTCCGCTTCTTCTTGGCCGCGTCGGCGTCGGCGCCGGAGGCGTCTTCCACGGCCCGTGCCGGGGCGAGTTGCCCGGCCCGAAGGTCACGGAGCACCTCTTGGGCCGAGTGATAACGGCGCGCCTGGTCCTTGACGACCAGCCGCTCGATGACGCGGGCCAGGTCGGGCGGCACGCCTTCGAGCACGCGGCCGACCTCGGGCATCTGGCGGTCGGGGGCCGCGTGCCACATCAGCCAGGCGATCTGGCGGTCGCGGCCGAACGTCGAAAGGCTCGGGAAAAGCGAATCGAACTGGGGACCGCACATCATCTCGTAGGCCGAGAACCCCAGCGAGTAGAGGTCGCTCGCCGGTCCCACCGGGCCGAACTGGTTCGAGACCAGTTCCGGGGCCATGTACTTGGTGGTCCCTTTGAGAAGCGAGCCCTGCTCGTTGCTCGCCCGGCGGGCCAGTCCGAAATCGCCGAGTTTCACCCGGCCCTGGGGATCGACCAGCATGTTGCTGGGCTTCACGTCGCCGTGGATCACGCCGTTGGAGTGAAGGAAGCTGAGCGCGTTCAGGCCGCACACCAGGACCAGCCGCAGAAGATCGAGGTCGAGAGGGCCCGCCTGGACGCTCTGTTGGAGATTTCCCCGCATCAACTCCAGGATCAGCCAGCCCCGAGGACGCACGAGGTCGTAGATCGTGAGGATATTCGGGTGCTGGAGCGTGGCCAGCAGTTGGGCTTCACGCCAGTAGCGTTCGAGTTGACGCGGGTCGCTGAGGAATTGCTGGTGGATTTGCTTGATGGCGACCTCGCGTCCCAACTCCCGATCCCTCGCCCGGAAGACCGTGGCGAAATCCCCGGTGGCGATGGTATTCAGGATTTCGTACCGCGGAGTCGATTCCATCGTCCGGTGCGTCTCCCTTTTCCCCTCTCCCCAAGGGAGAGGAGAGCATTTCAGTCACTCAGGAGCGTCGTGATCAACTTGTCCAGAGTTTCGTCCCTGGTGGGGCTGCCCGTCAACCCCTTCTCGAATCTGCCGGTCCGCTCCGTCCGCAACATGTCGAGAACGCGGCGATAGCACCGCCGTTCCTCCGCATAGTCGCGGCGCGAGCGGGCCTGAAGGGCGCCTCGCAGGAGAATCTGGTACGGCTCCAGCGCTGCGTCCTTGTCCATGCCGGCGATATAGTTCTCCTGAATCTCCAGGCGAGCCTGTTTCTTCGCATCCGACCTGACCGGGCTCTCGGATTCGGTGGGGAGGAAGACGAGGATCACCGAGGTCACGATACTCAGCGCCAACGCGCCGAACAACAACAACGGATTGACTCCCCCCGAGCCCCCCTGCTTGGCCTTCGACTCCCCCGGCTCCTTAAGCCGCAGGCCCGGGAGCTTGCCGTCTTCGGCCAGCTTGAGTCCGGATTGGGCCGCCTCGGTCGCGATGAACCGCGCCACCTTTTTTGGGGGTGCCGGTGGAGCGGTCGATGGCCTTGCGCCTGGCGGGACTCCCGGGGTCGAAGTCCCGGCTGGCATTGGAACTCCGGGACCGGCGGCCGGCGGTTCCGCCCGAGAGCGCCCGCCCGCCACGTCGGGCTGAGGCAGGCTCCGAAACCAACTCATGCCCGCCACCCCGGGCCCTTGCAGCCCGGAGGACGCGCCGGGAGCCGGCGGTGTCCCTGGGCTCTTCGCTGAAGATGAACCCCCACGAGGCGGGGGTGATGTTGTCTTAGGCAGGGAACCCGAACCAGTCAACGTAGGGGTAGGCGTTGTGCCGGACAGGGCCGGCGGGACCGGGATTGCCTGGATGCCCGAGCCGCTCGTTCCGTTCGACGGGGGGGACATTGCCCCCGCAGAGACCGTTGATCCGCTGCTCGGGGGCATCGCAAGCGTCGGTCCTTTCGCCGGATTCGTGGTCGGCGGGGTTGCGGTGGGGAAGACGCCGGAGCCGCTCACTCCCACTGCGGGCGGGGGGGCCATCGGGAAGACGCCGGAGCCCGACAGCCCAACCCCCGGAGCAGACACTCCCCCACCGGACGGCGCGGCAGGACCGCCGGGCGGCGCTTCCGGAACCCAGAACCGGCCGCTGCATCGCGGGCAGACGACGTAGCTGCCGGCCTTCTTGGTCGGAACCGACAAAGCATGTTTGCATCGCGGGCAATCAAGTCGGATCGGCATGCCGGTGCGCCACTCGCGTTACATGGTCAAGCCAAAAGCAAGATAGTTGAGCAGGAACGGTCCGACAATGATCAGCACCGTCGAGATCATCACGAGGACGCCGGGCAGGAGCATGTTCACGCCCGCCTCGCCGGCGATCGTCTCCGCCCGCTGGGTCCGCTTCAACCGTAGCACGTCGGCCTGGGTGCGGAAGATCTGCGCCAAAGGGGTTCCCAACTCCTCTCCCTGGAGGACCGAGCCGATGATGCTCGTGATTTCGTCGTCGCTGAGCCGCTCCCGCATGGCGGTGAACGCTTCGGCCCGCGTCTTGCCGAGACTCATGTCGGTGAGCACGCGTCCGAATTCCTCGGCCACGGGATGTCCCTGGAATTCCTCGACGGCCTGGGTCAGGGCGTTGAGGAAGGTCGAGCCGGCCTCCATCAGCAGCGTCAGCAGGTCGAGCAGGAAGGGTATGCGCCGCTTGATGAGGCGGAGCCTGAAAGCGGCCTTGTGGGCCAGGCGCACGCGGAGGATGTAGACGGTGAGGAGGTAGGCCGCCATGGTGGGCAGCAAGCCCGACAGCCCGAAGAGCGTGACAAAGAAGTACGCATACAACGGGGTAATGAACATGCCCAGGAGTTCGAGCCAACCGAGGTACTCTTCGGCGAGCCAGAATCGGGGCATCCCGGCCGCCTGGATCTGACGCTGGATTTCGGGCAGGGCCTCGCGGAGGCTGAGCCGGTTGACCTTGGCCAGGATCCCGATCACCGGCTGGAAGAACCGGTACGAGAGGCTGATGCGCCGCAACTCATTGATCCGGCTGATGTCGTAGCGCCACTCCGCCCCCTGTTGCAGGTCCTCGGTCCTCAAGACCACAACGACCCACCACACGAAGACAAGCACCGCAAGGCCGACCATGGCACTGGCCACCGCCTGGAGACCGGTGCCTCCCAAGGGGGTGGCGGCGACAAGGATGCACAGCGCAGGATTCATCGCGTCAAATGTCGGGGTTGAGGATGGCTTTTGCCCAGAAGTAGGCCACGATGTTGATGATGACGGCGATCGCCAGGAGGACCTGGCCGAACACCTGCGTGAATAGCAGCCTGGTATTCACGGGATCGACGAAGTAGTAGACGACCAGGATCACGGCGGGGGCCAGGGCCATGTAGACGGCCGACTTTCGGGCCTGGGCCGTCTCCGACTTGACCTTGCGCTCCAGCCGCTGCATTTCCAGCACGGATTGGGCGATGCGTTCGACGGTCTCGTTGAGCCGGCCGCCGCTCTCGTGGCTGGCCAGCAACGCCGCGGCGAACAAGGCGAAATTCTCGCTCTTGAGCCGCTGCTTGGCCTCGGTCAGCGTCCGGTCCAGCGGTTTTCCCAGCTTGTACTCGGCGGCGATCTGGAAGAACTCCGCGTTGATGGGCCACGGACACTGGGCGGCGAGGATCTCCATCGACTGGGCCAAGGAGAGCCCGGCCCGGACCGCGTTGGCCAGCGTGACCATCGCGTCGGCCAGTTGGTCCTCGATCTTGAGCCGCCGCCGCTCCGCCAGCCGGCCGATCAGGTACCAGGGGGCGAAGAGCATCAGGACGGAAATAAGGACCGCGAAGACCAGGTTGTCCAACACGAGCCAGAACCCCAGGAACACGGCCGCCATGGTCGCCGTCCAGAGGACCAGGTACCGGCGGAGCTGCCTGGTCGACATCCGCATCCGGCGGAGCTTCTCCGCCAGGTCGCTCTCGACGTGGCCGAGGGGAACCGACAAGGAGTCGCCGCAGAAGAGCGTCAGCGCAGCCACGGCGAGGCCCGTGAAGACGCAAGCCAGCCATACCAGCGGATCCGACGCCATGAATCACTCCTGACACACGCTGCGGAGACTTGCGAAGTCTCCGGTTTCCACCGAACGGCGGGCAAGCCCGCCCGCTACGCGGACATGAACCAGAATGAATCTCCCTTCTCCCTTCTCCCTTCTCCCCTCTCCCTTCTCCCCCCTCCCCTCTCCGCTCGCCGGCGCTACTCCACAGTCAGGCTGGCAACCGGCGGCGGCGGGGCAAGGGCCGACGGTTTGTCCCATTCCTGACCGTAAAGGAACTCCAGGTCCAACAGTTCTTTCTCGACGAGCGAATCGATGAACGACGGAAGGTACCCCGTGGGCTGGAGCGCCACCCCGTTGCGAAAATTGAAGATATCGACGACGACAACCTGTTTCTCTTCCGGATCGTAGCGTGTCACCTCGGCGATCTGGGTCACGGCCCGCCGCCCGCCCGGCAGCCGGCTGATATGGACGATCACGTCGATCGCCGACACCAGTTGGCGATGGATCGAAGTGACCGGCAGGTCGGCCGCCATGAGGATGAGCACCTCCAGCCGCTCGATGACCTCCCTCGCGCTGTTGGCGTGGACCGTGGTCATCGAGCCGTCGTGGCCGGTGTTCATGGCCTGGACCATGTCGAGGGCCTCAGGCCCGCGGCACTCGCCGACGATGACCCGGTCGGGACGCATGCGCAGGGCGTTCTTGACCAGGTCGCGGATCGTGTACGCCCCGGCCCCTTCCACGTTGGGCGGCTTGGTTTCCAGGGTCACGACGTGCTCCTGGTGGAGCCGCAGCTCCACGGTGTCCTCGATGGTGACGATCCGCTCCTTGAACGGGATGAAACTCGAAAGGACGTTGAGGAGGGTCGTCTTGCCGGTGCCCGTGCCCCCGCTGACCAGGACGTTGCGGTGATCGACCACGCAGGCCCGCAGGAAGGTGGCCGCCGACCTGGTGATGCTCCCCAGGTCGATCAGCTCGTCCATCGTGAGCCGCTGCAAGGGGAACTTGCGCACCGTGAGGCAAGGGCCCTTGACCGCCAGCGGCGGGATGATGGCGTTGACGCGCGAGCCGTCGGGCAAGCGGGCGTCGACCAGGGGCTGGCTCTTGTCGATGCGGCGTCCCACCTGGGCCACGATCCGCTCGATGATCGACTCGGTCACCTTGTCGGAGATGAACCGCCGCCCGGACTTCTCAATCAACCCGTTCTGCTCGACGTAGATCTGCTCCCGGCCCACCACCATGATTTCCGTGACCGACGGCGCCCGGAGCAGGTCTTGAAGCGGCCCGAACCCGAAGATCGTGTCCTTGAGGTCCTTCTTGAGCGTCCGCAGGATGAGGTACTTGCGCAGCTCGTGGTGAAGGTGCGGACGGATCAGGGGGAAGATGTCGTTGAATCGCGACTCGACCCGAGCGATCTGCTCGGTAACATCGCGGCATTCCTCGAACTTCAACCGCTCGCGCACGAATTGCAGCAGCCCATGCAACTCCGCCTCCCGCTCCGGCACGAGAGTGGCCGGGACGTCGAACTCGTTGGAGGTGAGCACGGCCAGGTCGAAGAAATCGTCCTTGCCGGTCTCCATGATGATCTGGTTGATGAGGTGGTCGCGGAGCACCAGCCCGGTGATCTCCTCCAAGAGCGGCTCGTTCTCCTTGCTGAAGACCGCCAGGTCGCGGCACACGTCCTCGATGTTGTTCTCCAGCAGGAGGATGCTCTCCGTGTCGCTCGCCCGGTTCGTCTCGAACTCGTAGAGGTCGAGCCGCTCCAGGAGCTTGCGGTGGATCCGCAACTCGAGGTCCGCCACGATGGAGCGGAGATGGCTTTCCAGGTCGGCGCGGGTGACGGCCGCGGGCTTCTCGGCCTCGAAGGTCAGCGTGAAGGGCCAGATGCGGACCTTCGTGCCGGGCTCGAAGACGACCGTCTGGCTTCCCGTCACCTCGACGTCGCCCACCAGGCAGCTATTCAGCCCGACGTTCTCCAGGAAGAGCTGCCCGCCCGTCATCCGCACGACGGCATGGTGCCGGGAGACCAGCGGGCTTTGCAGCACCACGGTATTCTCCGGGTCGCGCCCGATGGTCACTTCGGTCCCGTCGGCCTCGACCAGGGTCCGCCGGCTCTCACTGATCTTGTTGAACCAGACTTTCATGGTTGTTCAATGCCTAAGGGAAAAGGGAAAAGAAGACGGGAAAGAAGAGCGAGGGCTGGCCTTCTGTCGAATCCCCGCTCCCTGCCTTCCCTTTTTCCCTCTCTTGTTTTTCCTTTTCCCTTCTCCTATTCCCCTGCTTTCTCGTTCCGCGGATGGAGCAGGTAGCCCAGCGACTTGGAGCCCGCTTGCTCGAGGATGCGCATGAGCCGGGCCGCCTCCGGCTCCATCTTGCCGTTCTCGATCTTGACGGCGATGGTCATCACGTTTTCCTGGGTCTGCGTGATCTTCGCGGCCCGCATCACGTCCTGAGTGCCCAGCCGGTTGCCGATCGCAAGGACCCTGAATGGTCCACACAGATCGACGGCGTCGCGTGACGCGGGACGGGGCGCCGCGGCAGCCGGCGCGCCCTTCGGCTCCGCCTTCTTGGCCTCGGCCAGTGTCGGAGAGTCGGTCCGCGACGCGGAAACGATAAACGAGACCAGGTCGCCGGGCTGAACCAGCGAGGGAACGAACTTCCTGGAGTCGATCGGCACGCCGGTAGCCATTTCCTGCACTCCCGAAGGCAGGTTCTCCCCGAAACGCAGTTCCCGCGGAGGCGTCTTCAGGTCGGACCGCAAAAGGAGCGCGCCGCCTTCCAGGGGGCGCCACGGACGGCGTCCGAGAACGGTCTGGCGCGCGGAGTAGAGGATCGCGTACTCTTCGAGCTTCCCCACCCAGCGACGGGGGATCTCGACCGGCTCGATGTTCTCCTCCGTCAGCGGCTCACCCTGCCCCACGACCTTGTCCCCTTTCACTCCAATGAACGCGATCTTCTCGACATCGCGGGAGCGGCTGGCCAGGTAGGCGAAGTTGAACAACGCCCCGGCAATTCCGAGTCCGATCGCCAGGATCAGTCCATGGATACCCTTCATGGTCGCTCACCTTTGGGCAACGAGTTGGGAAGAGGGGTCCGCAGTACCAGGCCGGTCATTTCGCCGCTCCCGCCGGAGACGAAAAACACGTCGAGCGATTCCCGCGAGGCATCCGCCGTCCGGGCACAGCGAACGGACCAGGCGGTGCCGTGTTGTCGCCACGCGACGACCGTGCGCCACCCCTCTGCCGCCAGCCAGGAATCGAAGAACCGCCTGCACGCGTCCGGCCGATCCGGACCCCTAAAGGATACCACCGCGCTGCCGTCGGCCGCGCGAATCGATAGGATTCTACTGCTTTGGGGCGGTATTGGTACCCTCGAAACAGGAGAAACGTCCCCTCCGGAATCCGCGGGCTCGAACGTGTAGATGGTCCAGGAGTTGGTTCCCATGGGGACCGCCAATCCCCAAGTTACCACGCGCCAGGCAAGGCCAGCAACTCCATCGCCAGGGGGGGGCGTGCTGGCTGCCGGCCGCGTCCCAATGACCATCGGAAACGCGGCATCCAGGGCATAGAGCCGCCACTTTCCGATCTCCTCCTGCGCCGGCTTCTGCTCGGAGATCTTCTTGAGGAAGTCGCGTTCGGCGGGCCCCGGCGCGCCCGCGGGGACAGCGCTCGATCGGACGATCCCCGCGCATCGGCCCTGCAACGCGGTGAGCACGTGTTTCTCGTCGGCGGCGATGGCTTGGCGTCCCATGCGCCATGGGGTGTCGCCGAATTCCAGGACGTGCTCCGCGGCCGCCCGGCCCAGGGCGCCTACCGACAGCGAGGGAGGTGGAGGGGCGCCCTCCTTGCCACCCTCCGGGCCCCACCAGACCACCATCTGGCGGCCGAACGTCAGGCCCATGACGAGAATCGCGGCCGAGACGATCCCCCGGGTCGTCCACACGGAGATCCGCTTCGCCAGTTGGGCAAATCCCGACGAGCTTGCTTCACGACGGGCGGGGGATGCTGCCGGGGAGTGGTCGGGCGCTGCGTGGCGCTCAGCGGTCATAGGACGAGTATGGATGCGAGGGTTCACCCGAACGGTCAACTGAGGAGGCCGATCTCTTGGTTCAGTGCGTCGATCTCTTGCTGGATCCGGTCCGAATTCGGGGGAGGCGGGTCGGCCTGCAACTGCCGCGTCAATTCGTTGACGACCTCTTGGAAGAACCTGCGGAACGCCCGGCGCATCTGCTCGGCAATTCCCGGGATGTGGACCGGCGGATTGGCCTGGTCGTCGTCCCTTCCCTGGATGCGGTCGATGAGGTGGTCGACCCGCGTGCGAACGTCCGTCTCGTCGACGCTGCACGGCATGTCGAGCCAGGCGAAGTCGCGATAGAAGTCCGGGACCCCGCGCCGCGGCACCCAGTCCGGCTGGCCTTCCAGGAAGAAACGCCGCGTCCAGTAGATGTACTCGTCGTCCTTGTCCATGGGCCAAAGGTCGGCCTGGAACGAGGAGTACCAGATCCTGGCGACCGCCCGGATATACATCGTCGCATAACTGGATTCGTCGCCGGTCTGCGGGACCGTGTAGAGGAGTGGGACGCGGAAATCGCGATTGGCGCGGGCACCGGTCGTTTCCCAGACCCAGCGGCCGTGGAGGGCCTCGGTTGCCGCATGGGCCGTGTACGTGCCCAGACGGCCCAGCAAAGGAAACCTGCGGGACACTGTGGAACTGCCCGATCGCATCGCCCGGGTTGGGTCGAAGAGGTCGCGATCGACGGTGAAATCGCCGACCATCGGGCCGCGGACGACGGGCTGGTCGACGCGGGGGTCGTCGAGCGAGGCCACGCCCCCGCCACCCGCCCCCGTGGTCACGCCGTCGGGGAATTCCGGCCAATACTGCGGATAATACTGTTTCTGCGGCAGCGCCCCGCCCGCGCGCCCTTCACGCTGCGACCACAACTCGTGGCGAGCCAGCGACAGCGCGCGAAGCTTCCACTTGGCCACCGTCCCGAAGTTGAACAAAAGCGCCATGACGAACAGCAAGATCGGGGCCGACAGGACCATTTCCAGCGTGGAAAGCCCCCGGCGCGGCCCTCGCAATCGTAGGGTGCGTGCTCCGCACGCACGCCGGCGAAGCGCAGGCCGAAAGCCGTCGCTGCGTGCGTGCGGAGCACGCACCCTACGTGTCGGTCTCATGGCGGTTCCCCTCAGTGCGTATTGATCCAGCCGATCTGGTCCATCCCGATTCCGCCGAGGTCCGGCAGGCGGAACTGCTGCGAACCGAATCCCGGCACGCTGGGCGGTTCGTGCAGGATTTCCGGGAGCGTGGCCACCGTGGCCGGAACCAGGCTCACGGTCCAGTGCTCGTTCAGCAGGTCCCAACTCTCCACGACCCCGGGTTCCCGTCCGACAGTCCAACTGCCCCCGCCATCGTCCGTTCCGTTCTCGGGGGCGTCGGGCCGGGTGGGTGGGTCCGTCTCTCCATCGCCCGGGGGCGGCAGCGGCGGGAACTGGCCCGGCACGCCTCCAATCGGCTCGCTCCAACTATGGGCCCCGCCGTGGAGCCACACGAGCTTCCGGTGCGGAACGAACACGCGCACCTGGGCGAACGTCACCGCCGAAGCGGGCATGGGATTGTCGAAAATCCGCGGGCCGTACTCCGCGATCGGGTTCCAGTACGCCACGCCCACAAACGTGAAGTATTGATCGAGGTGCGTGTTGATGTCGGCCACTTCATCCTGGTGCGTGGCGATCAGGTGCGGCAGGTTCGACTCCGGATATTCGTCGCAGAGCCTCTCCAACTGTCCGCACGTGAAGCCGCGCCACAAGGTGGCGAACTGGCACATCTTGGCCCTCTGGTCGAAGAAGGCAAGGACCTGGTCGTTCCAATTCCCATACCACCACGCCTGGAACTTCCCGTGCCAAGTTGGGATGCTCGTCGGCCCTCTCCCCACGCCAAGGTACAACTTGGCTTGTTCCAGGCGTTGCTCTCGGGCCTCGCGCATCCGCTGCGACTGACTCGCCCCGGAGTCCAGGACGGGATCGATCACGGGGAGGGTCCGGCTGTAGCCCTCGCCCGCCCCGCCCACCGGCACCACGTTGGTCCGCCACAGAACGCCGCACAGATTGCCTCGCCCGAACTCGGGACGTCCGTTAGCCAGGGCCGCCTCCAAGGCCGCCTGCTGGGCCATGTCGGGATACGCCGCGACGACCGCCCGCTGGAACTGCGGGATCATCTCGTCCTGGAGGATCTGCTCCAACGTGGGGAGGAGGATCTCGCTGACGGCCTTGGCCCAACCGCTGAAGGCGTCGACGAGCGCCTGCTCCAGCGGGGCCTGTTGGATGATGGCTGTGCCCAACCGTTGGAACTTCGGGAACGAGGACTTCTGAAACTGCTCTCCCGCCTTCTTCCAGGCCGCCAGGATATCGGGGACGTACTTGTCGGAATGCTGGTCGCGGGCCTCGCGGCAGAAGGCCGTCAGGGCGAACACGTCGAAGAGGAGATGGTTGGTGAAGGCCAGGGCGTTCATGCCCCGGGCGACGACCAAGGCGCCGGAGTAGGCCGTGGCGTCGGCCGCGTTCTGCATGCGGATCTTCCCGTCCACCTGCCGGCCGACGTTCATCACCATGCCCAACAGGGCGGCCAACGTCAGCACCGCAAACACGGTGAGAATGCTGATCGTGCCGGTCTCGTCACGATGCAGCCGGCGCACGTAGCGCAGCCCTTCACAGGCGTGTGGCATGCTCTCACGACGCGGAGCGTCGGGTGAGCATGGGAATCGCAGGGAGCGTCTCCATGCCGACCCGCGGCTGCGCCGCGTGACGGCATGCCACCCAATCTTTGTGACGGCATGCCACCCAATGCGCGCGGCGGCATGCCACCCGAGCCGCACGATGCGGAACGTGCGTTTCGGCCGATGCTCAGTAGGCTTGGTACTCATAGGGCATCACCGATTTCTCGCCTTCGTTGCCCAGCGTGCACGAGGCGGTCAGCTTGTAGACGTAGACGTTGCTCGGGGGCTGGGCCTCGTCGGTGTCCTGCTCGATCCGCTCCTGGACGGAGTCGCGGGCCGTGCGGACGAAACCGACCTGGTTGGCCAGGAGCCGCCCCGGCCCCGGCAACAGGGCGAAGTAGTGCGTGACCGTCACCGTGATCGGGTCTTGCCAGCCGAGCTCTTGCCACGGCCGGTATTCGTAATATCCCTCGTCGCCGGGCTCGCGCCCGCCGTCGTACCGGATGCGCCACGGCACCAGCGGCGGCTCAAGGCTCGCCGAATTGCTGTGGTAGAAGCGGACATCGACATTGGTATAGCGCATCGCGTAGGCGAGCTTGTTCGCGATGCGCCCGTCGGTCGGGGCGCGGGTCGCGAGGGCGTGATACGTGTCGCGGAGCGCCTGCTGAAGCATCGCCCCGCCCGGCGGCACCGTGAGCCCCAGGTCCCGCGACGGGGAGATCGGCATGCAGGCCATGTAGGCCGCCGAGGCGATCTTCCAGTACTTCAGGCCGCTCAGGGTCACGATATACGTCAGTCCGCCTTCTGAGGGCTGGACCAGGCTCGGCTCGACCTGGTCGGGCGCGTTGTCGATCGAGTACCCGTCCACGCAGTTTTCCGGCATGCTCCAACTGAGCCGGGACCCCACGCCCGCCGGGATCCAAACCGTTGCAGCCCGGGCCGCGGAAAAGGCCGCGTAGTGGACCACCATCGTGGCGACCATCAACTGGCTGACCTGGACGATGAAGAGGAGCAGGGCGATGAACAGCGGCAAAGTGAGCACGAAGCTCAGACTCTGGGCGCTGCCCGACTGATGGCGGTGCAGCAGGAGCAGACGGCGGAGACGAAACCCGCCCCGATTCAGGCAAACCAGCAGCCACAGGGCGGCGCACGACCCGAGCAAGAGCGCCGCCCACGGCAGGCAATCGCATAGCACTGCGCGACCCATGGCGTTGCCTCGAAATGACCTTGCGTGACCTTGGGAGGGCGAGGCTCC
>Ga0067045_1030369_pt1 | contig 15551 bp, 10 predicted proteins | sample TerdegcTABiofilm_FD_59184 | JGI IMG/M metagenome (GOLD analysis project Ga0067045, IMG submission 59184) | Combined Assembly of (Gp0054472, Gp0054536) Wastewater bioreactor microbial communities from Singapore -Terephthalate degrading...
GGATGTATAGAGTCTGACGCCTGCCCGGTGCCGGTAGGTTAAGGAAGCGGGTTAGCCGCAAGGCGAAGCTCGCGACCGAAGCCCCGGTAAACGGCGGCCGTAACTATGACGGTCCTAAGGTAGCGAAGTTCCTTGGCGGGTAAGTTCCGTCCTGCATGAATGGCGTAACGACCGGAGCACTGTCTCAACCAGCGACCCGGTGAAATTGTAGCTGTGGTGAAGATGCCACATACCCGCGGCTAGACGGAAAGACCCCGTGAACCTTTACTGCAGGCTGATATTGGGCTGTGGTGTATCTTGTGTAGGATAGGTGGGAGGCTGCGAAGCCGGGACGCCAGTCTCGGTGGAGCCACCCTTGAAATACCACCCTGGGTACACTTTAGTTCTAACTCCGATTCCCGTAAACCGGGCGGAGGACAGTGTCAGCTGGGCAGTTTGACTGGGGCGGTCTCCTCCTAAAGAGTAACGGAGGAGTCCAAAGGTACCCTCAGCCTGGTCGGCAATCAGGCGTTGAGCGCAAAGGTAGACAGGGTGCTTAACTGCGAGACCGATGGGTCGAGCAGATACGAAAGTAGGGCTTAGTGATCCGGTGGTCCCGGATGGAAGGGCCATCGCTCAACAGACAAAAGGTACTCCGGGGATAACAGGCTTATCGCGCCCGAGCGTCCATAGCGGCGGCGCGGTTTGGCACCTCGATGTCGGCTCATCGCATCCTGGGGGTGGAGAAGCTCCCAAGGGTTTGGCTGTTCGCCGATGAAAGCGGTACGTGAGCTGGGTTCAGACCGTCGTGAGACAGGTCGGTCCCTATCTACCGTGGGCGTACGAGGCTTGAGGAGGGTCCTCCTTAGTACGAGAGGACTTGGAGGGACGCACCTCTGGTGTACCAGTTGTCGCGCTAGCGGCACGGCTGGATAGCTATGTGCGGAAAGGATAAGCGCTGAAAGCATCTAAGCGCGAAGCCCTCTCCAAGATGAGGCCTCGTAAGGGTTTTCCCGAAAGCCCCCTGGAAGACTACCAGGTTGATAGGCCGGATGTGTAAGCGCAGCAATGCGCTAAGCTTACCGGTACTAACGGGCGAAAGCTTGGCCACATGTATCAAACGCTCCCCTTTAACTCGGCCAACGATCCACCAAAGAATACAACCGCCCCCTCCCTCTGATCGATGTCCGTCTCACCAGACGGCATCGGTCCTTCCCGGTGGCCATACCTGGAAGGAAACACCCGTTCCCATTCCGAACACGGCCGTTAAGCTTCCAGGGCCGATGGTAGTACCAAAAGTGCGAGAGTAGGTGCTGCCGGGACTAATACACCTAAGCCCCCTGACGGTTATCCGTCAGGGGGTTCTTTTTTGTGACAACGGCCTATCGAGATTGCCGAGCAACAAGCCGAAACTTCGTTGCCGCGGTTGCAATCTGGCGCAGCTTGTCCTGTTTCATCTCAGGCTTTTGCGTCAGACACATTGGGACCCCGCGTGCAGTGCTCAGTCCCGGAGGAACGGCCACTTCGGCTGAATCCGCGTCAAACCAGCGTGAAGTCGGGCAGAGGTATAATGCGGCCTCCCTCCATCGCCGATTGATGGGCGCAGATGCCGACACACGTCCAGTTTGCCGACTGGACGGCATTCGGCCAGGGATCGCGATCCTGAATGAGAGCCGAAACAAACTCGTGCACCAGGTGCGGATGAGATCCCCCATGCCCGGCCCCCTGAATAAAGGAGCGATGTTTAGGATCGTGAATCGCTCTCGTGAACTCACGAATTGGTTCTGGTAGCAGGTGCGCGTAATCTGGGACCTTGATTTTACTGGGGATCTCCGGTTCGGGTTTCTTCGCCGTATGCAGGATGTGTGGCTCCCCCTCGATCAGTGTCCACTCGAAGCTTTTCTTGCTTCCATAGACGTCAAAGCTCTCGCGATACTGGCGGGCTGTGTCGTACAAAAATCGCCAAATATGAGCCACTACATCGGAGTCTTTGATTTTGATGTGACAGGACTCGATGGCGAATGGATTTCCCGATTTCTCCCGAATCTCGTCCCGAACCCTCCCAGAGCCGAAACAGGAGACATACTCCGCCCGACCGTTCATGAGGCCTAAACACGGCCCCACGACATGCGTGGCGTAATGCATGGGTACCATTCGCTGCCAGTACTCTGGCCAGCCGTCCATATCCTGGGTATGCGATGCCTGCAGATACTGAATCTTTCCCAACTCTCCCTTGGTGTACATCTCCTTGATGAAAAGGAATTCACGGGAATACACCACGGTCTCGGCCATCATGTATTTCAACTTTGTTTCCTGAACGAGTTCCACGATCCGCCGGCAGTCTTCGATCGTCGTCGCCATCGGCACGGTGCACATGACGTGCTTTCCGGCTTTCAATGCCTCAACGGACATCCATGCATGGTCAGGAATCGGCGTATTGATGTGGACAAAATCCACATTCGGATCGGCAAGCACATCTTCATAGCGGTGGTAGCGGACAGGCACGCCGAACGTATCCCCCACCTGTTGCAAGCGCTCCTTATTGCGCTGACAGATGGCGTACATCTCGGCCTGGGGGTGCTTCTGGTAGATGGGAATGAACTCGGCCCCAAAGCCAAGCCCAATGATCGCGACGCGAACAGTGTCTCTCGCCATTTGAGAGTCTCCAATCACAAGAATTACAGGTTCGCCTTACATCATCCACCACGCGAGGGATAACCTCAAAACGTCCCCAAACGACAAACTTTTCGTCAGAAGTCACTGGTCCAATTGGCTGAAGCGCGCAACGGGATTGGGTCTTGCCAAACCTCGATGTGCTAGTGGCCTTGCTCAATGCTGAAAAGATTGTAGAGGCTGGCATAGTCCACCGCAATCTATGCCTTTTGGGGACCGACCTAGAAGAGTCCATATCGCAAATGGAGCAAGATGTTTCAGCCCTCGATCGCCGATAATCAGTTGGCCTCACGGTAGGGGCAATTCATGAATTGGCCATATCGTTTCCTAACAACGGGAGATCCGGACTCTCTGGGGAGTCGCTAGCTACCAAATCGCGGTGCAGTCACCTCGTTCGGCCATTCCGCCCACAGAAGAGGCATTGACCGCCCCAGAGATCCTCGATTAGCCGCGTAAGCTTTGGGAAACAACGTGCGAGAAATAACTGCGTTTGAAAGGGACCACTTGCAATTGTTCCGGCTTGGCGTAAATTAAGAGTAAGTTGAAAATGAGAGTCATCAGCCGTCAGCAAATTTGACGGTCGTGTGTGCAATGGTTGTGGACTACGAAGCCCCCTTCGTCTAGTGGCCCAGGACGTCGGATTCTCAGTCCGAAAACACGGGTTCGACTCCCGTAGGGGGTAAATGGGGTGAAGGTGCTTTCCGAGGATGATTCTGGGGCGGTCATGTGTTATCGGCCGGACATCCGAATCTAAGTCGTTTGGCGTCAAAGCGGGCAGGTCTGATTCGGGGTGTGTTGATCTGAAGTGGCCGAGACGCTGTCAAATCAATTGGTCTTCTCTTTCTAATGGGTCCTTTTGATTGTCGAACTCATCCGCAGGATAGTGAGGCTTGAGTCCCCGTTCCGCCGCTTTTCGCCCAAATGTCCAGAATAGGGCTGGCCGAACGAAAAAATCGAGCAGCGTCGAACTGATAAGCCCGCCAAGAATAACCGTTGCCACCGGATAAAGAATCTCCTTGCCGGGTTGACCAGCAGACAGTGCCAAGGGGATAAGAGCGATGCCCGCGCACAACGCCGTCATGAGCATCGGGGCAAGTCGCTCCAGACCCGCGCGCTCGATCATTCTTGGTGTAAAATCCTCACCCTCGTATTGAACAAGGTGCAAGTAGTGGGCGATCAACAGGATGCCATTCCGGGAAGCAATGCCTGCAAGGGAGATGAACCCCACCATGCTTGCCACTGTCAGGGATTGTCTTGTAATTACGAGGGCGCCTACGGCCCCGATGGCAGCCATCGGCAGGGCGGCCAGAACTTGGAGACTGAGGTTGAGGGAACCGAATAGCGTGTACAAAACCAAAACCATGCACCCCAGCGATACCAGGCTCAACAGCCCGATCGTTCTGGTCGCCGATTCTTGGCTCTCGAACTGGCCGCTGTAGTGGATGAAATAGCCGGGTGGCAAGGACGACCGGATAGGGGCCAGCCGCTGCTCAATCTCCGCGACAAGGCTTCCCAAGTCCCGACCTGCGGCATTGCACTGAACAATGATGCGCCGTCGGACATTCTCATGATTGATCGTGTTTGGCCCCGTTGCCTCCACGATGTTGGCCACCTCGCTGAGAGGGATTTGGCCGCCGCGAGATGTTTCGAGGGGTATGCGTCCGAACACTTGGGGATCGTTCCGAAAGGAATCATCAAGGCGCACCAGGACATCGAACTTCTGCTCACCGAGCATGATTTCAGAAACGATCCGGCCGTTCATAGCCGTCTCGATGAACTCATTGACATCTGCTGAGTTTAGGCCATTGGCAGCAAGGGCATCGCGATTGAGGTTAATCCGCAACTGGGGGATCTCGACCTGTGGTTCAACCATCAAGTCCTTAACACCGCGGACATCGGCGATAGCTGCCTTAATTTCGTTGGCTTTGTTGCGAAGGATTTCGAGGCTGTCACCGTACAGCTTGATTCCGATCTGGGCCTTTACGCCTGAAAGCATTTGCGAGATGACATGCTGCAGCGGTTGTTCGACCGCGATGGCTACGCCTGGCACCTGAGTCAATTCTTCGCGGATGCTGGCAAGGATTTGATCACGGCTGTGGCCGGAGTTGCGGTCGAAGGTGACGATGATCTCCGACATGTTGACGCCTTCAGCATGTTCGTCGAATTCAGCGCGACCCGTTCGCCTACCGAAAACAACCACACCAGGGACGTTTCCGAGCCGTTGCTCGACCATTCCGGCAACTCGGTTGGACATATCCAGGGAAGCACCGGGCGGCAACATCACATTGATCTGCACACTTCCCTCATTAAAGGGGGGCAAGAAATCGCGGCCCAACCGCGATACGGCAATGCTGCTAACAAGAACGCCAGCTGCACAGATTCCCAGGACTGGCCAGGGGTGACGGACGCTAAAACGGATCGCGTATCCGGCGAGCCACTTGAGCCACCGCAGCACGAAGCCATCTTTGTCGTATCTCATAACTTTGGCATTGGGAAGCAACCAATAGGATAACACCGGCGTTACGGTAAGAGATACCAACAGCGAGGCGAGAATCGAGACGATGTAGGCCACGGCAAGAGGGGTAAATAACCTGCCCTCTATCCCCCCCAGGGCGAACAGCGGCACAAAGACCAACACCACCAGGAACGTGCTAAACACGATCGAATTGCGGACCTCGCTGCTGGCTTCGTAAACGACACGGATGGGATGCTTAGGATGGGGCGAATGACGATTCTGCCGCAATCGCCGGAAGATATTTTCAACGTCCACGATGGCATCGTCCACCAACTCGCCAATGGCGACCGCCAGCCCACCGAGCGTCATGGTGTTGATTGACATGTTGAACCACTTAAAGACCAATCCTGTGATAACAATGGAAAGAGGAATTGCCGTGAGCGTGATGAACGTCGTGCGGAAATTGAGGAGGAAGAAAAAGAGGACGATGACGACCAGGATGCTGCCATCCCTCAGGGCATCAATCACGTTGTGAATGGCCAAGTCGATAAATGATTTTTGCTGATAGACGGGTGTGATGCAAATATCGGGCGGCAAGCTGGGTTTGAGTTCTTCCAAGGCCTGATTGATCTGCTCGGTCAACAGCCGCGTGTCTTGACCCGGTTGCTTGGTGATTGTGAGCATGACCGCCGGCACCCCGTTTACCGCAGAATCGCCGCGTTTGACTTGTGGCGCCTCCACAATGCGGGCAACCTGCTGGAGTAAGACCGGACGTTCCGAATCGGGTTTGACCACGACCTTCTCGATGTCCTGAACGGTTTGGAGTCGGCCAATGGATCGAACGAGATATTCGCGTCCGCCACGGGTGAGGTAACCGCCAGAGGCGTTGGTGTTGCTGGCGGACAAAGCTCGTTCCACATCGTGCAATGTGACGCCATAATTTCGCAAAGCATTTGGGTTCACGAGTACCTGGTATTGCTTTCGGCCGCCACCCATCGTAATGACCTGCGCGATACCAGGGATGGTCAGTAATCGTTGCCTCACGACCCAATCGGCCAGGGTGCGGACTTCCATGGGAGACGTTTTGCCGTCTTCGCTCCACATGCCGATGATCATGATTTGACCCATGATCGACGAGATAGGCCCCATCTGTGGCCGAACGCCCTCGGGCAAGCGGCTGGCGGCCAGGGCCAACTTTTCCGCTACGATTTGTCGGTCCACGTAGATATCTGTTTCCCATCCGAATTCCACCTGAATGACTGACAGTCCGACTCCGGAGGCGCTCCGCACCGCTTGTACGCCGGTGGCGCCGCTGAGGACAGACTCGAGGGGCAACGTCACGAGAGTTTCCACCTCTTCTGGCGCCAACCCCGGGGCCTCTGTCATCACTGTGACACGGGGGCGGTCTAGGTCGGAGAACACGTCGATGGGCAAGTGGTATAACACAACGCTCCCGTACATGAGCACCAACAAGGCAATGGCAATCGTCAGTAGCCGATAGCGCAGGGAGAGTCGAATGATCGCGTTCAGCATGGGAGAACATTTCCTGTTGTCGATTACGGATGAACCGACGATTATTGTTTCAATGGTTGTGTCCGGCGTGGGGGTCGATTCCACCACCTGACCTGGCCTTCAAAGCCAACTGCAACTGTTGGGCCGCGGACACTGCGACCACAGCGCCGATTTTGAGAGTGCCGTCATTGGCGATCACGACCCAATCTTGGTCGCGGTATTCGACATGAACCGGTCGCCGATCGAAATGATCACCGTTGGCTTCAAAAACGTAGGTCTCAATACCTTCCTGTACGACCGCCTCGACGGGTAGCACAATGCGATCTTGCCACCGCTCCACGGGAATGCGGACTTGTGCCCTTTGCCCCGGCTTGAACTGCCAGTATGCAAAGCGCCGCCCATCAGGTGTTTTGGCCTCCCGCATCAGACGGTTCGGAAGCCGAATATAGAAAGGAAACGTCCTCGATTCCCGATCGACCTTCTCATCCAGATAGAGGATAGAAAGCCCTTGCACCGTCTGTTCTTCATCGGTGGCTCTGGGACCGAACACCGCGGTGATTGCCCAATTCTCGGCGGACGCTCGGTTGATTGCGTGAATATCTTGCTCAAACGCGCGGCCTTCGAGATACAGCTCACCATAGTCCACCAAGGTGCAGAGTGTGTCGCCGGCATTTACATATTTTCCTTGGGAGACCCTCAACTGTTGGACTTGCAGGGGATGTTTCGCCGATGTTCGTGCCGAGTCTTGCCCTGGTGCGAAGATTGTTAGGCTTTGCAAGAGTGTCCGACTGGCGACGATCTGGTCCACATGTTCTTGAGACAGTCCATGCAAGAGTAAGGCTTGTCGCTGTGCCCGCAGGAGGGCCTCCTGTTTCTGTTGCTCGTACTTGCGCTCCAGAAGTGTCTTACCTGCAATTGCACCCTCGGCGGTGACTTTCTCCAGGCGTGCCACCTCACGACGGGTTACGTCCAGTTCCTCGAGAGTGCGAAGGAATTCTGTTTGCAACTGGAGAAGGTCTTCATGGGTCAGGCGGACCTCGAAGAGTGGTTGTCCTGGTTCGACTGCCTCGCCCTGAATCGGATAAATCTTGCTCACAATCCCGGTCATCGGCGCGGTGACTTCGATCGTGGACCAACCTGGGCGTTCTACGACCGTTGCCGGTACGGTGATCGAACGTTCGAAAGCCCGTAATTCAACCTTCGCCAGCCGGAGACCAATGTTACGACGCGCCTGCTGGCTGAGCTGGATTGCCGTCGTTTCATTATGCTCGTGGTCGTACTCACTGCCATCGGTCGTTGCAGCTTTGGCGGTTTGGGTACTACCAGGCGTGGTGTGATCGTGGGCCTCATGCTCGTGTTCAGTTTCGCCCATAGTGTGAGAAACCACTTCTGCCTTGCCGAGAGGCTCATTTTGCGTATTGGCCGGTAGGCTGCAAACGATAGGCGAAAGTGCGAGTTGTGAGAATTTCGGAACCCATGAACTGCAAAGTACTGCTGCAACGACCATCATCAGCGCGGCTGCCAACAAGTACCATCGTGAGGCTTTGGGTAAGATTCGTTGAAGAACTCGCGTAGTCATGTTCATCCTCGTCGGGATAGACTCGATGAATGTTGGAGTGGCACGGGGTGATGCCATTCTGCCCTGTTGCGCAGGGCGACCCGGGAACAGAGAGCCCGATCGTAATGGACAAAAGGTTGGCGCTTGGCCAGTTTCAGAGAAAATGCGCGATTAGATCAATAGAACTTGATTCGCAAGGTGGAGACGAACCGGAAGGAGCAGACGACCGGAAGAAACCGCCGGTTGACAAGCGTCAAAGCCGGCTATGGAAGGCGGATCATGGGAGACCGTTGTCAGGAAATCCGAATGTGGCTGAATCAATAAATCATCCACTGTTTGGCTGGAAGAAAGGACAGAGCACTTAGCTCCCTGACAGTCATTGGTCCCGTGATGCGAATGGTCGATGTTATCTTCTTTGTCCTGCCCATCATGCAATGAGCCTGGGTGAACCAAAGAGAAGTTGCCCTCACACTTATGCGCGTGATGCCAGCAACAGCCCAGTGTCAGGTGGACAACGAGCATCGCCGAAACTGAGATGTGGATTAACCCAATCATACCACGCCTTTTTGTCCTCGGTTTGCTATCGCCGAGGCATTTTTTTGAATCTTCGTTGAATCGACTCACCAGTTAGCGTCTATTCGAACGCACCAGCGACGCTCTTTAACAGGACTGGCAATACGAGTCCAAAAAGCATTTGTCTGTGTTTGCCCCATCCGACATCGCCGACCATTCCGGGTCGCGTAGTATAAAAAGCTCCGCCGATGTGGTGTGAAAATCGACTGAATCTATTCTATGTGCTGCGCAGTAAATGAGTCAACTTTAGTTGTCCGACAAGCCAACGGTTGCCGTCTCGCCGCTTTGAAGGCTGTCGCACAATAAATATCCTTCGAGCATTGCCGTCGCGGCGCGAAGCTCGCGCACAGCCTCCAAATAATCGAGATAGGTTTGAAAATACGTACGCTGTGCCGTCAGGAGGACTAAGTAGCCAAATTCTCCCTGCTGGTAACCCGCACTAACCAGTCTCAGCGATTCTTCGGCGTTGGGCAGGATATCGCGTCTGTATTTATCGACCCGGTGGTAGGCCGTCGCGTACTGTTCAAAGACGGCGGCTAAACGCTGCTCCAGCGCAAGGCGTACCCGTCTGACCTCCTGCTGGGCGGCGACCAACTCAGCCTGGGCTTTAGCAATGTTTCCTTGGTTTCGATTGTAGATGGGAATGGGAACGCCAATTTGCACCCCAGCCGTCGTATCTCCGGTTGCATTATCGTGTTGGACGCTCGCCTGCAAATCGACATTGGGAAACCGACCGGCACACTCGCGATTCAGAGCGGCTTGGGCGCGAGCCACTCCCGCTTGAGCGGCAGCAAGCTGGGGGCTTTCGGCCAACAGGCGGTTCAAGGCCTCTTCCCAGGTTAACTGTGGTATGTTGTCCAGCAGGTCGCCATCCAACGGAGCTGGTTGCAAGGCGGGGTTTCCAACGACCGCGACCAGGTTGCGCCAGGCTGCTGCATACCGATGACGGGCTTTGTCCAGAACGATCTTCGCCGAATCGTTTTCAATCTTGGCTTGAAGGACATCAACGCGCGCCACTTCTTCAGCCTTGAGAAGATCCTCCGCAGCCTTGACTCCTCGTTCGCTGATCCCAAGCAACTGCTCGGCCAGTTCCACCGTACGCTGAGCGATGAGCACGTCGTAGAAGGATCGTCGCACATCCGTTAATACGCGGAATCGTTGTACAGCCCAGAACGACTCAGCCAGCCGAATTTCTTGGTTCGCCACGGCCCGATTAAGTTGTAACTTTCCTGCCGTGACGATCTCTAGCCCTACGAACCCACCCTGCTGGCCTGCCCGACCTTCGTTACCCATCTCAGTGCCTTGGTATCCAATCACCGGGTTGGGATATAGTCCGACCTGAAGGTATTGAGCACGCGCGGCTTGAACGCGGGCTGCTGCCTGCGCGAGCGTGGGATTGTGCTTTTCCGCCATCGTCTCCAACTCGGCCAAAGTCAGGCGGATTTTTGACGTCTGGATCCCACCAGGAGATGGAACTATGTTTGGACTAAGTTCGGGTGATGATGGAGCTGAAACCTCTTGGGGTGCGATGCCGTTACCACCAGAGGCGGGAGAAGCAGACGGCTTTGTCTCCTGAGCCGCGGTGAGGCTCGGCACAGTCGCCAGAAGCACGACGAAGACAAAGCCCTTGAGTTTCATTAAGTGTGACCCTCGAATTCCCGGGTGATGATGCTGGTCCAGGATGGACGCCTCCGACGTAGAAAAATATCGTCTAAACGGAAAATCCGACATTATCAGTTTTTTCGGCACATTAGCCCGTCGGGGTTAGGATGGCCCAAGCGGCGAGAAAATGTGCGGGCTAGGTAATTTGTTGCGCCGACACAATGTTCCTTAATCTCTCAGGCAACTGAAACGCTGCGCTCATGCCAGCGGACCTCGTGCGGGATGTGGCTGATAGTTGCATAGGGTCGCGACTCTGTAGGATGCTCACGACTGAAAGCAAGAGAACAAAAGGAGTGTCCCATGAGCCACATTTACACTCGCATGTTCGGGATCTGTGTTCTGGTCGTGACGTTCGGTGCCACTGGCGCTTTGGCGGTGGAAAGCCGTTTCCCGTTCCGGTATCGCATCGCGTATTCCACTTACTTAGGTGGCCCGGAATGGGAAGAAGCCCGTGAAGTCATTGTTGATCCCGATGGTGCCGCTCTCATTGGGGCCCAGGTCAAGTCGCCCGGCTTGCCCGTCACATCGGAAGCGATCCAGAGGAACCTAGGCAGCGGCGATGATGCGTTCGTTGTTAAACTCGTTGTTGCAGAGTGAGTCTCAGGACCCGGGGGGCAGCACCGGTAACCGGCTCACTCACCCGTATTGGCGTTGAACACCTGATCGCCGGCACCTTCGGCCTTCATCAACACCGAGAAGACCTGGATACCGAGTTCACGGTCGTCCTGCGAGCGCGGGACGACGTTGCGAGGGACCCACGTCGGTGTCTGGATTTCAATGATGATACGATCTGAAGATTGGGGCGGAATTTCAAGCGTTGTTATCCCATGTTGAAGCTTACCCAAAGTCTGCCCATTGGAAACGACTTTGACCTCGGCGTCCTTTAGTGCTTTTGGTATCTCAGCAGTGATTGCTATTTGATAGGCGCGGTCCGGGATGACAGGGAGGAACATCCGCGAGGAACTACCGGTCCAGCGAAAGGGTCGTTCCGCTCGTTCGGCGCCGAACCATCCGACCAGGTAACGTGCATCTCCGGGACGGCCGATCTCAAGGCGATAATGTTCCCGCGCTTTGCTTGTCCATTCGATTGGGTCAATGGCATTAAGACCAATCTGGGCACGGTTTCCCGCCTGATTATCCACCCGAAGTCCTCCTGCCGCCTGGTTTCCGACAACCAGAGCCGATCGGACTTCGCGGCCAATGCCCACATGTAATGATGAATCCTGATCGAACGAGCAACCTTGAATGGTGGCCCACCCTGCGTCGATTTGGATTGCAGGCGATCCTTGCTGTGCCATATCCCACTGACAGAAATGGCAAGCCATGAGTGTCATCTGCACGTCCGCACTTCTCATCCAAACACACCGATCAATTGGCCCCCAGAACGAGCAATTGACGAGGCTCACCCGGCCGGATGCCTCAGGTGCGACTTCGAGGGTCACGGCGTCCTTGCTGCTCCAGCGACCGACGAATTCCCCATTTGTGATCAATAATCCTGGCGGCTGGGTATGCTCAACGAGCACCGCCCGCTGACAGCAGTCGGCTCCGATGCCCAAGAAGTTTCCATTCGCACTTCCCCGAGACGATTTTGAGAACTTGTAACCCACGCCGTAGCCAAAGCAGAATGTGTTATACACGTAATGCCAGTCGGTACGAGCGAGCTCGAACGCCACACCATTAAGGTTAATCCACTCGCAATAAGGATCATTGGGTCGATAGGAAACGCCAAACGGCCAGAAATGGATGTTTTCCACTCTTCCAATGTCGTAACATTCATCCACGTACAGGCCGCGCTTAATTGGATAACCCGTGACGTTGCGTACCAGGTGCCGATGTGCCCGAACCAGCCGAATCGCTTCATACGGATTTACAAACAGGCAATCTTGAATCGACACATTTTCCGTGTTGAACGAAGCAACGCACGGAGGATACGGCACAGGTGGCACATCCGTTTGTTTCCATTCCGGATAGACAACGGTTAAGCCTTTGATCGTGGCGTGACGACCCGCCAGACGGATGAATGGTTCACCTTCTTCTGATCCACGGCCTTCGTAGGCGAGGAGAACAGATCCCCCGACGTCTTGCCACTTGGCCCATTGGGTTGTCGGGGCCGTTTGCAGGACACCCTCAAGCGTGACATCTGCTGGAACAACCAAATGGCCATTGATGCGGTACTTCCCAGCCGGGATTTCCACAATTCCACCTCCACGGCGGGACATATCGTTCATCGCTTGTTGGATGATCTCGGTCCAATCGGTGTTTTCGTCGGCCTTGGTGACCAACTCGGTCACATTGATGCGGAAGACCCCTGGCGCCGGCGGCTGGGGACCGCTGTCCTCGGCGAGGCCACGGGCGCTGTGGGTTCCCCAAACCATGAGAGTCCAAAAAACAAAGCAAGCCTGGGACATTAAACTAGCGCGACCAAACTGTCTTCTCATCGGTAGTTGACCTGGATCGTAGGAAGTTGATAAACGTGTTTCTCAGGAAATTACCCAACCGCTGGGAAGAGGAATACCATTCTGAGTACTTTGGGTACCTACAGTTACCGCCTATGATACCGTATTTGGCGTGCCTCGTCGTGATCGCTGACCCATTTTTGGATTGAATCAAGCATTGTCTGGATTTAAGCCCCCTGACTTGCTAAGTTAGATGTTAAGGGGAGGCTCATCGGATTGCTTCGGTCTGGGTCATAAGGGCGGGGCAATTATGTCCTTATAATGCACAGGTTCGGCGGTTATGACGGTTGACCAGTTCGTCGATCTCTTGAAGCGAAGCCAACTGATCGAAGCCGATCAGTTGCAAAAGGTGCTGAAGGAGCACCTGCCGCCGAACGGAGATATCACTCTCACTGCCGAGGAGTTGGCCGATAAACTGATCGCCGCGGGGCACTTGACCCGTTGGCAGTGTGATAAGCTGCTTGAAGGACGCTACAAGGGCTTCTTTCTTGGCAAGTACAAACTCCTCGATCACCTGGGAACAGGCGGGATGAGCAGCGTCTATCTGGCTGAGCATGTCCTCATGCAACGCCGGGTAGCAATCAAGGTCTTGCCAAAGCACCGTGTGCAGGATGCCTCCTACCTAGCCCGCTTCTTGCGCGAGGCGAAGGCGGCTGCTGCCCTGGACCACCGAAACATCGTGCGGGCGTACGATGTCGATCATGATGGGGTTAATCATTACCTTGTGATGGAGTACGTTGAAGGACAGGACCTTCAGCGGATGGTTCGTGAACACGGGCCGCTGCCGTACAATCTTGCCGTTGAATACGTCCGTCAGGCAGCCGAGGGACTTCAGCATGCCCATCAGGCGGGGCTGATTCACCGGGATGTTAAGCCCGCGAACCTCCTCGTGGATAAGAACGGAACCGTCAAGTTGCTGGATCTCGGATTGGCCCGATTTACAGACGACGAACGTGGTTCGCTCACGATTGCTTATGATGAAAACGTGTTGGGAACGGCAGATTATCTGGCCCCGGAGCAGGCGGTTGATAGTCATCGGGTGGATCATCGCGCCGACATTTACAGCCTGGGATGCACCCTCTATTACCTGTTGACCGGTCATCCGCCATTTTCCGAAGGGACACTGGCGCAGAGGATCATGAAGCACCAGCGGGAGGCTCCTCCCGATATTCGTGCCGATCGGCCCGATGCCCCGGAAGACCTCGTGGCAATTTGTTTGAAGATGATGGCCAAGAAGCCCTCGGGCCGATTTCAAACGGCGGGCGAGGTCGCCCAGGCCCTTCGGCTGTGGCTTATCAACCACGGATATGAGGTCCCAGCAAGCGATACGCGACTCCCAAAACCCGTCAAGTCTGTCGTTCCGACGAATACGGCGACTACAAGAGCCGCGCCGGCCCGAGGACTTGTTTCGGCAAAAGCCTTGCCGGAGTCCCAACAAGAAGACGGAAAGACGTCGGGGCAAGCGCCCCCCCGGACGACCGCCGTCGAAGTCGAGCAACATGGGGCAGCAATCGGTATGCCCGTCGCGAAACCGTTGGAAACAACCAACACGTTGCCTATTGCCAAACCACTTGTTGAAACGGCAACGATTCCCCATGAAATTGTCGATGAGAAAGGGGCTGCAGGCGGGGAGGCTGCTTTTCCTATTCCTCTGCCTGTGGATGAAGACCCACGCCTGGCTTTGATTCGTGGTGGACGGTCGCGGCGAAGCGCTCCGCCAATGCCCGTGTGGGTTTGGATTGTTATTGCTGTGGGGCTTGTCTTGGCCGTGGTTTTGGCCCTCGTGCAGTTCCTGGGGCGGTGAGCTGGGGAAGGTCTTCAGTTCGACTTTTGCCTTGGGAAACCAACGTCTATAATTTCCCAAAGACACTGGTTTGCCAGAGTGAGGGTATGTCCCGCCAATTGGCCCCGTTTTTTAGGGGTCAACACCCGTTTGATTTGAGAACGTAGTGGCATGAAAGAACGGTACAAGATTCTCATTGCAGACGACAACCCCACGAATGTGGAGCTTCTGGAGGCCTATTTGGCCGACTGCGACTGCGAGGTTGCTGTCGCCAGCGACGGTATAGAGACACTGACCTTGGCCCAGAAAATCCATCCGGACCTCATCCTGCTGGATATCATGATGCCCAAGATGAGTGGGTTTGAAGTTTGCCATAAACTCAAAAGCGATCCCGCCACAAAGGATATCATGATTCTGATGGTCACGGCGCTCAACGAGCTGGGCGATATCGAACGGGCGGTCGCGGCAGGGTGTGACGATTTTCTGAGCAAACCGATTCACAAGTTGGAACTGCTTAAACGCGTCGAGAACATGTTGAGACTTCGTCAGGTGACGGACGAGCTGGCGCGACTGAAGGCCTACATTGACGCGATGGAAGAAACACCGCCTGCCAAACGCGGCATGAAAAGTGACTGAACTGACCGGGGTGTATCGCCCTCCTGCCCCAAAGCCCGTCCGATTATATCGCTGCGGGAACGAATTCTAGCCCCTCGGCGAGATTAAAAACTACTCAGAAAGGGGTGGCTGACGGGATTCGAACCCGCGACACCCAGATCCACAGTCTGGTTCCCCTCAGGGAGAGCGGAAGCCAGAATTCGACCCCGCAACGCCCAGCTTGGGAAGCTAGCGCTCTAACCGACGGGGATCGGGGCCGAACCGACTGGCAGAGGAAGATAGGCC
>Ga0067045_1000118_pt1 | contig 15549 bp, 16 predicted proteins | sample TerdegcTABiofilm_FD_59184 | JGI IMG/M metagenome (GOLD analysis project Ga0067045, IMG submission 59184) | Combined Assembly of (Gp0054472, Gp0054536) Wastewater bioreactor microbial communities from Singapore -Terephthalate degrading...
CCCGTGACAGTGGTATATACCTTAGACGCTGAAATTGAGTTTAATCCAGAATTCATACAGCAGGAAACGCAAAAATGGGGGAGATTTGTACTTGCGACCAATGACGTCGATCTCCCTCCTGATACCCTCCTTGAATATTATAAGGGCCAGGGGGCAGTGGAACGGGGATTCCGGTTTTTGAAGGACAAATCGTTCAGAGCTGCCGAGGTATTCCTCAAGAAAAATTCCCGGATTCAGGCCCTGGCCATGATTATGGTGCTCTGTCTGTTCATTTATTCAATGGTTGAATTCCAGCTGAGGCGGGCACTGGAACGTACTGGGAAGACGGTGATCAGCCAGACGAAGAAACAGACTCAACGACCGACGTTGAAGTGGATCTTTTTCCTGTTCCGGAGGGTGAGGGAGTACTCGGTTCTTGTGGATAGGAGAAGGGTACCGAAAATCGCGAATTTAACTGATGATTTGCGGAGAATACTCGGTCTGCTGGGGCCGCCGTATGAAAAATATTATTTTTGAAATTCGACCTGCGGAATATGGGCACCATGTATTGAGAATCCCATTCACAAGGGAGATGAACTGGATCTCAGTGAATTTGCTCAATAGTTTGTAGACCGAGTCAACAGACGGAACTGATTGCATGTTCATGAAATTACGTAATTTCCTGCGATTTTTTAATTCAAATACAAAAGTTGTGTGAATGATGATCCGGAAAGGGGGCTAAAGCAGAGTTATAGATTTCTTCCAACTTATTAATTATATTCCCCCACTCAAAAATTTCGACCATTCTTCTATTATTAATGTTTATTTGCTTGACCAATTCATTGTTATTTAAAAGCATAAGGACTTTATTAGCAATTTGATCTGGTCTTCCTGGATCCACGACATAGCCATTCACACCATCTTTAATAATATCCGGGATCCCACCGACACGTGACGCCACAATTGGCAATCCACATGCCATTGCCTCAATAATTACATTTGGAAGTCCCTCTGAAAGGCTTGGAAGGACGAAAATATCTGCTCTTTGCATAAAATTTAGCACATTTTTATGAGGAACCCTCCCGACAAACTGAATAGAATTTTGGATTCCCATTTGAGTGGTTAATGCTTCTAACTTTTCTCTTTCTCCGCCATCACCAACTATGATCAATCGGGTATCTGGCGCTTCTTCATGGATCTTCTTCATTGCTATTAGTAGATACTCGACACCCTTAATTGGATACAGGCTACCAACAAATAGAATGGTTTTTCCAGTGCTATATTCATCTGGTTTGATTGGTACGCCTTTAAATTCTTCCAAATCGATTCCATTAGGTATGACAAAAATTTCCCGCGAGGTAATCTCTCTCATCTTTTTGCGCATATCTTTAGTTAATGCAAGGATTGCATTGGCATTCCGCAATACCGCCCCGCGGGTTATTCTCAAAAAACCATCCGGTAAATATACATCGGAACCTCGGCCCCAGATAATATACGGCATTTTCAGGATTATTTTTGATATATAGGCAGGGATACCAGTGGATAAATCTTGAGCGTGGACGATATCCGGATTAATCTTACGGACTGTGAAGAAAATTTTTAACCAGAATATAATAACTCCAATGATGCGTATCTTCGACCATGCTAACCGATGAATATAAAATCCATTTTCTTTATCGAAATTCGGCAGTCCTTTATCGTGGGACGTTATCACATGGATTTCGTGGCCCCTTTTTGCTAGTTGTTCTGCAATCTGATACGTTGCAATCTCAGTTCCGGCAAGCCATACCGGAGGAAATAAATTAACAATAATGGCGATTTTCATAATTCATTTTCTGGAGAGTAGGTGTGATATCGATAATTAATTGATTTATAAATGAAATTTGTCATATTCCAGTGCTGAAAGAATATTCCGGATACTGGCACGATGGGTGAAACGGGGGTTCACGAGGATATTTTAATTCAGAATTCTGATAAATAGCAGCATCCATTGTTATTTCCATATCATTGACTTTGTGTACAGATACTTGCCACTCGGCGTTTTAGGTATATCATCAACTATTTCCCATATGATATTACAATTGGAACCCATTACAATTTTTATCTTTCTTTCAATATCATTTTTATCTATTTCGCGAAATTTATCATTGACAACAATCTGTATCCTAATTTTCTTAAAATCTTCTTGAATTACTTTGAAAAAAGTTATTCCGTCTTTAAAATAGAAAAGATGAGTGAAATATTCTCCATGGACGATTGTCCTATTTTCTAGAATAAAGTGATCCGTAATTCTTCCCGTCACTTTTTTCAATGTGGGTAAAACCTGTCCACAAGAACACTTTTCTGGACCAAGGATTGCCATATCGCCAATTTCATAACGAATAAGCGGCATGGAATAGTTATATAAATTTGTTATGACAACTTTTCCTTCTTCCCCTTCTCGAACTGGTTGATTGTCATTATCTAACACCTCCACATAATTCCAGAATGGAAACAAATGTAATAATCCATTCTCACATTCACCGGCTAAATTGCTGACCTCCCTAGATCCATAGAAATTAAACACTTTCGTTCCAAAATTTGATTCAATGGCATCTCGCATCGTATCAGATAACGTTTCTGCTGCGCTTATGACAAGTTTTGGGGAATAAAGCGGCATTTTTTTCCTTTCTGCATATTTGCACAATTCAAAAAGCGATCCGGCATATCCCCGGATGATCTCGGGTTTAAAGGAATTTATAGTATGAATGTATTGCTCAATGTTTTGTTCGGACATCCTGAAACTATTCAGGAAGACTGTATTCGAGAGCCAGTTCTGAATCTTTGCTTTATAGCCCATACCTCCTTGGAAGAGATCACGCTCAGATCCCCAGAGAATAACTTTTTTTACAATTGGCTCGTCGATATTGAGGATATTTTTATAATAATAATAATTGGTAACCGATGCCCATTTTTGATAGATTTCATCCTGAACTAATCGGACAGGTTCACCAGTGGAACCTCCCGAAGAATTGAAAAAACATTTTCTCATGTGGCAATCATCAGATACGAGATCCTGATGATGCTTTCTTATGATATCTTTCGTTAAAAGGGGGATTTCACAAATACGGGACTCATCAACGATACCATCATGAATTAAGTCTATTCCTTTAAATATCTCATTATAATATCGACAATGAGTATATGCATGGAAAAAGAGGTTATTTCTTTTATTTTTAATGAAATTATCCAATGTAAAACGATCTGAAAGCGTTGAAAGCATATTATATTCATTTTTGTATTTTCTTTTTACTAGCAGATTAAAATGAATTTTTTGAACAAAATTTTCATTTTTCAACATCATGATTGACTCCCCCGACTAAATTATCAAAATATTTGTTACCATAATACCAAATATAATAAAATCCCAAGATAAATGCAATAGTTGTTGATAAAATAGCCCCATATAATCCAATTCGGGGAATGAAAACAATATTCAGAACTAAATTAACAAATGCAACTTGTACTGTTCCTGAAATTGTAAATCGCACGCCCCTAATTCCTCCGGCATTAAAAAACCAGGCAAATAGTGTATAACATGTTACAAGCACTGCAGTAATAGCGAATAGTCCCATGAGCAGAATATTTATTGGATATTTTTCTCCAAAAAATGTCAGGATAATAAATTCACTAAGAAAAACACCGGGTATCCCCAGGATAATGATATAAGGCATAATTTGTTTTAATTTTAAGTAAAGGGAAAATTTACTCTGCGACCTCGACACTGTTGGAAAAAATATTGTGATAAAAATACCTGAAAGAAACCCGATAAATGCAAATGAAGCATAATAATAAACCCCATATATTCCAACATTTTCAACACCCATATAATAATTGATAATAACACGATCTACGTTTGAATAGAGGGTAAAACCAAGGCCACCAATCAAAGCATAAAAACTGTATTTACACGCTTTTTTAAGCCATTGGAAATCAATTCGCAATGTAATATATTTCTTCAATTGAAGTGTGATACTCAAGCCAATGAGGCCATATGCAAAATAATAAGGATAAATCATTGATTTAAATGAGGCAGATTGAATGAGAATAAGAAACATAGTTAAAAGTAAAAATCCAAATAAAGCCTGATACAAAGCTAGTTTTTTCATTTGATGCAATCCTCTCAATATCGAGGTTGATAGTGTATAAAATACGAAAAATATTGAAAAAATAATCGATAATAGGATTAATTCAGGATCTACTGAAAATAAAGCCATTAATAGACGGATCAATACTAGATAGGAAAGAACTGTTAAAGTAATGAGCAGAATAATTACAATGTACGTTGTAGATATAATATTAGCAATTTGAGTTTCATCTTCGCTTTCTGAACAATATTTTATCATTGCCGTATTGAATCCCAATACCATTGGTATATAGAGTATCATCGCGATAGACTGTACTAATGAATAACTTCCATAACCCGAAGGTCCGAGTATTCGTCCTCCAATAACAGAAAAAATAAATGAAAAAAAAGTTGAGATTAGAGTCCCCAAACCCACAAAAGAAAAATTTTGAATGAAACTTTTAACACCATCATCGACTTTTTCCTTAAAAACTAATTCATAAAAATATGATGTTACTGTTAAAAAGACACCCACAATTAATTCCCTGTTTTTTTCTATAAATGATTCCAAATCTGTCATGATTAAAAAAATGATTATCTCATTCCGTTTATCTCATAACCCCGCATACCAAATACCCATTTTCTCAGTATGGAACCTGCCATACACTCCCCTCACATCCACCACGACCGGCCTCCCCCTCATCGTTCCTGCTATCTCTTCCAATGAAATCCCACGGAACTCCCGGTGCCCCACCGTGACCACCACTGCATCCCTCCCCTCTTTCAGCCCATCCACAGGCACCACCCCAAACCCTGCGATCTCCTCCCTTGTCAACAACGGATCGTACCCATACACCTCCACACCAAACTCCTTTAAAACCTTAATCAACCCAACAACAGGCGTCTCCCGTGTATCGGGAACATTCTCCTTGTAGGTTAATCCCATGATGAGGACTTTTGACCCCTTGATTACCTTTCCCGCTTCATTCAATCCCTTGATGGTCAGCATCGCGACGTGTTCGGGCATGGCATCGTTGATTGCCCGGCCGGCAAGGATGACCTGGGGGTGGTAGCCAAGCTCCTGCGCCTTGTGGACGAGGTAGTAGGGGTCGACGGGGATGCAGTGGCCACCGACAAGGCCGGGGGAGAACCGGATGAAGTTCCACTTGGTCGCAGCGGCATCGATGACGGCCTTTGTGTCGAGTCCCATCTTGTGGAATATGATCGAGAGTTCGTTGAAGAGTGCAATGTTCAAATCCCGCTGCACGTTCTCGATCACTTTCGCGGCTTCGGCGGTCCGGATGTCCTTTGCGATGTAGACATTGGTAATCAGGCCGTAGAGTTCGGCAAGGATGTTTGTGGTCTCCTCGTCCATGCCGGCGACGATCTTGGTAATCTTGTCGATGGTGTGCTCGTCGTCGCCAGGATTGACCCGCTCGGGGGAGTATCCGACCGAAAAGTCCCGGCCACACTTCATCCCGGATTCACGTTCAAGGATCGGTACCATGACCTCCTCCGTGAGGCCGGGCCAGACGGTGGATTCACCGACAACGATAGCGCCCTTCTTGAGGTTTTGTCCGACAGTTGTGGTGGCGTCGATGATCGGTCCGAGATCCGGCTGCTTGTTCCTGGTGACAGGGGTGGGGACGCAGATGATGACGATATCTGCTTCGCGGATGCGCCGGGGGTCCGTGGTGGCAGTAAAAGTACCCTGCCCGTTTTCATTGAGTTTGTCCACGGCCTCCTGGTTGCGCCGGTAACCGATTGTCTTTACGTGCCGGGAAAAAGCCTGGGCGAGGGGGAGGCCCACGTACCCAAGACCAACGACGCAGACGGTTTTATCAGTGATCTTTTTCTGAATCATGGTATCGTCTCCTGTATTCCTGTCTTTTCCGAATAAACCAGAAAATAACCAGATACAATTCCCGGTCCGGTACCTAACCTGTCATCTCTGCAATCCTTTCTGCACCCTTTATTCATATGAATAATCGAATACATCATTGTGCCCTGAACCATTCTATTGTCTCCTGCAGTCCGGTCTTTACCGTGTAATCAGGGGAATAGCCAAATGCTTTCCTTGCTGCAGAGATATCCGCGAGTGAATCTTTAATATCACCGGGTCTGGCGGCCTCGTGCACGGGGCGAACACGAATTCCCGTGTATTCCATGATTAAGTCGGCCAGTTCGAGCAGGTTGATCCGCTGGTTGTATGCAACGTTGAAGACTCCGGATGCATTGCTCTGCATTGCTTTCACATTCGCCTGGACGACGTCTTTTACATACGTAAAATCCCTTGTTTGTTTCCCGTCCCCAAAGATTACCGGTGGCTTGCCATCCAGTATCCGGGTGATAAACCGGGGGATGACCGCCGCATACTGCGACATCGGGTCCTGCCGGGGTCCGAACACATTGAAGTAACGCAAAGATACGGTACCAAGTCCGTAGACGTCGGAAAATACCCGGCAATAATATTCCCCTGCAAGTTTGGATACGGCATATGGGGATTTCGGGTTGGGTGGCATGCTCTCTACCTTGGGGAGAGTGGACGTATCGCCGTACACCGATGACGATGAAGCATACACGACCTTCTTTACTCCACAATCCTTTGCAGCGATGAGAACATGGAGCGTCCCTGTAACATTTGCCTCGTTTGTGGCAGCCGGATTTTCTATGGATCTGGGGACAGAAGGAATTGCAGCCTGGTGAAAAATTCCCTCCGCATTCTGAAACACATCATGCAACAAGGTGGCATCGGTAATACTCCCCTCAACAAATTCAACATTTTCCATGTCGAGAAGAAACCCGATATTTTCCCGTTTTCCGGTGGAGAGATTGTCGAGGATTACCACTTCATGTTTATGTGAAAGAAATTCAGCAATATGGGAGCCTATAAATCCTGCTCCTCCCGTAACGACGTATTTCAAATGAATTCACCCAAATCAATATGCACTGTATATATACGCGTTGATTCATTTGCTCACATAAGAATATTGGTCTCGTATCAAACGATTTCGGGATATTTCACCCCCCCCACCCACCGCAACCTTGATAAGGGGTCACTTTCAGACTGCCCGGTCAATATTTAAAAACTTCCCCGCTCCATCCTCTTTCATGTGACCCCTCGGGAATTGACGCCCTTTTCACGAAGAGGTCACATGGTGATGAAAAAATGTTTTCAAGACCATCGGGAACAGCCACGTGCAGGTATGCAGGTGGCTCCGGACGCGGTCCCCGGCTTTTTGGCCGGTCCGCTTCCCGCACAGAACGAAGAGACACGTCCCGCAGAGGAGACGAGATGGACAGGATAGCGGGCTCCCCCCACTATGGCATTGTGTCGGGTTGCAATAGGGAGAGGGAACCCATCATATCCTGCACCCGGGGAACAATGAATGTTCCGTCCCCGGCACGCGACTGCACGGAGGCCTCCTGATGGCACACGCGTGCCCCCACCTCTCCCGCGGAAAGGAGGGCAGGTGGCTGACCTTCGCGTGCAGGTCCCCCGGTCCCTGCCCGGACCAGGCGTGCCCGGCCAACCCCCGTTTCCAGGAGCCGGATCCGGATGATGCCCGCCAGTAACCACAGGGTATCGCCGCGGCGAAAGAGGCGCTCCCGGTGCCGTGCCGCGGAATACGAGGCCCGCAGGATCCTCCGGGAGATGGACTTCCCGGTCGTGGTCCGGTCCACGGACCCGGCGTTTCCCGCAAGCCTGATCGCCTGGTCCGCTACGGGCAGTGTCCACGTCTTCTCCGTAGTCTCGACCCGCCGGACCGTTGCAGGCGCCCCGGATGCCGCATCCCTCTTTGCCGGCGAGATCGCGGACCTGCGGGGCATCCCCCGGGCGACCGGCGGGTCGGTCAACCTCTGGATCCGCTCCGGCCACACAACCTGGAAGCTGTACCGCGTCTTTCCCGGCGGGATAGCCGAGGCGGGGGTGCCGGATGTGGCGTGAGGGGGAGGACGGCTCCATGTCGGAGCGCAAGGTCTGCCCCTTCATGTCGGACCCCCAGAGGATCGTCCTCTGCCAGGGAAAGAACTGTGCCGCCGCCTGCCCGGTCCGGGCCGGGGACGGGTCGCTCTGGACGTGCGGGCTGGTCGACGCCTGCACCGGGAGGGAAGGGGGAATGCCGTGATGCCGCTTGTCCGGATCACGTCCACTCACGACCCGTTCCTCCTCACCTGCCCGGTCTGCGGCTGCCGCTCGTGGGACCGGCAGGGGCAGGAGTTGTCCTGCCGGGCCTGTGCTGTCCGGGTGACGCTTGCCGATGACCCCGGGACGGACCGGGTCGTCCTTGTAATCGAAGGCCCCACTCTCTCCCCCGGAGGACCCGCATGGCAGGCGGGGAGATAGCCCGTGCCCTCTCCCTCCTCTTTTCCCCCGGATCGGTCGTCGAGCTCCGGGCGATCACGGAGGAGGGGATGGCATCCGGGTACTTCGACGACCCGGTTGCGCTCGGGGAAGCGGCCGGGCCGCTGGATGCAGCCGGCACGACCGGCATCTACGTCACGCTGAACGAGGTGAACCCGGCACTCCTCTCGCGGCGGTCAAACCGCGTCAGGATGAGGCTTTCGAAAAAGGACGCGACCACGGCAGACGGCGACATCATCCGCCGCCGCTGGTTCCCCCTCGACATCGACCCGGTCCGGCCCTCGGGCATCTCCTCGACCGATGCCGAACACCGGGCAGCACTCGACCGGGCAGGCAGGATCGCCGCGTTTCTCGCGGAACGCGGGTGGCCCGCACCCATCCTCGCGGACTCCGGGAACGGGGCACACCTGCTCTACCGGATCGACCTCCCCAACGATGACGCGTCCCGGGACCTCGTGAAGAGGGCTCTTGCAGCCCTGGACACCCTGTTCTCGGACGGCACCTGCACCGTGGACACCTCAAACGCCAACGCGGCCCGCATCTGGAAGCTCTACGGCACGACCTCGCGCAAAGGCGACCACACGCCGGACCGCCCCCACCGGAAGGCACGGATCCTCGACGCCCCGGACCACGCCGGGGTCGCCGGCCGCGGCCTCCTCGAAGCCCTCGCGGCAACTCTCCCGGCCCCGCCGGCCCGAAAAGTCAGCCCGGCCCGCGGCAACGCGATCGACCTCCGGTCCTGGCTCTCCGGGCACGGGATCGGGATTGCGGCAGAAAAGCCCTACGCGGGCGGGACACTCTTTGTCCTGGAGGAGTGCCCCTTCTCGGATGCCCACCGGGACGGGGCGTTTGCCATCCAGTTCGGGAACGGGGCCATCCATGCCGGGTGCCACCACGCCTCCTGCGGGGGTGGATCGCAGCGCTGGAAGGAACTCCGGGCAAAGTTCGGGCGGGAAGAAGGCCATGCCCCCGCCGTACCCCCGGCAGAACCCGTGCCCGGGGACCCGGCTCCTCCTGCCGATCTCCCCGGCCACGCGGAGGCGCTCTCCCTCCTGCAGCACGGTGACCCGAAGGAGGCGATGCTCCGGGCCTTCGCGCTGGACCACGAGGGTGACGAGGTGGTGGCCGAGTGCCTCGTCATGTCGCTTGCCTCCCGGTCGGTCGCAAACACGAACGGCCTGCACGTCTCCGTGACAGGCGAGAGCGGCAAGGGCAAGAGCCACGCCTTTGCGACCATGCTCCGCCAGGTCCCGGCCCGCTTCCGGCTGGAAGGCGCAATGAGCAACAAGGCCCTCTTCTACATCGAGGGCATGCAGCCCGGCAGCGTGATCGTGCTCGACGACCGGGCCCTCTCCGAGGAGGTCCAGGAGATCCTCAAGGCGGCGACCACGTGCTTTTCCGATCCCATCGGGTACCGGACGGTCACCAGGGACCGCAAGATGCAGGTCTGCACCATCCCGGAACGGTGCGTCTGGTGGGTCTCGAAGGTCGAGGGTGCCGGGGACGACCAGGTCCAGAACAGGATGCTCACCTGCTGGATCGATGACTCGGAGGAGCAGGACGCCCGCGTGCTGGCCCGGATCCTCGCCCGCGACGAGGGTGTGCCGGGCCCGGGGGGAGGGGAACGGCCTGATGTCCTCGTCTGCCGGGCCATGTGGGAGATCATCGGGCAGCAGCGGTTCCACGTGGTTGTCCCCTTCGCGACCCGGATCCGGTTCCAGGCGGCGGCGAACCGGAGAAACCCGGAGATGCTGCTCGACCTCGTCAAGGCAAACACCGTCCTCCGGTTCATGCAGCGGGAACGGCAGCAGCACGGTCCCGTCTCCTGCCTGATCGCCACCATCAGGGACTTTTGGGAAGCGGCCAGGCTCTACTCCCTCCTTTCCGGGACTGCCGGCGGCCAGGAGACGAAGCTGACGAGGCGGGAGGCCGGGCTCCTCCGGGCCATCGTGCAGGGAGGGTGGCCGGAGTTCACGGTCCCGATGCTCCAGAAAGTGACCGGCTGGTCCAACGGGAACATCCACAAGATCATCCACGGGTACGTCTCGCGGGGCACGGCGCACTCCGGCCTGCTTGAGAAGTGCCCGGCGATTGCCTACTGCGACCGGACGGTGGCGACCGCCGAGGATGCCGGCGGTGTCTCGATGCAGCGGAGGATGCGGGCCTACACCTTTGACCGCGAGCTCTTCGCCGCCTGGTCTGCAGGCGGGGCGGTCTGGCTCGATGGCGGTGATGACGGGATGTCCCCTTCCCCGCCTTCCGCAGACTTCCGCAGTCCCGCGGCCGGTGCGGAAGTATCAGGAAACGATGAAGAAGGCTCCGATTCTCAAAATAATGAATATAATAAAAGTACATATATATGTACACAGGATCACTTCCACACATGCACGGGATCATGGGAGCCGGCAGAAGACACTGCGTGTGCACCTGCACGTGAGAGGTGTCCCGGAAGTGCGGAAGTGAAAAATTCAAAAACCGATGAACCGCCTCCGATCCCTGCCAATACGCCGGAAAATGCTCCGTTTCCACTTCCCCAACCCCTTCCGCCGCCCGGGCACTGCGGAAGTCCGGGAGATCCGGCCGGCAGCCCCCCCGTCCGGATCGACGCCCGTGACTACAAGCCGCTCGTGCCACCCGCAAGGAGACCGTGCTCCGTGTGCGGTGCCCCGTGGTCGCTCTACGTCGAGAAGCTGACCGGCGACCGGCTGCAGCGGAAGGACCGGGACGCCCGCCGGCTCTGCAGGGCCTGCTATGACCGGGCGAAAGCGTACGTCCAGGAGCACGCGGCGATCCTGCCGGGGACGTGTGACCCTTCCCGGATGGAGCCGCTTGCGTCCGGGGTGGGGCGGTGCACCGTGTGCTCGCTCGATCCTGCTTCCTACATCGACAGGGCGACCAGGACGAAGGTGTGCGAGTCCTGTTACCGGCGGCTCTCCCGGGCGACAGGTTGCGGGGAGGCAAAGGCATGATCGCCCTTTCCCGGGAGGCTCGTTCCCCGGATCAGTCCCCTGCAGGGGCGGGGGCACGGATCTTCCCTGCGACGGAGGGCCCGCTGCCGGAAACAGGGGCAGACCCGGTGGGGGGTTCCTGTTCGCCGCCGGACGGGCTGGCCCCGCCCGTCCTCCTTCCCGGCCGGGGAGGCCGGCTCCGGCACACGGTGACCGCCACCCGATCCGTTGCGGTTGACGGGGATGATTCGCCGGCCTGCCCGCCGGAAAGGACGCATTCCCCCCGCCACCGGCAGGAACTCCCCGGAAAGCAACCGGTATGCCGGCGAGAGAAGCGGGTGTCCGGGGGGAGATGCAGAGGGAACGGCAGCCATGCACGACGGGAGACCGCCGTGCAACCGGGCCGGGAGGAACGGCCATACCGGGGCTGATCCGGGCAATCCGGGACCTGCTCACCCGGCTCCTGTCCCGGAGAAGGGTGTCCGGGGACACCACTGGATGCCCTCCTGCCACCCCACCAAAAGGCACTGCCCCGGGGGGAGACCGACCGGGCTCCGGGGAGTGCCTCCGGCCGATGGTTCCCGCAAAACCCGTTCCCCATCCCCCGGAGAGACAACCGGGCCTCTCCCGGTGGAAGGTCCGGGAATCCGAAAGACCGGTGTTCGGGAAGGTGGGGCGGATCTACCTCGAGGGCGATGCCCTGGTGATCCGCACCGACCGCGACCCCCGCTGTTTCTCCCTCCCGCTCGACGGTGCGGCCGCCGTTCTCGCGGGTGATTCCCGTGCCATCCTCCTCCCGACCGGGGATGCGGTGGGAACCGCACGGCTCTCGGCATCCGGCCGGGCGGTGAACTTTCTCATCGGGCCGGTCCTCTATACCACGCCGCGGGCACGGATAACCGACGTGCTGGAGGGGAGGGCGAGGAAGGCAGCGGTGTTCGCGGGAGAGGTCCGTCCGGGGGACCATGCGGGACAATGACGCACCGATCTCCCCGGATCGCTATTTCGCACCAGGTAATGCGTCCGATAGGGAACCCCCCGTTCCCTTCTTTGCACCGGTCTTCCCACCCTTCTTTGCCCCCGGGTTTCCCGGGGGCAGGAGTATCAGCAGCATGGCAGACTTTGTCCAGAAGAGTGTCACGAAGAGTGCGGTCCGCACCCTGAGTGCACCCCTCGCAGACGCAGCAGCCGTCAACACCATCGTGAACACCCTGATTGCGGCAAACCCGCTCGGGTGCACGCCGTACGAGGTCGGAGGCGTCACGATGGCCCCGGTCGCAAAGACCCGGGAGAGTTACGGCGCCCGTATCGCCTACGAAGACAACGAGGCAGCAACCGTGGGGACCATCTCCATCCGGGCACCCACGACGGCGGCCTTTGCGACCGTGAAGTCCGAGCTCCTCGCCGATGCGGAGATTTCCGCCGCGATGGGGGGCGACCCCGTGAACCTGCCCGACAGGGAGACCTGCTCGGTCACGGTCCGGTGCCACGACCCGTCCGGCGAGATCTACTACCTCACGTTCACCCGCGACGCTGTCCGGATCACCTCGTATGAGAGCGATTCGATCCTCTCGCTCGTCGAGCAGTGGGCGGACACGGTGCCGGCACTGGCCTGAACGGGGAGCACACGATTCCCCTGTCCGGGGGAGGAGGGGCCATGGAAGACGGGCTCCTGTTCCTCCTCGGCATGTGCATCGGCAGCCTGATGATGCTTTTTGCCATCCTCCGGGCGATCGCCGGGATGCACAGCCGGCTGGAACAGGTCCAGGGGAGGCGGTGAACACCCGTTCCCGCTTCCCTCTTTTCCCTGCAGGCCGCCTCTTTTCCCCCAGAAAAGGAGGTCTTTTCGCATGGTCGATAACGAGTTGATCCAGGTTTTCGAGCTGTTCGTTGCGCTGGTGGCGGCCATTGCCGCTTACTGGCAGCACAGGCAGAAGGGCCGGGCGGTTGAGGAGCGGGAGGAGGCCGTCGTCGAAAAGACGATTGCCGAGGCGATGCGGTGTGCGGCAGAGGCGCACCGGGACGACGTGATCGCGTACTTCGACCCGGCCGACGACTCGGTGACGACGCCTCCCGAGGCGGTCCCGGCCCGGTCCTGGAAGATGAGCGACGAGACGAAGCGGTGGGTGCTGTCCGGGCACGATCCCCTGAACCAGGCAGGCCTCCTCCGGCAGATCGGAGAGGCCGAGGAGGAGAAACGGGCACACTACTACCTCTCGTTCCACGACCGGGGCGGCGGGTACTACGAGATCGAGTACGGTCTCGTGAAGGGATCGGGTACCGGGAAGCCGGAGAAGGAGGGGGTCTGACCGGACCCGGTCCTTTTTTTTTCTGAACGTTCCAGGAGGTTAGTGAAGATGGGAGGAATACAGGGCCATAGTGATTTTTTTAATTATTGTTTTGGAGAGAGGGTGCCAAATCTATCACATGATTGCCTTTTATCGAGACCGGGACTTTCTGTCAGGAAACGTATAAGTGAATCTGCTGCTTTTTTATGCTTTATCCCCGGACCCCGAAAAAAGAGTTGAAAAATTCCGGCATTATCGCAATTCGATACTATATTACACCCCAATTCTAATCATAATGCAATCTCATGGTACAAGAAGCCTCCCCAAAATCGTCTCCCTTCGCCGCAGATGTGCTCACGCTGGTGTCCGGGACGGCGGTTGCTCAGGTCATTGCCATCATTGCATCTCCTGTTATCACCCGGCTCTATGGGCCTGAATCTTTTGGTTTGTTGGCACTTTTCACATCCATTACGGGAATCATTGGTGTCATTGCCTGCATGAGATATGAGCTTGCGATAATGCTGCCCAGTGATGACAAGGATTCAATCAATATCCTTGGACTCTGTTTCCTGATGGTAACAATCATCACTGTCATTACAAGTATCGGTCTTTTCCTTGGATCTGGTGCATTGCTCTCCATTCTCAATGCACAGGACCTTGCACCATACGTGTGGCTCGTTCCCCCGTTTATTTTTGTTAGTGGACTTTTCCTTGCATTGAATTACTGGAATTCACGGACACGCCATTATGGAAGGTTATCAATTGCACGAGTTACAAGTGCACTTACCACGACGGGAACACAACTTGGTGCAGGTTTTGGAGGTTTTGCCTCTGGCGGAAGTCTGATAGGTGCCAGTCTGGTAGGATCAGCTGTTTCCACAGGAGTCCTTGGGGGACAGATTTGGCGCGAAGATGGAGCATTAATCAAAAGAAATCTTTCCTGGAATGGAATTGTTGCGGTATTAAGAAGGTATAAAAAGTTTCCACTCATTGACAGTACTTCAGCTCTTTTGAATACAATCTCGTGGCAATTACCTGTTCTCCTTTTATCCGCATTTTTCTCCCCTGTTATCGTCGGATTTTATGCACTCGGGATGATGGTTCTCCAGACTCCGGTGAGCTTCATTGGAGGGGCTATTGCCCAGGTTTTTTTCCAGAGGGCTGCGGAAGCGAAAAGAGAGGGGACTCTTGATATTCTTGTGGAGAATGTGTTTAGAGTTCTCATTATCGTTGGATTATTCCCTATTTTAATATTAACATTAATTGGGAGGGATCTTTTTTCTGTTGTTTTTGGCGCTATATGGCAAGAGGCAGGAATATTCGCACAGATTCTCGGATTATGGATTATTTTTTGGTATATATCATCACCTTTGAGTACGATATATATTGTTCTCGAGAAACAGGATTTTGGGTTTAAATTCAATGTGGCAAATCTTATCACTCGACTATTGTCCCTTCTTATTGGAGGAATTTTGCAAAGTGTTTATATCGCATTAATTTTATTTGGAATATCCGGAATAATCGTCTATGGTTACCTTTGCTTATCAATGATGAAATTTTCAGGAGTGTCTTGGTCAAGAGTTGAGAAAATTATTGTACGAAATTTATTTTACTTTTCTCCAGCCGGAGCTATACTCATAGTTTTAAAAATTTTTAATTATAATAGGACTTACGCACTTGGCCTCGACCGAAAAATCTAAGAGCTGAGAAAACCCATTCTGGAATGGATAACCCGGAATGGAGATTGAAGGTACGTGAACCCTCAGAAATGCACGAGAAACGATTTTGTCAACTTTCTCATAGCAACCTTCCAGACTTGCTCCTGCACTGAGGCATCAAAATGTTTCCCCTCCACTTCTGATC
>Ga0067045_1030371_pt1 | contig 15546 bp, 13 predicted proteins | sample TerdegcTABiofilm_FD_59184 | JGI IMG/M metagenome (GOLD analysis project Ga0067045, IMG submission 59184) | Combined Assembly of (Gp0054472, Gp0054536) Wastewater bioreactor microbial communities from Singapore -Terephthalate degrading...
GGGGAGGACGTGGTGATCTCCATCGTGGAGGTGCGCGGGGACCAGGTCAAGCTGGGCATCGAGGCGCCCCGGAACGTGAAGGTCTATCGGCAGGAAGTCTTCGATTCCATCCAGCAGGAAAACCTCCGGGCGGCCGAGAGCCCCCTGGAGCTCCCGGACCTCGGCCTCTGACCCTTTCATGGTATAATCCTTCGCTATGGCGCTCATAGTTCATCCCGCCACGGGGTTTCCCGTGGGGGATCCCTACGCTCTTCCCCTGGATCCCGACTTCGAACCCTCCGAGCCGGAGATCGAGGCCGCCCTCGGCTCCCTCATCCTTTCCCCCTCGGGTTGGCGAAAGGTGTTCGCCGCGGACGGCGACGAGGATTCCCTCTCCCCGGCCGTGCGCCCCGCGGATCTCCTCTCGGCGGCCTGCATGGCCCGGGTCTTCGCCCTGCGTCTAGCGGACACGGCGGCTCCCGGAGCGGTTCCCGCCCTGGCCTTGGGGGTCGATTCCCGGCCCACGGGGCCGGCCTTGGCGGATGTCATGGTCCGGGTCTTCCTGGCTTCCGGGGTCGTCCCGAGGTACGCCTTCATCATCGCGGCCCCGGAGATCATGGCCTGGACCCGGTCCGAAGCCTCGGGACTCTCCGGATTCTGCTACATCTCGGCCAGCCACAACCCTCCCGGCCACAACGGGGTCAAGTTCGGCTTCGCGGACGGAGGAGTGCTTCCGGCCTCCGAGGCGGAGGCCCTGGCCGGAGGTTTCCGGGCCCTGATCCGGGATCCCCCGGGCCGGCGTTCCGTGCTGGAGGCCGCGGCCGGGGTCGATCCTCGGGCGGTATCCCGGGTCTTCTCCGGGTGCTCCGCGGAAAAACGGTCCGCCCTGTCCGCGTATACCCTGTTCGCCCGAAGGACCGCCGCGGACAGGGAGAGCCTGGAGGACCAGGAGCGCGTCCTGGACGAGCTGGTACGGGCCTGCGAGTCCCGGCCCATCGGAATCCTTGCGGAGATGAACGGATCCGCCCGCTCGGTGTCCATAGACACGGACTATCTTTCGATGCTGGGAGTGCGGACTAAACTTGTGAACGCCCGGCCCCGGGAGTTCGTACACCGCATCGTACCGGAGGGGGCCTCCCTGGATCTCTGCCGGAAGGAGCTGGAGGCGGCGCGGGCCGGGGATCCCGCCTTCGTTCTGGGCTATGTTCCGGACTGCGACGGGGACCGGGGCAACCTGGTCCGGTGGACCGAAACCAAGAGCCGGGCGGAGGCTCTGGAGGCCCAGGAAGTCTTCTCCCTGGCGGTGCTGGCGGAGCTGGCCCTTCTCCGAGGTGCCCGGGGCCCGGGTTCTCCCGGGATCGCGGTGGCGGTCAACGACGCCACCAGCCTGCGGATCGACGAAATCGCCCGGGCCCTGGGCGCCCGGGTCTTCCGAGCGGAGACCGGGGAAGCCAACGTCGTGAACCTGGCCCGGACCCTGAGGGCCGAAGGTTGGACGGTCCGGATCCTGGGCGAGGGTTCGAACGGGGGGAACATCACCCACCCGGCGGCCGTGCGGGATCCCCTGAATACCCTTACGGCCTTGGTCAAGCTTCTGGCCCTTCGAGGCCGGGGAGGGGAATCCGCTCCCTTCCGGACCTGGCTGGAGTCCACGGGACGGGGCGACGAGTACTCTCCGGACTTCACCCTGGATGACGTACTGGCCAGCCTTCCGGCATGGACGACCACCAGCGTGTTCGAGGAGCGGGCCTTGATGCGGATCCCCCCCTCGGATCCCGTGGAGCTGAAGAGGCGCTACCAGGCACGGTTCCTGGAGGAATGGGAAGCCCGCCGAAAGGAACTGGCCGACCGGTTCTCCTTCGTTTCCTGGGAAGCCCGAGCTTCCGTGGGATCCGCGGAGAAAGATGCCTCCCGGGACTTCGGAGCGGCCGGGAAGGGGGGGCTCCGAATCCAGTTCCGAGACGGATCGGGTCTCCCCTCCGGGTTCCTCTGGATGAGGGGCAGCGGGACGGAGCCGGTTTTGCGGATCATGGCGGACCTTCGGGGCCGGGACCCGGAGGGAGAGGCTTGGCTGCTGGAATGGCAGCGGGAATTGGTGAAGACGGCGGCCGGCGGCGGTTTCGGAAAGGATTCGGATACCCTCGGATCTCATTCATCCCAAGCTTCGTGACACTACCCCGGCACCGATGTCTCCTCTTGTCGTCCGGCCCTCTCTTCGGCCGCCAGTCTTGCGCCCGCCTACATTATCTGGTACTATCCGCGAACGGGCGCAAAAGGAGCGGGCATGGGCATACGGGGAGAGCTGTTCTCCAGCAAGATCAACTGCAGGGGACGATCCTATTTCTTCAACGTCAAAGAGAACCGGACCGGGGACGTGTTCCTCAATATCGTGGAATCGAAACCGACGGAGAACGCGGAGTTCGATCGCAGGTCTATCGTGGTTTTCAAGGAGGACATGAGGGAGTTCCTACAGGCTTTCGAGAAAGCCCTCCGGTTCATCGATACGTCCCCGGCGCCCAAGAAAACCCGGCGGCCGTCCAAGCCTCCGGTGGAACGGGACGGCGGAACGCCCCCGGCGCAGGAAGGGCCCCGCAGGAAAATGGTCGTCCGCAAGAAGGATGCCTAGCGGCGCGTCGCACCGCTGCGAGCAATTCGTCGCCCTGAAAAACGGGTGCGTGCTTCTCTAAGGGTTCCGGACACTCCGCCGTCCCTGGAACGGCAGGCGCGGATACTCTTGTATGCCGATTAGAAGAGGGCGGCCTTCAAGCCTCGACCGTGTCGGGAATATCCGGGCTCACCTGTTCAGGATGGTCAGGATTCGCTCAAGAACCTTCTTCCTGTCCAAGGGTTTGACGATATAGCTTTTTGCGCCCAGAAGAAGGGATTTCTTGACGATGTCTTCCTTGCCCAACGCGCTGACCATGACGACCGCGGCGTTCTTGTCGAATTCCAGGATTTTCTCCAGGGCCGTGACCCCGTCCATCTTGGGCATGGTGATGTCCATGGTCACGAGATCCACGTTCGGGTAGAGTTCCTTGTACTTCTCGATGCCTGCGACTCCGTCCCCCGCCGTGCCCACGACGTCGAATCCCTCGGAGGTCAGGATCTGTCCGAGCTGTTTGGCGATGAACATGGAGTCGTCTACGATCAGGACGCGGTAGGGCGAACCGTCGGGTTTGACGCCGTCCGGGCGCTTTTCGTTGATATTCGGTAAATCGCTCTTGGCTATCATACGCGTCCAAGCTCCTTTTCCCGAACCGCGGGTACCGGAATGCCGGGGTGATCTATGCTTTGAGCATACGGATACCGCCGGGGAACCACATGCCTTGATACTGTATAATCCATGGCTGTCAAGTTTGCAAGGCGCGAATGGGTTGAAAAGGACGGTTCCTATGCCCCTTGACGGCCGGTCGGCTTTTTCGCATACTTGCGGACACGTCTACGCGGTACGGAGTCCCGGCGGCCTCCGGCGGGCCGAGCGTAGGACCCTGCTTATAGAAGGAGTGCGACGTGCCCTGCGGAAGAAAGCGAAAGCTCAAGAAGATCGCGACGCATAAGCGAAAGAAGAAGAAGAGAAAGAATCGGCACAAGACCCGTTAGAGCGTCGCGGGAAAAGCCGGGGTGTTCCATAAGTCTCCGCTTATGGGGCACCCCTTGCAGTTTCTGCGCTCCCGCGGAGGAATGAGTACGTGTCGCGCCGGTTTCTACGGTCCTTGGAGCCGGGCGGATAGCTCGGTTTGTTCTTGCCCGATCCTGCGGAGGCGGGTAGTATAGCCTATGGCTCGAGATATCGACGTACTTCAACTTTTGCGCTCCTATGCCGTGAAGAACAAGGTCTCGACCATCGACTACCGCGCGTTCGCGCAGATGATCCAGAGGCAGGCCGTCCAGGCCGATCGTTCGGACCCGATCTATCGGGATCTGGCTTCGAATCCCGACATCGTGTTGGTGCCGAAGCTCTTCCAGTACGCCCGGGATCGGAATCTCTCCATAAATACGGTGGGCGGCCAGATCGCCTCGATATCCCTCCCGGAGCATTTTACGGACCTCCTGGCGGCGGAATACCGCCGGATGGAGGAGAACCCGGACATACCCTTCCCGGACGAAGAGAGCATCCACGCGGAGCTCCCGGCGGAATGGGTCCAGGCGGTCTCCGTGGAGACGGATTTGAACTCCCTGATAGAAACCTCCCGGGAGCGGGGGGTGCCGTTCTATCGGCTGGTCTTCCCGGAGGGGATACGCCCGATCCTGATCCTTTCCCCCATGGTGGCGGACAAGCTATTGGAGCACGCGATCCTGAAGGTTCGACAGTACCTCCGGAAGGGCGGGAACAAGGACTTCGTCCAGAACAAGCTATCCTACGCCTTCCCGGGCAAGGAGATGCAGCTCAAGGAATCCCTTTCCACGATCCTGATCAAACCCTTCGACGCGGTCCGGGACATGCGAACCTCCGGGAACGATTTTACCTTCGCGCTCTGGGCCTACCTCGCCAGCTACCTCAAGCAGGACGTCTTCAAGAAATCGGACAAGAGCCCCGAGGATTGGGCGTACCTCCAGGCAATTTACATCTGCGAAGTGTATAACAATTTTTACAAGGGGAAGGCCCAGCGGGCGATCGAGCGGGAGACGGCTTTCAAGACCCTGGATACCTTGCTCCGAAATTCCCCCTATAACTTCACCCTGGAAGAGGTGACCAACTTCCGGGATTCCATGGGAAGGCCGCTTCTGGGCAAGTATTCCCGGGAAGAACTGGAGGAATGGATCCGGGAGCGCACCACCCGGGCCGAGCCGGGCAGACTTCCCGAGCTCTTGATGCCCGTCACCTCCCGGGGGCAGCGCTGGCTGGTCGCCAAGAACCGGGTCCTACCGTTGGTCGTCCGCCTCCTGGGGGAGGCTCGGACCTCGATCCGGACCTCCCTGATCGCCGAATGGAAGGCGATCCTGGAGGTTTATTCGTCCTCTCCGACCATGCAGGACGACGCCGCCTACCGCAGGGACTTGGAGGAGAGAGTCGCCAAGGGATATCCCATTCTCTTCGTGCTGATATCGGAACGGTTTTTCTCCCTGGTATACAACGAACTCCGGGAGACTCCGGACGCGGTTCCGGCACTGGATCGGTTCTTCTACAAGGGAGACCTGGTGCCCATCGACGAATTGCTGGACCTCCGGCGGAAACAGCTTGTCACGGATGTCCGCAACCTCCTACCCATATGGTATACGCTTCCCATACTATCCAGCCTGTTCGCCTTTCTTTACCGGCTGACCAGCAGGAAACGGGCCCGGAAGGAACGGCTGGCCAGCGTGGCGGAAAAAGTCTCCGAATCCCGGGTGGACAAGCAGGAGACCGCCCCGAAGTTCTCGGATCGGCGGATCGAATTCGCCGCCGCCGCCGCCAAGGTGGAACAGGTCCTGCTTCCCGAAGGGTACAAGTTGGACGAGTACCTTTCGGTGCTGATCAATCGCTGGAACACCATGCTGAACCCCCAGGCCAAGGCGGACCTCACGGAGGATGTGAATTCCCTGGTCCGGGATTACCTGAGAGGTCTGCTTCGTTCCCTCAAACCGTCGAATTTCACGGCGGAACGGGTGAAGGGCCTCGCGGCGACCCTGGCGGACACACCTTCCCTCTTGAAGATCCGAAACCACGCCGCTCTCGAGGAATACATCCGGCTCTACATGGTTCGGCTCCTGAAAACCCGCTGACCTGCGAGCCGACTTCAAGGGTCGGCGGCTCTTGGAATCCTCCGCGGATTCCGTCGGTCCCGTTCGTCTCTTTCCCGAGACGTTTCCGCAGGCACACTCCGCCTCCGAACGCCTGGTCCTTACTTATATCTGGATCATTGAGGCTTTTTCAAAACTCAGAAGGTTTTGAAAAAGCTGCCTTGAAATCCGCGATTGCTTGCGGTTGCAACGCAACCGCAAGCAATCGCAAAGCCCATTTCAACAGTGACAGACTTTTGAAAAAGGCTTCATTCAGAGGAATTCGTCGTTTGATGATAGAGGGAACCATGCTGGAATCACAGGTTTTTTGGAAAAATGTTTTGACCAACAAAACGACCTTTCAATAATTGCATTTTTTTCTTGCGCACTTGGGAATACGCGGATATACTCAACCAAGCGACGGTACCCCAGGCAGTCCGGCATCGACCGAGGTGTTAGGGGGCTGCCGAAGGAACCTTCGAAATCCGGGACTTAAGGAGCGTCCATGGCAACCATTCTGGTGATAAACCCAGGATCCACGTCCACGAAGATCGGCGTCTTCCGGGATCTTGAGGAGGTTTTCACGGAAACGGTGACCCATTCGGCGGATGAGATAGCCCGGTACGGTTCCATCGCCGACCAATACGGTTTTCGGGAACAGCATATCCGGGATGCCCTCCGGAAGCGAGGTTTCGACGCTGGGAGCGTTTCCGCGGTCGTGGGGCGCGGAGGTCTTCTCCGGCCCATACCAGGCGGGGTGTACCGGGTTTCGGATCCCATGCTGGAGGACCTCCGGGCCGCAAAGTACGGCGAGCACGCGTCCAACCTGGGAGCCTTGATCGCCCACGCCCTGGGCCGCGAGTGGGGAGTCCCCTCCTTCATAGCCGATCCGGTGGTGGTGGACGAACTCTCCGATGTTGCCCGGGTGGCGGGGCATGCCCTCTTCCAGCGGCGCAGCATCTTCCACGCCCTGAACCAGAAAGCCGTCTGTCGCAGGTACGCCCGGGAGACCGGCCGATCCTACGAGGACTTGAACCTGATCGTTGCCCACATGGGGGGCGGGGTATCCGTTGGGCTGCACCAGAAAGGGCGGGTGACGGACGTCAACCAGGCCCTGAACGGCGAGGGCCCCTTCAGCCCCGAGCGTTCGGGGACCCTCCCGGCCGGGGACCTGGCCAAGCTCTGCTTTTCCGGGAAGTACTCGGAAAAGGAAGTGCTCAAGATGATAACGGGCCAGGGCGGCATGGTCAGTCACCTGGGAACCAACGACATGCGGGAGGTCGAGAGCGCCGCCCGGGCCGGGGACGCCAAGGCGGACCTCTGTTATCGGGCCTTCATCTATAACGTAGGCAAGTACATAGGCTCCATGGCCGCCGCCGCCGCCGGCAAGGTGGACGCGATCATCCTGACCGGGGGCATCGCCCACGGCGAGGGAATCCGGGAAGGTATCTCCGGTATGTGCGGCTGGATAGCTCCCATCGTCGTCTATCCCGGAGAGGGCGAGCTGGAAGCCCTGGCCCTGGCGGGTACCCGTGCCCTTTCCGGGGAAGCTCAAATCCAGGAGTATTGAGATGAAGACCATTCAAGAGATTCTGGACAAAGCCCGATCCCTGGGGCGCAAGCGGATCGCGGTCGCCGCCGCCCAGGAGCACAGCGCCCTGGAGGCGGCCTGTGCGGCTGCGGACTACGGGCTAGCGGATCCCATCTTGATCGGGGACCTGGCGACCGTGGATCGGTTGGCGGGAGAGCTGAAGATCGACGTCTCCCGGTTCCAGCGCATAGAGGAGAAGGACAACGGAAGGGCGGCAGCCAAGGCCGTGGACCTGGTCCGGGCGGGACAGGCGGACCTTCTCATGAAGGGCATCCTGGACACCTCGGTTCTGCTGAAAGCGGTGTTGAACAAGGAGTCCGGGCTGAACGCGGGCCGCCTCACCAGCCACGTGGCGGTGATGGAGACGTCTTCCTACCACAAGCTCCTCATCGTGACCGACGCGGCCATCAACATCGCCCCGGACATACCCGGAAAGATCGACATCATAGCCAACGCGGTCCAGGTCGCCCACGCCCTGGGGATTCCGGTGCCCAAGGTGGCCCTCCTAGCGGCGGTGGAGAAGGTGAACTGGGAGAAGATGCCCTGCACCGCCGACGCCGCCGTCCTGACCCAGATGAACCGCCGGGGGCAGATCAAGGGTTGTCTGGTGGACGGCCCCCTGGCCCTGGACAACGCGGTCAGCGCGGAGAGAGCCCGGATCAAAGGCATCGTCTCCGAGGTGGCCGGTGACGCGGACATCTTCGTGGCTCCGGACATCGAGGCGGGGAACATCCTGTACAAGTGCCTCCTGGACCTGGGGCAGGCCAAGGGCGCCGGGATCGTGGTCGGAGCGGCCAAGCCGGTGGTCCTGACCAGCCGGGCCGATACTGCGGACGTAAAACTGGCCAGCATAGCCCTGGCGTGCGTGGTGGCGACGGGAAGTCAACAGTGAACAGTGAACGGTGAACAGTGGAGAGGATCCCCACCCTCCCTCCCGCTGTCCACCGCCCACCGAAAGGAGTTTTTATGGCGATCAAGGGAAAACCGGAGATAGACCGGGAACGGTGCAAGGGCTGCATGCTCTGCGTGCGCTCCTGCCCGACCAAGGTTCTGGAGGCGGACACCGCTCCGAACTCCTGGGGATACTACCCCGCACGGGCGGCGTTCCCGGACAAGTGCATTGCCTGCGGCAACTGCTACCTGGTCTGCCCGGACGTGGCCGTCACGGTCTATAAGCTGTAAGGAGGCACGGAACATGGCCGAAGAAAAGCGATTAATGAAGGGCAACGAAGCCATCGGCGAGGCGGCCGTCCGCGCCGGGTGCACCGCCTATTTCGGGTATCCCATCACCCCCCAGAACGAGCTGACCGCCTATATGGCTCGGCACATGATCGATCACAAGAGAACCTTCATCCAGGCGGAAAGTGAAGTATCCGCGATCAACATGGTCTTCGGGGCCTCGGCCGCGGGCGCTCGGGCCATGACCAGCTCCTCCAGCCCCGGGGTGAGCCTCAAGCAGGAAGGGATCTCCTACGCCTGCGGGGCGGACCTGCCCTGTGTGATCGTGAACGTGGCCCGATCGGGCCCGGGCCTCGGGGGTATCTCCCCGGGCCAGGGCGATTATTTCCAGGCGACCCGAGGAGGGGGCCACGGAGACTACTTCCATATCGTCCTGGCGCCCAAGAGCGTCCAGGAAGCCGCGGACCTGACCTACACCGCCTTCGACCTGGCGGATACCTGGCGGATGCCCGTCCTGATCCTGGCGGACGGAATGATCGGCCAGATGATGGAGGGCGTGGTCCTGCCGGAACCCCGGGATCCGGCCAAGCTCCCCGAGAAACCCTGGGCGGCGGGGGGCCAGTACAAGACCCACAGGCCGATTAACCACGTCTCGTCGATCAACCTGGTGCCCGATGAGCTGGAGGCCAAGGTCCACGAACGGTTCAAGCGGTATGACCAGATCAAGCGGAAGGAAGTCCGCTTCGAAGAGGTCAACACCGACAAGGCGGACCTGATCCTGGTGGCCTACGGGACTTCAAGCCGTGTCTGCCTGGGCGCCCAGCAGATGGCCAAGTCCCAGGGTATCGAGCTGGGCATCTTCCGGCCTATCTCCCTCTGGCCCTTCCCCTACGACCGGATATCGGAGCTTGCGGCCAAGGGCAAGAGGTTCCTTGTCGTGGAGATGAGCATGGGACAGATGATCCAGGACGTCCAGCTGGCCGCCGCCGGCAAGGCGCCGATCTCGTTCTACGGCCGCTGCGGGGGCAATATCCCCACCGAGGAAGCGGTCCTCGCCGAAGCCCGCAGGCTTCTGGGCAAATAGGAGGATACGATGGAACTCGCGTACGGACATCCCAAGAGCCTGAAACCCATACAGACCAAGTATTGCCCCGGCTGCGGGCACGGGGTCATTCACCGCATCATCTGCGAGGTGATCGACGAACTGGGACTCCAGGAGAAGAGCATCATCACGAACCCAGTGGGCTGTTCCATCTGGGCGGACCTCTACTTCGACATTGACTCGGTCCAGCCCGCCCACGGCCGGACTCCCGCGGCGGCCACCGGCGTCAAGCGGGTTCGCCCGGACCATCTGGTGATCTGCTACCAGGGGGACGGGGACCTGGCGGCTATCGGCACCGCCGAGATCGTTCACGCCGCGAACCGGGGCGAAAAGTTCACCACCATCTTCGTGAACAACGCCATCTACGGTATGACCGGCGGCCAGATGGCCCCCACGACGCTCGTGGGCCAAAAGGCCACGACGGCTCCCTATGGCCGAGATCCCGGAGAAGCGGGCATGGGCTACCCCATCCGCGTGCTCGAGATGCTCTCCACCCTCCAGGGAACCCGCTATCTGGCCCGGGGGGCCGTGAACAACGCCGCCAACATCCGGAAGACCAAGCAGTACATCAAGAAGGCCTTCGAGGCCCAGATGAAGGGAATCGGCTTCACGATGGTGGAAGTACTCTCCCAGTGCCCGACCAATTGGAGCATGGATCCGACGGAGAGCGTCGAGTGGCTTGAGAAGAACATGATTCCCTTCTATCAGCTCGGGGAGGTCAAGAATACCCTGGAAGCGCCGGCTTCGGCGGAGAAGGAGGGGGCGAAATGACGGAAAAGAGTTTCATGGCCGGATTCGGAGGTCAGGGTATCATCTCCATGGGCCAGCTTTGGGTCTACTGCGGGATGAAGGAGGGGCTCGAGGTCACCATGTTCCCCTTCTACGGAGCCGAAAAGCGCGGCGGCATCGCCCGGGCGGGCTGCGTCGTGTCCACCTCCGAGATCGCCAGCCCCCTGGTGACCACCCCGGACTCCGCGGTGGTGATGAACGAGGATTCCCTGTCCCTCTGCGAGGGCATCGTCAAGCAGGGCGGCACTCTCTTGGTCAACTCCTCCCTGGTCAAGTCCGAGACCAAGAGAAAGGACTGCAAGGTCGTCAAGATCCCGTGCAACGAGATCGCGGAGAAGATCGGGGACGTCAAGATCGCCAACATGGTTATGATGGGCGCCTTGTCCAAGGTCACCGGGGCGGTCAAGCTGGATAAGCTCGAACCGGTGCTCAAGAGCTTCTTCCCGCCGAACAAGCATAAGTTCATAGAGATGAACCTTAAGGCCATCGAGGCGGGCAAGGCCGCCGTCTAGAACCTTCAACGCCGCCCCCGGCTCGATGAGTCAAGAAAAGGAAAGACGCCCGTCCCTATCGGCGGGTGTCTTTTTTTGCACCGGACATCGGTCCGCCGCGGATTGGGGATCCATTCTTATCCGCCCGCCTTCTCCAGCACCATGTTGAGCGCTTCCCGATAGTCGAAAAGGGCTTTCCAGCGGAGTTCCGCCTCATCGAAGAGGGCGGAAGCCCGGGTCCGGCGCTCCTCATCGTCCGGCCCGGTCCGCAGGCACTCGTCCTGGAAGGCGTTGTACGCCTCGTGGAAGGCCCGGTGGGCCCGGTCCAGCTTGTCCAGCATCTCCGCCCGATCGGGGAGTGTAGGGGCGATCCTCTTTAGCAGGGGATCCAGGAGGCAGTCCCCGGCACGGCTTCGGGCGGGCAGGTTCTTGGCGTCCAGCCGGCCCTCCAGGTACATGCGGCCCGCTACTACCCGGCGCTTGTGGTCGAAGATGACGCGCTTGATCTCCGGGCGATAGGAGGAGTTCTCTTCCCCCTTGTCCAGGGTGAAGTAGCGCAGTTCCGAGCCGATCTCCGAAAAACTTCGTTCGCTTTCTCCGCCCCTCCGCCCCAGGGCTTCCACCCGGCCGGCGGCGTCCTCAAAGGCCCCGGCCATAAGCGTCTTGTCCCGGTCGAGGGTTTCGAAAAACCCGGAGGCTTCCTCGAAGATGCGGTCCAGGGCTGCCACGGAGCGGCCGATCTCGTCGAAGGCGTCCCGGTTTTCGACGGATATGACCCGCAGTTCTTGGACCGCCTTGACCATCTGGGCGGTTCCGGCCGCGATTTCCTGGGTACCCCCCGAGATCTCGCCGAAGGCCGCCAGGAAGCTCTCCGAAATCCGCCGGAGATCCTCGAAAAGGGTTTTCAAGGCTTCGTTGGATTCCGAGGCGGAACGGATGCGCTCCGAAAAGCCCGCCAAGGCTCCGGCGATCTTCTTGGCTCCCTCTCCCGCGGATTCCGCGAGGTTCCGGATCTCCTCGGCGACCACCGCGAAACCCCGGCCGTACTCCCCGGCGTGGGCCGCCTCGATGGCGGCGTTCATGGCCAGGAGGTTCGTTCGGGCGGCCACCTGGTTGATCATCCGGGATAGCTCCGCCACCTCCGCGATTCCCGAGGAGAGCCCTCCGATGATTTCCGCCACCGTCCCGATTCCCTGTCCGCCCCGCTCCACGGCCCGGGCCAGGTCCCCGGCCGCCTGGCCTTCCTTCTGGGCGGTCCGGGCGATCGCCCCGATTTGCCCCCCGGTCTCCTCGATCGCGGCGCTGGACTGCTCGACGGCGCCGGCCTGATCCGCGACCCGCTCGGCAAGCCGGGCGACGGCCACCCGGACGTTCCGGGATTCCGACGCGGCCGCGGCAAGCCGCTCGGACAGCTTTTCCACCTTATCCACCAGGGCCGCGACGGGATCCCGGGCCGCGGATATGGACCGGACGGCGGAATCCAGATCCGCGTTGAAGGCTCGGGCGGCTTCCAGGTTCCTGCGGGTGATCTCCTTCAAGCCCAGAAGGATGACCTGGTAGTTGCCCGCCAGGGTCTCATCCAGTTCCGCGGCGGCAGTGCGAAGGGATTCGTGACCCTTCAGGGTCCCGATTCGACCGACCAGGTCGCCCTCCGCCAGGGTTCGGACCCGGTCCGCGATGCGCGCGGCGGGCCGGTCCACCCCGGCTCTAAGGGCGAGGACGCTCGCCAAGAAAACGACGCCGAATCCCGCAAGCCCGGATGCGGCCCGTGCGAGGGCAGGGACACCCGGGGCGAGCAGGGCCATCAAGGACGATTGTACGGCGGCGCCCGCCAGGGCTCCGAGGGCGGTTTGCCTGACTAGTTTGGACAGCATGGGCTATTCTAGGGTCGATACGCGGCGGCGTCAAATGAAAGCGGGTTCCCGGGACTCCGAGCCCGGCCTGGGAGTCCCGGAAGCTCGGATCAGAGGCCCGCGATCTCCTCGACGACCACCCGGGCCAGGCGCTTCACCCCTTCCTCGATCTGCTCGATGGAACTGTAGGAGAAGTTGATGCGCATGGTGTTGTGCTCCGGTTCGTCAAAATAGAAGGACGAACCGCCTACGTAGGCCACTTTCCTCTCCACCGCCTTCAACAGCATCTTGTCCGTGTCGATCCCCGCGGGGAGGCGGATCCAGAGGAACAGGCCTCCCTCGGGTTTTGTCCAGGAGATGTCCGGTCTCTTGGGCATGTGCCGCTCCAGCATCTCGGTCATGTAGTTCCGCTTTTCCCGGTAGATTCCGCAGGTCCGCTCTATGACCGAGTAGATCTTGCCGGTCTTCAGATACTCGGCGATCCATTTCTGGGCGAAGACGTTGGTGCAAAGATCCATGGCCTGCTTGGCTACGACGAACTTGGCGATCATCTCGGGATCCGCCATGATCCAGCCCATCCGGGTCCCGGGAGCCAGGATCTTGGAGAAGGTCTTGAAATTGAGGACATTGCCGCGTTTCTCCCCCTCCTGGTCCAGCTGGAAGATGGAGGGCAGGGTCTTGCCCAGGAAGCGGATCTCCCGGTAGGGCGAATCCTCCACAACGGGCAGGCCGGTCCGGTAGGAGAATTCCAGAAGGGCCTTTCGCTTTTCGACGCTCCAGCAAATGCCGGTGGGGTTCTGGAAATCCGGGATGACGTAGATGAACTTGATCCGCTTGCCTTCCCGTACGGCCGCGGCATAACGCTTCTCGAGCTCGTCCATGTCGAACCCGTCGTCGGACGAGCTGAAGGGTATGCCGAGGACCCGGCCCTGGTAGGACTGGATGGCCTGTATGGCGCCCAGGTAGGTCGGGTGTCCTCCGATGATGTAGTCCCCCGGATCGATGAAGACCTTGGCCGCGATGTCCAGGGCCTGCTGGCTGGCGGAAACGATCAGCAGATGGTCCGGGCCGATCTTCACTCCCTGACGGGCCTCGAATTTGATCAGCTCCTCCTTCAGGTCCGTATCCCCCTCGGTGGTGCCGTACTGCAGGGCCTTGGCGGCGTGCTTGACGAACACGATGTCGGCGGCGGCCCGAAGGTCCTCCACCGGGAAGGTCTCCGGAGCGGGAAGCCCGCCCGCGAACGAGATAATGTCCGGTTTCTGGGTCAGCTTGAGCAGTTCCCGGATGACGGATTTCTTCATGTTCTTGGCGTTCGCGGAATACAGGGAATCGAAGGAAGCCATGGAGCGTCTCCTTGGTTTATTCGCCGTTCCGGGCGACCGGCCCGATCCGGCAGTTGCCAGTATGCTATCCGATTTTGACAGGCTTGGTAAAGGTTGCGGATACCGGGTCGTCGGGACCGTTCGCCGGGGAAAGCGCCCGGCATTGACTCGCCTCCGAGCTTTCTTTAGGGTGTAGGCTGGGGGAGCAAGAAAGACCGTCCGATCCGGTTGGCAGCCGGCGGATCGAATGCCGTGACCCCCAGGGAGCGAGGTGCGTATGCCCCTGAACTGCGGAATCATCGGTCTGCCCACGGTCGGCAAGACCACGATTTTCACGGCCCTGACTCGGGTCAAGGCCGAGATTTCCAACTACTCCTCCGCCAAGAACCCCAATCTCGGAATCATCGCGGTTCCGGATCCGCGGCTGGATACGCTTACGGAGATGTTCAAGCCCCGGAAGAAAGTGCCGGCTACGGTGGAGTTCGTGGACATCGCGGGGCTGGCCTCCGCAGCTTCCAAGAAGGAGGGGGCCAACCAGTTCCTGGCCCATATTCGGGACTCCGCGGTCCTGGCCCATGTCGTGCGCTGTTTCGAGGACCCCGACGTACCCCACGTGTCCAACCGGGTGAGCCCGGCGGACGACATCGAGATGCTCCACCTGGAGCTGGCCCTTGCGGACCTGGAAACCCTGGACAAGCGCTCGGAAAAGCTCCAGAAGGAGCTCAAGGATCCGGCCAAGAAAAAGGACGCCGAGCGCGAGCTGGCCGCCTACGCCAAGATCCGTCCCGCCCTGCAGGAGGGCCGCCCGGCAAGGTCCGTCTCCCTGGATCCCGAGGAGGCGGAAGCGGTCAAGCGCTCCTTCCTGATCACCATGAAAAAGGAGATCTATGTCTGCAACACCGACGAGGAAGGCGTACGGTCGGGAAGCCCTCACATCGACGCGGTTCGGAAGATCGCCGAGGCCGAGGGCGCGGAATTCGTGGTCATCTGCGGGAAGTTCGAATCCGAGCTCGCGGATCTGGAAAGCGAGGAGGAAAAGGCGGAGTTCCTGGCCGAGCTAGGGCTCAAGGAATCCGGACTGTCCGCCCTGATCCACGCGGTCTATCACCTGCTGGGCCTCCGCACCTTCTTTACCGCCGGGGAGGACGAGTGCCGGGCCTGGACGATCCACGTAGGGGACAAGGCCCCCGCCGCGGCAGGAGTCATCCACACGGATTTCGAGAAGGGCTTTATCAAGGCCGAGGTGTACCGGTACGACGACCTGGTGGAATACGGCAGCGAACACGCCGTGAAAGCCGCCGGCAAGCTCCGTCTGGAGGGCAAGGAGTACGTCGTCCAGGACGGGGATGTGATGTTCTTCAAATTTAATATTTGATCCCCGCCATTAGTGTTACGAAGCTTGTCCTTACGCAAGCAAATATTGAGAAATAGAGCGGTATCGAACCGGGAGAGATTCACACTCCCGGGAGGTACCTATGGATCTGTATCCCTTTTGCCCCAATCCTGCATGTAGACTCCATGGAGAACATCCCAGGCC
>Ga0067045_1030370_pt1 | contig 15542 bp, 10 predicted proteins | sample TerdegcTABiofilm_FD_59184 | JGI IMG/M metagenome (GOLD analysis project Ga0067045, IMG submission 59184) | Combined Assembly of (Gp0054472, Gp0054536) Wastewater bioreactor microbial communities from Singapore -Terephthalate degrading...
CCGCCTGCAGGCGGCCCCGTTCCGGCCGCGGCCCTGCTGGACCCCCGCCGTCAATGTCTATCGTTGCGCGGACCGCCTGGTGATTTGCGCGGACCTGGCCGGAGTCAAGGCTCGGGACCTGACCATCGAGGCCGAACCCGGCCGGGTGCGGATTCGGGGGCATCGCAACCCGCCCGAGCCGCAAGGACGCCGGCGCCAGCCCATGCAGGTGCTGGCCATGGAAATTGATTATGGCCGCTTCGAACGCGAATTGCTCCTGCCCGATGATTTTGACCCCAGCCGGGTCACCGCCGAACAGCGCGACGGCTGGCTCTGGATTCAAATCCCCTTGAAATCTGCCGCATGAAGTCCCGAACCCCATCCTCGCCCTCCCGGCGCCGCGCCGCCGCGGCCGCCACCAGCCGGCTGCGGTCCGACCGCCCGCAGGCCCGTTCTCCGCGAGAGGAAACCGCCCCGTCCGGCCCGCCGCCGGGCGACGGCCAGACCGCGCCGCGAGACGGCGAACACCCGGCCATTCCGGCTACCCTCCCCATCCTGCCGGTCCGGAACACCGTGCTGTTCCCGGGCATGATCGTCCCGCTCACCATCGGGCGGCCCTCGTCCCGCAAGTTGCTCGAGGAATCCCTCGCGCAATCCAAAATCATCGGCGTTTTCACGCAGAAGGACCCCCGGCAGGACGAACCGGGAGCGGAGGGTCTGCACGCCACGGGGGTGGCGGCCACCGTCCTCAAACTGATTCGCAGCAGCGACGAACAGGCCGTCGCCGTCGTGCAGGCGCTCGAACGCATCGCGCTGCGGAAGGTGCTCCTGGTGCATCCCTTCCTGCGCGCGGAAGTCGAGGTTCTCCCCTCGACCCCGCCCCCGGCCGGCGACCCGCAATTCGAGGCGGCGGTCAATGGCCTGCGGGAATCGGCGGTCAAACTCTTTGAATTGGGCGGCGAAGAGGCCGAGCCGGCGCGGTTGACCGTGCTGAACATTCCCGATGGCGGCTCGCTGGCGGACTATCTGGCCGGCACGCTCAACCTCGAGACGGAAGCGCGGCAAAAACTGCTCGAGGAACTGGACGTGGCCAAACGCGTGCGGGCCGTGCACGAGCTGCTCGGCCGCCAGCTCGAACTGGCGCGGTTGCAGCAGAAAATTCAAAAGGATGTTTCCTCGGCTTTCACCGACCAGCAGCGCCGCGCCTTCCTGCGCGAACAGCTCAAGGCCATCCAAAAGGAGTTGGGCGAAGGGGAGGAGGGGGCCGAACAGCAGGCGGAAGAGCTGCGCAAACGGCTCACGGAAGCCCAGGCCCCCCAGGCCGTGCTCGAGCAGGCCGAGCGCGAGCTGCGCCGCCTCAGCCACTTCCATCCCGCCAGCCCCGAATACTCCGTCATCGTCAGTTACGTCGAAACCCTGGCCGAACTGCCCTGGAGCAAGTTGACTGAGGACAACCTCGACCTGGGGCGCGCGCAGGAAATCCTGGACCGGGACCATTACAACCTGGAAAAGGTCAAACGGCGGCTGATCGAATACCTGGCGGTGCGGAAACTCAACCCCGCCGGCCACGGCCCCATCCTCTGCTTCCTGGGCCCGCCGGGGGTGGGCAAGACCAGCCTGGGCCAGGCGATTGCCGACGCCCTGGGAAGAAAATTCGCCCGCTTGAGCCTGGGCGGCGTGCATGACGAAGCCGAAATCCGCGGCCATCGCCGGACTTACATCGGGTCCATGCCCGGCCGGCTCATTCAGGAAATCCGCCGCGCCGGCTCGCGCAACCCCGTCCTCATGCTGGACGAAATTGACAAGCTGGGCGCCGATTTCCGCGGCGATCCCGCCAGCGCCCTGCTGGAAGTGCTGGACCCGCGGCAGAACCACGCGTTTGTGGACCATTACCTGGATGTGCCCTTTGACCTCTCCCAGGTCATCTTCATTTGCACCGCCAACCAGATGGACACCGTGCCGCCGGCGTTGCGCGACCGGATGGAGGTCATTGAAATTCCCGGATACACCGACGGCGAGAAACTCGAGATTGCCCGGCGGTACCTGGTGACACGGCAGTTGCAGGAGCACGGACTGAAAGCCGACCAGTGCCGCTTCGAGCCGGCCGCCCTGCGCCACATCATTGATGATTACACGCGCGAGGCCGGCGTGCGCGAACTCGAACGCCAGATTGCCGCCGTGTGCCGCGCCGTGGCGGCGCGGGTGGCCCGCGGCGAAATCACCGGGGCAGTCATCACGCCCGCGGAGGTGGAGAAGATTCTCGGACCGGCCAAATACATCCGCGAAACCCGGCTCAGCACCGGCCGCCCGGGCGTGGTGACCGGTCTGGCGTGGACGCCGGTGGGGGGAGACATTTTGCACATCGAAGCCCTGCGCTATCCGGGCAAGGGCAACCTTCTGCTCACCGGCCACATCGGGGACGTCATGAAGGAAAGCGCCCAGGCGGCGCTGAGCCTGGTCAAAAGCCGGGCGGCGGACCTGGGCATCCCGGCCGAGGCGTTCAAGGACACTGATATTCACATCCACGTGCCCGCCGGCGCGGTTCCCAAGGACGGCCCCTCGGCGGGCGTGGCGATGGCCACGGCCATCGCTTCGCTCTTCAGCGGCCGGCCCGTCCGGCCGGAGGTTGCCATGACGGGCGAAATCACCTTGCGCGGCCTGGTGATGCCGATTGGGGGGCTGAAAGAAAAATCCCTCGCGGCCTTGCGCGCGGGGATTCGCACGGTTTTGATCCCCAAACTCAACGAAAAAGACCTCGCGGACCTCCCCGCCGAGGTCAAGAATGGCATCGAGTTCCGCAGCGCCGGGACCGTGGACGAAGTGCTGGCCCTGGCGCTGGCGCCCGCCGGTTCGGCGCCGCCGGAGGGCGGGCCGCCCCCGCGGAACGGCGTCACCCCCACGGAATAAATCTTGCAGCTTTATGGACCTGAACAAATTCACGGAAAAATCGCAGAGCGCCTTGATGGAGGCGCAAAACATCGCCACCCGCAACCAGCATCAGGCGGTGGATGTGGAACATCTGGCGCTGGCGTTGCTGGAACAGGAGGGCGGCCTGGTGCCGCGCCTCTTTGAGAAGGCGCGCGTGGCCCCGGACCTGCTCAAAGCCAAAATCGAGGAGGAGCTGCGCCGCATTCCCCGCGTTTCGGGCGGGGACATGACGGGCCAGGGCGTGTATGTCACCCAGCGGCTCAACAAGCTGCTGGTGCAGGCGCAGGACCAGGCCAAAAAGCTCAAGGACGAATATGTCTCCGTCGAGCACCTCGTGCTGGCCATGTTCGAAGAACCCGCCGGCACCGGCATCGGCAAGATTTTCAAAACGCTGGGCGTTCGCCGCGACGAGTTCCTCAAAGCCCTGACCGAGGTGCGGGGGAACCAGCGGGTCACCAGCGCCAATCCCGAAGCCACGTATGAGGCGCTGGAGAAGTACGGACGCGATCTCACCCGGCTGGCGGCGCAGAACAAACTCGACCCCGTCATCGGCCGGGATACCGAAATCCGGCGCTGCATTCAGGTGCTTTCGCGCCGGACCAAGAACAACCCCGTGCTCATTGGCGAGCCCGGCGTGGGCAAAACCGCCATCGTCGAAGGCCTGGCCCGCCGCATCGTCGCGGGGGACGTTCCCGACAGCCTGAAAGACAAACGCCTCGTGGCGCTGGACCTCGGCGCGCTCATCGCGGGCGCCAAATATCGCGGGGAATTCGAGGAGCGGCTCAAGGCCGTCCTGCAGGAAATCACCCGCGCACAGGGGCAAATCATCCTGTTCATTGACGAGGTTCACACCATGGTGGGCGCGGGCAAAGCCGAGGGGGCGATGGACGCGGGCAACATGCTCAAGCCGATGCTCGCCCGGGGCGAACTGCACTGCATCGGCGCCACCACACTCGACGAATATCGCCAGTACATTGAAAAAGACGCCGCGCTCGAACGCCGGTTCCAGCCCGTCCTGGTCAACGAGCCCAGTGTCGAGGACACCATCTCCATCCTGCGCGGCCTCCGCGAACGCTATGAGCTGCACCACAAGGTGCGCATCCAGGACGCCGCGCTCGTGGCCGCCGCCCAATTGTCCCATCGCTACATCTCCGACCGTTTCCTGCCGGACAAGGCGATTGACCTCGTGGACGAGGCGGCCGCCAAGCTGCGCACCGAGATGGAGTCCATGCCCGAGGAACTCGAACAGCTCGAGCGCCGGGTGACCCAGCTCGAAATCGAGCGGGAAGCCCTCAAGAAGGAGAAGGACGAAGCCAGCAAAGGCCGGCTCAAAGAGCTTGAAAAGGACCTGGCCAACCTCAAGAGCCGGCGCGACGCCCTCAAAGCCCAGTGGGACGCTGAAAAAAGCGTGGTGGACGACATCCAGAAGCTGCGGGAAGCGCTCGAGCTGGCCCGCACCGAGATGGAAAAGGCCCGGCGCCAGAACGACCTGGCCCGCGTCGCCGAGTACCAATACGGCAAAATCCCCGGCCTCGAACGCCAGTTGAAGGAACTGGAAGCCAAGGCCGGCGCCGCCGCCCACGGCGGCCCCCGCCTCCTCCAGGAGGAGGTCACCGCCGAGGAAATCGCCGAGGTCATCTCCCGCTGGACGGGCATCCCCGTGTCCCGCCTGATGGAAGGCGAGAAGGAAAAACTGCTGCGCCTGGACCAGATTCTCCACCAGCGCGTGGTCGGCCAGGAGGAAGCCGTTCAGGCCGTCGCCGACGCCGTGATCCGCGCCCGCAGCGGTCTGAAGGATCCCAAACGGCCCATCGGCTCGTTCATCTTCCTCGGGCCCACCGGCGTCGGCAAAACCGAGCTGGCGCGCGCCCTGGCCCAATCCCTCTTCGACACCGAGGAGAACATCGTGCGCATTGACATGAGCGAATACATGGAGAAACACGCCGTGGCGCGGCTGATTGGCGCGCCCCCGGGCTATGTCGGCTATGAGGAGGGCGGGCAACTGACCGAGGCGGTCCGGCGCAAACCCTATTGCGTGATCCTGTTCGACGAAATCGAAAAGGCCCATCACGACGTCTTCAACGTCCTGCTCCAGATTCTGGACGACGGCCGCCTGACCGACAGCCACGGCCGCACCGTGGACTTCAAAAACACGCTGGTCATCATGACCAGCAACATCGGCAGCCCGCACCTGATCGAGAACGCCAGCGAAAGCGGCGAGATCGCCGACGAAGTGCGCAAACGGGTGATGAACGAGTTGCGGGCGCATTTCCGTCCCGAGTTTCTCAACCGCGTGGATGAGATCATCCTGTTCAAACCGCTGACCCTGGCCGAGATCAAGCAAATCGTCGAATTGCAGCTTCAACTGCTGCGCGCCCGGCTGGCCGACCGCCACATCCAACTGGAACTGTCCGACGCCGCCAAGGAGCACATTGCCCGCGAGGGCTACGACCCGGTCTATGGCGCCCGGCCGCTCAAACGCTTCCTGCAGCGCCAGGTCGAAACCGCCCTCTCGCGCAAACTGCTCGCCGGCGAAATCCAGGACCACAGCCGGGTGACCGTCGAATTCAAGCAAGGGGCGCTGGTTTTCAGTTCCGCCCCGTTGAAGCAAGGCTCGAAACGGGAGGAAGGGCGATGACCGGCGGCAGCGGAGGATTTCATACTCTCTGCCCGGGCCGGCCTCCGCGGGGTGCGGAGGCGGCCCCGGGTGGCAACCCTCTGGAGATTCTACGATGAAAAGTCGAAACCAACTGATCGCTTTGCCGTGGAACCTGGTGACCCGAAACCTGCACGGGCACGAATTGCTCCGGAAGAAGGTTCACCAGAAAATCTGCAAACTCGAAAAGCATCTCTGCAAGTTTCCCACGGGCACGGTTCATCTGCACATCACGCTGGACCGGAACCCGAAGAAGGAGTTTTACACCGCCGGTCTGACCCTCCGGCTGCCCTCGAACATCCTGCGCGCCGAAAAATCCGGCCCGGACGTCATCAAAACCTTCGACGACGCGGTCCGGAGCCTCCTGCGCGAGCTCGAATCCCTCAAGGCGGAATTGCGGCGGGAATCGCTCTGGAAACGCCGCGCCCGCCGCGAGGCCCTGCACCAAGTCAAAGCGTCCGGCTTCGCCCCCGTGCCGCAGGCCGAGGGCGAAGGCCCCCAGAGCCTGGGGGACGTCATTCGGGAATTGCTCGCGGCCAACCACCGGCGGTTGCTGCGTTACGTCCGGCGCCAGCTCTGGCATGACGTCACGGCGGGCGAACTGCCGCCCCATGCCATTGATGCCCGCGCGGTGGTGGATGAGGTCGCCCGCCGCGCCCTCCTCGAGGCGGGGAAGAAGCCGGCCGGCCTGAGTTACCTCCTTTGGTTCTACATCCTCGCCCGCCGCGAACTGGCCCGCCGCCGCAAAGCCCTCAAGACCGCGGGCGCCGAAACCGTGTCGCTGGAAACCGAGAAGGTTCTGGCCGAGGACGCCGAGCTGGCCGAGGGTTACGACGCCGAGCAGCCCCTGGACATCATCGAGCGCCGCCTCGAGCCGCCCGTGGTCGAAGCGCGAGACCTGGTCCCCGACACGCGCGCCGAGACGCCGGATGAAACCCTGGCCCGGCGCGAGCTGCTGGCCGGCCTGCGGCGGGCGGTGGCCGGCTGGCCCAAAGCCGAGCGCGACGCCTTCGAGCTCTACTACGTCGAGGGGTTCGAGCCCGAGGAGGTTGCCATGGTGCTGGGCCAGCCCCCGGCGCGCGTCCGGACGCTCCTGCAGTCCCTGGGCGAGCGCATTCGGGCCGAAGTGCTGGACCAGGCGCTGATTTGAGGTTTGCCTGAACCCCTCGTTGTCAGAACAATGGAACACCGTCTGAAACATGAAGCTGCCCCTTGAAACCGCCATCACCGCCGTCGAGTTGTACGAGCCGGACCCGGCGGTGAGTTACACCATCGAGCAGGCCGCGCAACTGGCCCGCCTGCCGCGGCGCCGCATCGCCCGCTACTGTCAATACGGCCTGGTGTCCACCATCATGGACCCGGAATCGGGCGGCTGGCTCTTTAACGACGAGGGCGTGCGGCGCCTGCGCCAGCTCGAGGCCCTCCGCGCCCTCTGCGGATTCAACCTCCGCGCCCTGCGCCTGGTCATGGACCTGATGACCGAGGTCGAACGCCTGCAGGAGGAAGTGAGGTTTCTGCGCGGCCGTTAACCCGCCCCGCCCCGCGCCCCCCTGCCATGCCCGTCGAATTCAAAGATTACTACGCCACCCTCGGTGTCTCGCGGGACGCCAGCGATGAGGACATCAAAAAAGCCTTTCGCAAACTGGCCCGCGAGTATCACCCGGATGTCGCCCGCGACAAGAAGGCCGCCGAGGAGAAATTCAAGGAGATCAACGAGGCCTACGAGGTCCTCAGCGACCCCGCCAAGCGCCGGAAATACGACACCCTCGGCGCGCAGTGGAAGGCGGGCGCCGGCTTCGAGCCGCCGCCGGGCGGCGGGCGCTGGTCCAGCCCGGACGGGTCGCAGACCTTCGAGTTCCACTTTGGCGGCACCGGCTTCAGCGACTTCTTCGAGCAGTTCTTCGGCGGCGGCGCCGGGCTCGAGGACCTCCTGCGACAAGCCCGCGCGGGCGGCATGGGCGCCGGCGCGTCCGGCCGCGCGGGCGGCCGGACCGGCTTCGCGACCCGGGGCGCGGATATCGAAGGCGACATTCTGGTCACCCTCGAGGAAGTCATGCGCGGGTCGGTCCGCACCATCTCCCTGCAAAAAACCGATCCCCGCACCGGCCGGGCCGAAACGCACACCTTCAAGGTCCGCATCCCGCCGGGCGTTCAGGAGGGACAAACCATTCGCGTCGCCGGCAAGGGCGGCGAAGGCCGGGACGGCGGGGGCGCGGGCGACTTGTTCCTGCGTGTGCGCCTGGCGGCCCATCCCGATTTCCGCCCCCGCGGGGCCGACTTGTACCACGACCTCGAGCTGGCGCCCTGGGAAGCCGTCCTGGGCTGCACAGTCGAAGTCCCCACGCTGGAGGGCAAGGTCACCCTCCGCATCCCGCCCGGCACCAACCACGGCCGGCAACTGCGTCTCCGCGGCCGCGGCCTCCCCCGCGCGCCCGGCGGCGACCGCGGCGACCTCTACGTCGTCGTCAACGTGGAACTGCCGCAAAACCTCACCAGCGAGGAGCGCGCGTTGTGGGAGCAGCTCGCGCGCACGTCCAGGTTTAACCCCCGTCAATAGACGCCGGCGCACCCCGAACCTGTGTTCTCCGTCCACCAGCCCTGTTGTCCTTCTGAGGCCGCCCTGGCGCGGACGTTCCTGGCTTGGAGCTGCCCGTCCTGCTGGTCCTGGGGACTGAGCGCCCTGGCGTTTGCCGCGGCCCTGGCCGCTTGCGCCCACGCCCTGATTTATAAACGCGAACCGCGTTCCGCCGCGCTGTGGACCGTGGTGATCTGGCTGGTGCCCACCCTCGGCCCCGTCCTCTATCTGCTCTTTGGCATCAACCGCATCCGCCGGCGCGCTTCGAGCTTGCGCGAAGACATGGTCCGGCACCGGATGCCCTCGCCCTCGCCAATGGACGCCTCGCAAATTGCCGCCGGGGGGCCGGAGGGGCCGCTCCCGCTTGCGCATCTGGCTTCGCTGGTGGAGCGGGTCACGCAAAGACCGTTGCTCCCCGGGAATCAAATCGAACCTTTGCTCCAGGGCGCCGGGATTTTTCCCGCCATGCTCCAGGCCATCGAGGAGGCGCAGGATTCGGTCGCCCTGGCTTCCTACATTTTTGACGGGGCGGGCATCGGCGCGCGGTTTGTCGAAGCGTTGGACCGCGCCCACCGGCGGGGCGTTGCCGTCCGCGTGTTGATTGACGACGTCTATGTGCGTTTCTCCCGCAGCTCGGCGTTCAAGCCGCTGCGCCGCGCCGGCATCCCGGTGGCGATTTTCAATCCGCCGCTGCTTCCGGCGCGACTCCATGCGGCGCACCTGCGCAATCACCGCAAGCTGCTGATTGTGGATGGCCGGCTGGGCTTCACCGGCGGCGCGAATATTTTCAAACCCTATTGGCGCCCGGAATCGCCGGAAACGGCCCACCGCGACCTTCACTTCCGCATCCGCGGGCCGGTGGTCCGGCACCTGGCCGAGGTCTTCGCGGATGACTGGCAATTCACCACGGGGGAGGCGTTGAGGGGGGAGCGGTGGTTTCCTGAACTGGCGCCGGCGGGCGACATCCCGGCTCGCGGGTTCGAGGCCGGCCCGGATGAAAGCCTCGACCGCCTCCGGTGGGTCTTCATCGGCGGCATCAACGCGGCGCAGCATACCATCCGGGTTTGGACCCCCTACTTCATCCCCGACACGGCGCTGATCGCCGCGCTCAACGCGGCCGCCTTGCGCGGCGTGGAAGTGGACATCCTTCTGCCGGCGGAAAACAACCATGCGGCCGTCCAATGGGCGGCGACCGCCCAATTGTGGCAGGTGCTGCTGCACGGCTGCCGGGTCTGGTGGAATCCAGGCCCGTTCGACCACAGCAAACTCCTGCTCGTGGACGGCGCGTGGGCCACCTTCGGCTCGGCCAATTGGGACGCCCGCAGCCTCCGCTTGAATTTCGAGTTCAACGTCGAGTGTTACAGCCGGCTGCTTGGCGCCCGCCTTGACGCCCTCTTTTTGGACCGCCGCGCCGCCGCCCGCCCGGCGACTCTTGACGAAGTCAATGCCCGGCCCTGGCCGGTGAAACTGCGCGATGGCGCGGCGCGGCTCTTCGCGCCCTATCTCTGAATCTTGAGTTCCTTCAACCACCCTCCTGACCATGCTCCCCCTCCGCGATGACATTCCCAGCCGGCGGTTCCCCGTCGTCACCCTCACCCTCATCGGCCTGAACGTGCTCGCCTTCCTCTGGGAGCTGCGCCTCGGGCCCCGTTTGCAGGACGCCCTGCTCCTGCTGGGCATTGTCCCGGTGCGTTACACCTCCCCCGACGTGGCCGCCTTGTTCACCTGGGGCGAGCAGGCCCTTCCCTTTCTCAGTTCGATGTTCCTCCACGGCGGCTGGACCCACCTGCTCGGCAACCTCTGGACCCTCTGGATTTTTGGCGACAACGTCGAGGACCGCCTGGGCCGGGCCCGCTACCTCGGCTTCTACCTGGCCGGTGGCGTGGTGGCGGCCCTGCTGCACATCTTTACGAATGCGGATTCCACCCTCCCGACCATCGGCGCCAGCGGCGCCATCGCCGCCGTCATGGGCGGCTACTTCCGCCTTTATCCCCATGCGCGCGTCGAAATGGTCATTCCCCCGTTCTTTCTCGGGCCGTTCTTTGTCGTGCCGGCGGTCATCTTCCTGGGCTGGTGGTTCATCCTGCAGTTCTTCAACGGCACCCTCAGCCTGTTGTCCTCGCCCGAAGGGGCCGGCGGCATCGCCTGGTGGGCGCACATCGGCGGCTTCGTGTTCGGCGCCCTGCTGTGCAGCGTGATCAAAGTAAAGCGGTTTTACCGCCGCCGTTACGAGGACGAAGACATGCCTTGGTGAGGCCTTCCCCCGACGGGGGCGCCACTCACGCTTTCGGCCGGCCGCCGGCGGCTGGAAGGGGAGCGCCGGCATTCCTGCCCGCCCGAGGCCTGCCAGCCGGGACCCGGCGGACAGAAATGTCCGCGCTCCAGTCGGGGCCGACCGCGAGGCTGGCGCTCCGATAACGTGACTTCCGGTTGCGCCCCCGCGCGTTCCCCGGACATTTTTCACGTGACAACCCGCCGCCGGCGGCCTTAATCTGGCCGGCATCGCGCTGAACCATGCAATAATCGCGCGGCCGCGCCTCCTCCAAAGCCGAACGGCCGCCTCCAAAAACTCATTATGAAAACCGGGTTTCTTGTCCTTGTTTCGTTGGTCGGATTCCTTGTGCCGGCGGGGCAGGCGGCGCAGACCGCCCAGGGCCGCATGTATTGCCTCTCCATCCGGCTCGGGCAGGGAATCAACTGGTGGTCGGACACGATCAGCTTCAGCAGCACCGGCATGACCGACGGGGCGGGCGAGCTGCTTTCCTGGCAGACGCCGGGCAGCGACATCCTCTTTCCGCCCAACGAAACCTACATCACCGGCCTGGCGCTGTATGACAGCCTTTGGGATGAGACGTATTACGGAACCCTCTCGGTGCTGCTGCCGCCGCTGGTGGACGCGGATGGGAACCGGTTTCCCGACTTCTTTGAAGTCGCCCGCCCGGTCTCCGGCGCCGTCTCCAGTGGTTCTTACTCGACCGGCATTTACGGCCCGCACGGGGCGGTCAGCGCCCTGTGGAACCGGAACGCCGGCGTCCCCACCGGCACGTTCATCTTCTCCCTCGAATACTACGGCGAGTTCTACGGCTATTTCGACATTCTCGAATACACCGGCCCGGTCGAGTACACCCCGGGTTCCAATTCCATTTCCGCCTCGGTCCATCTGACGCAGACCGGCGACCCGGCCAAAACCTTCCGCGGCCCCCTGGTCTTCCCGAAAGGCGGCGCGGACCGCTTCAACCAGTTCACCAACCAGCCGGCAATCTGGACCAACGCGGCGCTGGAATTCCTCCAGGTCACCAACCACCTGTTCCTGCGCGAGACCGCCTGGCCCACCAATTACGCGGGCTACATCGAGTTTGACAATGACGGCGACCAAAACTCCCTGTACCCCTGGGCCCTGTGGGTCCTGTCCATCACCGATACCCACGACGCCAACGCCAACGGCATTCCGGATTTTAGCGATGATCCCGCCGCCCCGCCGCCTCCGCGCCGGCCGTCGCTGAGTCTGCGCCACACCGGCACCAACCTCGTGCTCACCATCGCGGGCGACCCCGGACACGTGCATGAGGTGCTCGCCGCTCCCACGCTGACCGGCAGCCCGTGGCTGTCGGTTACCTCGCTGAACCTCGTCACGGACCCGCAATCCCTCGCGCTGCCTTTGCCGTCCGCCCCCGCGTTCTGGCGCGTCCGGGCCCAATAACGGCGCGGGGGCGTCAGTTGGCGGTGTCCGCCCGCGAGGAATCGCGGCCGTCGGCGCCGCCGCCGTCCAGGTCAATGAGAATGTCGCGCGGCTCGGCGCCCTTGCTCGGGCCGACGATGCCGCGGTTCTCCAGCTCGTCCATGATGCGGGCCGCGCGGCCGTAGCCGAGGCGGAGCCGGCGTTGGAGCAGCGAGACGCTGGCTTTTTGCTCGCTGCGGATGACCTCGATGCATTGCTGGATGATTTCCTCATCCTCGTCAATGCCGCCCTCGTCCTCGAACGAACTGGTGGGTTTGGAAAGCTGTTGATGGATTTCCATCTCGTAGCTGGGCTTGGCCTGCCGCGCGATGAAATCCACAATCTGCTGGATTTCCGGATCGGTGATCAGCGCGCCCTGGGCGCGGATCAGCTTGGCCGACCCCGGCGGCAGATAGAGCATGTCGCCCTTGCCCAGCAGTTTGTCGGCGCCCATCGCGTCCAGAATGGTGCGCGAGTCCACCTTGGCGGCCACCTGGAACGCAATGCGCGCGGGAATGTTGGCTTTGATGACGCCGGTGATGACGTCCACGCTGGGCCGCTGGGTGGCCACGATGCAATGAATCCCCGCCGCCCGCGCCATCTGCGTGATGCGCGCGATGGCCATCTCGACATCCGCCGGCGCCACCAGCATCAGGTCCGCCAGCTCGTCAATAATCACCACAATGTAACTCAGTTTCTCCGGAATGATGATGTCTTCCTCGCGCGGCACCACGATTTCCTCGTCCACCTCCACCGCAAACCCGTCCGCCCCGGGCTCGACCCGCTCCTTGCGCGCCGCCAGCGGCAGCTCGGGCTGCGGCTCGGGCGCCGGTTTGTTTTTCGGGCGCGAGTTGAACGCGCCGATGTTGCGCACGCCCACCCGGGCGAAAATCTGGTAGCGTTTCTCCATCTCGTTGACGACCCACCGCAGGGCGAGAATGACCTTCTTGGGGTCGGTCACCACGGGCACCACCAGGTGCGGCAACAGGTTGTACTGCTGCAGCTCCACCACCTTCGGGTCAATCATCACAAACCGAAGCTGGTCGGGCGGGAAGCGGTACAACAGCGAGGTAATGATGGCGTTGATGCAGACGGATTTGCCCGAACCGGTGCTGCCGGCAATCAGCAGGTGCGGCATCTCGGCCAGGTCGGCCACAATCGGTTTGCCATAAACGTCCTTCCCCAACGCCAGCGGGATTTTGGCCTTGGTGGTCCGCCATTCGTCCGACTCCAGCAGGTCGCGCATGATCACCTTGGTCTTCACCGCATTGGGAACTTCCACGCCCACCGAGCTCTTGCCCGGCACCGGGGCGAGGATGTGAATGCGCTCGGCTTTGAGGGCGGCGGCGATGTTGTTGCTGAGGCTGGTGATCTTTTCCAATTTCACCCCCGGCGCCGGATGCAGTTCGTACCGGGTGATGGTGGGGCCCTTGGTGATGTCCCCCAGCGCCACCTCGATATCGAACTGGGCGAGGGTCTGCTGCATCAGGCGCGCGTTGGCCATCAACTCCTCCTTCGATTCGGTCGGCCGAAGCGTCGGGTCCGGGTGATGCAGAAAGTCAATCGAAGGGAACTGGTAATTGCCGATCATCGGCGTGGCGGCGACCGCAATCGGTTTGGGCTTGCGCGGCGCGGGTTTGGGCCGGGCCGGCGAGGCCGGAGCGGCGCCGGCGCCGGCGCCGGCAGCGGCGGCTTCAGGCCGGGCTTCGCCCTCCCCACCCGCTGCAGGGGGCGGCTCCTCTTTCGCCCCCGGTTCACGCGGCGTCAGCTCCGATTTGGCTCCCAAAATATCTTTGGTGCTCGCCGCCCGGACTTCGTCAGCCGGAATCACTTCGCCTTCCTCCGCCGGGGCGGGTTCCTTGGGCGCCTCGGCCGGGGCGGGCTTGCGGCCGCGCCCGGGTTTGGGTTGCGGAACGCTTAAATCCACCACCACGGGCGCCGGCACGGGCTTGAGGTCCGGGCCGAGGTTGGGACCGGCCGCGGCGGCGGCCTGCTCGAGTTTGGCTTTCTTGCGCTGCAGTTCAGCCAGGCGCCGTTGCAACTCGGCTTCCTCCGGCGAAACATCCCGTTTGGCGGCCAGCGCCACCCGGTCCCAGACGGCCCGAATCCATCCGCCGAGCCGGAAGTTGGTCAGGTAAAGCAGACTGATGAAATAAAGCATCCCGAACAGGATGGTGGCGCCCACCGTGCCGAAATACCCGAAGAGCAAGCGGTTGAGCGCCCCGCCGAGGATGCCGCCGGCCTGGGTGTTGAGATTGTGCTCCAGCCCCTCCAGGTAATGGTGATACAGGTCCAGCAGTCCCACGCAACACCCGAACAGCACCACCGTCCACAGCCACCGCCGCCGCAAATAACTGAACGCGGCAAAAAAATGGCCCAACCCCAGGAACAATAACAACAACGGCAGAATAAACGCCCCCACCCCCACCCAGAGCAGGCAGTAATACCCCATCCACGCGCCAAACGGCCCAATCCAGTTCCGCACCGCCGGGTTGGTCGGCAGGCCGTTGGCGGAGACGTCCCGCGGGTGATACGAAATGAGCGCCACCAGCAGCAACACCGCGACGCCCATCAGCACAATGCCGATGATGTCGTTGAACCCCGTACGGGAATCACTGGTTGCACTTGCCTTTCGCGCCATGAACTCAGCATAACCCCGCCCAAAGAGCGGTGACAAGCGATGAGTCGGCGCGCGGACCGGCAGGCCCGTTCCCCCCGCCCATTCCTCGGCCCGCCTGCGCCCGCCCCGCTGCCCCGGCAATTTTGTGCTTTCGCCCGGGGCCGGGGTATGCCATAGACTCCCACATGCCAGAAATTGCCGAGTTTGTGAATCGCGGGTCCGCCTTGATTACGCCCTCGATGGTGGAGAAGGTGTTGCGCCACCTGCCCCAGTGGAAGCTCGAATTCACGCAAATCCATGAGCCGTTGTTTCCCCATCTGGCCGACCAGCTCGAGTTCCTGGCGGATGCGGTCGAAGACACCGCCGAAGGCGCCTACAAGGAATTGCCCTATGTCGCCTTTGCCCAGGCGGTCTTTGCCTTGATTTATTCCCACAAGAAAGTCGGCATCATCCCCGATTCCGTTCTCAGCCTCGGCCGCGCCGACGATTCCAGCGTCGTGCGCGCCGTGCTGATCCAGAATGAAAAGGCCTTCGCGGTTTATGCCGCCGCCCAAAACCGCGACTGGAGCCAGATCACCAGCCAGCCTTGAGCGCCAGGGGGCCAGCCAGGCCGTGCGCCTGCCAGAACCCGCCAGCGATTTCGCGGATTCCGCAGATGGCGCGCAAGCCAGACGGCCTCTGGCGTGACTGACCCCGCTCACCCGTCCCTGACAGCACCACCCTTGCCGTCATTCTCTCCCGCTCTCTCTCATCCGTGAAATCCGCGAAATCCGTGGTCTGGCGGGCAATGCCGGAGCTCTGCGGGCTTTGCGTCTCGGCGGTTCGATGGAGGAGGCCCGCAGACCACGCCGACGGACGCAGAACGGAGCGGGGCCTCGGCGCGTACAGACTCCGCTCGCTGCGAGGGAGGCTCCCTCGGTGAGGTTTGTTTCGTCGCCGTGGAATCGCGGAGCATCGCGATGCATCGGGACTGACGGCTGGCGGAGACTCTGGGATGCCACCACCCCCAACCCCCTCCGCAAGCGGAGGGGGCTGGAATTTTGGGGACGGGGGACCGGGGGTGGCG